>Ga0208934_1000034_pt1 | contig 166423 bp, 169 predicted proteins | sample MalvirDeepMed_s2_FD_184243 | JGI IMG/M metagenome (GOLD analysis project Ga0208934, IMG submission 184243) | Marine viral communities from the Global Malaspina Expedition - Malaspina viral metaG DeepMed_s2 (SPAdes) (version 2) | ecosystem: Environmental > Aquatic > Marine > Oceanic | place... | reverse complement strand
GCCCCCGGTCGCATGACGCCCGAGGACCTGGCCCGGCTCCACGCCCGCGCCATCACCGTGCCGCCGCCCTTCCCGGCCGAGGGCTTCCGCGACCTGCTGGCCCAGCCGGGCGCCGTCCTGGTCACACGGGGTCATGCTTTCGCCCTCGGCCGTGTCGTGCTGGACGAGGCCGAACTGCTGACCATCGCCACCGATCCCGACCACCGCCGCAAGGGCCTTGGCTGCGCCTGTCTCGACGCGTTTCACGATGACGTGCGCGCACGCGGGGCAACGCGCGTCTTTCTCGAGGTGGCCGAGACCAACGCGGCCGCCCGCGCGCTTTACGCCGCCATGGGCTATGAGCGACTGGGCCTGCGCCGTGGCTACTACCGCGATCCTGCAGCGGGGTCGGTGGATGCGCTGGTGCTGGGCCGGGATCTGGTCCCATGACGAAACGTCATCTGCCTCAATCCACGGCAGGTGCCCCGTCGCGCGGCGATTCATCCACAATCCCGTCTTGATTCTCGGGTCCGCACGGCCCTTAATCGCGGCTGTCGCGGGCGCCCTCGGGCGACCCCGGGCCATGGGCGCCAAAGCCCTTGGCCAAAGAACAACACAAGGGAGACACCCCCAATGACCACCATGAAAACCCTTCTGGGTGCAGTCGCCGCCTCGGCGCTGGCCGCCGGCGCTGCCATGGCCGAGCCGGGCCTCATCATCGACCTGGGCGGCAAGTTCGACAAGTCGTTCAACGAATCCGCCTATAACGGCGCCCAGCGCTGGGTCGAGGACAACGACGGCGCCGACTACCTCGAGACCGAGCTGGCCTCGGAAGCGCAGCGCGAGCAGACCATGCGCCGCATGGCCGATCGCGGCGCGAACCCGGTCGTGGTCCTGGGCTTCGCCAACGGCTCGACGCTGGAACAGGTGGCCCCCGACTACCCCGAGACCAACTTCGTGATCGTCGACATGGTGGTGGACCAGCCCAACGTGCAATCCATCGTCTTCGCCGAGCACCAGGGCAGCTACCTCGTGGGCATGATGGCCGCCATGGCCTCCGAGACGGGCACCGTTTCCTTCGTGGGCGGCATGGACGTCCCGCTGATCCGCAAGTTCGCCTGCGGCTATGCCCAGGGCGCCAAGGCGGCGAACCCCGACGTGGAAGTGATCGCCAACATGACCGGCACCACCCCCGCCGCGTGGAACGACCCGGTGAAGGGCGGCGAGCTGACCCGCTCGCAGATCAGCCAGGGCTCTGACGTGGTCTTCGCCGCCGCCGGCGGCACCGGCGTCGGCGTGCTGCAGGCCGCCGCCGACGAGGGCGAGCTGGCCATCGGCGTGGACAGCAACCAGAACTACCTGCACCCGGGCAACATGCTGACCTCGATGGTCAAGCGCGTGGACAACGCCGTTTACGACGCCTTCACCGCCGCCGTCGAGGGCGAGCTGCAGACCGGCATCGTGGTCAAGGACCTGTCCAACGACGGCGTCGGCGTCGCCATGGACGAGTTCAACGAGGACCTCGTCACCGAGGACATGATGGCCGCCGTGGAAGAAGCGCGCGCCGCCATCGTGTCGGGCGAGCTGGAAGTCCACGATTACACCAGCGACGACAGCTGCCCCGCGCTGACGTTCTGATCGCGACCTGACGACACCGGCCCCCGCGCGACCCCGCGCGGGGGCCGTTTTACTAGATCCCGAAGGGTGGGCTCCATGACGGCACCGGCCATCGAACTCAAGGGCATCTCGAAGTCCTTCGGCCCCGTGCAGGCCAACAAGGACATCGCGATCCGCGTGATGCCCGGCACCATCCACGGCATCATCGGCGAGAACGGCGCGGGCAAATCCACGCTGATGTCGATCCTTTACGGCTTCTACAAGGCCGACAAGGGCGAGATCTTCATCCGCGGCGAGCGGACCGAGATTCCCGACAGCCAGGCCGCCATCCGCGCGGGCATCGGCATGGTGTTCCAGCATTTCAAGCTGGTGCAGAACTTCACCGTGCTGGAAAACATCGTGCTGGGCGCCGAGGATGGTGCGCTCCTGAAGGGCTCGCTGTCCAAGGCGCGCACCCTGCTGAAGCAGCTGTCCGAGGAATACGAACTGCATGTCGACCCCGACGCCAAGATCGAGGATCTGGGCGTGGGCATGCAGCAGCGGGTCGAGATCCTGAAGGCGCTCTATCGCCGGGCCGACATCCTGATCCTGGACGAACCCACCGGCGTGCTGACGCCCGCCGAGGCCGACCACCTGTTCCGCATTCTCGAAGGGCTCAAGCGCGAGGGCAAGACGATCATCCTGATCACCCACAAGCTGCGCGAGATCATGGAGACCACCGACACGGTCAGCGTCATGCGCCGAGGCGAGATGACGGCCACGGTGAAGACCGCCGAGACCACGCCGCAGGAGCTGGCCGAACTGATGGTCGGCCGCGAGGTCCTGTTGCGCGTGGACAAGCAGGCGGCCACGCCGGGCGAAACCGTGCTAAATGTTGAAAATCTGCAAGTCGTTGACGGCTCGGGCGTCGAACGGCTGCGGGGAATATCGCTAAACGTCAAGCGTGGCGAGATCCTTGGCATCTGCGGCGTGGCCGGGAACGGGCAGTCCGAACTGCTCGAGGTCCTGGGCGGCATGCGCCCCGGCAAGGGCCGCGTCACGGTCAACGGGCAGGAGCTGGACCTGACCGGCGCCGAATCCGACGCCCGCACCCGGCGCCGCCGCGGCATCGCCCACGTCCCCGAGGACCGGCAGGAAGAAGGCCTGATCATGGACTTCTTTGCCTGGGAGAACGTGGCCTTCGGATATCACGACGACGCGCGTTACCAGCGCGGCGTGATGATGAACAACGACGCCATCCGCGAGGACGCCGAGGCCAAGATCGCCAAGTTCGACGTGCGGCCTGCCAATTGCTGGCTGAAGGCCAAGAACTTCTCGGGCGGGAACCAGCAGAAGATCGTCATCGCCCGCGAGCTCGAGCGCAATCCCGACCTTCTGCTGGTGGGCCAACCCACGCGCGGCGTCGATATCGGCGCGATCGAGTTCATTCACGAACAGATCGTCGCCCTGCGCGATGCCGGGAAAGCGGTGCTGCTGGTGTCGGTGGAACTGGATGAGATCCTGTCGCTAAGTGACCGTATCGCCGTCATTTTCGACGGTCGCATCATGGGCGAGCGCCTGCCGTCCGAAACCGACGAGCGCGAGCTGGGCCTGCTCATGGCCGGGATCACGGATACCGACAAGGACCACTCGGTCGACGAGATCGAGGAAAACCTCGCCCATGCCACTGGAAAGGCCGGCTGATGGACAAGCTTCCCAAGTGGGCCGACGTGGCCCTGATCCCGTTGATCAACCTGATCCTCGCCCTGATCGTGTCGGGCCTCGTGGTCGCGCTGATCGGCCAGGACCCGTTCGAGGCGCTGGCGATCATGGTGAACGGCGCCGTGGGCTCGACCTATGGCTGGGGCTACACGCTGTTCTACGCCACCAATTTCATCTTCACGGGCCTGGCCGTCGCCATCGCCTTCCACGCGCGGCTTTTCAACATCGGCGGTGAAGGCCAGGCGCAGCTGGGCAGCCTGGGCGTGGCGCTGGTCTGCCTGATGGTGCCGTGGCCGCACTGGCTGATCGCGTTGCCGGTGGCGATCCTGGGCGGTGGCCTTTTCGGCGCGGCCTGGGCCGCCATACCCGCCTACCTGCAGGCGACGCGGGGCAGCCACATCGTCATCACGACGATCATGTTCAACTTCATCGCCTCGGCGCTGCTGGTCTACCTGCTGGTGAGCGCGCTGAAGGCGCCGGGCATGGCGCCCGAATCCGCCCGTTTCGTCGAGGGCTCGCACCTGCCGACGGCGCGCGAGGTGTTGGGGGCCATCGGCATCGACTTCGCCCGCACGCCGATGAATGTCAGCTTCATCGTGGCCCTGCTGGCCTGTTGGGGCCTGTGGCTTCTGCTGTGGCGCACCCGGCTGGGATACGAGATCCGCGCCTTCGGCCATTCCGACAAGGCCGCCGTCTATGCCGGCATCAACCCGGTGCGCATCACCATGATCACGATGCTGATCTCGGGCGCCCTGGCCGGCCTCATGGCCATCAATGCCGTGATGGGCGAGCAGGAGCGGCTGTTGCAGGACAACGTGCTGGGCGCGGGCTTCGTGGGCATCGCCGTGGCGCTCATGGGGCGCTCGCACCCGGTGGGCGTGTTCATCGCCGCGGTCCTGTTCGGCGCGCTGTACCAGGGCGGCGCCGAGCTGGAGTTCGAAACCTCGATCCCGCGCGAGATGATCGTGGTGATCCAAGCGCTGGTCATCCTGTTCACCGGCGCGCTGGACGGCATGGTGCGCAGCCCGCTCGAGAAGGCCTTCCTGCGCTTCCGGCGCCAACCCGACAAACCCGGAGTGCCCGCGGAATGAACTATCTCGACCTGATCCAGATCCTCGATTCGTCGATCCGGCTGGCGACGCCGCTGCTGTTCGCCTGCCTCGCCGGGCTGTTCTCCGAGCGGGCGGGCGTCTTCGACATCGGGCTCGAGGGCAAGATCCTGATCTCGGCCTTCTTCTCGGCCGCCGTCGCCGCGCTGACCGGGTCGGTCTGGCTGGGGCTCCTGGCCGGCATCGCGTCCTCGATGGTGTTCTCGATGATCCACGGGCTGGCCTCGATCACCTTCCGGGGCGACCAGCTGATATCGGGCGTGGCGATCAACTTTCTCGCGGCGGGCATGACGGTGCTGATCGCGCAGGACTGGTTCTCGCAGGGCGGGCGCACGCCGCAGCTGTCGGGGGGCGCACGCTTCTCTCCGATCGAACTCCCCTTCGCCGAGGCGCTGTCGGGCGTGCCCTTCATCGGTCCGCTTTATGCCGATGCGCTGTCGGGTCACACGATCCTCGTCTATGTGGGCCTGCTGACCGTGCCGCTGACCTGGTACGTCCTGTTCCGCACCCGGTTCGGCCTGCGCCTTCGCGCGGTGGGCGAAAACCCCGGCGCGGTGGACACGGCCGGCGTCAGCGTCGTGCGGCTGCGCTACGCCGCCGTGGCGATCTGCGGCGTGCTGTGCGGGCTGTCGGGCAGCTTCCTCGCCACCGGGCTGGCCGCGAGCTTCACCCAGAACATGAGCGCCGGGCGCGGCTACATCGCGCTGGCCGCGCTGATCTTCGCCAAATGGCGGCCGTGGTACGCTCTGGGGGCGTGCCTGCTCTTCGGTCTGCTTCAGGCCATTTCCAACCGCTATTCGTCGATCGACCTCGTGCTGTTCGAGATCCCCAACGCCTTCGTCCTGGCCCTGCCCTATATCCTCACCGTGGTGATCCTGGCGGGCTTCGTCGGCAAGGCCGTCCCGCCCCGCGCCGGTGGGCAACCCTACGTGAAGGAGCGCTGAGATGTCCCGCGCCGCAGACGACCTCGCCCGTTTCATCCGCGACCGGGCGGGCGACGCGCCCGTGCGGCTGGGCCTGATCCTGGGCTCGGGGCTGGGTCACCTGGCCGAGCAGGTGGACGGCGTCGCCATCCCCTACGACCAGCTGCCGGGCTTTCCGCACGCGGGCGTGTCGGGCCACAACCCCAAGCTGGTGGTGGGCGAATTGGAGGGCCAGCGCATCGCCGTGCTGGGCGGGCGCGCGCATTACTACGAGAAGGGCGACCCGTCGGCCATGCGCCTGCCGCTCGAGGTGCTGAAGGCGCTGGGGGCCGAGGGGCTGATCGCCACCAACGCGGCCGGGTCGCTCGACCCCGAGATGCCAACGGGCAGCGCCATGCTGCTGAGCGACCACATCAATTTCTCGGGCCTGAACCCGCTGATCGGCGAGCCCACCGACGCGCGGTTCGTCCCGATGACCGATGCCCACGATCCCGACTGGCGCGCGGCGCTGCGCGACGCGGCCAAGAACACCGACACGCATCTGCACGAAGGCGTCTATGCCTGGTACTCCGGTCCCAGTTTCGAAACGCCCGCCGAGATCCGGGCCCTGCGGATCCTTGGGGCGGATGCGGTGGGCATGTCCACCGTGCCCGAGGTGATCCTCGCACGCTTCCTGGGACTTCGGGTCGCGGCGATCAGCGCGATCACGAACATGGCGGCGGGCCTGTCGGCCGAGAAGATCGGCCACGAACACACCAAGGAAATGGCCCCCCTCGGCGCCGCGAAACTGGAGAAAATCCTGCGCAGCTTCCTGTCGCGCCTGTGATTTATCGCGTCCGACGCTCTGGATTTTTCGCATCGGCAATGCTTTGAAGGGATAACGGCCCCACCGAGGCTTTCCATGCAGATCTACCTTCCCATCGCCGAGGTGTCGGTCAATGCCTTCCTGCTCCTCGGGCTGGGCGGCTTGGTGGGTGTGCTGTCCGGCATGTTCGGTGTGGGCGGCGGGTTCCTGATGACGCCGCTGCTGTTCTTCATCGGCATTCCCCCCGCCGTGGCCGTGGCGACCGAGGCGAACCAGATCGTGGCCTCGTCCTTCTCGGCTGTCCTCGCGCATCTGCGACGCAAGACCGTGGACCTGAGGATGGGCACGGTCCTTTTGGTGGGCGGTCTCATAGGATCGGCCCTGGGGGTCTGGGTGTTCAACATCCTGCGGTCCATGGGCCAGGTCGACCTGCTGGTGAAGCTCAGCTACGTGATCTTCCTGGGCGCGATCGGCGGGCTGATGTTCATCGAGTCGCTGAACACCATCCGCAACACCCGCAAGGGCAAGGCGCCCAAGCGCAAGCACCACACCTGGATTCACGCCCTGCCCTTCAAGATGAAGTTCCGCACCTCGGGGCTGTATATCTCGGTCATCCCGCCCGCGCTGGTCGGTGTCTTCGTGGGCGTGCTGAGCGCGATCATGGGCGTTGGCGGCGGGTTCATCATGGTTCCGGCGATGATCTACCTGCTGGGGATGCCCACAAAGGTCGTGGTCGGCACATCGCTGTTCCAGATCATCTTCGTCACGGCCTTCACCACGCTACTGCACGCCACCACGAACTACACCGTCGACATGATCCTGGCGGTGCTGCTGCTGGTCGGCGGCGTTGTGGGTGCGCAGGTGGGCGCGCGCATCGGCGTGTACCTGAAGGCCGAGCAGTTGCGCATCCTGTTGGCGGTGATGGTCCTGCTGGTCTGTGGCAAGCTGGCGCTGGATCTGCTGATCGAACCGGCCGAGCTGTATTCCATCGGGACGGCGGGACATTGATCCGGGCGCTGATCCTCCTACTGGCGCTCGCCCTGCCCGCCAAGGCCGAAGACCTGGTGGCGGGCCTGTCGCAGAACCGCATCGCCATCTCGTCCAGCTTCGACGGCTCCGAGATCCTGATCTTCGGCGCGGTGAAACGGCAGGCCCCCATCCCCGAGGGACAGCTGGGCTTGATCGTCACGGTGGAGGGGCCGCAAAGGCCGCTCACCGTGCGCCGCAAGGACAAGCAGGCGATCATCTGGGTGAACTCGGCCGCGGTCGAGATCGACCACGCGCCCAGCTTCTATGCCGTGAACACCTCGGGGCCCCTGGACGACGTGCTGAGCAACACGTCCGACCTGCGCCACCGGATCACCGTGCGACAGGCGATCCGGTCCGTGGGCGCGCCCATGGACGTGCAGGACGCGTCCGCCTTCACCGACGCGCTGGTGCGCATCCGCGAGCGGCAGGAGCTTTACCAGTTGAACATCGGCGCGGTCGAAGTCAGCGACCAGACGCTGTTCAATACCCGGGTCGAGCTGCCCGCGAACCTGGTCGAGGGCGACTATACCTCGCGCATTTTCCTGACGCGTGAGGGCGCCGTGGTCGCCGAATACGCCGCCACGATCGACGTGGCCAAGGTGGGGCTGGAGCGGTTTCTTTATACCCTCGCCCAAGAAAATGCCCTGATCTACGGGCTGATGTCTCTCGCCATCGCCATCGCCGCGGGCTGGGGCGCCTCGGCCATGTTCCGTTACCTTCAAAGCTGAGGGCGATGGGCCGCTTCTCAGCGGCCCTATAACCGGGGTTTAGGGCGTCTCGGGCGCGTCTTCGCCGTCGAGCTCCAGGGCCGCAGCGGGTGTTTTTAGGTCGTCGATGCCCAGCGGCTCGGTCGGACGGCCGAGACGGTTGCGCATGACCCAGAACAGCCGCTCTTCCGCGCGGGTGATCGCCACGTAGGCGAGCCGCTTCCACAGGGGCACGCCCGCCTCCATCCGCCCGACGCGCGCGGCGGCATAGAGATCGGGGGCGAAGACCTGCACGTCGGGCCATTGCGAGCCCTGCGCCTTGTGGATCGTCACCGCCGCGCCGTGCAGGAAGGTCGCGCCCATGCGCGCGGCGAAGGGGATGAACGGCTCGTCCTCGCCGGGCATCTCGATCTTCACGATGGAGGCCACGTTCACCTGCGGGTCCGGCGCGCCCACGACGTGCAGCTTGGAAAAGCCGGGCCGCGATCCGGCCCCGCGATAGATCACCTGAGCGCCCTTGATGAGGCCCCGCGCCTCGAGGTCGATGCGTTTCTTGCGGTGCTTCAGCGGCAGCTCGATCCCGTCGCAGATCAGCGGCTCGCCTGGCAAAAGCTGGTCGGTCGGCGCGGAATAGGCGGTGCGGAAGGCGTGGATCAGGCGGATGCGCGTGGCGTTGCGCCAGACCAGCACGGGGCTGCGGGCCATCAGCGCCGCCTCGACCCGGCTTCCCATGACCACGCGGTCGTCCTTGCGCGATGCGTCCTCGACCATGCGCTCGAACTGCTCGAACCCCAGGTCGGGATCGGCCAGCGCGTGGGCGAGGTCCAGGATCGGGTTGTCGGCGTCCTGGCGGTGCACACGGTTGAGGTTGGCGATGCGCGGCGCGGGCAGGTCGTCGAAGACCATGCTGCCCGACTGCTGCACCGGGGCCAACTGCGCCGGGTCGCCGAACAGGATCAGCGTCGGAAAGATCTCCTGCAGATCCTCGAACTGCTTCTTGTCCAGCATCGACGACTCGTCGACCATGCCGATATCCAGCGGCTCTTCCCGACGTTTCCAGCCGGTGATGAAGTCCGATCCGCGCAGCCCCGCCGCCGCCAGCGCCCCGGGGATCGAGTTGTGCTGCTGAAAGAACGCGTGCGCCCGGTCCAGCATGACCTCCTCCAGTCCCTCGATCGTGGGCCGGTCGCCCTGCCCCGACAGCCATTCGGCGATCCGCTCGTATTCGGGATCGTAGACCGGGGTATAGAGGATGCGGTGGATCGTTGTGGCCGGCACGCCGCGCGTGCGCAGCACCGACGCGGCCTTGTTGGTCGGGGCGAGGATCGCCAGCGTGCGCCGGTCCTTGCGGCGCCGCGACTCGTAATCGCCCGAGATCACGTCGACCCCGGCCTCCTTCAGCGCGGCGTAGAGCTGCGCCAGAAGCAGCGTCTTGCCCGACCCGGCCTTGCCGGTGATCGCCATGATCGCCGATTTGCCGTCGGTCAGCGGGCGGGTGCCGCCCGTGTCCAGGTCGATTCCGGCCCCGGCCAGCAACTCGGACACCCGGTCGCGGGCGGTCTGTTGGTCTTGGGACAGGACATGGGCGGGAACGGACATCGCCCCCTCATAATGGCGCGGGCGCGGGATGCCCAGCGGCGATCTGGGCGCAGGGCCCCATCGCAACGCGGTCGCAGACGCGTGGGCGGGGCCGGACCCTTTCGTCCGCTCCCGCCCGCTGAATCAAGCTCCGGTCGGGCCGGCTTCGATCACGTCCTCGATCGTGCGCAGGCCGGTCTTGGGCGCCTGCACCAGAACCGCCATGTTGCCGGGCTTGTGCTGGTTCTTGCGCATCTTGGTGTGCGCGGCCGGGATCTCGGCCCAGGGGAACACCTCGGACATGCAGGGATCCAGCCGCCGCTCGACCATCAGCTTGTTGGCCGACGCGGCCTGCTTGAGGTGGGCGAAATGGCTGCCCTGGATGCGCTTCTGGTGCATCCAGACATAACGCGCGTCCATGGTCAGGTTATAGCCCGTAGTGCCGGCGCAGATGACGACCATGCCGCCCTGCTTGACCACGAAGGTCGAGATCGGGAACGTCGCCTCGCCCGGGTGTTCGAACACCATGTCGACATTCACACCCTTGCCGGTGATGTCCCAGATCGCCTTGCCGAACTTGCGCGCCTCGGCGAACCACGCCTTATACTCGTCGGTGCCGACCTTGGGCAGCTGCCCCCAGCAGTCGAAATCCTTGCGGTTGATGACGCCCTTGGCGCCCAGCCCCATGACGAAATCGCGCTTGTCCTCTTCCGAGATCACCGCGATGGCGTTCGCACCTGCGGTGTTGATCAGCTGGATGGCATAGGAGCCGAGGCCGCCCGAGGCGCCCCAGACCAGCACGTTCTGGCCGGGCTTCAGCTCGTGCGGGTGGTGGCCGAACAGCATCCGGTAAGCGGTGGCCAGCGTCAGGGTGTAGCAGGCGGATTCCTCCCAGGTCAGGTGCTTGGGCCGCGGCATCAGCTGCTGGGCCTGCACGCAGGTGAATTGCGCGAACGAGCCGTCCGGCGTCTCGTAGCCCCAGATCCGCTGGCTGGGCGAGAACATGGGATCGCCGCCGTTGCATTCCTCGTCGTCGCCGTCGTCCTGGTTGCAGTGGATGACAACCTCGTCGCCCACCTTCCAGTTCTTGACCTTGTCCCCGACGGCCCAGACCACGCCCGCCGCGTCGGATCCGGCGATGTGGTAATCGGCCTTGTGAACGTCGAACATCGAGATCGGGATGCCGAGACCGGCCCAGATCCCGTTGTAGTTCACCCCGGCGGCCATCACGAGGACCAGCACCTCGTGGCTGTCGGGCTTGGGCACGTCCACCACTTCGAGCTGAAACGCCTGCTCGGGCTCGCCCTGGCGGTCGCGCCGGATGGCCCAGGCATGCATCTTCTCGGGCACGTGGCCCAGGGGGGGCATCTCGCCCACGGCGTAAAGAGATTTGGCCTCGGACGGCCGCGTCATGGTGTCGACATCCCCGGACATGCGCTGATTCCTTCCAGTTGTCGCCGCGCTGCAGCGGCATTCCCGGAACGAAGTAGGCGGAAAGCCGAAATAATGCAACTACCACCAAGGTGTTTTTGTAATTTTATGACCCGACGGCAGTTTCGGCGGGCTCGGGCTCCTGCAGCGCAGCATCGATCAGGGGCGCGGATGCCGCGTAGAACTGAAGGACGCGGTCGGACTTTTCGGCCAGGATCAGCGTGCCGTCCTCACGCTCCTCGACCAGCCGGCGCAGCTTGAGCATGTCGATGCCGGCATCGGTGGTGCGCGCGATGCTGCCGCGCCGCAGATGCACGGGATAGGCCGCATCGATCCACGCCGGCACCCGGCCCGAGATCCAGTCGCGCACCGCGTCGTGGGACCGCGCCCCGTCTAGCAGTGCGGCGGCCACCATGGGCACCGGAAGGATCGGCACGTTCTCGCGGATGCGGTTCATGAGGTGCGTCGCCACGGCCGTGACCTCGCCCCGGTCGGTAGCCCGCAACTCTTTCAGGGAGACCGGCCGCCCGAAGCTGACGGCGGCATAGCCGAAGCGCCGCGCCCGCAACGTCACCCGCCGCCACAGCCAGCGCAGCGCGAAGGCCGTTCCCGTAAGGAACGACCCGCGGAAGCGCCGATTGCCCGAGCGCCCGGCCTCGATCAGAATGCGATCCTCGATCACCCGGTCGTAGTTCAGCGACACCGGGATAAAGACGACATCCCGCTTCGACAGGTCAACGCCCTGCACGATGTAGCTGAGCAGCCCCAGCTTGGCGTCGCCCACGCGGCCGTCCAGGCTCAGGCCGCCCTCGGGAAATATGGCTTGGGTCACACCGTTCTCGATCGCCAGTTGCACATAGCGCGCCAGGACACGGCGATAGAGCGTGTTGCGCGACCGGCGGCGGATGAAATAAGCGCCCATGGCCCGCAGAAGGCGGCTAAGCGGCCAGATCTGCGCCCATTCCCCCACCGCGTAGCTGAGCGCCGAGCGCTCGGCGGCAAGGTAAGTGACCAGCACGTAATCCATGTTCGACCGGTGATTCATCACGAAGACCACCGTGGCCTCGGGGTCGATGGCGGCCAGCGCGTCGTTGTCGATCCGCACCAGCCGGACGTGGAACAGCTGTCGGCTGAGGAATCGCGCCGCGCGGATGGCGAAGGTGAAATAGGCCGAGGCGGAAAAGCTGGGCACGATTTCCCGCGCGTAGCGCTTGGCCTCGGAGAATGCCACGTCCTCGCGCACGCCGGTTTCGCGGGCGTGGTGGGCCACCGCCGCGATCACCTGCGGGTCGTAGATCAGCCGCTGGATCATGTCGTGCCGGCGGGCCAGCTTGAACGGCTGGATCGGCCGTTCGAGCCGCTTGTTCAGCTCGGCCACCGCCCGCTCCATCCGGCGGCGCAGGAACCAGCGCACCGGTGGAATGAAGAAATGGCTGGCAAAGGTGACCGCCGCGAACAGCAGGATCAGCCAGAACAGCCACAATGGAAGCGTAATGGTTCCGAACATGGCGGCGACCATGGCAACAAAGCGCGCCCTGGTAAATGCGGCGCGTGCAGCGACCGTGCCGCCGCGGCGCGGCATTGCCGTTGACAACGGCATTTTATTTCCGTCTAAAGCCTGTCGAAGCAAGATTATTACGCCAAGGACCGCGCCATGACCAAAGACAAGCCCTGGCTTTTCCGCACCTACGCCGGCCACTCCACCGCCGCCGCGTCGAACGCGCTCTATCGCGGCAACCTCGCGAAGGGACAGACCGGCCTGTCGGTCGCGTTCGATCTGCCCACGCAGACGGGATACGACAGCGACCACGAGCTGTCGGCGGGTGAGGTCGGCAAGGTCGGCGTGCCGGTGGCGCATCTGGGCGACATGCGCGCCCTGTTCGACCAGATCCCGCTGGAGCAGATGAACACCTCGATGACCATCAACGCGACGGCGCCCTGGCTCCTGGCGCTCTATATCGCGGTGGCCGAGGAACAGGGCGCCGATGTCTCGAAGCTTCAGGGCACCGTGCAGAACGACATTATCAAGGAATACCTGAGCCGGGGCACCTATATATGCCCGCCGCAGCCGTCCTTGCGGATGATAACCGACGTCGCGGCCTACACGCGCGAGCACCTGCCGAAATGGAATCCGATGAACGTGTGTTCCTACCACCTGCAGGAGGCCGGCGCGACGCCCGAGCAGGAACTGGCCTTCGCGCTGGCCACAGCCACGGCGGTGCTGGACGACCTGAAGGGCAAGGTCGCCCCCGAGGATTTCCCGGCCATGGTCGGGCGCATCAGCTTCTTCGTAAACGCGGGCATCCGGTTCGTGACCGAGATGTGCAAGATGCGGGCCTTCACCGACCTGTGGGACGAGATCTGCCGCGACCGCTACGGCGTCGAGGACGAGCGCTACCGCCGCTTTCGCTACGGCGTGCAGGTCAACAGCCTTGGCCTGACCGAGCAGCAGCCCGAGAACAACGTCTACCGCATCCTGATCGAGATGCTGGCCGTCACGCTTTCGAAGAAGGCCCGCGCCCGCGCCGTGCAGTTGCCCGCCTGGAACGAGGCTTTGGGCCTGCCCCGCCCCTGGGACCAGCAATGGTCCCTGCGGATGCAGCAGATCATGGCGTTCGAGACCGACCTTCTGGAATACGACGACCTGTTCGACGGCAACCCGGCTGTCGAACGCAAGGTGGCCGAGCTGAAGGACGGCGCCTGCGCCGAGCTTTCGACCATCGACTCCATGGGCGGCGCGGTGGGTGCCATCGACTACATGAAGTCGCGGCTGGTGGAGTCGAACGCCGAGCGGATCGCCGGCATCGAGGGCGGCGAGACGACCGTGATCGGCGTGAACCGCTACGAGACGGGCGAGCCATCGCCGCTGACTTCGGGTCCCGACGCGATCATGGTTGCCGACAAAGACGCCGAGGCCGACCAAATCGCGCGCCTGACCGCCTGGCGCGCGTCACGGGACGAGACCGCCGTACGCGCCGCGTTGGAGGATCTCCGTCGTGCCGCGCGTGAGGGCACAAACATCATGCCGCCGTCGATCGCCGCGGCCAAGGCGGGCGCCACGACCGGCGAATGGGGCGACATGGTGCGCGCGGCGTTCGGCCAGTATCGCGGTCCGACCGGCGTGTCGGCCGCGCCCTCCAACCGGGTGCAGAACCTCGACGATATCCGCGAGCGCGTGGACATGGTGTCGACGCGGCTGGGCCAGCGCCTGAAGTTCATGATGGGCAAGCCCGGCCTCGACGGCCATTCCAACGGCGCCGAGCAGATCGCCGCCCGCGCCCGCGATTGCGGTATGGCGATCAGCTATGAAGGGATCCGCCTGACCCCCGCCGAGATCGTCGCCCGCGTGGACGAGGAACGGCCCCACGTCCTGGGCCTGTCGATCCTGTCGGGCAGCCACGTGCCATTGGTGACCGAGATCCTGCGGCTGATGCAACAATCCGGCCACCGGGAAATTCCGATCGTGGTGGGCGGAATCATCCCCGAATCCGATGCCCAAACGCTTCTGGCCGCGGGGGTGGCGCGGGTCTACACGCCCAAGGATTTCCGCATGAATACAATCATGGCGGATATCGTAACTCTGGCCGATCCAGATAGGATAGCCGCAGAATAATAAAATCGGTCAATTATCGGCGAAATTGCGCTGCGCTTGACGTTGCGGCACGATTTCTCTTGGAATTGACAAAAACATGTCCTAACGATCCGATAAGTATCTTGGAGTGATAGGACAGAAAATGGCCATCGATCTTGAAAAGATGTCGCGCGAGGAATTGGAATCGCTGAAGAAAGACATCGACAAGGCTCTTGCCTCGCTCGAAACCCGCCGCAAGGCCGAAGCCCGCGCCGCCGCCGAAAAGGCCGCCCGCGAACACGGTTTCTCGCTGGACGATATCGTGAAAGCGGAAAAGAAAGGGAGCAAGTCTCCCCCGAAATACCGCAACCCGGAAGATCCCCGCGCGACCTGGACCGGACGCGGGCGTCAGCCGGCCTGGATCAAGGACGCGCTCGCCCAAGGCAAGTCGCTGGACGATTTCCTGATCTGACGAACGCACACGCTGCGCATTTCGAAAGGGCCCGGCCGGATCGCCGGGCTTTTTCTATTCGAAGGCAGTCGCTGGCCCCGCGTGGCGGACGCGATCGCCACCGTCCATTCCCGTGGGCACAGGCCGGATCGCGGACCGGCCAATCCTATCCGATTGGATAAGACTTGTCGCAAATGGCGAGGATTTGGCCAATGCGATCCCTCGGATCGTTCACGCCAGGACATTGGCGAGAAAGGGCCGCGCAAGGCCGCGCACCCGGGAATTCCTTCCGGCACACCCGTTCCGAAGAAAAGCGCTTTGAAAAAAAAAACGCTGCTGCGATCGCGCGCGGCAGCGTTGGAATTGAAGCCCGCAAACGGGATCAGACCGCGCGTTCGACCATCAGTTTCTTGATCTCGGCGATGGCCGCGGACGGGTTCAGGCCCTTGGGGCAGGTCCGCGCGCAGTTCATGATCGTGTGGCAACGATAGAGCTTGAACGGATCCTCGAGGTCGTCGAGACGCTCGCCCGTGGCCTCGTCCCGGCTGTCGATGATCCAGCGATACGCGTGGAGCAGCGCGGCCGGTCCAAGGAACTTGTCGCCATTCCACCAGTAGCTGGGGCACGCGGTCGAGCACGAGGCGCACATCACGCATTCATAAAGACCGTCGAGCTTCTTGCGGTCCTCGATGCTCTGGCGCCATTCCTTCTGCGGGCGCTGCGTCTTGGTTTCCAGCCAGGGCATCACGGCGGCATGCTGGGCGTAGAAATGGGTCAGGTCGGGAATCAGATCCTTGACCACCGGCATGTGCGGCAGCGGGTAGATCTTCACGTCGCCCTTCACCTCGTCCATGCCGTAAATGCAGGCCAGCGTGTTGATCCCGTCGATATTCATCGCGCAAGACCCGCAGATCCCTTCGCGGCACGAGCGGCGGAAGGTCAGGGTCGGGTCGATCTCGTTTTTGATCTTGATCAGCGCGTCCAGCATCATGGGACCGCAGGTATCGAGATCGACGAAATAAGTGTCGACGCGCGGGTTCTCGCCATCCTCGGGCGACCAGCGATAGATCTCGAACTTCTTGATGTTGGTCGCGCCCTCGGGCTTGGGCCAGGTCTTGCCGGTCCGGATCTTGGAATTCTTGGGCAGGGTCAGTTGAACCATGACATCCTCTTTCGTTCAGCTCAGGCGCCGGTGCGCAACAGGGCGGGAAGGCCCTGGCCAACCAGGCATTGTATCGTTGGCGGGCGCGACGCGATGCGCGTCACGACCTCGGTCGTGGCCGCCGTCGGGCCGGTCACGGCGTCCGAGGCCAGGCCCACCAATTCGGGCGTCGTCGCGTTGTCGATGATGCAGTCGATGGCAGGCTGCACCGGGACGCCCGGGAACTGCTGCACGACCACCCGGCTGACCACGCTGCGCGCGGCCGAGCGCGTGACCTGGTCGCGGTCGGCGGGCGTGCACGCCGCCAGCAGCCCGGCCAGGCACAGGCTCGTGACGAGTGCTCTCATCGTTCGACATTCACCGTGGCGCCGACCTGCGTGCGCCGCGCCATGCAGTCGTCGTAGACCGCCTGCGGATCGCGGCCGCGGATGAAATCGCTGCTGATGCCGATCTCCAGGTCGGTGGCGACACCACCGGAGCCGACGCCAATGCCGACGGTGCCGGTCGGGCCCGCCGCGGCGCGCGCCCGGTCGGCGCACACCCGTTGCGCGGCTTCGGGCGACATGGGACCGCAAGCGGCAAGCCCGGCCAGGGATATGATCGCCGCACGGGCGATCACAGGCATCCCTGTTGGCGGCGGAGCGTGTCCTTGATGATGTAGCCCGACCCGTTCACGAAGATCGTGTCCGACGGGCGGTGCGGATAGGGGCAGAAGAACCGGCGATGCGTCCCGGCCGACACAGTGACCAGCGTCCCGCTGGCATCCACGCAGGTCGTCCCCGCGGCCACGTCGCCCGCAGCGGCCAGGTCGGCGCAGCTGGCGTATTGCCCAGTGCCACCGACGCCACCGCCCCATCCACCCGCGAGCGCGGGGCCGGACAGGGCAAGGCCCGCGACCAAGCTCAGAATCAGCGTTTTCATACCGGATCTCCTATCCATGGTGGGGAAAGCCCCCTGCCCGCTCAGTATACCCGCGCCTTCGGCTTGATCTTGTCCAGGTCGATGCCGCCCTCGTTGTGGCCCAGCAGCGGGTTCAGGTGCACCGGGCGGTACTCCAGCTTCACGCCGCCATTGACGTAGGCCAGCGTGTGCTTGCGCCAGTTCTCGTCGTCGCGGTCGGGGTGATCTTCCTGCGCGTGGGCGCCGCGGCTTTCCTTCCGGGCCTCGGCGCTGACGATGGTGGCCAGCGCGTTCGGCATCAGGTTGGTCAGCTCCAGCGTTTCCATCAGGTCGCTGTTCCAGATCATCGAGCGGTCGGTCACGCTGATATTGTCCAGCTTGTCGGCCACCTTCTCCATCTTCTTGACGCCCTCGGCCAGCGTCTCGTCGGCACGGAAGACGGCAGCGTCCTGCTGCATGGTCTTCTGCATCTCGAGCCGCAGCTCGGCGGTCGAGGTATCGCCCTTGGCGTGGCGCAGGCCGTCGAAGCGGGCCAGCGCCCCATCGACCGAGGACTGGTTCAGCGTCGGGTTCGACGAATTGCGGTCCACGACCTTGCCGGCCTGGATGGCGGCGGCCCGGCCGAACACCACGAGGTCGATCAGCGAGTTCGAGCCCAGGCGGTTGGCGCCGTGCACCGACGCGCAGCCGGCCTCGCCCACGGCCATCAGGCCGGGCACGACCCGGTCGGGATCGTCGGCGGTGGGGTTCAGCACCTCGCCCATGTAGTTCGTCGGGATGCCGCCCATGTTGTAGTGCACGGTCGGCAGAACCGGGATCGGCTCCTTCGTCACGTCGACACCGGCGAAGATGCGCGCCGATTCCGAGATGCCCGGCAGGCGTTCCTGCAGCGCTTCTTTCGGAAGGTGGTTCAGGTTCAGGTGGATGTGGTCGCCGTCCTTGCCGACGCCACGGCCCTCTCGGATTTCCATGGTCATGCAGCGGCTGACCACGTCACGGCTGGCGAGATCCTTGTAGGTGGGCGCATAGCGCTCCATGAACCGCTCGCCCTCGGAGTTGGTGAGATAGCCGCCCTCGCCTCGCGCGCCCTCGGTGATCAGGCAGCCGGCGCCATAGATGCCGGTGGGGTGAAACTGCACGAATTCCATGTCCTGCAGCGGCAGGCCCTGCCGGGCCACCATGCCGCCACCGTCGCCGGTACAGGTATGGGCGCTGGTCGCGCTGAAATAGGCGCGGCCGTAGCCACCGGTCGCCAGCACGGTCATCTTGGCGTTGAAGACGTGGATCGTGCCGTCTTCCAGGCACCACGCCACCACGCCCTGGCACTGCCCGTCCTCGGACATGATGAGGTCGATGGCGAAATACTCGATGTAGAACTCGGCGTCGTTCTTCAGCGACTGGCCGTACAGCGTGTGCAGGATGGCGTGGCCGGTGCGGTCGGCGGCGGCGCAGGTGCGCTGGACCGGGGGGCCTTCGCCGAACTGGGTGGTGTGGCCGCCGAAGGGCCGCTGGTAGATCTTGCCCTCCTCGGTGCGCGAGAACGGCACGCCGTAATGCTCGAGCTCGTAGACCGCCTTGGGCGCCTCGCGGGCGAGGTATTCCATGGCGTCGGTGTCACCCAGCCAGTCCGACCCCTTCACGGTGTCGTACATGTGCCACTGCCAGTTGTCGTCGCCCATGTTGCCCAGCGACGCGGCGATGCCGCCCTGCGCGGCCACCGTGTGGCTGCGGGTCGGGAACACCTTGGTGATGCAGGCGGTGCGCAGGCCCTGCTCGGCCAGGCCCAGCGTGGCGCGCAGGCCCGATCCGCCCGCGCCCACCACGATGGCGTCGTAGTTGTGGGTGGTATAATCGTAAGCGGCCATGGGAAACTCCCGTTCAGATCGCCAGCCGCACGAGGGCAAACAGCCCGGCGGCGATGGCGGCGTATGAGATGCAGGTGACCCCGGCGATCAGCAGGTGGCGGGTCAGCCCGTGCGAATAATCCTCGATCATGGTCTGGGCGCCGGACTTGAAGTGTACCCAGCCCACCGTGATCGTCAGCGCGGCCACGATGGCCGGAAACGGCTGAGAATAATATGCGACAACTTGCTCGTAGCCGCTGCCGAGCGCCGATCCGAAGGTGAAGATGAACAGCGGCACCAGGATCAGAAGGCCGATCGAGCTCTTGGTCATGGACCAGAAGTGATCGGTGCCGGACTTGGCGGATCCCAGCCCCTCGGCGCGCTTGCGGTCGGTCATGTATGCCATGGCGGGTCTCCTCAGATCACGAGCGCGGTCAGGATGGTCAGGACGACCGAGCCGCCGACGCAGGCCCAGCCGAGCTTCTCGGCGGTGGGCAGGTCCAGCCCCCAGCCGGTGTCCCAGATCAGGTGCCGCAGGCCCGCCAGCGTGTGATACCACAGCGCCCAGAGCGACAGGAACATCACCAGGTCGCCGAACCACGAGGTCAGGACAGCGTCGGCGGTGGCGAAGGCGTCGGGGCCCATCGCGGCGGCAACGAACCACCAGGTCATCAGAAGGCCACCCACGATCAGACCGTTGCCGGTGATCCGCGTCAGGATCGACGTGATCGAGTTCAGCTGCGGGCGGTAGATGGTGATATGCGGGCTCAGCGGGCGGTTGCCGCGGTTCACGTCGGCCATGGGACCTCCTTGCATCGGTGCGCGCGGCCGGGGCCGTCGCCGTTGCGTCATATCTAACGGTTTCCACGGCGCTGTCACGCCCGTTGGCGCATGGATTCACGGGCTAATTCGACGCAACGGTCGCTTATCTGCGATTTGCGATCACACGCCCGGCGCGCGTGATCACAATTATCGGCATCCCGGCCCGGGCGACCGCGCCCCCAATGCGCAACATCCGGGTCGCGCCACCGGCGCCGCGCGGCTAGATCTGGGACAACACCGATTGCAGGGGACCGCCCGCCATGACCGTCAGCACCGAAGACAGCTATTACTGGCCGATCATGCGCCGCGCCATCGACCGGCTGGACGCCGAGGACGGGCGCGACCTGACCCTGGCCGAGATCGCCGAAGAGATGAACCTGGCGCCCGCGCATTTCCAGCGTCTGTTCAGCCGCTGGGTCGGGGTCAGCCCCAAGCGGTTCCAGCAATACCTGACGCTGGGCCACGCCAAGCGTCTGCTGGACAGCCGCTTCACCACGCTGGCCACCGCCGATGCGGTCGGGCTGTCGGGCGCGGGACGGCTGCACGACCTGTTCGTGCGGTGGGAAGCGATGAGTCCCGGCGAATACGCCCGGCGGGGTGCGGGACTCGAGATCACCTATGGCTACGGCGAGGGACCATTCGGGCGGATGCTGGGCCTTGCCACGCCGCGCGGCCTGTGCGGGCTGGCCTTCACCGAGGAGACCGGCGACGCCGCCGCGCTGGCCGACATGCAGTCGCGCTGGCCCGATGCGGTCTATTCCCGGGACGACGCGGCGCTGGCCCCGCACCTGCACGCGGCGGTGACCCAGGGCGCGGAAAGCGAGCTGCACCTCATCGGCGCCCCCTTCCAGATCAAGGTCTGGGAGGCGCTGCTCTCCATCCCATCGGGCCATGTCACCACCTACGGCGAGATCGCGGCCCGGATCGGCAACCCCAAGGCCGTGCGCGCCGTGGGCACGGCGGTGGGCCGCAACCCGATCAGCTGGTTGATCCCGTGCCATCGCGCGGTGCGGAAATCCGGCGGCCTCGGCGGCTATCACTGGGGGCTGCCCGTGAAGCGCGCCATGCTGGCGGTCGAGGCGGCGCAGACCGGGTTCGCCCCGGCCGAGTGACCGGTTCCTCGCGGATCGGGAAACCGGCAAGACTTCGCCAGACTGCGGATTCGGCGTGCACTGGGCGGTGCCTGTTCTATATTCGCCTGCGAGATGTGCGACTATTCCCCATCCATGAGGACACAATGCGAATTCTGAACACCCCGATCCTGCTGGCCTCGGCCAGCCTTCTGGCGCTGGGGGCCTGCGTCAACCAGCCCGCGACGGGCGAGCGCAATCGCGCCGCCACCGGCGCGCTTGTCGGTGCGGGCCTGGGCGCCCTGGCCGGCGCCACCCGCGAATCCGGCGATGACCGGCTGCGCAACGCCGCCGTGGGCGCCGTGATCGGCGCCGGCACCGGCGCCGTGGTCGGCACCTTCCTGGACCGCCAGGCCGCCGACCTGCGCAACAACTTCGCCAACGGCGAGATCGACGTCATCAACACCGGCAACGAGCTGATCGTGCGGATGCCGCAGGACATCCTGTTCGCCACCGACAGCGCCAGCGTCGCGCCCACCCTGCAAAGCGACCTGCGCGTCCTGGCCGCGAGCCTGAACCGCTATCCGCAATCGCTGGTCGAGGTGCAGGGCCACACCGACAACACCGGCAGCGCCGCCTACAACCAGGACCTGTCCGAGCGTCGCGCGCAGTCCGTCACCTCGATCCTGCTGCAGAACGGCGTGGCTTCGGGGCGCCTGACCTCGGTCGGCTACGGCTTCTCGCAGCCCATCGCCAGCAACGCGACGCCCGAGGGCCGCGCCCAGAACCGCCGGGTGCAGATCATCATCCGCCCGATCAACCAGTAACGGTCCGGCGTGGCGCGCCCCAAGGTCGGGCGCGCCACGGCAGCCTGGACAAGAAAAAAGGCCCGGTCGCGCGATGCGGCCGGGCCCTTTTTTACGGTTCGAAGAAGATGGTCAGTGCAGCTTGGCGTCCACCGTCTTGATCGAGTCGTCGATCAAAGCGGACTGCTTGCCGCCGTCGATCTTCGCGCTCAGCACGTCGCGCGCGGCGGCGATGGCCACGTTGACGGCGCGGTTGCGGACGCTGCGGATGGCGTCTTCCTCGGCGCTGGCGATCTGGTCCTTCGCCGCCTCCAGCCGCCGCTCCAGCGACGCCTCGAGATCGGCCTTGGCCTTCTCGGCCGACGCCTTCGCGTCTTCCCGGGCGGCCGCGACGATGCGGTCGGCCTGGTTCTGCACGTCCTTCTGCTTGCGCTCGTACGAGGCCAGCAGCGACTGCGCCTCTTCCCGCAGCTCGCGCGCCTCGGCCAGGTCCGACTTGATGCCCTCGGCCCGCTTGTCGAGCATGCCCAGAAGCATCTGGGGCACCTTGAAATAGACCAGGATGCCAAGGAACACGATGAAGCCGCAGGTCATGACAAAATCGGTGTTGGCCAGCGAGAAGAACGGGCCCGAAGCGGCCAGGGCGGGCGCCGGGGCCAGAGCTGCGGCCAGGATGGTCAGCTTGCGCATCACGCGGCCCCCTTCATCTGCTTCTCGACGGCGGCGTCGGTCTGGCCCTGGCCGGCGTCGAAGCCCAGGCTCTCGACGACCGCGTAGGCGGTTTCCTTGGCGACCGTCTCAACCGATTGCATGGCGCCGTCGCGGATCTCGGCGATGCGCGCCTCGGAGGCTTCCATCTTCTCGGCGATCTCGGCCTCGGCGCGGGCGTTGGCCGCGTCGATCTCGGCCTGCATCTCGGCCTTGTTTTCCTCGGCGATGCGATTGGCCTCGGCCCGGGCATCGGCCAGCGCCTTCTCGTAGGCCTTCTCGGCCTCGGCCGCCTTCTGCTTCAGCTCTTCGGCCGCCGCGATGTCGTTCGTGATGGTGCCCTGGCGTTCGGCCAGGACCGACGCGATGCGCGGCAGGGCCACGCGGGACAGCACGAAGTAGATCGCGATGAGCGCGAGCACCAGCCAGAAGATCTGGTTGGGGAACGACTCGACGTTCAGCTGCGGCATGCCGGTGGCGTCGGCCGGCGCGTCGCCCGGTGTCAGGACCGCTGTGGTGGGTTCGGTTGCCATCTGTCTATCCTCGATATCCGATAACGCGACCGGGCGGACCTCCGCGGCCCGCCCAGCGTCTGCGGCAGATCGAGATCGCTCAGACGGCGAACATCAGCAGCAGCGCGACGAGGAACGAGAAGATCCCCAGGGCTTCGGCGAACGCGATGCCGATGAACAGCGTCGCGGTCTGGCCGGCGGCGGCCGACGGGTTGCGCAGGGCGCCCGACAGGAAGTTGGCGGCCACGTTGCCCACACCGAGAGCGGACACGCCGGCGCCGAGGCCCGCGATGCCGGCACCGATGAATTGACCCATGTTTGCGATATCGCCTTCCATGATCTTTCTCCTTGAATTGGAAGTTCGTGTCAGTGGCGGTGGGAACCGCCGGGATGCGTTTGGCGGGGTTCCCCCCGCCGGTGCTCAGTGATGCGGATGCAGCGCGTCCTTCAGGTACACGCAGGTCAGGATCGTGAAGACGTAGGCCTGAATGAAGGCCACCAGAACCTCGAGCGCGTAGATCGCGGTGATGGCGAGGATCGGAAGGAACGAGAAGACACCCAGCGCCGCGGCGAAGCCCGCGAACACCTTCAGAACGGCGTGGCCCGCGGTGATGTTGCCGGCCAGACGAACCGAATGGCTGACGGGGCGCACGAAATACGAGATCAGCTCGATGATGGCGAGGATCGGGCGCAGCGCCAGCGGGGCCGAGGACACCCAGAACAGGCTGAGGAACGACGCGCCGTTCTTGACGAAGCCCAGGACCGTCACGCCGATGAACACGGCCAGCGCAAGCACGGCGGTCACGGCGATATGCGAGGTGGGCGAGAACGAGGTCGGGATCAGCGCCAGCATGTTCGCCATCAGGATGAACATGAACAGCGTCATGATGTAGGGGAAGTAGCGCACGGCGTCCTTGCCGGTCACGTCCTCCACCATCTTGTAGACGAAACCGTAGGCCAGCTCGGCCACCGATTGCGCGCGGCTGGGGATCACGGCCCGCCCGCGCGAGCCCACGACCAACAGCAGAACGGTGCAGACCACCGCAAGCGCCATCCACAGCGTCGCGTTGGAAACGGTGAACATGCCCACGGGCCCATCGGAAAACAGGGGCTGGACCACGAACTGGTCCATCGGTGCGATGTTGAATCCGCCGTCGCTCGCTGTCGCCATGCTCAGTCTTCCTTCGTCTTGGGCGGCGCGTCAGTCGCCTCGGCCCCGATCTCTTTCGCGGTGCGCAGCATCACGTTGATGCCGGCGGCCAGGCCCAGCAGCACGAAGATGACGAGAAAGATCGGCATCGTTCCCAGGACCGTGTCCAGCCCGTATCCGATGCCGAAGCCGATCAGCAGACCGGCCACCAGTTCCGTCACCATGCGCCAGGCCATGTTGGCCATGGAATAGTGTTCGTCCGTCCTGGGCTTGGGATCCTGCGCCTTCCGCGCGGCCGCCAGCCGCTGCTCCAGCGCCTGCATCCGGTCCCGCGTTTCGTCGTCGACCACCAAAAGCCCCTTCCAGACGCGCGGACCCTATGCCGGAGGCACGGGAATAGTCAAGGCGAGGGAAACGTCCTCCAAGCCATTGGTTTTCTTGGATTTTAGGCGCCGAAAGGATTCCCGGCTCAAGGCCGGGCCGATGCCCCATATTCAACCCCGCCGTTGAGCATCGCGCCGGAACGCTTGACCGCCCCGCCCCGCGGTGCGACGAGACAAGACCATGACGGACAGGTTGGACCAGGTATTTGCCGCGCTCGCGGACCCCACGCGACGCGCGATCCTGTCGATGTTGCTGGAGGACGACATGGCGGTGACCGACGTTGCCGCGCCGTTCGACATCTCGCTGGCGGCCGTGTCCAAGCACCTGGCGACGCTCAGCCGCGCGGGTCTCATCGTGCAGGAGCGGCGCGGGCGCGTGGTCTGGTGCAAGCTTGATCCCGGCGCGCTGGCCGCGGCCAGCACCTGGATGCAGGGTTTCGGCCAGTTCGAGCCCGTGCACCTGGACGCTTTTGAGCAGTTCCTCGCCGCGCAAAGCCTGGTCGAGGCGGACCGGGCGGGAGATTAACTCCCGCCGCGTCGCATCACAGGACGAACTGAACGATGGCGACGACGATGACGACAAGTCCGACGAGATAGATGATCTGGTTCACGGCTGGCGCTTTCTTTTGGGTCAGTCTGCGACGAAACGCCGCCGCGCCAGCGTGGTTCCCCGCCGCACCGGAGAGACCCCCAAAAACGAAAAAAAGCACCCGACCGAGGTGCTTTTTTCCTTTCTGGTCAAGCGCTGCCCGGGACGGGCGAGGATCAGGAGCCGGGGGCCGCCGTCGGCGTTGTGGTCGTGCTGGAGCTGTCGTTGGCGATGATCGCCAGCAGCGCGGCAAACGCGATGGCGCCGCCGATCACGACACCGCTCTCGGCACCGCCGAGGCCAGCGAAGCCCTGAGGCCCGCTCGAGTTCGGCGCCAGCAGAACCGTCTGATCGTCGTCATCGGCGTCCTGAGCCAGCGCGGGCTGGGTGATGAGAAGCGCAGCGGTCAGGCCGATCGCAATTTTCTTGATGTCCATAATGGTCCCCTCGGTGTCGAAAATAATGGGTTGTCCAACGCTATAGTTGTGGGCAGAAAACGACGCAAGTTCCCAAATCATGCAGGTGCAGAAGTAGCACATTTTGGCCGGCCTGTCTGCTGCTTTGCGGCACGCTCGGCAGAAAGCCGCGCCTTCGCGGTAATTTTTCTTGACTGCCCGGGCGGCCTACCACGAGCGGCTGAGATCCTTGAGATAGGAGAGCAAAGCCTGAACTTTGGCTGTTCTATGCAGATCCACATGGGTCACGAGCCACAGCGGCACGGCCCATTCCGGGCGTGACGGCGCCACCTGCACCAGGCCACCGATCTCGTTTGCACAAATTTCAGGCAGGAATCCCAAACCTGCACCGGCGGCGATGGCGTCCCGGATCACCCGATCGTCGGTTGCCCGGAATCGCCTGTTTTCCTGCGGTATGTTCGCGGTGAGCCAGCGATGCGACGGGGCGCGCATCGATTCGTCATCATGGGCCACGAAGGTGTGCTGCTGTAGCTCTGCCTGCGATTCGGGCATGCCGCACCGCGCGACATAGGCTTCGGATCCGTAAAGCGCGTAATTCTGGTACCCGAATTTCTGGGCGACGTTGTCGGGCTCCTCGGGCGCGGCCCCCGCCCGGATCGCGACATGGGCCTCGCCGTACTCCAGCCGATAGACCCGTTCGTCGGTCAATGACCGCACCACCAGGTTCGGATGCTGCAACTGAAAATCCACCAGCGCCGGGGTGACCAGGTAGGAAAAGGCGCCCAAGGACGTGACGATCAGTTCGCCCTCGACCCCGTCGCCCTGCCCCTTGATCCGGCTGACGAGCTGGGCGAACTGGTCATCGGTCGCCTGCGCCACCTGCAGCATGTCCATGCCGGCCTCGGTCGCGGTGTAGCCGCGCGCGTGGCGCTGGAAGAGCTTCACGCCCAGCGCCGCCTCCAGGGCGTCGACGTGGCGGATCACGGTGGCGTGATGCACGCCAAGGGCTTCCGCCGCGCCTGACACGGTGCCGAGTCGCGCAACATGGTAGGCGGTTCTGATTTCATCCCAGGCAGTGATGGCCATGTGTGCACCCGTGAACTGAATGGTCATGTTGAGGCTTATACGTTTCTCTGTGCAGGTCCAGTCACCCCTTCGCTAATGCAAACGCCACGCGCCGGAACCGCGCGCTTGCGCCGCATGTTGGGACGCCAAAGCCGAAACCGGGAAAGGATCGCATCATGACACCAACGACCCGCAACATCGCCCTGGCCGCCGCCGCCGTCGCCCTGCCCGCCGCCCTTGCCGCCGCCGCCGGCCCCGAACGCATGCGCCGCCTGCCCGCCCGGGTACGCGATGTCATGCATGATGACAGTGTCGAAGGTCAGCTGAAGCGGCTCGAGTCGCGGCTCACCGATCTGGGCGATGACCTGGACTTCCACAGTTCCCGCAACGATCGCATGGCCGACATGGGCCGCATTGCCGCCATCGCCGGGGCCGTGCTGCTCGTGCCCGCCGCACTGACCGCCTGGATGAACCGTGGCCGCATCGCCGACACGGCCCGCCGTTACCGCAGCACCGGTGAGATGTCGGGCGGCGGGTTCGCCGACGACCTGGCCGACTTGGAAGACGACATCGAGGAACAGCGCGAGGACGCCTTCGAGGCCGTCACCGGCGCGGCGCAGGACATTCGCGACTGATCCCGCGTGGCCCGCGCGGGTTGACACCGCGCGCGGGCTTCTGCATACGCCCCGACGTATTCCGGAAGTCCCGTCACTTCCGGTCCCCCCGGTCTGCGGGGGGATCGCCTCCCACCAGCGCGTTGCGCCCGTGGGAGCGTTTGTCGTTTGGCCGGTCGGACCTTATCTGCGGGGATAGGTTCGCAAGACATTGAAAGGATCTCGCATGTTCGAGAATCTGTCAGAGCGCCTTGGCGGCGTCTTCGACCGGCTGACCAAGCAGGGTGCGCTGAGCGAGGACGACGTCAAGACCGCCCTGCGCGAGGTGCGCGTGGCCCTGCTGGAGGCGGACGTGTCGCTGCCCGTGGCCCGCGATTTCGTGAAGGCCGTGCAGGCCAAGGCCACCGGGTCCGCGGTCACGAAGTCGGTCACCCCGGGCCAGCAGGTCATCAAGATCGTCCATGACGAGCTGAAGCACGTGCTGGCGGGCGACGACCCCGACCCCGGCAAACTGCGCATCGACAATGCCCCCGCCCCCATCCTGATGGTGGGCCTCCAGGGGTCGGGCAAGACCACGACCACCGCGAAGCTTGCCAAGCGCCTGCACGAGCGCGAGCGCAAGCGCGTGCTCATGGCCTCGCTCGACACCAACCGCCCCGCCGCCATGGAACAGCTCCAGGTGCTGGGCCAGCAGATCGGCGTCGACACCCTGCCCATCGTGAAGGGCGAGACGCCGGTGCAGATCGCCAAGCGCGCCAAGCAGCAGGCGACGCTGGGCGGCTACGACGTCTACATGCTCGACACCGCGGGCCGGCTGCACATCGACGCCGAGCTCATCGCCCAGGCCGCCGAGGTGCGCGACGTCGCCAACCCGCGCGAGACGCTGCTCGTGGTGGACGGCCTGACCGGCCAGGACGCCGTGAACGTCGCGACCGAGTTCGACGACAAGATCGGCGTCTCGGGCGTGGTCCTCACCCGGATGGACGGCGACGGTCGCGGCGGCGCGGCGCTCTCCATGCGCGCGGTCACCGGCAAGCCCATCAAGTTCGTGGGCCTTGGCGAAAAGATGGACGCGCTGGAGACCTTCGAGCCCGAGCGCATCGCCGGCCGCATCCTCGGGATGGGCGACATCGTCGCGCTGGTCGAGAAGGCGCAGCAGACGCTCGAGGCCGAGCAGGCCGAGCGCATGATGAAGCGCTTCCAGAAAGGTCAGTTCAACATGAACGACCTGCGCCAACAGCTTGAACAGATGATCAAGATGGGCGGCATGGAAGGAATGATGGGCATGATGCCCGGCATGGGCAAGATGGCCAAGCAGGTGCAGGACGCGGGCTTCGACGACAGGATCCTGACCCGCCAGATCGCGCTGATCCAGTCCATGACCAAGAAGGAACGCGCGAACCCGCAGATCCTCCAGGCCAGCCGCAAGAAGCGGATCGCCAAGGGTGCGGGGCTCGAGGTCAGCGACCTCAACAAGCTTCTCAAGATGCACCGCCAAATGGCTGACATGATGAAGAAAATGGGCAAGGGCGGCATGCTGAAAAAGGCCATGGCCGGCATGTTCGGCAAGGGCGGCCCCAGCGAGGAGCAGATGGCCGAGGCGCAATCCCAGCTCGGCAAGATGGGTGGCCCCGGCGGCATGGGTGGCAACCCCTTCGGCGGCGCGGGCGGCCTGCCCCCCGGCCTTTCCGGCTTCGGGAAGAAGAAATGAGACTGGGCCGCGATCTTCAGACGCGCAATGACGCCATCCGCCTGCGCCCCGCGGCGCGCGGCGCCGTGGTCATGGGTGTGGTGGATCGCTGATGTCGCTGCACGCCCATATCACCGGTCCCACCCTTACGACCGAACGGCTGACCCTGCGCCAGCCCGTCATGGACGATTTCGGGCCCTTCGCCGCGTACTACGGGTCGGACGATGCCGGCTGGGTCGGCGGACCGCTCGACGATCGGACGGCGTATCGCTGGTTCTCGGCCATGGCCGGGCACTGGACGCTGAAGGGCTATGGCTGGTTCTGGGTCGATGAGCGCGACAGCGGCGCCAGCGTCGGTTTTGTCGGGCCGCATTTCCCGCCGCATGTCGACGATATGGAAATCGGCTGGGTCATCTACACGCAGGCACAGGGCCGCGGCTATGGCCACGAGGCCGCGATCGCCGCGCGTGACTGGACGGTGAAGACCCTCGGCCCCGAACGGCTGGTCAGCTATATCGACCCCGGCAATGCCCCGTCGAAGGCCCTGGCGCGCAAGCTGGGCGCCACGACCGATGGCACCCGCGCCGCGCATGACGACGGGTGCGAGGTCTGGCAGCACCCGCTGGAGGCCGCATGATCCCGATGGACTGGATATATGGCCTGCTGGGCGGGCTGATGATCGGCATCGCGGCCGCCACCTACCTGCTGGGCGACGGGCGCATCATGGGCGCCTCGGGCGTCATCGCGGGCCTGTGGCAAAGCGTGGGCTCGACCGTCTGGCAAGGCCGGGCGCTGTTCGTCGCGGGCCTCATTGGCGCGCCCGCCATCGCCGCCTGGGCCATGGGCGGGGCCGAGACCAACGCCACCACTGACCCGGTCCTGCTGGTCCTGGCCGGCCTCCTGGTGGGCTACGGCACACGGCTGGGCAACGGCTGCACGTCGGGGCACGGGGTCTGCGGAATGTCGCGCCTCAGCCCCCGGGGGATCGCCGCCACCGTCACCTTCGTAGCGGTCGGCGTCATCGTCATGGCCGTGGGCCGTCACGTCCTGGGGGTGATCTGATATGCGCGCCGTGATTTCGCTTCTGTCGGGCGCCCTGTTCGGGCTGGGCCTTCTGGTGTCGGGCATGACCGACACCGCGAAGGTGCAGGGCTTCCTCGACCTGTTCGGCGCATGGGACCCGACGCTGGCCTTCGTGATGGGCGGCGCGATCTTGCCCATGGCCGTCGCGTGGGTCGTCGCGGGACGCCGCCGCCTGTCGCTGACGGGTGAGCCCCTGCCCGCGCGTCCCGCCGCGATCATCAACGCGCGGCTGCTGGGGGGCGCGGCCCTTTTCGGCGCCGGGTGGGCGCTCGTCGGTCTCTGCCCCGGTCCCGCCATCGCGTCGCTGTCCTTCGGCGGCTGGCCGGGCCTCGTCTTCTTCGCGTCGATGGTGCTGGGCATGATCGGCTTCCAGTGGCGCGACGCGCGCAAGGGGGTGGCGGCATGACCTCGACGCGCCCCACCGATACCGAACGCGCCGCCGAACTGCTGGCCAAGCACCGCGCCAGCATCGATCGGCTGGACGCGATCCTCATCTACACCCTGGGCGAGCGGTTCAGGCACACCCAGGACGTGGGCCATCTGAAGGCCCAGCACGACCTTCCCCCGAGCGACCCGGACCGCGAGGCCCGGCAAATCGCACGGCTGGAATCCTTGGCGAAAGAGGCGGATCTGGACCCCGATTTCGCGAAGAAACTTCTGGCTTTCGTCATTGCGGAAGTCATCCAACACCACAAGAAAATCTCAGGAGATCACTGATATGGCCATGAAAATCCGTCTTGCCCGTGGCGGCAGCAAGAAGCGCCCCCACTACTCCATCGTCGCGGCCGACAGCCGTTACGCCCGCGATGGCCGCTTCGTCGAGAAGCTGGGCACCTACAACCCGCTGCTGCCCAAGGACAGCGAGGACCGCGTCAAGATGAACGCCGAGCGCATCCAGTACTGGCTGGATCAGGGCGCGCAGCCCACCGACCGCATCCAGCGATTCCTCGAGGCCGCCGGCCTGCGCGAGAAGAAAGAGCGCGCCAACATGAAGAAGGCCCAGCCCGGCAAGAAGGCGCAGGAGCGCGCGCAGGAGAAGGCCGACAAGGCCGCTGCCGCCGCCGAGGCGCCCGCCGCGGCCGATGCCGAATGATCCTTGGACCGGGGGCGGTTCACACCGCCCCCATCCCTTCCCCGGAGTGATCCATGGGTGAACGTGTCTGCGTCGGTGCGATCGCGGGCGCCTTCGGCGTGCGCGGGGACGTGCGGCTGAAAAGCTTCTGCGCCGAGCCCGACGCCATCGGCGACTATTCTCCGCTGACCACCGAGGACGGATCGCGCAGCTTCGACGTGACGCTCGACCGCCCGATCAAGAACGGCTTCGCCGCCCGCATCTCGGGTGTCATCAGCAAGGAGGCCGCCGAGAGCTTGAAGGGCACGCGGCTTTACGTTCCGCGCGACAGGCTGCCGGCCCCGGACGACGACGAATACTACCACGCCGACCTGATCAACCTGGCGGTGGTCGATACCGGCGGCACCGCGCTTGGCCGGGTGAAGGCCGTGCTGAACCACGGCGCGTCGGACCTGCTGGAAATCGCGCTGAAGGGCCGGTCGGATACCGTGCTGCTGCCCTTCACGCGGCAGGCGGTGCCAACGGTGGACGTGACGGCGGGCCGCATCGTGGCCGACCCGCCCGACGGGCTGTTCCCCGATGAGTGACGCCCCTAGCCGGTCCCACGGTCGGGTCAGCGTCACGGCCTCGCGCCGCCCGTCCGAGCTGATGGGCGAACGCCCGGTGCTGAAGGACGCCTGGCACGCCCGCGTCGTGACCTTGTTCCCCGATGTCTTTCCCGGCGTGCTGGGGGCGTCGCTGACCGGCCGCGCGCTGCAGGAAGGGGTGTGGCAGCTTCACCCCGTGGACCTGCGCACCTTCGGCGAGGGCCGCCACCGCAACGTCGACGACACGCCCGCGGGCGGTGGCGCGGGCATGGTGCTGCGCGCCGACGTGGTCGACCGCGCGCTACGCCACGCCATGCGCGGCGCGCCCATGGACCGGGCCGCCTGGCCCATCGTGTATCTCAGCCCGCGCGGCAAACCCTTCGACCAGGCCACCGCCCGCCGCTGGTCCGCGGCAAGGGGCCTCACGATGCTCTGCGGCCGGTTCGAGGGCGTCGACCAGCGGGTGCTGGACGAATGGGAGATCGAGGAGGTCAGCCTTGGCGATTTCGTCCTGACCGGGGGCGAGATCGCAGCGCAGGCCATGATCGACGCCACCGTGCGCCTGCTGCCCGGCGTGCTGGGCAACGAGGCCAGCACCGAGGAGGAAAGCTTCGCACGCGGCCTGCTCGAGGCGCCGCACTACACCCGTCCCGCCATCTGGAACGGGCGCGACATCCCCGAGGTCCTGACCTCGGGCCACCACGGCCGCGTGGCCGCGTGGCGGCACTCCGAGGCCGAGCGCCTGACCCGCGAGCGGCGTCCGGATCTCTGGGCCGAGTACCTTGCGAACAGGGGCGATGACGACGCCTGAGCGGGCTTGATCCCACGACCCACTGCCCCTATACCGCGCCTGTCTGCGGCTCGGATCGAGTCGTCGGGCCTGTTGTCCTGTGGCTCCGGCACCTTCGGCCGATGCGGGTTCCAGGGGGACAGTTCGGAAAGGAAAGCGGCCTGACCTCTGGCGGGCATCGCGCGGGCCGATACCGCGCCATGGACCCGGGACGAAGACCAGAGCTCTCGCGCGGCGCATATCTTCGCGGAAAAACCGCGGGCACATCATGAAGGAGCGTTTCAGATGGATCTGATCGCACAACTCGAAGCCGAGCAAGTCGCCGAGCTTGGCAAGGACATTCCCGATTTCAAGGCGGGTGACACCATCCGCGTCGGCTACAAGGTGACGGAAGGCACGCGGACCCGCGTGCAGGCCTACGAAGGCGTCTGCATCAGCCGCAAGAACGGCGCCGGCATCGCGGGCAGCTTCACCGTTCGCAAGATCAGCTTCGGCGAGGGCGTCGAGCGCGTGTTCCCCCTGCACTCGACCAACATCGACAGCATCACCGTGGTGCGCCGCGGCAAGGTCCGCCGGTCGAAGCTGTATTACCTGCGTGCGCGTCGCGGCAAATCCGCCCGTATTGCCGAGGTCACCAACTATCGCGCCCCCAAGGGCCGCGGCGCCGAAGCCTGAGGAGCAGCCCCATGAAAAAGAACACCCATCCCGACTATCACGTCATCGACGTCAAGATGACCAACGGCGACGTGGTCCAGATGCGCTCGACCTGGGGCAGCGAAGGCGACCAGCTGGCGCTGGACATCGACCCCTCGGTGCACCCGGCCTGGACCGGCGGCTCGACCCGCCTGATGGATACCGGCGGCCGCGTGTCGAAGTTCAAGAAGAAGTACGAAGGCCTGGGCTTCTGAGCCTTCCGCCTTTTCGAGATTGCGACGCCGCCCCCGACCGGGGCGGCGTTTTTCGTTGCGGCCCCGTGGCAGCGCGGGGCAATCGGGCATCATTAACGCAACGATGGTGCCTCCCCGCGCCCCGCATCGCTTCCAACGGGCGGCGGGCGCCCATATAGTCGCGCCAAACCGGGACAACCGGACGACGGGCACGGGCAAGGGGCGGACATGGCGCATATTATCGTTGTGGGGAACGAAAAGGGCGGGTCGGGCAAGTCCACGACCTCGATGCACGTGGCCACCGCCCTGGTTCGCATGGGGCACCGGGTCGGCGCGCTGGACCTCGACCTGCGGCAACAGAGCCTGGGTCGCTACGTCGAAAACCGCCTGGCCTATATCGCGAAGTCGGGTGTCGACCTGCCCTCCCCCAGCTTTCGCCAGTTGCCCGACATCGCGCAGGACGCGCTGGAGCCGGGCGAGAACATACACGATCGGCGTCTCTCGGCCGCCGTGGCGGGGCTCGAGGAAGACGTGGACTTCATCCTGATCGACTGCCCCGGTTCGCACACCCGCTTGAGCCAGGTGGCCCATTCGCTGGCCGACACGCTGATCACGCCGCTCAACGACAGTTTCGTCGATTTCGACCTGCTGGCCCGGGTGGACGGCACCACCAACAAGATCCTCGGGCCGTCGGTCTACTCGGAAATGGTCTGGAATGCCCGCCAGCTGCGGGCACGGGCCGGGCTGAAGCCCATCGACTGGATCGTGGTGCGCAACCGCGTGGGCGCGCAGCAGATGCACAACAAGAAGAAGATGGGCGAGGCGCTGACGAACCTCGCCAAGCGCATCGGCTTCCGCGTGGCCCCCGGGTTTTCCGAGCGCGTGATCTTCCGCGAGCTGTTTCCCCGCGGCCTGACGCTGCTGGACCTCCGCGATATCGGCGTGGGCGGCATGAACCTGTCCAACGTCGCTGCCCGGCAAGAGGTGCGCGACCTCCTGAAGGCGCTGGACCTGCCGGGCGTCGAGATCGACTTCTAGCGTCCGCGCAGCCGCCAGATCCGCTGCAAAATTGCCGCCGGGCCGGACCGCTCGCCCTTGTCGGGGCTGCGGCCCAGGCTTTCCTGCTCGATTAACGGCACGAAGCTGTGGGCCCCCTTGGCCGAGGTCACGTCCTTCGACCAGGCCCTGTGACGGTCGACCCGCGAGAACCGCCGGTCACGTGCGATCTGGGACTGCGCCCGGAGCAGGACCGCCGATGCCGTGATGCCGGCGAAGGTCAGCCACAGGAAGAACTGGCGGAAGTTGCTGTGCGGCACCCTCGACAGGGCGGTTGCCCGTGGGCCTTCGAAGGGCAGGATCATCGGTCCTTGGCGCACCGCGTCGCGGCCCCACAGGGCGATCCGTTTCGCGATGCGGGACGCCAGCCGCGGGTGGCTCAGCCGCTGACCGGCCAGCGAAACGATGGGGCCATAGCGGCCTTCCAGCTCGGTCTCGGGCAGGACGCGGCGCAGCGCCTCGCTATCGGATTCGCCGCGGCGCAGGGGAATGACGGTATAGCCGAAAATCAGATCGGCCTTGGCCGACATTGTGGCATCCGGCGCCAGCAAGGGGACGATCAGCGCGTGAACGGCCTGGCCGTACAGCATCATCGGCCGCCGCATGGCAAAGGACGTGTCGATCTGCGCGCGGATCGAAACCTCGCGCGCCAGCCCGGTATCGCGAGCGGGTTCGAAATTGACGACCGAAACGGTTGCGGGCGGCGCGTTGCGCAACGCCAGCTGCCGCGCCGCGGCATCCTGCGCCGCGTAGTATCCCGTGATCAGGTAGCCAAACAGGCTGAGACACGTCGCGAGAATGGCGAGATGCGGAATGGAGGGTCGTCGAAGGGCGGTGGTAAATGACACCGGAAATGGCCTGTCGTGCTTGGAACCTGCCATGGTGTAACGCGGCAAAGCGGCCAAGATATGGCATTCGGTGCCTTTAAGGTTAATCCACGTCCCAGAGATCGGGATCGTCGATGGCGCCGATCGCGGTCCAGTCGGCCCGCACGCGCGCGAGGCGCGAGTCGCCCCAGGTCTTGAAGACGATGGAAAAACCCTCCGGCGTCACCCGTTGCGCCGAGATATCGGCCCGCATGTTCGTCGCGCTGTCGATGTCCCACAGCGCCACCGACACCATGACGTGCGGCGCCTCGAGGAAGGGCTCGACGAAGACGACCGGCTGGGTCACTTCGCGCGGCCCCTCGCCCGTCCACATGGGACCGCTATGCGCGAAATCCGAGAACAGCATCTTCTGTCCGGACTGAATGCCGATGCTATGGAGTGAAAAGCGCCTCATCCGCGGGATCGCGACAACGGGGCGACGGGCGGGCCACGGTGGCGTGGCCCGCGACGCTCGCCGCTTACAGCGACGGCTGCTTGGGAGACAGGCCGATATGCTCGCCCATGGCGACCATGTCAGACAGCAGCTTGGCCGCGTCGTCCACGGGGCCGGGCTGGTTGTCGAACTGGTCCTTGGCCTTGGCGTGGGCCCGCGCCGCCTCTTCGACCATGCGGTCGATCGTCTCTTGCGTGACCTCGTCGCGCGGCAGGCTTTCCTCGGCCAGGACCGAAACGCCCTCGGTGCCGATCTCGGCGAAGCCGCCGGTCACCACGAATTCCACGGTGCCGTCGGGGCCTTCCACGTGCAGGACGCCCGGACGCAGGGTGGTCAGGGTCGGCGCGTGATCGGGCATGGCGGTCATGTCGCCCTCGGTGGCCGGGATGCGCACCGCCGTCACCTGCATCGACGCAACGCGCCGCTCGGGGCTGACCAGGTCGAATTTCATCGTGTCGGCCATGTCTCGTCCTTTGTGTCAGTTGGCGGGGCCGGCCGGAACCGGCCCCCGCAGGATCAGGCGTCGGCGGCCATCTTCTCGGCCTTGGCCTTCACGTCGTCGATGCCGCCCACCATGTAGAAGGCGCCTTCGGGCAGGTGGTCGTATTCGCCGTTCACCACCGCCTTGAAGGACGCGATGGTCTCTTCCAGCGGCACCTGAACGCCGTCGGACCCGGTGAACACCTTGGCCACGTCGAAGGGCTGCGACAGGAAACGCTGGATCTTCCGGGCCCGGGCCACGGTCAGCTTGTCGTCCTCCGACAGTTCGTCCATCCCCAGGATGGCGATGATGTCCTGCAGCGACTTGTAGCGCTGGAGGATGCCCTGCACGTCACGCGCAACATTGTAGTGCTCTTCACCGACGACACCGGGATCCAGGATCCGGCTGGTCGAGTCGAGCGGATCCACGGCCGGGTAGATGCCCAGCTCGGAGATCGAGCGCGACAGCACGGTGGTGGCGTCGAGGTGGGCGAAGGTCGTGGCCGGCGCGGGGTCGGTCAGGTCGTCCGCGGGAACGTACACGGCCTGGATCGAGGTGATCGAGCCGCCCTTGGTCGAGGTGATCCGCTCCTGCATGGCGCCCATGTCGGTGGCCAGCGTCGGCTGGTAGCCCACGGCCGAGGGAATACGACCCAGCAGCGCCGACACCTCGGAGCCCGCCTGGGTGAAGCGGAAGATGTTGTCGACGAAGAACAGCACGTCGGTGCCCGACTGGTCGCGGAACTGCTCGGCCAGGGTGAGGCCCGACAGGGCGACGCGCATGCGGGCGCCCGGCGGCTCGTTCATCTGGCCGTAGACCAGCGCCACCTGCGATTCCGACAGGTTGTCGGGCTTGATGACGTTCGATTCCACCATCTCGTGGTAGAGGTCGTTGCCTTCGCGCGTCCGCTCGCCCACGCCGGCGAACACCGAGTAGCCCGAGTGCACCTTCGCGATGTTGTTGATCAGTTCCATGATGAGAACGGTCTTGCCCACGCCGGCGCCGCCGAACAGGCCGATCTTGCCGCCCTTGGAATAGGGCGCCAGCAGGTCGATGACCTTGATGCCGGTCACCAGAATGTCCGAGCTGGTGGACTGCGCGGCGAACTCGGGGGCCGGCTGGTGGATGGCGCGGGTCTCGGTCGCCTCGACCGGGCCGCCCTCGTCCACCGGCTCGCCGATGACGTTCAGGATGCGGCCCAGGGTCGCGTCGCCGACGGGCATCATGATCGGGCTTTCGGTGTCGACCACCTCGGCCCCGCGCACGAGACCCTCGGTGCCGTCCATTGCGATGGTACGGACAGTGCTTTCGCCGAGGTGCTGGGCGACTTCCAGGACCAGGCGCTTGCCGTTGTTGTCGGTTTCCAGCGCGTTCAGGATTTCGGGCAGGTGATCGTCGAACTGGACGTCGACGACGGCGCCGATGACCTGGGTCACTTTGCCTTTTGCTTGTGCCATTTTTGGTTTCTCCGGTTCGTCTTAGAGCGCTTCGGCGCCCGAAATGATTTCGATCAGCTCGTTGGTGATCACGGCCTGGCGCGTGCGGTTGTATTCGCGGTTCAGGTCCTCGACCATGTCCTCGGCGTTGCGCGTGGCGTTGTCCATCGCGGTCATCCGGGCGCCCTGTTCGGACGCGGCGTTTTCCAGCAGCGCCGCGAAGATCTGGGTGGCCACGCCGCGCGGCAGGAGGTCCGCCAGGATCTCTTCCTCGCCCGGCTCGTAATCGTAGAGCGTCTGGCCGGCGTCGGCGTCATCCTCGGGCTTGTCGAAGGTCGCCGGAATCACCTGCTGTTCGCGCGGGTGCTGGGAGACGACGTTCTCGAACTCGCCGTAATAGATGAAGCAGCGGTCGAACTCGTCCGCATCGTAACGCTCGAGCACGCCGCGCGCGATGTCCTGCGCGTCGCCGTAGCCCAACCGCTTGACCTCGGACAGGTCCACGTGGTCGATCAGGTGCTCGCGGTACTGGCGGCGCAGCACGTCACGGCCCTTCTTGCCGACGGTGATGATCTTAACTGTCTTGCCGTCGTTCAGCGACTGCTTGATCCGCACGATCGACTTCTTGACGATGTTCGTGTTGAACCCGCCGCACAGACCCTTCTCGGACGTCATCACCAACAGGAGGTGCGTGTCGTCCTTGCCGGTCCCGCGCAGAAGCTTGGGCGCGGTTTCACTGTCGCCGACGCTGGCGGCCAGCTGACCCATCACGGCGTCGAACCGCTCGGCATAGGGCCGGGCGTTCTCGGCCGCTTCCTGGGCCCGCCGCAGTTTCGCGGCGGCCACCATCTGCATGGCCTTCGTGATCTTCTTGGTCGATTTGACCGAGTCGATCCGATTTTTCAGATCCTTGAGGTTAGGCATGGTGCTTTCCCTTTAAGGACAATCAGGCGAAGTCTTTGGCGAAGGCGTCCAGGGCAGACTTCAGCTTGTCGGCGGCATCGCCCTTGATCTTGGGATCCTCGTCGGTGATCCAGTCCAGCACGTCCTTGTGCTTTGTGCGCATGTGGTTCAGCAGACCCTGCTCGAACCGGCCCACGTCGCTGACCTTCACCTCGTCCAGGTAGCCCTCGGTGCCGGCGAAGATGACGCAGACGATTTCCGCGTTGGTCAGCGGCGAGTATTGCGGCTGCTTCATCAGCTCGGTCAGGCGCTTGCCGCGGTTCAGCTGGCGCTGGGTCGCGGCATCGAGGTCCGAGCCGAACTGCGCGAAGGCTTCCATCTCGCGGTACTGGGCAAGCTCCAGTTTCACGGGGCCGGCGACCGACTTCATGGCGTTGGTCTGGGCCGACGAGCCCACGCGCGACACCGACAGACCGGTGTTCACGGCGGGACGGATGCCCTGGTAGAACAGGTCGGTTTCCAGGAAGATCTGGCCGTCGGTGATCGAGATCACGTTGGTCGGGATGAAGGCCGACACGTCGCCGCCCTGGGTTTCGATGATCGGCAGCGCGGTCAGCGACCCGTTGCCGTAATCGTCGCCCAGCTTGGCCGAACGCTCCAGCAGGCGCGAGTGCAGGTAGAACACGTCGCCCGGGTAGGCTTCGCGGCCCGGCGGGCGGCGCAGCAGCAGCGACATCTGGCGATAGGCCACGGCCTGCTTCGACAGGTCATCGTAGACGATCAGCGCATGGCGGCCATTGTCGCGGTAGAACTCGGCCATCGCGGTCGCGGCATAGGGCGCCAGGAACTGCAGCGGTGCAGGCTCGGACGCGGTGGCGGCGACCACGATGGAATAATCGATCGCGCCGGTTTCTTCCAGCTTCTTGACCAGCTGGGCCACGGTCGATCGCTTCTGGCCGATGGCGACATAGACGCAATACAGCTTCTTGCTCTCGTCATCGCCTGCGGCGTCGTTGTAGCTCTTCTGGTTCAGGATGGCGTCCAGCGCCACGGCGGTCTTGCCGGTCTGGCGGTCGCCGATGATCAGCTCGCGCTGGCCGCGGCCGATCGGGATCATGGCGTCGATGGCCTTCAGACCGGTCGGCATGGGCTCGTGCACCGATTTCCGCGGCATGATGCCCGGAGCCTTCTGGTCGGCCACGCGACGCTCGGTCGCCTCTATGGGGCCCTTGCCGTCGATGGGGTTGCCCAGGCCGTCCACGACCCGGCCCAGCAGCGCGTCGCCGCAGGGCACGTCCACGATCGAGTTCGTGCGCTTGACGATATCGCCTTCCTTGATGTCCCGGTCCGAGCCGAAGATCACGACGCCGACGTTGTCGGTTTCGAGGTTCAGCGCCATGCCCTGGATGCCGCCCGGGAATTCGACCATCTCGCCCGCCTGGACGTTGTCCAGGCCGTAGACCCGCGCGATACCGTCGCCCACCGACAGCACGCGGCCGACCTCGGCCACCTCGGCCTCTTGCCCGAAGTTCTTGATCTGATCCTTCAGGATCGCAGAAATCTCGGAAGCTTGGATGCCCATTTATCCGACCTCTTTCATGGTGTTCTGGAGAGCGGCGAGCTTCGAGCGGATCGAGGTGTCGATCATCTTCGAGCCTACCTTGACGACAAGACCGCCGATGAGAGTTTCATCGACGCTCAGATTGATGTTCACGTCGCGGCCGACGCTTTTCTTCAGGGTCTCGGCCAGCGCGGCCCGCTGATCGTCGTTCAGCGGCGCGGCGGCGGTCACGTCGGCGGTCACCTCGCCGTTTTCCTCGGCGATCATGTCGCGCAGCTGCGAGATCAGCGCCCGCAGCACGAACAGACGGCGCTTGGAGGCCATCAGCTTCAGCGTATTGCCGGTGATCTGGTGCAGACCCATCTGGTCAGCGAGCTTGGCGATCGCGGACTGCTGCTGTTCGCGGCTGTAGAGCGGCGAATGGATCAGGTCGCGGAAATCTTCCGAGCTGTCCAGGGCGCCGGCCAGCGTATCGCAATCGGCCTTGATCTGGGGCAGCGCGCCTTCGTCGCGCGCAAGCTCGAAGATGGCGGTGGCATAGCGGTCGGCAATGCCGGTTGAGATCGAAGCTGGTTCGGACACGTCAACCCTTTCGATGTATTGCGCACCTCACCCAGCCGCCGGAGCCTTGCGAGACGCGATGGTTTCCGGCGCCAGGGCGCGGCGCGCATCAAAATCGGGCTTGCTCTAGCAGAGCCCCCGCCCCCCCGCAACCGGTCAATCCACGCCATCGTGATCGCCGACGAACGGGTCTGGTCAAGGTTTTAGCATCCTTTCCGGGCAGGAAAAGCCGCCTGTGCCGATCCTGTTCGCACCCGCGGGCCGTCCGGGTTCAGCGCATGCCACCCACGCTGCGCGCGGGCTCGGGCGCGGGACCACCCAGCCCCTCCAGCACCCTGCTCTTGCGGCGCACGGCCACGCCGGTGCCCCCGGCCCGCGCGGGCACCTGCTTCTTGGCCTCGACCATCAGGACCCCCCCGGCAAAGCGCCCGGTGATCGACCGTCCCGCCCGTTCCAGCAGCGGGCCGGCGCGCATCCAGAACCGCTGGTCCGTGGCCGGCTGGAACAGAGCGGCGGCGTGGCGCAGGGGGATGAAGTCGAAATCCTTCAGCTGCGCCTCGAGCTGGCCCAGCGAGTAGGGCCGGCCATAGCCGAAGGGCGTGCGGTCGTTGCTGGACCACAGGCCCGCCCGGTTCGGCACGATGAACAGCGCCCTGCCCCCCGGTCCCAGCGTGCGGTAGCATTCGCGCAGCACGGCGTGGGCGTTCTCGGACGTCTCCAGCCCGTGCAGCAGGATCAGCTTGTCGAGCTGCCCGGTCTGCACCGGCCACAGGGTCTCTTCGCACAGGACCGACACGTTGGGCTGGCCCGCGGGCCAGGGCATGACCCCCTGCGGCCCCGGCATCAGCCCGATGACCCGACGCGCCCCCGCCAGGTAGGGGCGCATCACCGGCACCGCGAAGCCGAAGCCGGCCACCGACTCGCCCCGCGCGACGGGCCACATGCGCACCACCTGGTCGCGCACCGCCATCTGCGCGGCACGCCCCAGCGCGGTGCGATAGTAGAAACTGCGCAGATCGCGGACGTCCAGATGCATTGTCGGCCCCTTCGCGCGCCTTAGTCTCCAAGGCAGACGCAAGACCCAGATCCCGGAGCCTGCACCATGCCCACCGAAATCCTGACAATTCCCTGCCGGGAAGACAATTACGCCTTCGCGATTCACGACGGAAACCGCACCGCCGTGGTCGACGCCCCCGAGGCAGAGCCGATCGTCGCCGCGCTGAACGACCGTGGCTGGGGGCTGGACGAGGTCTGGATCACCCACCACCATTTCGACCACGTCGATGGTCTGCCCGGCCTGCGCGACGCATTCCCGGGGCTCACGGTCACGGGCTGCGGCGCGGATGCCGACCGCCTGCCGCCGCTTGACCGCGCGGTGAACGACGGCGACAGCTTCACCTTCGGTGCGGACGAGGTGCAGGTCTGGGACGTGTCGGGCCACACCATCAACCACGTCGCCTTCATCATGCCCGCGCAGAAGGCCGCCTTCACGGCCGACAGCCTGATGGCGCTGGGATGCGGCCGGGTGTTCGAAGGCACGATGGAGCAGATGTGGGGCAGCCTGAAGAAGTTCCTCGACCTGCCGAACGACACCACGGTCTACTCCGGCCACGAGTACACCATGACCAATGGCCGCTTCGCTCTGACCATCGAACCCGAGAACACCGTGCTGCGCGAAAGGGTACTGCGGATCGAGGCCGCGCGCGCCGAGAACCGGCCCACCGTGCCCTCGAACCTCGGCGACGAGAAGGCCACCAATCCGTTCCTGCGCGCCCACTTGGACGCGGTGAAACAGGCCCTATCTATGGAGCAGTCAGACGATGCGGCGGTGTTCGCGGAAATCCGGTCCCGCAAGGACGATTTCTGAACTGCCGCATTCGTAAGCCGTCGCTGAGCCGCATCCGCGCAGTCCCCGATTTTGTGACCGATGCGACAAAGAAAAACCTTGAAGCCTTGGCACAAACAACCAAGCTTTAATCCTATGAGGTCACGGTGGCGTTGTGGCCCGCTCGCAGCGCCCGCCCAATAAAAGGAGCACCCTCGTGCCGTCATTCTCCAACACGCTCGAGCAAGCCATTCATGCAGCCCTGGCGCTAGCCAACACCCGCCGCCACGAGCTCGCCACGCTGGAGCATCTGCTCCTCGCGCTGACCGACGAGCCGGACGCGGCGAAGGTGCTGACCGCCTGCTCGGTCGACCTGGAAGAACTGCGCCAGACGCTGGTGGAATTCATCGAGGACGACCTGTCGACCCTCGTGACCGAGGTCGAGGGCTCCGAGGCCGTGCCGACCGCCGCCTTCCAGCGCGTGATCCAGCGCGCCGCGATCCACGTCCAGTCCTCGGGCCGGACCGAGGTGACCGGCGCCAACGTGCTCGTCGCCATCTTCGCCGAGCGGGAAAGCAACGCCGCCTACTTCCTTCAGGAACAGGACATGACCCGCTACGACGCGGTGAACTACATCGCCCACGGCGTTGCGAAGGACGCCGCCCATTCCGAACCGCGCCCGATCACCGGCTCGTCGGAATCGGAAGAGGAGATGAACACCCAGGTCGAGGACGGTGACGGCAAGGAATCCGCGCTGGCAAAGTACTGCGTGAACCTGAACGAGAAATCGCAGCAGGGCGAGGTCGACCCGTTGATCGGCCGCGAACACGAGGTCGAGCGCTGCATCCAGGTGCTGTGCCGTCGCCGCAAGAACAACCCGCTTCTGGTGGGCGATCCCGGCGTGGGCAAGACGGCCATTGCCGAGGGTCTCGCCAAGAAGATCGTCGAGGGGCAAACCCCCGAGGTCCTGTCGAAGACCACCATCTACTCGCTCGACATGGGCGCGCTGCTGGCCGGCACCCGCTATCGCGGCGATTTCGAAGAGCGGCTGAAAGCCGTCATGTCCGAGATGGAGGATCATGACGACGCCGTGCTGTTCATTGACGAGATCCACACCGTGATCGGCGCCGGCGCGACCTCGGGTGGGGCGATGGACGCCTCGAACCTGCTGAAGCCCGCGCTCCAGGGCGGCAAGCTGCGCTGCATGGGCTCGACCACCTACAAGGAGTTCCGCCAGCACTTCGAAAAGGACCGCGCCCTGTCGCGGCGGTTCCAGAAGATCGACGTGACCGAGCCTTCGGTCGAAGACAGCGTGAAGATCCTGCGCGGCCTCAAGCCCTATTTCGAGGATCACCACGACATCAAGTACACCAACGACGCGATCAAGACCGCGGTGGAACTGTCGTCGCGCTACATCAACGACCGCAAGCTGCCCGACAAGGCCATCGACGTGATCGACGAGGCCGGTGCGGCCCAGCATCTCGTGGCCGAGTCGAAGCGGCGCAAGACCATCGGCACCAAGGAGATCGAGGCTGTCGTCGCCAAGATCGCCCGCATCCCGCCGAAGAACGTCAGCAAGGACGACGCCGCGGTGCTGAAGGATCTCGAAGGCACGCTGAAGCGCGTGGTCTTCGGCCAGGACACCGCGATCGAGGCGCTTTCGTCGGCGATCAAGCTCAGCCGCGCTGGTCTGCGCGAACCGGAAAAGCCCATCGGCAACTACCTGTTCGCGGGTCCCACAGGCGTCGGCAAGACCGAGGTCGCCAAGCAGCTGGCCGATACGCTGGGCGTTGAACTGCTGCGCTTCGACATGTCGGAATACATGGAGAAGCACGCGGTCAGCCGCCTGATCGGCGCGCCTCCGGGCTATGTCGGCTTCGACCAGGGCGGCATGCTGACCGATGGCGTCGACCAGCACCCGCACTGCGTGCTGCTGCTGGACGAGATCGAGAAGGCGCACCCGGACGTGTTCAACATCCTTCTGCAGGTGATGGACCACGGCAAGCTGACCGATCACAACGGCCGCTCGGTCGACTTCCGCAACGTGGTCCTGATCATGACCTCGAACGCGGGCGCCGCCGAGATGTCGAAATCCGCCATGGGCTTCGGTCGCGACCGCCGCGAGGGCGAGGATACCGCCGCGATCGAGCGGACCTTCACGCCCGAGTTCCGGAACCGCCTGGACGCGGTGATCAGTTTCGGCGCCCTGCCGAAAGAGGTCATTCTGCAGGTCGTCGAGAAATTCGTGCTGCAGCTCGAAGCCCAGCTGATGGATCGCAACGTGTCCATAGAGCTGACGAAGCCCGCGGCCGAGTGGCTGGCCGATCGTGGCTACGACGACAAGATGGGCGCGCGTCCGCTGGGCCGCGTCATCCAGGAGCACATCAAGAAGCCGCTGGCCGAGGAACTGCTGTTCGGCAAGCTCGCGAAGGGCGGCGTCGTGCAGGTGGGCGTCAAGGACGGCGAGATCGATCTTCGGATCGATCCGCCCGAAACCCGGCGCCTCGGCTCGAAGAAGCCGCCGCTTCTGACCGCCGACTGACATGCGGCGCGGCCTCGTTCCGGCCGCGCTGGCCTGCGCCCTGCCCCTCCACGCGCAGGAGCTGACATTGACGCCGCCGCTGGACTGCGATCCGGCGGCGGCGTGTTACATTCAGCAATACGTCGACACGGATCCGGGCCCCGGTGCCCGCGATTTCACCTGCGGTTCGCTCAGCTATGACGGCCATAAGGGCACCGATTTCGCGCTCCCGTCGCGCGCGATGATGGAGGAAGGGGTCGACGTGGTCGCGGCGGCGCCGGGCCTTGTCCGTGCGACGCGCGATGGCATGGCAGACCGTACGGCCGGCAGCGGCGCGGGCTCGGACGTGACCGGGCGCGAATGCGGCAACGGCGTCGTGCTGGACCACGGCGGTGGCTGGGAAACCCAGTACTGCCACATGAAACTTGGCTCGATCGCCGTGGTCGAAGGCGCCGCCGTCACGGCCGGGCAGCGGCTGGGCCAGGTCGGTCTCAGCGGCCAGACAGCGTTCCCCCATGTGCACCTGTCGGTCAGACGCGACGGTGAGGTCGTGGACCCTTTCGCCCCCGGCGGCGAGGCGCGCTGCGGCGGCCCGGCGGACGAAACGCTCTGGTCCGATCCCCCGGCCTATCGCCCGGGCGGGATCATCGCCGCGGGGTTCAGCGACGCGGTGCCGGACTACGACGCGATCAAGGCGGGAACGGCCGCGCGCGATCTTGGCCCCGATGCACCGGTTGTGCTTTGGGCCTATCTCTTCGGCGCGCGCGCGGGTGACGTGCTGAAGCTATCGCTGGCAGGCGCGGGCGGGCCGATCCTGGTCCAGGACGTCACGCTGGACCGCACGCAGGCGCAACTGTTCCGCGCCGTGGGCAAACGCGCGCCCCAGGGCGGCTGGCCCAGGGGCCGCGTGACCGGTACGGCGACGCTGCTGCGCGACGGGCGCCCGGTGGACCAAATGGAGGTCGACTCGGCGCTGGACTAGCAAGGTGCCGGAACCCGACAGATCATCCGGGATGATCTGCAGGAGATTATCCGGGATAATCTCGGCTCAGCGCTCGGTCAGCTTCAGCTCGATACGGCGATTGAGCGCGCGGGCCTCGGGGCTGTCGCCCGGGGTGATCGGGCGGTATTCGCCGAAGCCCGTGGGCGCCAGGCGCCGCGCCGGAAAGCCCAGAGTCTCGGACATGAAGCGCACGACCGACAGGGCGCGCGCCTGGCTCAGTTCCCAGTTGTCGGCGAACTCGGCGCTGCCCACGATCGGGACCGAGTCGGTATGGCCGTCGACCCGGATCACCCAGTCGATGCTGTCGGGGATTTCGTCCGAGATCTCTTCGAGAAGCGCGGCAACCTGTGCCACCTGCGCTCGGCCCGCCCCCGACAGCTCGGCCGAGCCCGACGGGAACAGGACCTCGCTGTCGAAAACGAACCGGTCCCCCACGATCTGCACGCCTTCGCGGTCGCCCAGAAGATCGCGCAGGCGGCCGAAGAATTCGGACTGGTAGCGCTCCAGACGTTCGCGCTCGGCGGCTTCCAGCTCGGCGCGGCGGCGCTGTTCCACCGCCTCGCGGGCGAGGGCTTGGTTGAGCTGCGCGCCCAGGTTGGCGATTTGCACCTCCTGGGCCGCGTCTTCCTCTTCCGCCAGTTGCAGCAGGCTTTGCAGGCTGCCGATCTGCCGACGCAATTGCGCGACCTGCTGCGTCAGCGCCTCCATCCGGCGCTGCGCCTCGGTCGACGCCGCCTCGGCATCGGCCAGCTCGGACCGCGCCGTTTCCAGCAGGCGCGACTGCCGCTCGGCCCGGCTCATCTGGGACTGAGCTTCGTTCTCGGCGGCCAGCCGCAAGGCCAGGGCCTCTTCCAGCTGGCTGCGCAAATCGGCACGGTCCGCCTCGGCCCCTTCCAGCGCGGCAGCCTCGGCGCGCGCGGCGCTCAGGGCGGCGGCCAGGCGGTCTCGTTCATCGGCCTCGCGACCGGCAGCCGCGCGCAGTTCGGCAACCTCGTCCTCGGCGGCGGCGAGCCGGGCGCGGGCGGACTCGAGATCCCCCTGGAATGTCTGCTGCGCGGCCTTCGCCGCCTCCAGCGCGTCCGTGATCGCCGCCAGCTCGGCCTGGCTGTCGGACTCGCGCGCGATCGCGGCGCGCAACGCCGCCTCGGTCCGGTCGATCCGGTCCTCGGCCGCGGCGCGGTCCGCTTGCACCTGCTCCAGCTCGGCCGCCGCGGATTGCAAGTCGGCGTTGCGGGCCTGCGCCTCGGTCAGCTCGTCGCTCAGGGTTTCTGCCTGCTGGACCGCCGTGTCGCGCTCGAGCAAGGCGGCCAGAAGCCGTTCGTCCAGTTCGGCCTCGGCGGCGCGGGCGGCCGCCAGAAGGCTCAGGGTGTCCTCGGCCTCCCGCCGCTGTTCTTCCAGCGCGAGGGTCATGGCCGACAACTCGGCATCCGCATCTTCCAGCCGGGCGCGCAGGGCCTCGGCCGCCGCCGCCTCGGCCAGCCGGGCGGTCTCCTCCTCGCTCAGCGCGTCTTCCAGGGTGCCGATCTCGGCGGTCAGCGCAGCGGTTGTCTCGGCCCCCTCCTCCAGGTCGGCGCGCAGGTCGGCGGCCAGCGCCTCGAGCGCCTCGCGCCGCGCGGCGGCCAGGCGTGCGGCTTCGGCCGCGGCGTCGATCTCGTCCCGTGCGCTGGCCAGCGCGAGGTTCAGCGCCTCGCGCTCGGACACCAGCTCGGCCTCGCGATCCTCGAGCGTGGCGACCTGCGCGCGGGCGTCGTCCCGCTGGGTCAGAAGGGCGGCGACCCGTTCCTCGAAACCGGCGATACGCTCGGCCTGGTCCGCGCTTTGCGCCTGGAGGCTTGAGATGAGATCGGCTTGCCGGGCGCCCTGCGCCTGGAGGTCGGCGATCAGGTCGGATTGGCTGGCGGTCTGCGACAGCAGGTCGTCGCGTTCGCCTTCCAGCCGGTCGGCGCGCCCCTCGGCCAGCCCCAGCGCCTGCGTGAGGCCGGCGACCTGCGCCGTGAGATTGTCGAGCTCGTTCGCCTGCCCCGAAATCTCTTCGCGCAGCACGAACTGGACCACCATGAAAATGGTCAGCACGAACATCATCACCAGCAGAAGCGCGGTCATCGCGTCCACGAACCCGGGCCAGATCGAGCTGTTGACCGCGCGGGTGGAGCGTCGCGTCAGCGCCATCGCCTAGCCCCGGCCTTCGCCGTCGGCGCGCGCCCCGCGGCTGAGCAGGCGTCCGATCCGGTGCAGTTCCTGCCGCAGCTCGGAGGTGCTTTCCTGTCGGCCCGCGGCGAGTTCCTCGGAGATGCGCAGCAGTTGCACGTCGATCGAGCGCAGGCGCATCCGGCTTTCGGCGTCGAGCCCGCTGCCACCCCCCGCCTCCCTTGCGCCTTCCAGGGCCTCGGCCAGCTTGGCCTGACCGTCGATCATCCGCTCCATCGCCGGCGCCAGCCGGGCGGCCGCGTCGTCGCGATCGGACAGGCGCACCATGTGATCGACCATCTGTCCCAGCTTCTCGTCCAGGTCGGACCGGGTCGCGTCGGCCCGGGCGAACATATCCTCCATCCGGTCCATCTGGCCGGCCATCGCCTCCATCGCGGCGGCGACGATGCCCGCATCGCTGCCCGTTCCGCCGTCGAGATCGGGACCGGCGAAGCCCAGCTTGGTGATCGAGCTCAGCCATTCCTCGAGCTCGCGGTAGAAGCGGTTCTGGCCGTGGCTGGCAAACAGCTCCAGCAGGCCGACGACCAGCGACCCGGCCAGGCCCAGAAGGGACGACGCGAAGGCCACGCCCATGCCGCCCAGCTGGCTTTCCAGCCCGGCCATCAGGCGGCCGAACACGGCCATGCCATCCTCGCCCTCGGTCGGGGCGAGCGCACGGATGGTCTCGACGATCGCCGGTACGGTGGTGGCGAGGCCGTAGAACGTCCCCAGGAGACCCAGGAAGATCAGCAGGCTCACGATATAGCGGGTGATATCCCGCGCCTCGTCGATCCGGGTGGCGACCGAATCGAGGATCGAGCGCGCCGAGGTCGGCGAGATCTGCAGGTTCCGCCGCGACCGCAGCAGCGCCGCAAGGGGCGCCAGCAGCCGCGGCGCACGGGTCATGTCGTGGCCCGGCGTGTCGTCGGCGAAGCCCTCGATCCAGTTGACCGACTGGATCAACTGCCATTCCTGCCAGAAGCAGGCCAACACCCCCACAACGAAGACGAAGGCGATGAAGCCGTTCAGAAGCGGGTTGGCCAGGAAGACCGGCGCGACGTTCGGGTAAGCCACGTAGATGCCCACGGCCACCAGCACGAGCACCAGCACCATCGTGGTGATCTGGCGCACGGGCTGGGTGAAAAGCGGCTGGCCCTCGGATCCGGGGCGGTCGGTCAGCGACATCTGGCGGTCCTTATTTCGCAGCGGCAGCATAAGCCATGGTCAGGGGCTGCGGAAGCGGGCTAGCCAATTGCCGCGACCCTGTTGCACAGCCACTCCAGATCATCGTCGCCGATGCCCAGCTCGCGCAGGTGCGCGGCGGTGTTCATCAGGTACTCGTCGTTCGGGCCCCGCCCGCCATGGGCACGTGCGATGATCTGGGCCTGCTCCTCGAGGCTCAGCCGGCAGTATTGTTCGTGGTCGGCGTCGATGACGTAGGCCACGGCATCGACCACCCGGCCGTCGGTGAGGTCCAGCGTGACCATCCGTTCCAGGTAGGCCGACGAGATCAACTCGCGCGCCCGCAGGGCGGTCAGCGTCGCCGCCTCGTGCCCGTCCTCGACCCGCAGCGCCACGCCCGAGCAGCGCGCCGCCGGCTGCGCATCCAGCGCCAGCACAAGGCCCGGATCCTCGTGGGTGCCGCGATGGTGGACCGAGCGCATGCAGAAAGTGCGCGCGTAGCCATGGAGCGAGGCGACCACCCGCTCGGCGACCGGGAACTCGGGGTTCCAGACAAGCGAGCCATAGCCGAAGACCCACATGCCGCCCCGTTGAAACTCTGGAACATGCGTCATGGCGCCTATAGACACGATGCGGCAGGCGGTGAAAAGGTCCGCCGCGCCAACAGGCAAGGAGCGGTCGTCATGGGTAAACTGGTCATTCTTGTGCTTGCCGCCGCGCTGGTCTGGTCGGGCTACTGGTTCTGGGGCGCCCGGACCACCGAGCGGGCGATCACCGAACAACTGGACACCATGCGCGCCGCGGGCTGGCAGATCGACGTGCAGTCGCAGGAAACGCGGGGCTTTCCGAACCGCTTCGACACCACCTTCGACGAGGTCAAGGTGACGACGCCGGGCGGCCTGACGCTGGTCGCGCCGTTTTTCCAGCTGCTGGCGCTCAGCTATCGCCCGAACCAGGTGATCGCCGCGCTGCCGCCGCAGATCGGGCTCGAGTCGGTGCTGGGCACCGCGATCATCACCAACGACAAGGCCCGCGCCTCGATGACGGTGCAGCCCAGCCCGCGCCTGCCGCTGGACCACTCGTCGCTGGTGGTCGACGGCCTGGCCGTGGAAAGCGCGGGCCGCACCCTTCGGATCGGTCAGCTGCGGTTCGCGACCCGCCTGCCCGAAGGTGCGCCCGACCCCAGCCACCAGAATATCGGCCTCGCGGTCGAGAACGTTGTCCTGCCCGACACGCTCATGGAGCAGCTGGACGCGGCCGGCCTGGGGGCGATCGAGGCCCTGCGGCTGGATGCGACCATCGAGCTCGACGCGCCGCTTGACCGCAGCGCGCTGGAAACCCCGCCCGCGCCGCAGCGGATCGAGCTGCACGACCTGTCGCTCGACTGGGGCGATGTGACGGTCGAGGCCGATGGCGCGGTCGACGTGACCGCCGCCAACCAGCCCGAGGGCGAATTGCTGCTGACGGTGAACGACTGGCGCGATGCCTTGCGGGTCGCCGTGGCGCTGGGGCTGGTGCCAGAAGCACAGCGCAGCGCCGTGCAGCAGGGTCTGACGCTGCTGTCGGGCCTGTCGGGCAGCGGCGAGCTGTCGCTGCCGCTGGTCTTCGACGCGGGCCGCATGTCGCTGGGTCCGATCCCCCTCGGGCCCGCGCCGGTCATCACTTTCGGGGGGTGACCGCTTTGGTCTAAGGGGTCGAGGGCCGTTTCGACCTCAGGTGAACTGCTCCTGCAGCAGACGCTCCTCCAGCCCGTGACCGGGGTCGAACAGGATCGTGTGGACCACGCTGGGCTCGGACCGGACCGTCACCGAAAGCACGTCGCGCACCGACCGGCCGTCGGCATCGGCCATCACGGGACGCTTTTCTTCTTCCAGCACGTCGAAGCGCACGGTCGCGTTCTTGGGCAACAGCGCCCCGCGCCAGCGACGCGGCCGGAACGCGGCCATCGCCGTCAGCGCCAGAACGTCCGCACCGATGGGCAGGATCGGGCCGTTCGCGCTGTAATTATACGCGGTGGACCCGGCGGGGGTCGCCACCATGGCGCCGTCGCACACCAGCTCGGACATGCGCACCTTGTCGTCGACGCTGATGCGCAGCTTGGCCGCCTGCGGTCCCGCCCGGAGCAGCGAGACCTCGTTGATGGCCAGCGCTTCGTGCATGGTGCCGCCATGACAGGTTGCATGCATGGATAGCGGATTGATCGTTTCGACCTCGGCGGCGGCCAGGCGCGCGGGCAGATCGTCCTCGCCGAACTCGTTCATCAGGAAACCGATGGTGCCGCAGTTCATGCCATAGGTCGGCGCCGAAAGCTTCTCGGTCTCGTGGAGGGTGCGCAGCATGTGCCCGTCCCCGCCCAACGCAACGATCACGTCGGCCTCGTGAATCTCGCACTGGCCATACCTGTCGGTCAGCCGCGCCAGCGCGTCCTGCGCCTGCGCGACACTGCTGGCGACGAAGGCGATCTTGTCGAACATGGCCGGCCCTTTCGCCGCTGCATCCCGCGGCAACCTGCCGGGGCCGGCCCCGATTGACAAGCGCGATGCCGCGACGGATCGCGCCATCGTCGCAAACGGTCTTTTGCGGGGGGCTGCGATGGGCTAAACCGCGCCCAACCCCGTCAATCGCGCCGAAAGGATTGCCGCCATGAACGCCCCCCACCGCGACGAAGGCTTCTTCACCAAGTCCATCGGCGAGACCGATCCCGAGCTCGCCCGCGCCATGGAGCAGGAGCTGGGCCGCCAGCGCAACGAGATCGAGCTGATCGCGTCCGAGAACATCGTCAGCCGCGCGGTGATGGAGGCGCAGGGCAGCGTCCTGACCAACAAGTACGCCGAAGGCTATCCCGGCCGCCGCTACTATGGCGGGTGCCAATTCGTGGACATCGCCGAGAACCTGGCGATCGACCGGGCCTGCAAGCTGTTCAGCTGCGGCTTCGCCAACGTCCAGCCCAACTCGGGCAGCCAGGCCAACCAGGGTGTCTTCACCGCACTTCTGCAGCCGGGCGACACGATCCTGGGGATGAGCCTCGACGCGGGTGGGCACCTGACTCACGGCGCACGCCCCAACCAGTCGGGCAAGTGGTTCAACGCCGTGCAATACGGCGTACGCCGCGAGGACCTGACGCTGGACTACGACCAGGTCCAGCAACTAGCGACCGAGCACCAGCCGAAGATGATCATCGCCGGCGGCTCGGCCATCCCGCGGATCATCGACTTTGCCCGGATGCGCGAGATCGCCGACAGCGTGGGCGCCTACCTGCTGGTGGACATGGCCCATTTCGCGGGGCTGGTGGCCTCGGGCGACTACCCCTCGCCCTTCCCCCACGCGCATGTCGCGACCACCACCACCCACAAGACCCTGCGCGGCCCGCGCGGCGGCATGATCCTGACCGATGACGAGGCGCTGGCGAAGAAGTTCAACTCGGCCATCTTCCCCGGCATCCAGGGCGGTCCGCTGATGCACGTGATCGCCGCCAAGGCCGTCGCCTTCGGCGAAGCGCTCCAGCCCGGGTTCAAGACCTACCAGGGCCAGGTGATCCGGAACGCGCAGGCGCTGGCCGAGCAGCTGATCAAGGGCGGCCTGGACATCGTGACCGGCGGCACCGACACGCATGTCATGCTGGTCGACCTGCGCCCCAAGGGCGTGAAGGGCAACGCCACCGAAAAGGCACTTGGCCGCGCGCATATCACCTGCAACAAGAACGGCATCCCCTTCGACGACGAGAAGCCGACCATCACCAGCGGCATCCGCCTGGGCTCGCCCGCCGGGACCACCCGCGGCTTCGGCGAGCCGGAATTCCGCCAGATCGCCGACTGGATCGTGCGGGTCGTGGACGGGCTGGCCGCCAATGGCGAGGACGGCAATGGCGCGGTCGAGGCGGCGGTGAAGGACGAAGTCGAGGCGCTGTGCCAGCGCTTCCCGATCTATCCCGACCTGTGAAGCTCGAGACCCGGACGGAAGGCGCGGGCGGCACGCCTCTGCTGATCGCGCACGGGCTTTACGGCTCGGCGCGGAACTGGGGCGTGATCGCCAAGCGGCTTTCGGACCGGGGACAGGTCACCGCGGTGGACATGCGCAACCACGGCGGGTCGGGCTGGGACGCGGATCATTCCTACCCCGCGCTGGCCGACGACCTGGCGGAAACCATTGAAGATCAATGGGATGTGCTGGGTCACTCCATGGGCGGCAAGGCGGCGATGGCGCTGGCGCTGCGGCACCCCGAGAAGGTGCGGCGGCTGGTCGTGGCGGACATCGCGCCGGTGGGGTACGCGCATAGCCAGCAGCAGTATATCGACGCGATGCGGGCGCTGGATTTGAGCGGAGTCGAGAGCCGGCGAGACGCGGATCAGCGGTTCCGGGCGCTTGTGCCCGAGGACGGGATCCGCGCGTTTCTCCTGCAATCTCTTGATATCGCTGAGAAAAAATGGCGGCTGAACCTGGACGTGCTGGAGGCCGAGATGCCGAAGATCGTGGGCTGGCCCGACGACCTGCAGGGCACGTTCGAGCGGCCGGTGCTGTTCCTGTCGGGGGGCGACAGCGACTACGTCCAGGACGCCCATCGCGCTGATATCAGGGCGTTTTTCCCCAAGGCGCGCTTTGCCAAAATCCCCGGGACGGGGCACTGGCTTCACGCGGAAAAGCCGCGCGAGGTCGAGGCGAGCGTGCGGGCCTTCCTCGACGCCTGATCCGTCGGACCGGCGTGCACCGCGCGTCCCCGGCCCGTGCAGCCCGCGTGCACCGGCCGTGCGCCGCGCGGCCTGCCCCGTCGGCCCCGTGTCGGCCAGAGAGCACATGGCGTGCACCGGACGGCACCGCGCGTACACCGGGCGTCGGACCGGCGCGGCCTGCGCACGCAGCGCTCACCCGCTGGCAAGCACGGCGCGGCAGGCTGTCCGCAACCGGAGGCCCGCCCATGAAGAACTACGATCCCACGTCAACCTTCGAGGCGCTGATGGCCGACCTGAAGGATATCCGCGAGGAGATCATCGAGCCCAAGCGCCTGCCCGCCGAGCCGCCGGGCTGGGTCGAGATTGCCACCGACAACCGCCCCGGCAAGACCCGCGTCACCATCCGCCTGGACAGCGACGTGGCCCGCTGGTTCCGCGACATGGGGCCGGGCTGGCAGACGCGGCTGAACGCGGTGCTGCGCATGTTCTACGACTATCGCTCGCGCCGCCCGAAGTGACGGGGGCCGACCGGGCGGGGCGATCCGCCGCGGGACCCTTGCCCCGGCCCGGCCGTTGAGCGCCCGACGCAACCGGAGGCCCGCCCATGTTCACCCCCCGCAACATCCTGATCGCCGCCCTTGCCGGGGTGCTGGGCTGCATCGCCAATGCGCTGGCCATCGTGGCCCTGAATGCCGAGGCGGCGCTGATGCCGCTGATCCTGTCGGCGGGGCGCGAATTCTGGTCGGTGGTCTTCGCCCTGGCGCTGATCCCGATCTTCGCGCGGCTGAGCGGCGCGGCGGCGTGGATCACAGGCTTCGTGGTGCTGGAGGCGCTGGCCTCGCTGTCGGCGAAGCTCATCTGGGGCGCGGGCGCGCCGTGGAGCTTCGTGCTGACGGTGAATGGGGCGTATGCGGTTGTGGCTGTGGGGGTGTATGGGGTTGGGCGACGCTTCGGTAAGAACAAAGGCAGAAGGCACACAGAATCTAGGCTCTGATCTCGCACATACCAAATGACTGAAGAGGCCGGGTCTCTCCTCATCGGTTCAGCCGACCGTAAGCTTGTCAACGATCCATTCTATGTAGACACTGGAAAAATGTTGAAGCACTAAGACAGTTTGCTCGGTAAGCCCCTAGATTGTCGTATTTGGTTGACATATATGCCTACTCCTAGCCATCTCGGTCTACAAAGGTGGCCACACAAGGTGCTGGAGGGTCGGAAACCTGTGCGGGACATATATATGACGGCGCATGTGACAGACTGGCTGCGCGATACGATGCCCTCGCTAGATCCAGATGGATACTACGAAGGGGCACTGTCTCCGAAACTTCAAATCTTGGATACGTTTAGGCGCTTTATAGGTGGAGAACCCCTGAACGATCTTCCGCCGAAAACCCTCAAGAGTCATCCACAATGGATACATGAAATCAGGACGCACGACATTCGTACATTCGGCTGGTTCTATAGAAGCGATAAATTTATTGCTTCTAGAATCGATCGAAAAGAGCGCTTTTCTAAGCGTGAAGTTACCTATTCGGGATACATAGAACTATGCTGTCGCGATCGCGAGATTCTCGATCTGGATGAACCAAAATTTATAGAGGGCGAGATAGATGACATTCTTCAATATTGAGATCGATCCAAAGGACGTAGCTGCAGCAAAGTTTATCGCAGATACCCAGAGAGGATTGGTATCTGAAGCAATAAAAGCAAAGGAACGCGACAATTCACTGACACGCGCAGAAATCGCGCGAATTGCAGGGATCGACAAATCATCACTGACGAAAATACTCAATGGAAAAGGAAATATCACATTAAGGAAGCTTGCGGAAATTGCATACGCCCTTGGCGTTGAACCGTCTGTGGGTTACGCAAGCATCAATAGACAATCGAATTCTGGCAGCAGAAATAGGTACCAAGTAAACCCCTCAAGTGGAAGATTGCAATGGGAAGGAGGAGACAATCCCCACAAACACCGCTCATCTGGAGGCACTTTCGTTGCACGGCAAGACGTTTTGAGCGATGAGAAATAACTCACTTTTGTGCGAGAGCATCCGCCGCGAGATCGACGGGAAGTTCACCCTAGTTGGGGTGATTGCAGGAGAAATTGTTTCGGTCGATCAAGAGTTTGAAAGCAAGTTCGATCTGTTTGTGTCAATTTACGACATACCGAAGCATCCTGATTTCTTTGAGCTAAGAATTATTAGCCCGGAGGGCAAACAGGCCCAACAGAAGTTCAAGGTTGGCAAGCCAGAAACGACTACGCCGATGTTCTTGTCAGTCGAAGGTGTTCCGCTGAAATCCAAATCTCCCGGGAAATTTGAGTTGCTCGGTCGATTCGGCACCTCAGGCGAATGGCATCACCTTACGACTGTATCTCTGAGCTTCGAGACTGACGAGATTGGGAGTTAACCTCTAATTCTCAAAAACTCAACTCAAGGTGGGTCTGCGCTTCGGAGCGCCCGCCTTCGACCTGCTCCTTCTTGCGTTCGCCACTTGTGCAAAATCCGGTAGCGCTTGGCTTTTGGATCAATCAATTCCAAGCGCAAATCTTACCCTTTGAGAGGAGCCCTGCTCCACTGCAGCCGGGTGCCGCTGCGCGCCTTGATGCGCAAGACTCTTTCGCGCACGCGCACTGAAAATGGACAGCCTTAGCTGTCCATTTTCAGTGCGTTGATAAACGCTTCCTGCGGGATCTCGACCTTCCCGAACTGGCGCATCTTCTTCTTACCCGCCTTCTGCTTCTCCAGAAGCTTCTTCTTCCGGGTCGCGTCGCCGCCATAGCACTTGGCGGTCACGTCCTTGCGCATGGCCGACAGGGTCTCGCGCGCGATGACGCGGCCGCCGATGGCCGCCTGGATCGGGATCTTGAACATGTGGCGCGGGATAAGCTCTTTCAGCTTCTCGCACATGGCGCGGCCGCGGCCCTCGGCCCGTTCCTGGTGGACCATCATCGACAGGGCGTCCACCGGCTCGTCGTTCACCAGGATCTGCATCTTCACCAGCTTGTCGGCGCGGTAGCCGATCATCTGGTAATCGAAGCTGGCGTAACCTTTCGTTACCGATTTCAGGCGATCGTAGAAGTCGAACACCACCTCGTTCAGGGGCAGGTCATAGACCACCATGGCGCGGGTGCCCGCGTAGGTCAGGTCGAGCTGGATGCCGCGCCGGTCCTGGCAGAGCTTCAGCACGTCGCCCAGGTACTCGTCCGGGACCAGGACGGTTGCCTTGATGCGCGGCTCTTCCACCCTGTCGATGGTGCCGGGATCGGGGAAGTCGGCGGGGTTGTGCAGCTCGGTCATCTCACCGTCGCGGGTGTAGATGTTGTAGATCACCGACGGCGCGGTGGTGATGAGGTCGATATCGTATTCGCGCTCGAGCCGGTCGCGGATCACCTCGAGGTGCAGCAGCCCCAGGAAGCCGCAGCGGAAGCCGAAGCCCAGCGCGGCCGAGGTCTCCATCTCGTAGGTGAAGGAGGCGTCGTTGAGCGCAAGCTTCTCGATCGCGTCGCGCATGTCGTCGAAATCGTTGGTGTCCACGGGAAAGAGCCCGCAGAAGACCACCGGGACCGACGGCTTGAAGCCCGGCAGCGCCTCGGGCGTGGGGTGCTTCTCGGTCGTGATGGTGTCGCCGACGCGGGTGTCGCTGACCTGCTTGATCGAGGCGTTGAGATAGCCGATCTCGCCCGGGCCCAGTTCCTTCACGGCGGTCATGGCGGGGCGGTAGATGCCCACGTCGTCCACGTCGTAGGTGCCGCCGGTCTTCATCATGCGGATGCGGTCGCCCTTCTTCAGGACGCCGTCGATGATGCGGACGATACAGATGACGCCCAGGTACTGGTCGTACTTGCTGTCCACCAGCATGGCCTTGAGCGGCTTGTCGCGGTCGCCCCCGTGGGGCGGCGGCAGGCGGGTGACGATGGCTTCCAGGACATCCGGGATGCCGACGCCGGTCTTGGCCGAGATCTCGACCGCGTCATGGGCCTCGATCCCGATCACGTCCTCGATCTGCTCGCGCACGCGGTCGGGTTCGGCGGCCGGAAGGTCGACCTTGTTGAGGACCGGCACGATCTCGTGGTCGGCCTCGATGGCGGTGTAGACATTGGCGAGCGTCTGCGCCTCGACCCCTTGCGAGGCGTCGACGACCAGCAGCGAACCCTCGACCGCCTTCATCGAGCGCGACACCTCGTAGGCGAAGTCCACGTGGCCGGGCGTGTCGATGAGGTTCAGGACGTAGGTGTGGCCATCCTTGGCGGGATACTCGATCCGCACGGTGTTGGCCTTGATGGTGATGCCGCGCTCGCGCTCGATATCCATGGCGTCGAGCAGCTGGTCCTTCATGTCGCGCTCGGCCACGGTGCCGGTCAGCTGGATCAGCCGGTCGGCGAGCGTCGACTTGCCGTGGTCGATATGGGCCACGATGGAGAAATTGCGGATATATTTGAGCTCGGTCATGGGCTGAGGATATGGGGCGATTTCGGGCGGTTGTCCATGGCCCGCGGCTGCGGCACGGTGCGGGTGCGCGGAGGGTGGTGGATGCCGGAGTTCGAGGACTGGGACGCCTACGAGGCGTGGCTGCAGGAGCAGCCGCGCGAGGTGGTGGTGGCGATGGCCGCGCGTCGGCGTTGCGGTCATTACCTACGCTATTCACATCTTTTCAGTCTTCAGAAATGGGCGTCTCACTTTGCAGCCTTCGCGCGATCTTGGCCGCATCAGTCGCGGAAATAGTACCGAATCGGGAAACAAGAATTGCCGCTGACTCGTCGGCGGAAGCACATGTCGAACAAACCGACCTGACGGGCGCTGCAAGGGCCGCAGCGGAAGACGCCGCTCAAGCCGGAGATTCAGGGTCTGCCATAACTTCTACTGATGCTGCCGAGGCCGCCTTCAAGGCTGCTAGCTACACAGCCCATTCTGCAGATAAGTCGGTCGTATATCTTGGACACTACGCTGAATTATCGACCGCCGAGACCGCCTCGCTCCACGCGCTTTCCGCTGACAGTCGGGATGTATCCAGTGTGTTGATCCTCATAACGCGCCCGCTCTGGCCGGAGGGATTGGGCTTCGAGGGAATATATCCCAACCAAATTCACCGCGCGGCCGAGGCGAACCCGGTCTGGTCCTTCTGGGCGCGGTGGTATGACGGGTTCCTGCAGGGCGCGCCGCTGGACTGGGAGTTGCAGACGCAGATCGCGCTGATCCCGGACGAGGCGTGGCAGAAGGCCGAGGGCGAGACGTGGCAGCAGGTGGCCGAGCGGATCACGAGGATCATCGCGGACATTGAGCGCGAATTCTACAGGATGCGGCTTGAGACGGCTCTGAGGCAGGTCGAGCGGCTGAAGCGACAATCGAGATTGAAGTCCATAGTCGCCAAAGGTCTTGCCAGACAGATCCAGACGGCACTGGACGAGTATCGGCGGACAGTATGCAATGCGCTACCAGGCGCTCTTGAGCCGCTTGACCGGCTTCCGGGGCTTTTGGATCAGACGGCAGGAACATTGCTCAATGAACGGCCAGACGATGAGATCGCGGAATTGGTCGTGGCAATGGCGGATACGATTGGCGAGTTGAATCGTCGGCTCACCGCTGTGCATCAGGAACTTGCAACTCGCCCAGAGAAAGCATCGGCAGCAACCCTTGTCCGGGAAGGCGCGTATCGTTCGGTTGGAGCGGGCATCGCGGCTTTCGGTGGCGTTGCCTTGGGGACGTTGTTCGCGCCGGATACGTGGGGCTATATACTTTCGGCCATGGGCGAATTGGTCGGACCGTCGCAGGCTGAGCAGATCGGGGCTTTAGGCGATTGCTACGACTCGCTGATCGGCCCCGACGCGATCTATCCGCCAGAGCTTTGGGCGCCGCCGGATTACTCGGAGACCTGAGCGCGGCGGACGCCGTGGCGCGTTCAAGGGGAGCGCCTTGCCCCACCCTGACCCCGCCCAAGGCACCACGCGATCTTTGGACCGCCCCCCAAGGCCGCCGATGTTACGCGCCAAACGCGCAGCGGCTCGGAACGATTTGCTTCGCCGCCATGAAGCGCCCGGGCGGCACGGCGGCTCGCCGGCCTCGGCCCGCCGACAGCCCGGCTCGGGGCCAGCGCGGCCCCTGGCGGCACCTCGTTCTCCTTCGGAGCGAAGCGTCCTGCGCAGGCAAAGCCATCCCGCCCGCCCGAATACCTGACAAAATTACTTTGACTCCCCGGCCCGGCGGGCGTAGCTGCGAATTACCGACTAAATTTGTCAGGAATCGGAGAACGACATGAGTGACGGGGAACGCGGCGGGGTTCGCATGGTGATTGGACGGCGCGGCCTTCTGGCGGGCGCGGGGCTTGGCGGCGTGGCGATGCTGGCCGCGCGGCCGGGCTTTGCCCAGGGCAGCGGCGAAGGCGGTGAGGGTGGCGAAGGCGGCGAGCGCGGCGCCATGCCCGGACCCAGCGACGCGGCGCAGCTGCTGCTGGCGCTGGGGCTGATCGAGGGGCACCTGACCGCGGGCGCCGCCGTTCGGGCCGAGGGCGAGACCGAGATCGCCATGACCCACATGAAGCACCCCGAGGACGAGATCTATTCCGACCTGGTCCCGCAGCTCGAGACCGCGGGCGCCGAGGGGTTCGCCGAGGAATTGCAGGCGCTGACCGCCGCCGTGCAGGACGGTGGTGACGTCGAGGCCGCCCGCGACGCGGCCCACGCCAAGATCGAGGCCGCGCGCGACGCCGCCGACGCGACCCAGGCCGACCGCGTGCGCGCCATCGCCGCGCTGACCCGCGTGGCCGCCGACGAATACGATATCGGCATCGCCGCGGACGGGTCGATCTCGAACCTGCACGAGTACCAGGACGCCTGGGGCTTCATCCAGGTGGCGAACCGCATGGCCGAACGGCTGGAGCCGGGCGAGACCCGCGACAAGGTCGTGGCGGCGCTGGCCCCCACGGCGGACGTGTTCCCGGCCATACTGCCCCAGGGCACGGTCGAGGGCAGCGCCGACGTGCTCTACGGCGCGGCGGCACGGATCGATTTCGCAATCCCGGCCGCCTGATGATCCTGATCGAGGATGTCTTCGACCGCCACGGCCTTGCCGCCCTGCGCGAGGCCGCCGCCGCCCTGCCCTTCGAGGACGGGGCGGCGAGCGCGGGCCGCCTGGCGCGGCAGGTCAAGCGCAACGCCCAGGCGGGCCCCGGCCCGGCGCGCGACGCGGTCGTGGCGCAGGTCGAGGCGGCGCTGCTGCGCCACCCGGTCTTCGCCGCCGCCGCGCGGCCCAAGGCCTTCGCGCGCATCCTGATCTCGCGCTACGGGCCGGGGCAGGCCTACGGCGCCCACGTGGACGACGCGCTGATGCAGGGGGCGCGGACGGACCTGTCCTTCACGCTGGCCCTGACCCCGCCCGAGGACTACGAGGGCGGCGCGCTGGTGATCCAGGACCGCGTGGAATCGCGCGGGTTCCTGCTGAACGCCGGGGAACTGGTGCTCTATCCCTCCGACACCCTGCACGAGGTGCAACCGGTCACGACCGGCGAACGGATGGCCATCGTCGGCTGGGTCACGAGCTGGATCCGCTCGCCCCAGCACCGCGACATCCTGTTCGACCTCGACACGGCCATCGCCGCCGAAGAGGCCGGGGCAGGCGACCGCGAACAGCTGTCGCGGCTGGCGCGCACACGGTCGAACCTGTTGCGCCTGTGGGCCGAGTAGGCCCGCGCGCCTCAGAAATTGCCGCGGAACACCGTGCGGGTGTGGTCCTGCTCGGCCAGGCTTTTCAGCGTGGCGCGCCCGTCCTCGGTCAGCGCGCCGTCGCGGGTCAGCCAGCCGCGGCGCATCGCGGTATCGCGGGGATCCGTGTCGGGCCGCCCCACGTGGCGCGCGAAGGCCATGAGGCGGGTCATGTCGTCTGTCTGCATGATGCATGGTCCGGGGTTGCGTAACCCATCACATAAGGCCGCCCGACCGCGCGGCCAGCATCGGATCCGCACACGGCTTGATGCCCGGCGCGCCATTCGCCATGCTGTAGCCCATGGCGGTACGGACGATCATCAGCGGACGGGTCCAGGGCGTGGGGTTCCGCGCCTTCACCCGCGACGCGGCGCGGTCGCGCGACCTGCGCGGCTGGGTGCGCAACCGCGACGACGGCACGGTCGAGGCGCATGTGGAAGGCCCCGACCGCGAGATCGAGTCGCTGCTGACCGAACTGGGGCGCGGCCCCACGTTCGGATCCGTCTCGTCGGTCGAGACCGAAGACGTGGATGACACCGGTGCAACGGGCTTCGAAATCCGGCGCTGAGCCGCAACAATTCCGTTCAGGCCCGCGCGGTTTTCTGCTAGGTTATCCACATGGCAAAAAGTCGGACGACCCGGGGCCAACCAGGGCGACCGCGTAACTAGGGCAGAGATCATGAAAAAAATCGCATTCCTCGCGGCGGCAGCCGCATTCGCCGGCGGCCTGGCGCAGGCCGGCCCCATCGAACGGGCCTGCCTGCAATCGGACCGGCAGGCCGCGAACCGCGCCCTGTGCGGCTGCATCCAGCAGGTCGCCAACGTGACGCTGGACCGCCGCGACCAGCGCATGGCCGCGCGGTTCTTCAAGGATCCGCACCAGGCGCAGGTGGTCCGGCAGTCGGACAACCCGCGGCACGAGACGTTCTGGAAGCGCTACAAGTCCTTCGGCGCCAGCGCCGAGACCTACTGCAGCTGAGCGACGACGCCGTCGCAGGCCCGCTCGATCAGCCTGAGCGCGCCGTCGAAATCCTTGGTATAATAGGGATCGGGCACCTCTTCGGTGCCCGTTTCCGCGTAAGGGGCCAGCAGGCGCACGGGCGTCGCGTGGCCCGCCGGGCGCTGCGCCTCGATATCGCGCAGGTTGGCGGGGTCGGCTGCCAGGATCAGGTCGAACGCATCGAAATCGGCCGGCGTGAATTGCCGCGCGCGCAGCGGCGTCAGGTCATAGCCCGCCTTGGCCGCCGCGCGGATCATCGGCGGGTGCGGCGGGTCGCCCACGTGCCAGTCGCCGGTGCCCGCGCTGTCCACCTGCCCCGCGATGCCCGCGGCCTCGAGCTTGGCGCGCAGCACCGCCTCGGCCGTGGGCGAGCGGCAGATATTGCCGAGACAGACGATCAGGATCCGGGTCATCGGTGAGCCCCCGGGGCTGTTCCGGTCGGGGTCGAAGCTGTTTTCATCCGGTTCGTCCTTTCGCTACCACGCTTGCAGAGGAGACTAGCGGAGGAGCGGCCATGGAAAAGATCGTGGTTCTGAGCGGCGCGGGACTGTCCGCCGAAAGCGGCCTTGGCACCTTCCGCGACGAGGGGGGTGTCTGGACGCAATACGACCTGAACGACGTCGCGACACCCGAGGGGTTCGCGCGGGATCCCGCCAAGGTCCACGCGTTCTACAACGCGCGGCGGGCCAACGCGGCAGGGGCCGAGCCCAACGCGGCGCATCACGCGCTGGCGCGGCTGAAGGCCGAGCGGCCGGACACGTTGCTCGTGACGCAGAACGTGGACAGCTTGCTGGACCGGGCGGGCGCGGCCGACGTGCTGCACATGCACGGCCGGCTGGACCGCGCACGGTGCAACGCCTGCGGGGCGACCTGGGACGCGCCCAAGGTCATGGACATGCTGGATCATTGCGCCGAATGCGGCAAGCAGGCGACCCGGCCCGACGTGGTCTGGTTCGGCGAGATGCCCCACGGTCTGGACCGGATCGAGGACGCGCTTTCGCAGGCCGACCTGTTCGTCGCGATCGGCACGTCGGGCACCGTTTATCCCGCCGCCGGTTTCGTCGATGTCGCACGTTCCCGCGACATTCCGACGCATGAGCTGAACCTCGCACCGTCGGGCGGGGTTTTCGACACAGGACAATACGGAAAAGCCACCGAAGTCGTTCCCGCATGGGTTGATGAACTGCTGAACGCCGCGCGCTGAACACCCGCGCCGGCGGGTGGCCTGTCGCAGCCTCGGGGACGTGTGGATCAAGGCCGATCCGGTTGCCCCAACAAGGACCGACAGGAAGGACACTCCATGAAACATCTCTCCCCGTTGCTGATCGCCCCGGCGCTGATCATGGGAGGCACCCTGCCCGCCCTTGCGCAGAGCGACGCCCAGCGTATCGCCGCACTGGAAAACCGCGTGGCCGAGCTGGAAAACCGGGACGAGCCGCTGAGTTTCGGCAGTTCGAACACCACCGTCGACGTCTATGGCTACATCAAGGCCGATTTCATCTATGATTTCGGGGCCGAGCTGGGCAACACCACCTTCGGGCTGGTGGGGCTCGACGGCACGCAGAGCGGCGATTTCTTCAACGCCACCGTGAACCAGACGCGCCTGGGCTTCCGCAGCACGACGCCCACGTCCTTCGGCGAGCTGGGCACCCAGGTCGAGATCGACTTCTACGGCGCCGCGGGCGCGTTCAGCACCGGCGGGGCCGAGCCGCGGCTGCGCCACGCCAACATCACGCTGAACGGCTGGCGGATCGGTAAATACTGGACGACCTTCATGCCGTTGTCGTCCTACCCGATCACGCTAGACTTCCAGGGCGTCGCGGGCATCCCATTCGCCCGGCAGGAGATGATCCAGTACACCCATGAATTCGGCAACAACATCGTTGGCCAGGTCGCGCTGGAAGAGCATAACGGCAACAGCGACGATCCGGTGCTGATCGCCGCGCTGGCCTACGACACCGACCCTCTGCTTCTGCGGGCATCGGGCCTGATCGGCAATACGAATACCTCAATCAATACCGGAACGACTGCGAACCCGAATATAGTTGATACCGGCGACAAGGACATCTGGGGCGTCAATCTATCCACAACGGCGCAACTGTGGGAAGGTGCAACCCTCGACGCCGCCTATACCGTCGGCGACGGAATCGCCTCGTATCTCGTGTTCTTGGGGGACGATTTCGACGCAAATGGTGATCTGGTGGAGACGCAATCCGCTTATGTCGGCCTTACCCAGGAGGTCGGCGAGAACTGGACCTTCCGCGGCATCTATGGCTGGCGCGACATCGACAGCGGCGCGGTGGGCGACACCGAGACCCTGGAGTCCGTTCACCTGAACGCGCAGTACCAGGTCGCCGAAAGCACCACGCTGGGCGTGGAGTATTTCCACGGCACCCGCGACACCTTCGGCGGGGGCAGCTACGACGTTGACCGGATCCAGACCTCGATCCAGTTCAGCTTCTAGCGGCCGACAGACAGGCGGGGCTTTGATGTCCCTTTGTCCCGCCTGGTATGGCGCGTGGTCGCGGCCTCGTGCTAGGCCGCGCGTCATGCCCAACACGATCACAACGCGCGCCGCGCAGCGCTCCGACATCGACGCGATCGCGCGGATCGACCGAAGCGGCCTGTCCACCGGGCGGGCCAGCTTCCGCGACACCCCCCATGACGCCCAGAGTTTCGCCGTTTTCGATCCGCCCGCGGGCCTGGCCCTGCTGGGCTTGGTGGACGGCGAAGCGCGCGGCTGGGCGGGCGTGTCCCGCACGTCGCCGCGCGCGGTCTATGCCGGCGTGGGCGAGATCTCGGTCTACGTGGAGGCGGGCTTTCGCGGCGCGGGCCTTGGCGCGCGCCTGATCGCCGACACCGTGACGGCGAGCGAGGCGGCGGGGTTCTGGACCCTCGTGGCGCAGTGTTTCGCCGAGAACGCAGCATCCATCGCCGCGCTGGAGCGCGCGGGCTTCGTCCGCTTGGGGCTGCGCCGACAGCTGGGGCGGATGACCTACGGGCCCCGCGCGGGACAGTGGTGCGACGTGATGATGCTGGAGCGTCGGTCATCCACCGTCGGGCTGGACTGAGCGGGTCGGCACACGCGAAAAGACCCCGCCGCAAGCGACGGGGCCTTCATGCAGATCGGGACGCGGGCGATCAGGCGGTGGCCTGGGCCTTCGCGATCTCTTTCTTGATCTTCAGGGCGTTGGGCGACAGGTCCGTTTCCTTCGCCTTGGCCATGAAGCCGTCGAGCCCGCCGCGGTGATCCACGGTGCGCAGCGCCGAGGCCGAGATGCGCAGCTTGAAGGTGCGGCCCAGCGTTTCGGACATGAGCGACACGTCGTTCAGGTTGGGCAGGAAGCGGCGCTTCGTCTTGTTGTTGGCGTGGCTGACATTGTTGCCAACCATGGGACCTTTGCCGGTCAGTTCGCACACGCGCGACATGATCTTATCCTCGTCTGGTCGTGTCCGAGCCGGGCCACGAGGGGCCGGCCGGCGGACGGAATCTGTGAAGTCAGGCGCGGATAAGCAATCGCGCCGCGCGCGTCAAGCGGCAAAGGGCAATACGGTCCGCGCGGCGCCGCGTCAGTCGGGCCGGTCGCCACCGAAGAGCAGCGCCAGCATCCGGTCCGCCGCCGCCGAGGGCGCCGCGTCGCCCGCCGCCACCGCCGCGCCGAGCTTTTCCATGCGCGCGCGCGTCTCGGGGTCGGACCCCAGGTGGCGCAGGATGCCGTGGCGCACCGCGTCGTCGAACCAGTGGCGGTTCTGCCGCGCGCGGGTCTTGTCGAACTGCCCGCTGGCGCGGCGATGCGCGACGAGCGCGCGCATCTCGTCCCAGGCGGTGGCGATCCCGTCGCCGGTGACCGCCGACACGGTCAGCGCCTTGGGAAAATCCTCGGGGTCGCCGGGGCGCTTGCGGAAGAGCCGCAGCGCGCCCGCGTAATCGGCGCAGGTGCGGCCGGCCTGGGCCTTCATCTCGCCATCGGCCTTGTTGACCAGGATCAGGTCCGCGATCTCCATGATCCCGCGCTTCACGCCCTGCAGCTCGTCCCCGCCGCCGGGCGCCAGCAGCAGCGTGAAGATGTCGGTCATCTGCGCGACCAGCGTTTCGGACTGCCCCACGCCCACGGTTTCCACGATGACCACGTCGAAGCCCGCGGCCTCGGCCAGCGCGATGACCTCGCGCGTGCGGCGGGCGACGCCGCCCAGCTCGGTCTGGCTGGGGCTGGGGCGGATGAAGGCGTTGGGGTCGCGGCTGAGCTGCTCCATCCGGGTCTTGTCGCCCAGGATCGAGCCGCCCGAGCGGGCCGAGCTGGGATCGACAGCCAGGACCGCCACCCGCAACCCCTGCCCCGTGAGCATGAGGCCGAACGCCTCGGTGAAGGTGGACTTGCCCACCCCGGGCGTGCCCGACAGCCCGATGCGGATGGCCTGCCTGTCGGGGTCGGTCACGGCGTCCAGAAGCTGCGTGGCCTGCGCACGGTGGTCGGCGCGGCCGCTTTCCACCAGCGTGATCGCGCGGGCGAGCGCGCGGCGGTCGCCGTCCCTGATGCCGGTGATGAGCCTGTCGAGATCCATGGCCGCGATCTGGACCGAAGGGGGCCGCGATGTCCAGACGGGGCGCGGGCCGTCGGCGTCGCGATACAGGTATTTTTGGAAAGATGAAGCCGGGGGCGTGGCGCGGGGGGGCCGGGCCGCGCTATGGGGAGCCATGGAATTGCCCATCGACGAGGTGCTGGACGAGGTGCGGGCCGCGCTGGACGCGCGCGGCCGGGTCGTGCTCCAGGCCCCGCCCGGCGCGGGCAAGACCACCCGCGTGCCGCTCGCGTTGCTGGACCGGGTCGCCGGGCGCATCGTCATGCTCGAGCCGCGGCGGCTGGCCGCCCGCGCGGCGGCGGAGCGGATGGCCGAGACCCTGGGCGAGCCGGTGGGGCAGACCGTGGGATACCGCATCCGGGGCGAGGCGAAGGTTTCGGACGCCACGCGCATCGAGGTGGTGACCGAGGGCATCCTGACCCGCCGGCTGCAGAATGATCCCGGCCTCGACGGCGTCGGGTGCGTGATCTTCGACGAATTCCACGAACGATCCCTGAACGCCGACCTGGGGCTGGCCCTGACCTGGGAGGTGGCGCAGGCGCTGCGCGACGACCTGGCCATCGTGGTGATGTCGGCGACGCTGGACGCGGGGCCGGTGGCCGCGTTGCTGGACGCGCCGGTGGTGACCAGCGCGGGGCGCGCGCACCCGGTCGACACCGTCTGGCTGGACCGGCCGCGTCCGAAGAAACAGCGCTTCGAGGCCGCGATGGCGGCGCTGGTCGCGCGGGCCGTCGACGAGACCGAGGGCGGCGTGCTGTGTTTCCTGCCGGGCGAGGGCGAGATCCGGCGCGTCATGGCGCAGCTGGACCTGCCGGGCGTGGCGCTGCGACCCCTGTATGGCGCCCTGCCCTTCGCCGAGCAGCGCGCGGCCATCGCGCCGTCGCCGGGGCGCAAGGTCGTGCTGGCCACCGCCATCGCCGAGACGTCGCTGACCATCGAGGATATCCGCGTGGTGGTGGACGGTGGGCTGGCCCGGCGCGCACGGTTCGATCCGGGCTCGGGCATGTCGCGGCTGGTGACCGAGCGGGTGAGCCGCGCCGAGGCGACCCAGCGGGCCGGCCGCGCGGGCCGCGTGGCGCCGGGCGTGGCCTACCGGCTGTGGACCAGGGGCGAGGACGGCGCCCTGCCCGCCTTCGCCCCGCCCGAGATCGAGACGGCGGACCTGGCGCCCCTGGCGCTGGAGCTGGCGTTGTGGGGCGCGCGGGAGGCGGGCGAACTGCCCTTCCTCACCCCGCCGCCCGAAGGCGCCATGGCCGAGGCGCGGGCGCTGCTGGCCGACCTGGGTGCGCTGGCGGACGGGCAGGTCACCGATCACGGCCGCGCGCTGGCCGCCATGCCGCTGCATCCGCGGCTTGCACATATGCTGCAATTGGCGGGGCCCGAGGCGGCGGAGCTGGCCGCGCTCTTGTCCGAACGCGACATCCTGCGGGATCGCGGGTTGGACCTGTCCTTGCGGCTGCGGGCGCTGGCCGACCCCGGCGGATTCGGGGTCGCGCGCGGGCCTGTGGCGCGGATCCGGGACGAGGCCAAGCGGTTGCGGCGGCTGGCGGGGCCCCGGGCCGATCTGGGCGTCGCGCAGCGGGCGGCGCTGGCCTATCCCGACCGCGTGGCGCTGCGCCGGCCGGGCGACGCGCCGCGCTGGCTGTTGTCGGGGGGCAAGGGGGTAAAGATGGCCGAGGGCGACCCGCTGGCCGCTTCGCGCCTGCTGGTGGTCACCGACACGGACGGCCACCCGCGCGAGGCGATGGTGCGCCAGGCGATCGCGATCAGCGAGGCCGAGCTGCGTGGGGTGCTGGGCGATCGCATCCGGTGGGTCGATATCTGCGAATGGTCCCGGCGCGAGGGGCGCGTGGTCGCGCGCCGTCAGGAACGGCTGGGCGCCATCGCGCTGGACGACCGCACCTGGCCCGATGCGCCGCCCGACGCGGTCGCCCGGGCGATGCTGGACGGGGTGCGCCAGCTGGGGCTGGCCCCCTCGCCCGCCGCGCGGCGGTTCCTTGCGCGGGTGCGGCTGCTGGCGCTGTTCGACACAGGCGAGGACGCGCTGCTGGAGAGCGCCGAGGAATGGCTGCTGCCTTACCTGCAAGGGGTGCGAAGCGCCGAGGAGTGGAAGCGGTTCGACCTTCTGCCCGCCCTGCGCGCGCGGCTGGACTGGGACGCGCAGCAACGCCTGGACGCCGAGGCGCCCGGCCATATCGTCACGCCGCTGGGCCGCAAGCTGGCCGTGGATTACGGCGGCGACGCGCCCGAGGTCGCGGTGCGGGTGCAGGAGCTGTTCGGCATGACCACCCATCCCACCGTGGCGGGCCAGCCGCTGAAGCTGACGCTGCTGTCGCCCGCGGGCCGGCCGGTGCAGGTGACGGACGACTTGCCGGGCTTCTGGGACGGCAGCTATGAGGATGTGCGCAAGGACATGCGCGCGCGCTATCCCAAGCACCCCTGGCCCGAGGACCCGCGCGCCGCCGACCCGACCCTGCGCGCCAAGCGCCGGGCCAAGTGAAGGAGACACCATGAGCCTGTTGGAAGAGCTGGCCGACAAGCTGGCGCAGGAGGCCCTGCACGTGGCCGAGACCACCGGCGACGAGACCGCGATCGACCGCGTGGCCGAAGCGATCGGCGCGTCCTCGACCACCATGGAAGAGGCCTACCTGACCGCGGTGCGCGTGCGCCGCGCCGAAGCGCGGGCACGGGCCCTGCTGGCCGAGCTGAAACGCGACGCCGGACAGTAATGCACGATTCCAGTGAACCTCCTGGCGGCCCCCCGGTTAAGGACCGATGGGGACAGCCCCCGGTTGCCACGGAGGACGGCGGATGGACAGCAGGATCAAGCAGGACTCGCTTTGGATCTTCCCGAGGGTGAACCGGTCGGTCTTCGTGGCCTCGGCCGTCCTGATCCTGGGTTTCATCGTCTTCGGCGCCCTGTTCAACGACCTTGCGAAGTCGATCTTCACCGGCGCGCAGACCGTGCTGGCAAGCAACCTGGGATGGCTGCTGATCATCGAGGTCAACCTGCTGCTGATCTTAGTGATCTTCCTGGCGCTGGGGCCCTTCGGTGACATCCGGCTGGGCAAGATGGACGAGGCGCCGGAATACGGGCTGCTGTCGTGGACGGCGATGCTGTTCTCGGCCGGGATCGGCATCGGCCTGATCTACTGGGGCGTGGCCGAGCCCATGTTCCACTACTTCTCGCCGCCCATGGGCGAGGCCGAGACGGTGGAAAGCGCCAAGCAGGCCATGACCCTGAGCTTCATGCACTGGGGCTTTCACGCCTGGGCGATCTATGCCGTCATCGCGCTGGCGCTGGCCTATTTCCACTATCGCCAGGGGCTGCCCCTGACGATCCGGTCGTCGCTCTACCCGCTGCTGGGCGAGCGTATCTACGGCCGCTGGGGCGATCTTGTCGATGTCCTTGCCGTGTTCGGCACCATGTTCGGCATCGTCACGTCGCTGGGCCTTGGCGCGATCCAGATCAATTCGGGGCTGGAGCGGGTCTTCGGCCTGCCCGAATCCGCCTTCGTGCAGGTCATCATCATCGCCTTCATCACCGCCGCGGCGACGGCATCGGTGCTGGCGGGGCTGGATGGCGGGATCAAGCGGCTGTCGAACCTGAACATCTTCCTGAGCTTCCTGATGCTGGCCTTCATGGTGGTGGTCGGCCCGACGCTGTTCATCTTCGACAGCTTCGTCGAGAACTACGGCAACTACGTGAATTCGCTGATCGATCTTGGCACCTGGGCCGAGGGCTGGGGTGATGGAACCTGGCAGAACAGCTGGACGATCTTCTACTGGGCGTGGTGGGTCAGCTGGGCGCCCTTCGTGGGGGTGTTCATCGCGCGGATCAGCCGCGGCCGGACGATCCGCGAATTCCTGCTGGGCATCATGCTGATCCCCTGCTCGATCATGTTCTTCTGGTTCACCGCCTTCGGCGGCACGGCGATCCGCATGTCGCTGGCGGGCGAGACGCGGCTGGTCGAGGCCACGCAGGAGAACTACGCGCAGACCATGTTCGAGTTGCTGACGTTCTTCCCGTTCTCGGGCTTCATGTCGGTCTTCGCGGTGGTGCTGATCGTGCTGTGGTTCGTCACCTCGTCGGACTCGGGGTCCTTCGTGATCGACATGCTGACGGCGGGCGGGGATCCCGACCCGCCCAAGATCCAGCGCGTGTTCTGGGCCGTGAGCGAGGGCGCGGTGGCGTCGGTGCTGCTGGTCATGGGCGGGCTCGACGCGTTGCAGGCGGCGGCCGTCATCGCGGGGTTCCCCTTCGCCGTGGTGATCGCGATCGTCGCGGTGGGGCTGTGGCGGGCGCTGCGATGGGACAGCCTGATGGTGCATCGCCACAAGCAGCGCTATCGCAACGACCGCGAGGCCGATCACAACATGCCAGACCAGCCCCATTCCGCCGAGCTGGACGACATCGGCACTGCCGAACCTTCGCTGAAAGGCGAGCGCGCGCCCGCCGAGTGAGGGTGGCGCCGTCCGCGGACCGGGTTACCGGATGGAAGAACGCCCCCGTGCGACCGCCGCGCGGGGGCGTTTTGCTGTCGGCCCGTGCGCGGGGCCTAGACGCCCAAGCAGTGGCGCATGATGGCCTTCTGCGCGTGCAGACGGTTCTCGGCCTCGTCGAAGATCACCGAATGGGGGCCGTCCATGACCTCGGACGTGGCCTCGTCGTCACGGTGGGCCGGCAGGCAGTGCATGAACAGCGCGTCGGGCTTGGCCCTGGCCATCAGCGCGGCGTTCACCTGGTAGCCGCGCAGCTGGTTGTGGCGCCGCTCGCGGGCCGATTGCGGGTCATGCATGGATACCCAGGTGTCGGTGACCACGAGGTCCGCGCCCTCGACCGCCTTGTGGGGGTCCCGCTCGGTCACGTACATCCCGTCCCACGCGCGTTCGGGGTCCAGCGGCTCGGGACCGGTGAAGGTCAGGTCGAAATCGAACTGCCGCGCGGCGTGGGCGAAGCTGGCGAAGACGTTGTTGCCGTCGCCCGACCACACCACCTTGCGCCCGGCGATGGGGCCGCGATGTTCCTCGTAGGTCATCACGTCGGCCATGATCTGGCAGGGATGGGTGCGGTTGGTCAGCCCGTTGATGACCGGCACCGTGGCGTGTTCGGCCATTTCCAGCAGCGTCGCCTCCTCGAAGGTGCGGATCATGATGAGATCCACGTAGCGCGACATGACCCGGGCGGTGTCGGCGATGGTCTCGCCATGGCCCAGCTGCATGTCGGCCCCCGAAAGCACCATGGTCTGCCCGCCCATCTGCCGCACGCCCACGTCGAAGCTGACCCGGGTCCGCGTGGACGGCTTTTCGAAGATCAGCGCCACCATGCGGTTCTTCAGCGGCTGGTCGGCGTCGGGCTGCCCTTTCGGCTGGCCGTCGCGGCTTTGCTTCATGGCGCGGGCGTGGTCGACGATGGCCCGCAGGTCGGACTTGTCGGTTTTATGGATATCGAGGAAATGCGGCATCGGATCGCCCTTTGCTGGCGGGGGGCTGTGGGTTTTGCACCCGTGGTCCATCACGTTCGCACCCATGGCGCATAGAGGGACGCCCCCGCAGAGGTATTTATGGAAAGATGAAGGTCACGGCGCGAGCGACGCCGCGGCGGCGTCGAGCCGGGCGAGCCCCTCGGTCAGGTCGTCGTCGGTGATGGTGAGCGGCGGCAGCAGGCGCACGACCTCGTCGGCGGCGGGCACCGTGAGGATGTGCTGCGCGTAGCCGGCCTTGACCAGCTCGACCGCCGGAACCTTGCATTTCAGGCCCAGCATCAGGCCCTGCCCCCGCACGTGATCGAAGACGCCCGGATGCGCGGCGATGAGCCCCTCGAGCCCCTGGCGCAGGCGCGCGGCCTTGCGGTTCACGTCGCCGAGGAACCCGTCCGCGGTCATGATCTCCATCACCCGCGCGCCCACCGCGCAGGCCAGCGGGTTGCCGCCATAGGTCGAGCCATGGGTGCCCGCCGTCATGCCCGAGGCGGCATCCTCGGTCGCGAGCACCGCGCCCAGCGGGAAGCCGCCGCCGATGCCCTTGGCGACCATCATTATATCCGGCGCGACGCCGGCCCATTCATGGGCGAAGAGCTTGCCCGTCCGGCCCATGCCGCACTGCACCTCGTCCGCGATCAGCAGGATGCCGTGGCGGTCGCAGGCCTCGCGCAGGCCCTTGAGGCACTGGTCGGGCAGCGGGCGGATGCCGCCCTCGCCCTGCACCGGCTCGACCAGGACGGCGGCGATGCTGTCGTCGAGCGTCGCCTCGAGCGCGTCGTGGTCGCCCCAGGCGAGATTGGTGAAACCGGGCAGCAGTGGGCCGAAGCCGCGCGTCATCTTTTCCGACCCGGCCGCGGCGATGCCCGCCGAGGACCGGCCGTGGAAGCTGCCGGTGAAGGTCACGATGGTGCTGCGCGGCGTGCCTTTGTCGAACCAGTACTTGCGCGCCATCTTCACGGCCAGCTCGCAGGACTCGGTGCCGGAATTGGTGAAGAAGACCGTGTCGGCGAAGGTGTGGGCGACCAGCAGGTCGGCCAGCCGCTGCTGCTGCGGCACCTGGTAGAGGTTCGAGACGTGCCAGAGCCGCTGCGCCTGGTCGGTCAGCGCGGCGACGAGATCGGGGTTGGCGTGACCCAGCGCGTTCACGGCGATGCCGGCGCCGAAATCCAGCACGCGCGCGCCGTCTTCGGTGGTGAGCCAGGCGTTCTCGCCCTTGGCGAAGGCGAAGGGGGCCCGATTGTAGGTGGGCAGGATAGACGGGATCATGGACGTGTCCTTGCGGGGCGCGAGGCCCGATTGGTGGCAAAGGGAGGATGGGCTGTCAATCGCGCGTGCGCGCGGGCCCGGCGGCTTGGGCCGGTGTCAGCGGGTGCGTCGTCGCAAGGAGAGGCGCGTCAGGTCCATGGGCGGGGCATAGCCCGGACGCGGCGCGCCTGTCCAGTGGCGGCGCTCAGGATTTCAGGCGATAGCCCTTCTGGAACCACCGCAGCGCCAGCAGGCACAGCGCCGCCGTGACGCCCGCGCAGACCGCGAGCCCCAGCCAGGGCGAGGAATCCGACACCCCCAGCGTGCCGTAGCGCGCCCCGTCGATGAGGTAGAAGAACGGGTCGAAATGCGCCGCGGTGGTCAGCGCGGGCGGCAGGTCGTCGATGGAATAGAACGTGCCCGACAGGAAGCTGAGCGGCGTGATGATGAAGTTGGTGATGGCCGACATCTGGTCGAACTTGTTGGCCACGATCCCGCCCAGGATCCCGAGCGCGCCCATCATCAGCCCGCCCAGAAGAAGGAAGGTCAGGAACCACAGCGGGTGGGCGAGCCCCGTGCCCAGCACCACGATCATCACCGCGCCGATGACGAGACCCACCAGCGCGCCGCGGGCGAGACCGCCGGCGAGGTAGCCGAACAGAAGCTCCAGCGGCGAGAGCGGCGGCATCAGCGTGTCGACGATGTTGCCCTGGACCTTGGCGGCGAGGATCGAGGACGAGGTGTTGGCGAAGCTGTTCTGGATCACCGTCATCATCAGCAGCCCCGGCGCGATGAACATCACGTAATCCACGCCCATGATCTGTCCCCGCGCGGGGCCGATGGCGATGGCGAAGACCGCCAGCAGCAGGCCCGCGTTGATCAGCGGGCCCATGACCGTCTGGCTCCAGATCGCCATGAAGCGGCGGCATTCCCGCTCGGCCAGGGTGAACATGCCCGTGCGGTTCCAGCGCCCGAAGCGGCGCACGCCCATTTCGTCGATATTCGCCATGACCTGTCCCCTGCTGTCTCGGTGGCGCCGCTTGTAACCGGGCGCGCGGTGATTAGAATAGGGGCGTGCGAGAAATCTCAAGGCGGATGCGCGACCGGCGCCCGCCTTTGTTTTGCTTTGAAGGAAGCCCATGTCCTGGACCGACGAACGCGTTGAGACGCTCAAGAAGATGTGGACCGAAGGCCAGTCCGCCAGCCAGATCGCGAAAGAGCTGGGCGGCGTGACCCGCAACGCGGTGATCGGCAAGGTGCACCGGCTGGGGCTGTCGAACCGCGGCCCCGGCGCCGACAAGCCCGAAGCCGAGGCCGAGGCGGCGCCCGAACCCGCGGCCGCCACCGCCGCGCCCGAGCCGGCGGAGGCCGAGGAAGGGCCCTCGACCCAGTCGGCCAGCCCGCCGGCCACGAACCGCCGCGCGATCATCCCCGCCGGTCAGCCGCTGCCGCCGCAACCCTCGGCCAACGAGATCTCGCCCGAGGCGCTGGCCTCGGTGCGCGAGGTCGAGAAGAACGCCAAGAAGATCAGCCTGATGGAGCTGACCGAGCGGACCTGCAAATGGCCCGTGGGCGATCCGGCGACGACGAATTTCTGGTTCTGCGGCCTGCCGGTCCAGTCGGGCAAGCCCTATTGCGAGGCGCATGTGGGCGTGGCGTTCCAGCCCATGTCGTCGCGGCGGGACCGCAAGCGGTAACGCACCGGATTTTCGGAAAAGATGAGGCCCGGCAGAAACTTGCCGGGCCTTTTTCATGTCTTGCGCGAAGGGGGCTCAGCCGGCCTTGCGGCCCTCGATCGCTTCCCAGATCCTCGCGGTGACATTGTCGCCGTTGAAGCGCTCCATCTCCTGCAGGCCGGTGGGCGAGGTCAGGTTGATCTCGGTCAGGTAGGGGCCGATCACGTCGATGCCGACGAAGACCTGCCCCTTCTCGCGCAAAAGCGGGCCGATGGCGGCGCAGATCTCGCGGTCGCGGTCGGTGAGGTCGATCTTCTCGGGGCGGCCGCCCACATGCATGTTCGACCGGGTCTGCCCCTCGGCCGGGACACGGTTGATGGCGCCCACGGGCTCGCCGTCGACGAGGATCACGCGCTTGTCGCCCGCCGAGACGTCGGGAAGGAACTGCTGGGCGATCAGTGGCTCGTTGTTCATGCCGCGAAAGAGCTCGTGCAGGGAGTCGAGGTTGCCGTCGTCCCGGCGCAGGCGGAACACCCCGGCCCCGCCATTGCCGTAGAGCGGCTTGACGATGATGTCGCCGTGGCGGGCCTTGAATTCGCGCAGGACCTCGAGATCCCAGGCGATGGTGGTCGACGGGATCAGCTCGGGGAATTGCAGGACCAGCAGCTTCTCGGGCCAGTTGCGCACCCAGCTGGGATCGTTCACCACCAGCGTGCTGTCGGGCAGCAGGTCGAGGATGTGGGTCGAGGTGATATAGCCCATGTCGAAGGGCGGGTCCTGCCGCAGCCAGACCACGTCCATCTCGGAGAGGTCCTGGTCCCGCATCTCGCCCAGGGAGAAATGATTGCCCCGCGCGCGCCGGACGGTCAGGTCGGCGCCGCGCGCGATCACGCGGCCGTCGCGCCAGCTGAGCTTGTCGGGCGTGTAGTAGAACAGGCTGTGGCCGCGGGCCTGCGCCTCTTCCGCGATGCGGAACGTGCTGTCGGCGTCGATATTGATGGGCGCGATGGGATCCATCTGGATGGCAACGCGAAGCGGCATGATGGCGGTCTCCTGCATGGGTCCGCCGATACATGGCGCAGGGCACCGCCCGCGGCAATGGTCCCCGGCGGTTACATGAAGGCGTTTTCGAGGATCTGGACGCGCCCCTGCCCGTCCACCAGCGCCACGTCGAACCGCGTATCGGTCAGGCCGCCCCGCGGCTCTCCGCCGAGAAACTCGGCCGCCGCCGTCAGCAGACGGTCGATTTGGCGGCGGGAGACGCGATGCGCGGCACGGGCCAGGTCGCGGGCGCGCTTCACCTCGACGAAGACGACCGAGTCGCCGTCTCGGCAGACCAGGTCGATCTCACCGCCCTGCCCGCGCCAGCGACGGCTGGCGATGCTGAGGCCCGCATCCTCGTAGTGGCGGGCCACCTGGCCTTCGGCCGCCATTCCCGCCGCGTGATTTGTCGCGCCGTCCATGGGCGTCACTCCTCGTTCGAAAGCCGCAGCGCCAGCTGGTAGGCGTCGCGCTTTTTCAGGGCGAAAGCCTCGGCCACGGTGTTGGCCGCCTCCTTCACCCGCATGGTTTCCAGCGCGCGGCGCATGGCGTCTTCCACGTCCTCCGCATCCGCGGTGTCGCGCGCCCGGTCGATGACAACCACCACTTCGCCGCGCAGCGGATCGTCCTCGCAGCCGGCGATGAGGTCGGACAGACGCCCGCGCCGCACCTCTTCGAATTTCTTGGTCAGTTCCCGGCAGATCGCCGCGTCCCGGTCCCCCAAGATTGCGACACAATGATTAAGCATCGGTAAAGACCGCTTGGCCGTCTCGAAGAACACCAGCGTCGCGGGCACACCGGCCAGGTCGCGCAGGGCGGTGTCGCGCGCGCCCTGCGCGGACGGCAGGAAGCCGGCGAAAAGGAACCGGTCGGTGGGCAGTCCGGCGAGGCTGAGCGCGACCAGCGGCGCCGAGGGGCCCGGGACGGCGGTCACCTTGTGGCCGGCCTCGGTCGCCGCGCGCGCCAGGTCGAAACCGGGATCGGCCACCATGGGCGTGCCCGCGTCCGAGGCGAAGGCCACCGACCGCCCCTCGGCCAGCGCCTCGAGCACCTTGGGCCGCATCCGCGCGCCGTTGTGGTCGTGATAGGACCAGAGCGGCCGTCCGGCGAGGGGAATGCCGTGGATTTCCATGAGCTTGCGCAGGGTGCGCGTGTCCTCGGCCAAGAGCATGTCCGCCGCGCGCAGGGTATCGAGCGCGCGCAGCGTGATGTCGCGCGCCGTGCCGATCGGGGTCGCGACCAGGTGCAGGCCGGGCTCGGGCGGCGGGCCCGGAGGCAGGCCGCTCATTGCCGATCCTTCGATTTACACCCCGAGCCCGCTCGCATAACGTGAGCCATATCCTGTCGCTTCCTCGAAAAATCCAAGGGGTCCCTAACATGCTTGCACCGCTCGGCGCCATGCTGAAGCCCGTGGGCCGCGGCGCGCTGGTCTGCGCCGCCGCCGTCCTTCTCGCCGCCTGCGAACCGGTCGCCATCGGCGCGGGCGGGGGCAGCTCGGGGCCGCGCGTGGACACGTCGCAACCGGTGCGCGTGGCGCTTCTGGTGCCCAAGGGCGCGGGCGGCGGCGGCGGCGTCGTGGGCCGGTCGCTGGAGAACGCCGCACGGCTGGCCGTGGCCGACGTCCAGGGCGCGCAGATCGACCTGGAGGTCTACGACACCCAGGGCACCGCGGCGGGTGCCACCGCCGCCGCCAACGCGGCGATCGCCACGGGCGCGCAGATCATCCTCGGGCCCCTTTATACCCAGTCGACCAGCGCCATGGTGCCGGTGGTCGCGGACCGCAACATCAACGTGCTGTCCTTCTCGAACAACACCGCCGTGGCGGGCGGCAACATCTTCATCCTGGGCCAGACCTTCGACAGCGTGGCCAACCGGCTGGTGAGCTACGCCCGCCGTCAGGGCCGGTCGAGCCTCGCGGTGGTGCACGCCGCCGACACCGCCGGCCAGGCCGGGCGCGACGCCATCGTCTCGGCCGCCCAGCGCGGCGGGATGAGCGTCGCCACCGTGCAATCCTATCCGCTGAGCCAGGACGGCATCACCCAGGCCGGCCCCCGCATCGCCACGGCGATCGAGCAGACGGGCGCAGACACCGTGTTCCTGACCGCCAACGTGGACAGCGACCTGCCGCTGGTCGTCACGGCCCTGCCGGAAAACGGCGTGAACCCGGCCGAGACGCGGTATCTCGGGCTCACCCGCTGGAACGCGGCGCCCCAGGCGCTGTCGCTGCCGGGCCTGCAGGGCGGCCTGTTCACCCTGCCCGACCGGTCGGTGCAGGCGCAGTTCGAATCGCGCTACCAGGCGGCTTATGGGTCGGCGCCGCATCCTCTGGCGGGCCTGGGCTATGACGCCGTGCAGGCCGTGGGCGCGCTGCTGGCGCAGGGCCGGTCCGACGCGCTGAGCGCAAGCGCGCTGACCCAGGGCTCGGGCTTCTCGGGGGCCAGCGGCGTCTTCCGGCTGCTGCCCAACGGCACCAACCAGCGGGCGCTGGCCGTCGCACAAGTACAAAACAACCAGGTCGTGATTCTTGACCCCGCACCCAAACGCTTCGGTGGCTCCGGCTTCTGAGCCGGACGGTCCCGACGACACCCATCGCGACCCCGATGGCCTGATTTGCCCGGCCGGCGAGATTTTCGACCGGCCGGCCGAGTTGGGCGGCCTGAATGCCGCGCTCGAGGGCGTGACCGATGCCGCGCAGATCCGGCGCATCGCGGTCGATCGGCTGAAGGACGCGCAGGCGCGCGGCCGGGACGCCATCGCGGACGCCTTCGCCAAGCAGCCGGGCGCCGCGCGGGAATGCGTGTCGGCCTATTCCCACCTGACCGATTGCCTGGTGCGCACCACCTTCCAGCTGGTCACGACCCTCCTGCACCCCTGCCCCAACCCCACCGAGGGCCAGCGGCTGGCGGTCTTCGCGGTGGGCGGATACGGGCGGGCCGAGATGTGCCCGCACTCGGACGTGGACCTGCTGTTCCTCAGCCCCTGGAAGCTGAGCGGCTGGGCCGAAAGCGTCATCGAATCGATGCTGTATATCCTGTGGGACCTGCGGCTGAAGGTGGGTCACGCCTCGCGCACGGTCGAGGAATGCATCCGCCTGGGCCGGGGCGACTACACCATCCGCACCGCGCTTCTCGAGCATCGGTTCCTGACCGGCCACCACGCGCTGGCCGACCGGTTGCAGGAGGCGCTGTGGACCGACCTCTTCGAGGGCACGGGCAGCGACTACGTGGCCGCCAAGCTGGAGGAACGGGCCGAGCGGCACCGCCGCCAGGGCGGCCAGCGCTACATGGTCGAGCCCAACGTGAAAGAGGGCAAGGGCGGACTGCGGGACCTGCAGACCCTGTTCTGGATCGCGAAATACGTGAACCACGTGCAGGACGCCGCGGACCTGGTGGAAAAGGGCACCTTCACCGCCGAGGAGTTCGACGGCTTCGTGCGGGCCGAGACGTTCCTGCTGGCCGTGCGCTGCCACCTGCACCTGATCACCGGGCGCGCCATGGACCAGCTGACCTTCGATTTGCAGGTCGAGGTCGCCGAGCGCATGGGCTTCACCGACAAGGCCGGGCGCCGCGCGGTCGAACATTTCATGCAGGCCTATTTCCGCCACGCCACCCGCGTGGGCGAGCTGACGCGCATCCTGCTCACCGCGCTCGAGGCCGATTTCAAGAAGGCCCCGCCCAGCCTCGTCGGCTTCTTCCGCCGCCGCCGCCGGGTGAAGCCGGGCTTCGCGCTGAAGCAGAACCGCCTGACCTTCGCCGGGTCCGACCCGTTCGCGGAAGACCCCAAGCAGATCCTGCGCATCTTCGACGAGGCGCTGCGCACCGGATACCTTCTGCATCCCGACGCCATGCGGCTGATCGCGGCCAACCTCGACATCATCGACGACGAGATGCGCCGCGACCCCGAAGCGGTGCGCATCTTCCTGGACCTGCTGCTGAAGCACGCCAATCCCGACCGGGCGCTTCGGCGGATGAACGAGCTGGGCGTGCTGGGCGCCTTCATCCCCGAGTTCGAGCCCATCGTGGCGATGATGCAGTTCAACATGTACCACCACTACACGGTGGACGAGCACACCATCCAATGCGTGCGGCACCTGAACGAGATCGAGGAGCACAAGCTGGTGGACGAGCTGCCGGTCGCCACCTCGATCATCGAGGAAGGCTATGCCCGCAAGGTGCTTTATGTCGCGCTGCTGCTGCACGACATCGGCAAGGGCCGCCCCGAGGATCATTCGGTCCTCGGCGCGCGGATCGCCCGCAAGGTCGCCCCGCGGCTGGGGCTGAGCCGCGCCGACGTGGACACCGTCGAATGGCTGGTGCGCTATCACCTGCTGATGAGCGACATGGCCCAGAAGCGCGACCTGTCGGACCCGCGGACGGTGCGCGATTTCGCCAAGGCCGTCCGCACCAAGAAACGGCTGGACCTGCTGCTGCTGCTGACGGTGTGCGACATCCGCGGCGTCGGCCCGGGCACCTGGAACAACTGGAAGGCGCAGCTGCTGCGCAACCTCTACCGCGAGACGGCGAACGCGCTGGAGAACGGGCTGGAGGCACTGAACCGCGAGAACCGCGGGAACGAGGCCAAGGCCGCCCTGCGCGAGGCCCTGTCGGACTGGGACAAGAAGAATATCCGCGCCGAGACCCAGCGCCATTACCCGCCCTACTGGCAAGGGCTGGGCGTGCTGGCCCACACGGCCTTCGCGCGGATGCTGCGCGACATCGCCCCGGACCAGATCAAGATCGATATCACCGACGACGAGGATCGCGACGCCACCCGCATCTGTTTCGCCATGGCCGACCATCCCGGCATCTTCTCGCGCCTCGCCGGGGCGCTGGCGCTGGTGGGCGCGAACGTGGTGGACGCGCGCACCTATACCTCGCGCGACGGGTTCGCCACGGCGGTGTTCTGGGTGCAGGACCACGAGGGGTCGCCCTACGAGGCCGCGCGCATCCCGCGCCTGAAATCGACCATCGACAAGACGCTGAAGGGCGAGGTCATCGCCCGCAAGGGCCTGGACGACCGCGACAAGATCAAGAAGCGCGAGCGCGATTTCCGCGTGCCCACCAACATCGCCTTCGACAACGAGGGGTCCGAGATCTACACGATCATCGAGGTCGATACCCGCGACCGCCCGGGCCTGCTGCACGACCTGACGCGGGTGCTGGCCGGCGCCAACATCTCGATCGCCTCGGCCGTGATCGCGACCTACGGCGCGCAGGTGGTCGACACCTTCTACGTGAAGGACATGTTCGGGCTGAAGATCTACTCGGATTCGAAGCAGCGCGCGCTGGAGACCAAGCTGCGCGAGGCCATCGACAACGGGTCGAAGCGCGCGCGGTCATGACCGGGGACCCCGTGTCGCCCTGTCCCGGCAGGGGCAGGCCGATGCTTGAGACTCGCGCGGACGCTGGCTAGGCAACTTGCGACGCAACCATCGACAGGAACCGGACAATGTCGGATCCCAGTGACGGAAACCGGAGCGCGGGGCGGCTTTGGCTGGCAGCCGTTGCCGTTGCGATCCTCGCGGGCGTGGTGGTGCCCTACGCCATCCTCGGGCCCGCCGGATCGACCCTGGCGGTGCCGGTCTTCTGGACGCTGTTCGGCCTCGTCGTGATCGGCTTGATCGTCGCGGGCGTCGCGCGGTGGAGGCATGAGCCATGATCGCCACGGGGTACGTGTGGGCGGTCATCGCCCTGTTCGCGGTCGCCGGGTTCGCCATCGCCCTGCGCGCCGCGCGGGCCAATAGCGGAACCGCGGGCGATTACTATATCGGCGGGCGCAGCTTCGGGGGCGTGGTCGCCGGGCTGTCCTATGCCGCGACCACCTACTCGGCCTTCATGCTGGTGGTGCTTACCGGTCTGACCTATCGCGGCGGGATCGGCGCGCTGGGGTTCGAGCTGATCTACTTCGCGGGGCTTGCGCTGCTGGTCGTCTTCGCGCCGCGCTTCTGGCTGGTGGGACGCCGCTGGGGCTTCATCTCGCCCGCCGAGATGGTCGGGGCGCGCTACGGCTCGCGCGGGGTGGCGCGGCTTATGGCGGCGGTCAGCCTGCTGTTCCTCCTGCCCTACGGCACGACGCAGATGGCGGGGATCGGGCTGCTGCTGTCGGGCGTGACCGGCGGCGATATCAGCCTGTTCCAGGCGGTGGTGATCGGGTCGGGCCTGGCCATGTTCTGGGCGCTGATGGCGGGCCTGCGCTCGGTCGCCTGGACCGACGCGGCGCTGTCGCTGGTGATGCTGGGCTCGGGCGTGCTTGCGGTGGGGTTCGCGGTCTCGGCCCTGGGCGGGCCCGCGGGCCTCTGGGCCGACCTGCGGGCCGAGAACGGCGCGCATCTGAGCGTGCCCGGCCCGGGGTTGTGGAGCCTGCCGACCTTCCTCGCCCTCGCCTTCCCGTGGTTCTTCTTCGCCCTGTCGAACCCGCAGGTGAGCCAGCGGCTGTTCATCCTGCGCGACTTCCGCGCCATGCGGCTGATGATCCTGTGGGTGCTGGGCTTCGGCTTCGTCTTCACGCTGATCGCCGTGATCTGGGGTTTCGCCGCGTTGCGGCTGGTGCCGGGGCTCGAGAACACGTCGCTGGCCACGCCCGCGCTGCTGACCTCGGGGGTGATCCCGGTGCCCATCGCGCTGCTCCTGATCTTGGGGATCCTGTCGGCGGCGGTCTCGACGCTGGACTCCATCGCGCTGACCGTTGGGGCGATGGTTGCACGCGATTTCCTCTCAAACGGCGGGGACGGCAACGACCGGCGCCAGATCCTCGCGGGACGGGCGGTGATCGTGGCGGTGATCCTGTTCGCGGGGTATTTCGCGTTGCAGCAGGCCCAGATCGTCGACCAGCTGGCGGCCCTGTCGGCGGCCGGCCTTCTGGTGACGGTGCCGCCCATCGTGGGCGCGTTCTTCTGGGCGCGCGGCACGGCGGCGGGCGCCATGGCCGGGATCGCCGGGGGCGCGGCGCTGGCCATCTGGCTGGCCATCTTCCTTGGGGTGAGCGTGTTCGACCCGATGCTGCCGTTCTCGGTCGCGGTGGTCAGCACGGGCCTGTTCGTCGGGGTCAGCCTGCTGACCCGGCCCCGGCCCGGCGCGCTGGATTTCCGGGCCGAGATCGCGCCCGAGTTGCGGCGCCACCGCGCGTTCTGAGCGGGCCGCGGCGCGCGCCCGGCCCGCGCCGCGCATCCCGCTTGCGCCGGCCCGCAAAGCCCGCCAAGGAAGGGATATGAATGCCAAGGGGCCGCCACGGCTGATACGGAGTTTCCTGACGGTGGGCGGCTGGACCTTCGCCAGCCGCATCATGGGGTTCGTCCGCGACGTGATGATCGCGGCCTTCCTGGGCGCCGGGCCGGTGGCCGAGGCGTTCCTGGTGGCCTTTTCGCTTCCCAACATGTTCCGCCGCTTCTTCGCCGAGGGCGCGATGAACATGGCGTTCGTGCCGATGTTCGCCAAGCGGGTCGAGGCGGGCGACGGGGCGCGCGATTTCGCCCGCGACGCGTTCACGGCGCTGGTGACGATCCTCATCGTCCTCACCCTGATCGCGCAGGTCGCCATGCCGGCCCTGGTCTTCCTCATGGCGTCGGGCTTCGTCGCGGACGAGCGGTTCGAGCTCGCGGTCCTCTTCGGGCGGATCTGCTTTCCCTACATCCTGCTGATCTCGCTCGCGGCGCTGCTGTCGGGGGTGCTGAACTCGCTGGAACGGTTCAGCGCGGCGGCGGCGGCGCCGGTCCTGCTGAACGTGGCGCTGGTGGGGGCGCTGTGGCTGGGCGACCGGATGGGCTGGCCGCCGGGCCTCACGCTGGCCTGGACGGTGCCGCTGGGCGGTGTGGCGCAGCTGACGCTGGTCTGGATCGCGGCGAAGCGCGCGGGCTTCGCCATGGTGCCGCGCCGCCCCCGCCTGACGCCCGAGCTGCGGCGGCTGGCGGTCATCGCCGCCCCCGCCGCGCTGGCGGGCGGTGTGCTGCAGGTGAACCTGCTGGTGGGCCGCCAGGTGGCGAGTTTCTTCGACGGGGCGATCGCCTGGCTCAGCTACGCGGACCGGCTGTACCAACTGCCGCTGGGCGTGGTCGGCATCGCCATCGGCGTGGTGCTGCTGCCCGAGCTGTCGCGCCGCCTGCGCGCCGAGGATGGGCCCGGCGGGCGCGACGCGCTGAGCCGCGCGGCCGAGTTTGCTTTGATGCTGACGGTGCCCGCCACGATGGCCTTCCTCGTGGTGCCGGGCCCCCTGGTCGAGGTGCTGTTCCAGCGCGGCGCCTTCGATGCCGCCGACGCGCGCGCCACGGCGCTGGCCGTCGCGGTCTACGGCCTCGGGCTGCCGGCCTTCGTGCTGCAGAAGGTGTGGCAACCGCTCTACTACGCGCGCGAGGACACGCGCACGCCGCTGCGCTATGCCATCGTGTCGCTGGGCGTGAACGCGGTGGTGGCCATCGGTCTGGCGCCCGTGGTGGGCTTCATCGCGGCGGCCATCGGCACCACGGTGGCGGGCTGGGCCATGGCGTTCCTGCTGATCCGGGGCGCGCGCGGCATGGGCGACGCGGCCCGCCCCGACGACCGGTTCCTGCGCCGCCTGCCCCGCATCGCGCTGGCCTCGGCGCTCATGGGGGTGTGCCTGTGGCTGTCGCTCTGGCCGCTCGCGCCGGTGCTGGGCGGCCCCTACGCCGCCGCCGGGGTCGCCGCGCTGGTGGCGATCGGCGCGGTCAGCTATTTCGGCATCGGTCACCTGATCGGGGCGCTGTCGCTGGGCCAGATCCGCCGGTCGCTGCGCCGCTGAAGCGCGGCACTGGCCCCAACCGAACCGACATGAGTATTTCCGGACCAGTGATGGGGGGCGCCGCGCCCTGCTGCATCACTGGTCTTCAAATACTCATGTCGCGCCTTTCGCAAAGGGGCGCGGGGGCTATCTCCGGCGCAGCCGGTCCAGCACGCGACCGACGCCGCCGGGCGAGACGACGAAGGACAGAGCGAAGCCTGCGAAGAAGCCCGCGAGATCGGCCACCCATTCCGGCCCGCCGCCGAAGAACAGCCCGAAGGCCAGCTGGATACCCATGAGAAACGCGATCAGCGTGAAGGCCCGCATGCGCTGCTCGCCCATGGCGCCGAGACCGGTCCAGAGGATGAAGGTATAGGCGCCGATCAGCCCGTAGACCGCCGGGTAGCCGCCCACCAGCGCGATCTGCGGATCGAGCAGCGTGCCATATACCAAGGCGCCGGCCACCGACGACACCGCCAGCGTGGCGACCACCGCCCATTGCGAGAACGCCTCGCCCACCATCTTGCCCAGCGCCAGCAGGAACACGACCACGAACAGCATGTGCACGAAGCCCAGGTGGACGAAGGAATAGCTGAGAAGCCGCAGCAGCGCGCGCGGCGGGAACTGGCCCGTCTCGACCATCCGGTCCCACAGCTGCGGCGGGAAGGCGAAGGCGTTCAGCGCCTCGAGCCTCCAGCCCACGGCCCCCGCGCCGCCGAAACCGCGCGCGCCCGCCTGGAAGGCCAGCTCGATCCCCACCAGCGCGAGGGTCAGGATCACCACCACAGGCGGCAGGGTGTTGAACGGGTTCTGGTTCGTGTCGTCGTGCATCGCTCGGCGTTTCCTTGACGGGTTCCGGCCCCATGGGTAAGCGAGGCCGCACCGATTATCCAGCAAGGCCCTTGCCCCATGTCCGATACGCGTTTCACCCCCCGTGTCTTTTCCGGCATCCAGCCCTCGGGCGGGCTGACGCTGGGCAATTACCTGGGCGCCATCCGCCGCTTCGTCGACATGCAGGAAGCGGGCTCGCACGAAACGATCTATTGCATGGTGGACATGCACGCGATCACCGTGTGGCAGGACCCCGCGGACCTGGCGCGCAACACGCGCGAGCTGGCCGCGGGCTTCATCGCCAGCGGGATCGACCCCGAGCGCTCGATACTCATCAACCAGAGCCAGGTGCCCGAGCACGCGCAGCTGGGCTGGATCTTCAACTGCGTGGCGCGCATGGGCTGGATGGGCCGCATGACCCAGTGGAAGGACAAGGCCGGCAAGAACGCCGAGAACGCGTCTCTGGGCCTGTTCGCCTATCCCGCGCTCATGGCCGCCGACATCCTGATCTACCACGCCACCCACGTGCCCGTGGGCGAGGACCAGAAGCAACACCTGGAGCTGACGCGCGACATCGCGGCCAAGTTCAACCACGATTACGGCGTCGACTTCTTCCCCCTGACCGAGCCGGTGATCGAGGGCGCGGCCACCCGCGTCATGTCGCTGCGCGACGGCACCAAGAAGATGTCGAAGAGCGATCCCTCCGACGCCAGCCGCATCAACCTGACCGACGATGCCGACACCATCGCCAAGAAGATCCGCAAGGCCAAGACCGACCCCGAGCCGCTGCCCGGGGACTATGCCGGCCTGGCCGAGCGGCCCGAGGCGCGCAACCTGGTGAACATCTGCGCGGCCCTTTCGGACCGCACGGTGGACGAGGTCATGGCGGAATATGGCGGCGCGCAGTTCGGCACCTTCAAGCCCGCTCTGGCCGATCTCGCGGTCGCCAAGCTGGCGCCCATCACCGACGAGATGGCGCGCCTGATGCGGGACCAGGCCGAGATCGACCGGATCCTCGCCCGCGGGGCCGAGCGTGCCCGCGCCATCGCCGCGCCGATCCTGGACGAGACCTACCGAATCGTCGGCATGGTGCGCTGAGCGGGCGTCGCGATTTGGAGAGGCGGCGCCGGCAGGGGCAGCGTTCCGGCTTGACGCGATGCCCCAGACGTCCGAGTTTCCCGTTTCTATCAAGCTGGGATCTTGCGGGCGGCGCCGCATGGAGCGCCGGCCGTCCGCGCGCCATCATTGAAATCCGCGCATCCGACCCATCTACTAGTCCAGCTTGTGGAGAAGGATGAAATCAATTGGGTCGACCGTTCGATTGAACGGGTGGCCCGAGGAGCATGAGTGATGCGCACCGAAGATCCGGGCAAAAAGCGACAGGAAGAGCTGCACAACGCCGTGTCTCGCCTGCCTGTATCGATGGTCGTGACCAATCCGCGTCTGCCCGACAACCCCATCGTCTTCGTCAACCGCACCTTCGAGCGCGAGACCTACTATTCCCGCGACTACGCGATCGGGCGGAACTGCCGGTTCCTGCAGGGCCCCGAGACCGACCCGGCCGACGTGGCGCGCCTGCGGGCCGCGATCGCCGCGGGCGAGGATCTGAGCCTGGAGCTGACCAATCACCGGGCGGACGGATCGATCTTTCGCAACCACCTGATGATCGCGCCGGTCCACGACCCCGACGGCGAGATCGAGGCTTTCATCGGCATCCAGAAGGAGATCGACGCGGACACGCCGCTCACCGATCCGGTGGATGCGCAGGATGTGATGCTGCGCGAGTTGCAGCACCGCGTGAAGAACCACCTGTCGATGATCGTCGGCATGATCCGGATGCAGGCCCGGCAAGAGGTCAGCCGCGAGACCTTCGAGGCGCTGAGCCACCGGGTGCAGAGCCTCGCCATGCTCTACGAGGAATTGTCGCCCGTGGGCGTGGGAAACGGCGACACCAAGAGCGTGCCGGCGGGCGCCTACATGAGCCGCGTGGTCAATACGCTGGGCGCGCTGGACGGCCGCCCGTCGATCCGCATGAACGTGCAATGCGAAGAGATGACCCTGCCCGTCGACCAGGCGGCACGGCTGGGTCTCCTGGTGACCGAGTTCCTGACCAACGCGCTGGAGCATGCCTTCCCCGACGGACGGGAAGGCGTCATCAACGTGCGGTTCCAGCGGCAGTCGGGGGGCCGTGCGCGGCTGGTGGTGGAGGATGACGGCGTTGGCATGCCCGACGGCAGTGACTGGCCCGCGCCCCCGGCCGCCCCCACGGCGTCCGGCCCGGACGCGACCAATGGCGGCGCGGTGGTCGCCCAGGGCACCAAGCGCGCGTCGGGCATGGGGGGCAGCCTGGTCTTGACCCTGGTGGACTCGATGGGCGCAAAGATCGACGTCTCCAACGGTCTGCGCGGGACGATCGTAACGGTGGACCTGGAGGTGCCGCAGGGCTGATGTCCGGCGGGCGGGAGGGCGGCGCCGGGCCGGTGCCGCCCGGTCTTCCGTGTGGCAAGGAGCGCCTTCAGCGCGGAAACGGTCCAGCGGCGCGTGCGCGGTGAACTCACGCGGCCAGGCGCACGGATGGAGCATTCGGGACGGCATCTGTGCGCGGGCGCGCGACTACCCTGCATTCGTGGACCTGTGCACAGAAGGCCGGGGCGCTTATCCTGGTCGGCGCATCCACAGGAGCCACCAATGACCACGACCCTTCCCGCCGCCACCCGCATCGGCCACGTTCACCTGAAGGTGGCCGATCTCGACCGCAGCCTTGCGTTTTGGCGCGACATCCTCGGTTTCGAGGAGACCCAGCGCTTCGGTGACGGCGCGGTGTTCCTGAGTGTGGACGGCTACCACCACCACATTGCCCTGAACACTTGGCAGAGCGCGGGCGCCACCCCGCCCCCGCCGGGCCACACCGGCCTGTTCCACGTGGCCCTGCTGCTGCCCGACCGCGCGGCGCTGGGGACGATCCTGCGCCGGTTGCAAGAGGCGGGCTGGCCCCTGACCGGCGCGTCGGACCACGGGGTGAGCGAGGCGCTGTATCTCGACGACCCGGACGGCAACGGGGTCGAGATCTACTGGGACCGCCCGCAGGACGAATGGCCGCGCGACGCCGAGGGCGGGCTGGCCATGGTGACCCGGCGGCTGGACCTGGACGCGCTGCTGGCCGACGCCGGCTGAGCGGGGGCGACAGGCCTTGTCCCCGGGGGCCGGCTGCGGCTACGAACGGGCCGGACACGAGGGGACACGCGCATGGCAGTCGGCACCGACATCCGGACCTATTTCAACGGCGCATGGCATGACGGCGACGTGCCCGTCATGCGCGCGGCCGATCACGGCGCTTGGCTGGGCTCGTCGGTCTTCGACGGCGCGCGGGCGGTCAACGGCCTGACCCCGGACCTGCGCGCCCATTGCGAGCGGGTGAACCGCTCGGCCCGGGCGCTGATGCTGACCCCCACGGTAGACACCGACGACATGGTCGCGCTGATCCACGAGGGGCTGGCCGCCTATCCCGATGACGCGGCCGTCTATATCCGGCCCATGTACTGGGGCATCGACGGCGGGCCGGGCGCCATCGCCCCCGCCGCCGAGACCACTGGCTTCGCCGTTTGCCTCGAGGCGATCCCCTTCACCGCCGAGGCGACCACGACGCTCACCACCACGCAGTTCCGCCGCCCGGTGCTGGAATCGGCGGTGGTGAACGCCAAGGCGGGCTGCCTCTATCCCAACAACGCGCGGATGCTGCGCGAGGCGCAGTCGAAGGGCTTCGGCAACGCCCTGGCCGCCGACGCCATGGGCAACGTGGCCGAAAGCGCCACGGCGAACGTGTTCATCGTCAAGGACGGCACGGTGATGACCCCCATCGCCAACGGCACCTTCCTAGCGGGCATCACCCGCGCGCGGCACATGGCGAACCTCGCCGCCGACGGCACGCCGGTGGTCGAGACGGTCCTGAGCTTCGACGACGTGCGCGACGCGGACGAGGTCTTCCTGTCGGGCAACATGTCCAAGGTGCAGGCGGTCACGGCCTTCGACGACCGCCACTACCAGGTGGGGCCGGTCACCAAGCGGGTGCGCGAGATGTACTGGGACTGGGCCGCGAGCGCGGACGGCGCCGCCTGAGACCGGCCCGCCGGCTCAATCGGCGGAAGACCCGACGCGCGTGACCGCATCGCCCGGCGCGACCGGGCCCGGCGCGACGACGCTGGCATAGACCCCGCCATGGCCGCGCACCGCCGAGTAGCCGCCGGGGCCGAGGTATTCCTCCATCCGCGAACAGGGCGGGCACGGCCCCTCGACCCGCAGCCGTGCGCCGCCCAGCGCGATCTCGGCGTGCCGTAGCGCCAGCAGGTTGATCCCCGAGACCACGATATTGCGGCGCAGGATCTCGGGCGGCAGGTCGTCCCGGCCCAGCAGCGCGGCGATCACCGCAAGATGCTCGGCCTGGAGCAGTGTCACCGCCCGCTTGCCCGGGCGGCCATGGTCGCCGCGCAGCCCGTCTTCGGCGATCTCGGCCCGGTCGACCGGCTGCACCCCCGCGCGGCGGGCCGGGCGCAGGCCGATCCAGTCCACCCGGCCCGCCCGCGCGTGGCGCGCCATCATCGCCGCAAGGTCGGCCATGACTGCCCCTCAGATTGATTTGCGCCGCGGCGCGCTATTTCCAACTTGTTCGGTACAGCATGTCCCGCAAGGAGGATACCATGATCACCCGCCGTCACCTGATGGGCACCGCCGCCGCCGCGACCGCCCTGCCCTTCCTGCCCCGCGCCGCGCGCGCCGCCGCGCATTCCGCCGCGCCCGTCCTGCCCGCCGCCCAGCGCTTCACCATCGGCGACATGGCCGTCACCGCGCTGTCGGACGGCGCGCTGAGGATCGGGCCCGAGGCGCTGCAGGGCATCGATGCCGAGGGCTATGCCCAGGCGATGACCGACCAGTTCATCGAGCCCGACGATTTCCGCGCCGCGGTCAACGCCTTCCTGATCGAGGCGGGCGACACCAAGATGCTGGTGGACGCCGGCACCGGCGGCGCCATGGGCCCGGACCTGGGCCGGCTGATGGGCAATCTCGAGGCCACCGGCACGGCGCCCGAGGACATCACCATGATCCTGGCCAGCCACCTGCACCCCGACCACGTGGGCGGGGCGGTCGATGGCGGCAGCGCGATCTTCCCCAATGCCGAGCTGGCGTTCCACGAGGCCGAGCGCGCCTTCTGGACCGACGACGCGATCATGCAGCAGGCGGGCGAGAGCAACGCGATGTTCTTCAACCTCGCGCGCAGCGTGCTGGACGTCTACGGCGACCGGCTGCGCCCGTTCTCGGGCGAGGGCGAGGTCGCGCCCGGCATCACCGCCATGCCGCTGCCCGGCCACACGCCCGGGCACACGGGGTTCGCCATCAACTCGGGCGACGACAGCCTGCTGATCTGGGCCGACATCCTGCACGTGGCGCCGGTTCAGCTGCGCCACCCCGAGGTGACCATCGGCTTCGACGTGGACCCCGACCAGGCGGCGGCGACGCGGGCGGACATCCTCGACCGCGTGGTGGCCGACCGGATGATGATCGCGGGCAGCCACATCAACTTCCCCGGCCTGGGCCACATCATGCAGGCGGGCGAAGGCTACGCCATGATCGACGCGCGCTATCCCTACCCGGCCTGACGGCCACGCGCCCGGGCGGAACCACCGCCCGGGCGCCCCGCGTTGCCGTCCTGCGCCCTTGCCGGGGCGCGATGACACCGTGCCAACGAGGAGTCCCCGATGACCCGCCTTCCCGATGCCCAGCGCCTGCACGTGGGCGACATCACCGTCACTGCGCTCAGCGACGGGCCCCTGCCCTTGGGCCTGGACCACCTGAAGGGGATCGACGCACCCGAATACGCGCGGCTGCTGCACATGCACCACGCCGATCCGGCCACCTGGCGGTCGGGGCTGAACGCCTTCGTGATCCGCACGGGCGACCGGCTGGTGCTGGTCGATGGCGGCGTGGCGGGCCACATGGGCCCCGAGACGGGGCGCGTGATGTCGAACCTGAAGGCCGCCGGCTTCGCGCCCGGGGATATCGACACGGTCTACGTCACCCACATGCATGCCGACCACATCGCCGGGCTGATGGACGGCGACGGCGACGCAGCCTTCGGCAACGCCGCGCTGCGAATCCACGGCGACGATCACGCCCATTTCACCGATGACGCCAACGCCCAGGACAGCACCCGCGCGCTGCTGTCGGCCTATGGCGACCGGCTGGAGACCTACGGCGACGCCGACGACATCGCCCCCGGCCTGCGCGCGCTGCACCTGCCCGGTCACACGCCGGGACATTCGGGGCTCGAGATCATGTCGGGCGACGCGACCATGCTGCTGCTGACCGACATCGTTCACGTGGCGCCGGTGCAACTGGCCAACCCCGAGATCGGCACAGGCTTCGACGTGGATATCGACGCGGCGCGCGAGACCCGCAAGGCGATGCTCGACCGCGTGTCGGCGGACGCCACCCCGATCCTGGGCAGCCACATCACCTTCCCCGGCGCGGGCGTGATCGAGCGGGCCACCGAGGGCTTTCGCATGATCCCCGCCTACTACAGCCACGACAGCTGAGCGGGCGCCCCGCCCCCCGGAAAGGTAGTCCCCCATGTTCCTGCAAGCGCTCGACCACGTGACGTCCCGCACCGAAGGCGAGGCCGTCAACGTCTTCGTCGAGACCCCGAAGGGCTCGCGCCACAAGTACGACGTGGATGCCAGCGGCCTTTTCCGCATCGCGCTGGAGCTGCCCGAGGGCCAGACCTTCCCGTTCAGCTTCGGCTACGTGCCGAACACCAAGGCGCCCGACGGCGACGCGCTGGACATCGTGCTGGTGACCGATGGCGAGGTGCCGGCCGGTGCGCTGATCGAGGCGCGGCTGATCGGCATCCTGAAGATGGAGAACGACGAGGATGGCACCATGGCGCGCAACGACCGCGTCGTCGCCGTGGCCAACCTGTCGCGGATGTTCGCCCACGTGCAGACGCTGTCGGACATGCGCGAGGGCTTCGCCTGGGACATGGAGCTGTTCTTCCGCAGCTACAACGACATGATCGACCGGCCCTTCAACGTCGTCGGCCGCGGCGAGCGCGACGAGGCCATGAAGATGCTGGAACAGGCCGAGGACGCCGCGCGCCGCGACCCGGACGTGCCGGATCCCTAGGCGCGTCGCACCGCCCGGTCGCGGGCCCGCGGCGTCGCACCATCGAGTATTTCCGGACCAGTGATGCCGGGGCCGCGCGAGACCGGGGCCGTGGCGTTCATTGCGTGCGGATCCGGTCCTGACGCCCGGCGCGCGGGACCGTGCGCCCGGCCCTTCCATCACTGGTCCTCAAATACTCATGTGGGTGCCTGTCGGGCCCGTGCGACGGCCGTGCTGCGCCTTGCCGCGGACCGGATTTGCGCCACACTCAACAGGACGCCGCCCATCTTTCCGGAGGAAATCCCCATGCGCCGTCCCCTGAGCCTGACCGTCGCCACCCTCATGACGCTCGCCGCCCCGCTTCACGCCCAGCAGGCGGCCGACGCGGTCGACCCCGAGGCCGCCAGCGCCGACAGCAATGGGGCGTCGGGCCCCGAGGTTTCGGCCACCCCGCTGGCGCCGCTGGCGCGCAATGCCATGGACGCCAAAGAGGCGGGACGCCCGGTCGAGGCGCGGAACTGGATGGTGGCTGCCGCCAACCCGCTGGCGGTCGAGGCCGGCGCCGCGGTCCTGGATGCGGGCGGCAGCGCCGCCGATGCCATGATCGCCGTGCAGACCGTCCTGGGCCTGGTCGAGCCGCAGAGCTCGGGGCTCGGCGGCGGGGCGTTCCTTGTCTACTACGACGCCGCGTCGGGCACGCTCACCACGCTGGACGGGCGCGAGACGGCGCCGCTATCGGTCTAGCCGACCCTGTTCCAGGACGACGCGGGCGAGACCATGGGGTTCTGGGACGCGGTCGTGGGCGGCCGGTCGGTGGGCACCCCCGGCACCCCGCGCCTGATGGAGCGCGCGCACGAGATGTGGGGCCGCGCGGCCTGGGCGGACCTGTTCGCCGAGGCCATCGCGCTGGCCGAGGACGGGTTCACCGTGTCGCCGCGGCTGGCGAGCCTTGTTGCCGGTGACACGGACCGTCTGGGCACGTTCCAGGCGACGCAGGACTATTTCTACCCCGGCGGCGAGCCCATCGCCGAGGGCGACACGCTGAGCAACCCTGCCTACGCCACCACCCTGCGCGCCATCGCCGAGGGCGGGGCCGACGCGTTCTATACCGGCGAGATCGCGGAAGGAATCGTCGCCACCGTGACCGAGGCCGCGTCGAATCCCGGCACCCTGTCGATGACCGACCTGGCGATCTACGACGTGGTCGAACGGCCCGCCGTCTGCGGCCCCTACCGGGGGCTGGAGGTCTGCGGCATGGGGCCGCCCAGCTCGGGCGGGCTGACCGTGGGACAGATCCTCGGGATGCTCGACCAGTACGACCTGCCCGGAATGGCGGCGGACGACCCGCAGGCCTGGCGGCTGATCGGTGACGCCTCGCGGCTCGCCTTCGCGGATCGGGGGCGCTACATGGCCGACAGCGATTTCGTGCCCATGCCCACCGAGGGTCTGCTGGACACCGACTACCTGACCGGCCGCGGGGCGCAGCTTGGCAGGTCCGAGGCGCTGGACGAGGTCTCGCCCGGCGCGCCCGAGTGGTCGCACGCGCAGCTTTGGGGCGACGACGACGCGATCGAGCTGCCGTCGACGTCGCATATCTCGATCGTCGATGCCGACGGCAACGCGCTGAGCATGACGACGACCATCGAGAACGGCTTCGGCTCGCGCCTGTTCACCCCGGGCGGGTTCCTTCTGAACAACGAGCTGACGGATTTCAGCTTCTCGACCCACGAGAACGGCTATCCCATCGCCAACCGGGTGGAGCCGGGCAAGCGGCCGCGGTCGTCGATGGCGCCCACCATCGTCATGCAGGACGGCGCGCCGATGCTGGTCGTCGGCTCGCCCGGCGGATCGCGCATCATCGGCTACGTCGCGCAGGCGATCATCAACCACGTGGACTGGGGCATGGACGTGCAGCAGGCGCTGGTCGCCCCGCACCTGGTGAACCGCTTCGGGACCTTCGACATCGAGGCCGGCACCGCGGCCGAGGCGATGGAGGGCGCGCTGCAGGAGATCGGGTACGAGACCAATATCCGCGACCTGACCTCGGGGCTGCACGCCATCCGCATCACCGGGGACGGCCTGCTGGGCGGCGCCGATCCGCGCCGCGAGGGGATCGCCCTGGGCAAGTAAGCCGGAGATCCGCGAGCTCATGTCGCGGCGCGCCCGGGCGGGCGCGCCGTCCCGTTTCCTTTCGAAAGGCCCACCCATGCAGATCGCCATGATGGCACAGAACGCCGAGCTCTATTCCCACCGACGGCTGAAGGAGGCCGCCGAGGCGCGTGGCCACGAGCTTACCATCATCAAGACGCTGGGCTGCTACATGAACATCGCGTCGCGCCGGCCCACGATCTATTACAACGGCGCCGAGCTTCCGAAATTCGACGCCGTGATCCCGCGGATCGGCGCGTCGATCACCTTCTACGGGTTGGCCGTGCTGCGCCAGTTCGAGGTCATGGGCACCTGGCCGCTGAACGAATCCGTGGCCATCGGGCGGTCGCGCGACAAGCTGCGCGCGATGCAGCTGATGGCGCGCGACGGGATCGGCCTGCCTGTGACGACCTTCGCCCATGACCCGCGCCAGACCGAGGAGGTCCTGCGGGTCGCGGGCGGCGCGCCCACGGTGATCAAGCTGCTGGAAGGCACGCAGGGCATCGGCGTCGTGCTGGCCGATACCGACCGCAGCGCGAAATCGGTGATCGAGGCGTTCCGCGGCGCCAACGTGAACATCCTTGTGCAGGAGTTCATAAAGGAAGCGGGCGGCACCGACATCCGGGCGCTGGTCGTCGGGGGCCGCGTGGTCGCGGCCATGAAGCGCACGGGCGCCGAGGGCGAGTTCCGGTCGAACTTGCATCGCGGCGGCCGGGCCGAGGTCGTGAAGCTGACCCCCGAGGAGCGCGCCACGGCGGTGCGCGCGGCGAAGGCCATGGGGCTGAACGTCTGCGGCGTGGACATGCTGCGCGCCAATCACGGCCCGGTGGTGATGGAGGTGAATTCCTCGCCGGGGCTCGAGGGCGTGGAAAAGGCCACCGGTATCGACATCGCCGGACAGATCATCGATTTCCTCCAAAAGACCGCGAAACCGGGCAAGACCGCCACGCGCGGCAAGGGATGACCGCGCGGCGCTTGTGAGGCGCGCGGAAATTCGGCACCTGTAGGGTGTCGATTTTGCTGCGAAAATCGCGTCCGAGCGCAGGAGATGCCCCATGCCCCGTGAGCCCTTCCGGATCGGTGATACCGAGGTCGCACCGGGCACGTCGCGCACGGTGGACCTGCCGGTCAGCCGCCTGTCGGACCACACCCCGGTCACCATGTCGGTGCACGTGGTCCATGGCCGCCGCCCCGGTCCCACCCTGTTCGTCAGTGCGGCCGTGCACGGGGACGAGGTGATCGGGGTCGAGATCGCGCGCCGCCTGCTGCGCCAGCCGCAACTGGGCAGCCTCGCCGGCACGCTTCTGGTGGTGCCCATCGTCAACACCTTCGGGTTCCTCAACAACTCGCGCTACATGCCCGACCGGCGCGACCTGAACCGGTCCTTCCCTGGGTTCGAGACCGGGTCGCTGGCCGCGCGGCTCGCGCATCTGTTCATGACCGAGGTGGTGGCGCGCAGCGATTTCGGGATCGACCTGCACTCGGCCGCGATCCACCGCACCAACATGCCGCAGATCCGCGTCTCGGCCTCGTCGGACGAGACGCTGGCCCGGGCCGAGGCCTTCGGAGCACCGGTTATCGTGCGCGCCAAGCTGCGCGAGGGCAGCCTGCGCGCCGCCGCCCGCGCCGAGGGCTGCGACATCCTGCTCTACGAGGCGGGCGAGGCGCTGCGCTTCGACGAGTTCGCGGCGCGCGTGGGGGCGTCGGGCATCCTGCGGGTGATGCACCGGATGGGCATGATCGGCTCCAAGGGGCTGGGCCGGCGCCGGGCGCCCTCGCTGGCCTGCGCCAGTTCCCACTGGCTGCGCGCGCCGGCGGGCGGCCTTCTGCGGATGTTCAAGGAGGTGGGCGAAGGGGTCGAGCCCGGAACGCTGCTGGCCGTGGTGTCGGACCCGTTCGGCGAGCACGAGATCGAGATCGAGGCCGACACCGCCGCCATCGTGCTGGGCCGCGCCACCATGCCTGTGGTGAACGAGGGCGACGCGGTCTACCACCTGGCCCCCGTCAAGGCCGACCCCGAGGCGCGCATGGCCCGGCTCACGGCCGAGATCGAGGCCGATCCGATGTTCGACGAGGATGAGATTCTCTAACCCCATGCGTGCACAGCCCCGCCGGTAACACGCATCGCGCGAAATACGCGCTGACAAAGCAGTCGCAATGTGGTACCTTCGAATGATTAGGTACCGTTCGTGTTTTCAAATCGCTTTTTTTCAGAAATCCATTTCAAAGGGAGCTTTTGTCATGAAAGCACTCATCCTTACCGCTTTGATTTGCGGTCTTCCCCTGATGGCTCACGCGCAGGATTGGCGGCCCTACTTCTCGGAGGAAAACAACGGCGAGACCGTGTGCGCCGGCGGGATCGACGGGCTGCGATGCAACGGCGGCTATTGCGACAACATCAGCCTCGCCTGCAAGGCCGGCGCGATCGGTGCCGCGGCCGGTGGCTGGTCGCCGTGGTTCTCGGAAGAACGCCCCAACAACATCTTCCGCTGCCAGCGCGGAACGGTCGCCACGGGCATGCGCTGCGACGGCGGTAATTGCGATAACCTGTCGGTCCGCTGCGACCCGGTTCCCGACAAGGTGCTGAGCGATTGCCGCACCACGGGCTTCATCTCGGAGGAAAGCCCGAACGACAGCGCCTTTTTCGGAAGCGACCGCGTGCTGGTCGGTGTCGAGTGCCGGGGCAGCAACTGCGACAACAAGCGCCTCGAGCATTGCGCGGTTGCCGACCGGGTGGCCGAGATCGGCCAGCCCGAAGCCGGATGGGAGATCGTCATATCGGGCGGGCAGACTGTCTCGGTCGACGTCAAGGAGTCGGTCAGCCTGACGCGCTCGACCTCTGACAGCTGGAGCGAGGAGACCGGGCGATCCCTGTCGCTCAAGATCAATGCCGGGGTCGGGATCGGCGACCTGAAGCTCGGCGCGGAGACCGGTGCGACCCTGTCGAGCACGCATGGCCGCGCGGCCCAACTAGCTCGGACAGTCGACAGGTCCTACGAGGCGTCCTGCGGGCACGAGATCGACATGGTGGCCTACGAGCTGCACGCCGTGTGGTAGTGGGTGCTGAACGTGGCCGTGGACGGCGAGCCGGTGAAGATGCGGACCTGCCAGATTACCTGCATGCATGACGGTCGGGCGCCGGATTATGCACCGGGCCACCCGCTGGATATCGGCGCGTGCCGGTCGGGCCCACCCCTCATGCCCAACCCGGTCGCACCGGCGCAGGTGCTTGAACGACCGCTGGACCTTGGCGAGAGGTTCGCGCCGAAGCCGGTCCGCAGCCTGGATCTGCGGTAGGACCCGCCGCCGCGGACCCGCGGCATGGCACGCGGCACGCGGGTCGCGTGCCGCGCCCCCTTCCAGCCGGGCGCGATATCGCCTAAACCCCGCGCAACATTCCCATGCATGCATTGCGGAGGCCACATGGCAGCCTATCAATTCGTCTACCACATGGACGGCGTGTCCAAGACGATCCCCGGCGGCAAGAAGCTGTTCGAGAACATTCGACTAAACTTCCTGCCCGGGGTGAAGATCGGCGTCGTCGGCGTGAACGGCGCCGGTAAGTCCACCCTGCTGAAGATCATGGCCGGGATGGACAAGGACTTCACCGGCGAGGCCTGGGCGGCCGAGGGTGCCAAGGTCGGATACCTCCCGCAGGAGCCGCAGCTCGACCCGTCGCTGACGGTCCGCGAGAACGTCATGCTGGGCGTGAAGGAAAAGCAGGCCGTGCTCGAACGCTATAACGAGCTGGCGATGAACTATTCCGACGAGACGGCCGAGGAGATGGCCAAGCTCCAGGACGAGATCGACGCGCAGAACCTGTGGGATCTCGACGCGCAGATCGACATCAGCATGGAGGCGCTGCGCTGCCCGCCGGACGATGCCGATCCCGCGAGCCTGTCGGGCGGCGAGGCGCGCCGCGTGGCGCTGTGCCGGCTGCTGCTGGAACAGCCCGACATGCTGCTGCTGGACGAGCCGACCAACCACCTGGACGCCGAGACCATCGCCTGGTTGCAGAACCACCTGATCGAGTACAAGGGCACGATCCTGATCGTCACCCACGATCGGTATTTCCTGGACGACATCACCGGCTGGATCCTCGAGCTCGACCGCGGCCGCGGCATCCCCTACGAAGGCAACTATTCCTCGTGGCTGGAACAGAAGGCCAAGCGGCTGGAGCAGGAAGCGCGCGAGGACAAGTCCAAGCAGAAGACCCTTCAGCGCGAGCTGGAATGGATGCGCCAGGGCCAGAAGGCCCGGCAGGCCAAATCGAAGGCCCGGATCAGCGCCTACGAGGAAATGGCCAACCAGTCCGAGCGCGAGCGTCTGGGCAAGGCGCAGATCATCATCCCCAACGGCGAGCGGCTGGGCGGCAAGGTGATCGAGGTCGAAAACCTGAAGAAGGGCATGGGCGACAAGCTTCTGATCGAGGATCTGAGCTTCTCGCTGCCGCCGGGCGGCATCGTGGGCGTGATCGGCCCCAACGGCGCGGGCAAGACCACGCTGTTCCGGATGCTGACCGGACAGGAGCAGCCCGACGAAGGCAGCATCGAGTTCGGCGACACCGTGGACCTGGCCTACGTGGACCAGTCGCGCGACGCGCTCAATCCCAACGCCACCGTCTGGGAAGAGATCTCGGGCGGCGGCGAGATCATCGACCTGGGCGACGCGCAGATGAACTCGCGCGCCTATTGCGGGGCCTTCAACTTCAAGGGCGGCGACCAGCAGAAGAAGGTCGGCAGCCTCTCGGGCGGCGAGCGCAACCGCGTGCACATGGCCAAGCTGCTGAAATCCGGCGGCAACGTGCTGCTGCTCGACGAGCCGACCAACGATCTGGACGTCGAGACCCTGCGCGCGCTGGAAGACGCGCTGGAGGATTTCGCGGGCTGCGCCGTCATCATCAGCCACGACCGCTTCTTCCTCGACCGGCTCTGCACCCACATCCTGGCCTTCGAGGGTGAGGGCCACGTGGAGTGGTTCCAGGGCAACTTCGAGGATTACGAGGAAGACAAGAAGAAGCGGCTGGGCGTGGATTCGCTCGAACCCAAGCGCGTGAAGTTCAAGAAGTTCGCGCGGTAGGCGGCGGCCCGTCTTTGGGCCCCGACCGGAACCAGAAACGCCCGCGCCGGGATGGCGCGGGCGTTTTCGTTTCAGCCGAACCGGAGGCTCAGACCTTGGGCTTCACGGTGCTGGGGGCCGTGTCGAAGCGGTTCGGATCCTTGTCCGATACCGGCGTCTGGCCCAGCACCACGGGTTTGGAAGAGATCTTCTTGTCGGTCATCTTGGCTTTCTGACAATGGCCGCGGGAAAGACGGCCTTGGGTGGGGAAATGAGACGGCACCAGGCTTTCGCACGGTTCCTTGTCTAACGGTCAACATATCACGTCGGGTCCATCCCGCGCAGGAAATATGCTGCGCTGCGGCGGCTTGCCGCAACGTAAATTTCCGGGGTGGCGCTTGCGGCCCCCCGGCACGTGGAATGACTGGAGAATTCTCGATCGCGGGATTGCGGGGGGCGGTGCCGCAACGGCAATGTACGCGAGAAGATAAAGGGCCTTTGACCGGGCCCGGCTACGGAAAAGGCCGCGCCCATCGGCGCGGCCCGTTGCTTACAGTTTCCGGCTGGCTTCGCGGGCCACCGTCTTGGCCGCGGCCACCTTCGGGTCGCGGCGACGCTGCACGGTGCGGCGACGGCCGCGACCGCCGAGAAGGGATCTCAAAAGGCGTTTCAACATGACGTTTCCTCCGTTTCACTGGCGGGTCAACGGGTGGTTGCAGCCGCTGTTCCGGCGTGCCCGATCACGTTTCGCGGTCGCACCCCCTGTCGGCGCATATCCGCCGCACCCGATCCTGGGCCCGCCCGGTCGGCCCGCGATGGCCCGATGGCCGGGCATCGGCGGGGCGTCGGGCAAGCCCCCCGGCGCGCGGCGATTTTTTCTTGCAAAGCCTGACGCCCGGTGTCATGAGGCCCGTGCTTAGACGACCTCTATCGATCCCCTGTCCCGTCAACGCGGGCATCAGCGAACTCGATCAAGGCACCTTTTGCCACGCTGTTGCAATTCCGCGAACAGACGACCAACGACAGGAGACATCACATGGCCAACGGCACTGTGAAATGGTTCAACACCACCAAGGGCTTCGGCTTCATCGCGCCCGAGAGCGGCGGCAAGGACGTTTTCGTCCACATTTCCGCCGTCGAGCGTGCCGGCCTGACCGGCCTGAAGGACGACCAGAAGGTCACCTTCGACATGGAAACCGGCCGTGACGGCCGCCAGTCGGCGACGAACCTGGCCCTGGCGTAAGCCAAGACCGATACGATGGAGGAAGGCGCGGTATCCCCGCGCCTTTTTTCGTTGGCGATCAGCCCAGGGCGGCGATGATCTCGTCACGCAGGGATTCGACCTCGGTGCTCCAGGCGCCCTTGCCGCGCTCCAGCACGCCGCGCCCCTGCCCCAGCGTCTCGACATAGACCACGCGGTTGCCAAGCACCGTCTTGGCGCGGGTCAGCTCGCGCTCGCCCAGCAGGCCGTCTATCTCGTCCGACACGCGCGTGCCCGATTTGAACCGGTTCAGCACCACCATGGCGGGTTTGCGGATGCGTTCGGCCAGGTCGAGGATCGAGTCCACCGCCCAGAGATCCACCTGGCTGGTGGCCACCGGGACCAGAACCAGGTCGGTCGCCCGCAAAGCGGGCCGCAGGTCCGAGTCGACCTTGGGCGGCGTGTCGATGATGACGAAATCGTTGGTCTTCTTCAGCTTGTCGCATTCATAGCTGACGCCCCAGGCGCTGGCCGTGGCGAAATCCAGATCCTCGATCCCGGCCTCGCGCCGGGCCATGAACCACCGCCCCAGCGATCCCTGCGGGTCGGTGTCGAGCACGGCCACCGAATGGCCCGCGCGCACCAGCGCCACCGCCAGGTTCACCGCCAGCGTCGTCTTGCCCGATCCGCCCTTTTGCTGGGCCACCGTGATTACATGCGCCAAACCGCGTTCCCCCCGTCATTGCCGCAGTGCAGAATAGACGGCAGCAGGCGATACGCCATTTGCCGCAGAGTCAAGCCGAGAGCAGGCCCGTGAACACGAAAACCGGGATCATCGAGGCCAGCGCGATGATGCAGTAGCCCAGCAGCACGAACAGCCCGTCCACCGCCAGCAGACCCGTGACGATGAACACCACCGACAGGCCCAGCAGCGAGGACGAGAACGGCACCAGTTCGAGAAACGGCATGGCGAAGCCGGCGACCATGCAGGCGAGGTAAGCCATGGCCCGGCCGGGCGCCGAGGTGAAGGCGTGCAGCCGGTCGCCCAGGTGCCGGTCGACCCAGTCGGCCAGGGACCGGCTTTTGACGATCCCCTCGTGCAGGCGCTGGCCGCGAACCGTGCGCTTCCACAGGAAACCGGGCAGCCACAGCGACTGGCGCTGGATGAACAGCTGCGACGAAATCAGGCCGATGGTGATGCCGCACAGGCTGGAAAACAGCGGAATGCCGCTGAGCGGCGAGGTGACCAGCAGCGCGGGCACCAGAAGCAGCGGCAGGAAGGCGGTGGGGCCGAACGCCTCGACCACGTCGCCGACCGAGATCTTGTCGCGACCGCTCAGCTCGTCCAGCTGGTCGAGAATGTCACGGACGTAATGTCCCCCGTCGGCCATGTCGTTTTGTCCCGTCATCTGCTCCGAACACGGGCCAAGGCGGCTCGGTTCCCCGCCCCGCACGCGGTTCCCGGCCGAGTGTCGCGTGCTTGCCCTCGACGTTTAGCACGGCCTTGCTAGACTGGCAAAAAACCAAGCGAGCGGACCCTTCACATGCAGATTTCACGCAGAACCTTTTCCTTGGGCGCGGCGGCCCTGGGCCTGTCGGCCTGCCAGGTCGGCGGCGCCGGTGGCGCGGGCGTCCCCTTGGGGCGCGCGGGCCTGCCGCCCGAGATGCGGCCGCAGCCCAATCCCGGCTGGTCGGCCTGGGTCGACGCGTTCCGCGGCCGTGCCGTGGCCGCCGGGATCGATCCGGGCGTCGTGTCGCGCAGTTTCCAGGGTGCGGGCTTCCTGCCGGGCGTCATCGACCGCGACCGCAACCAGACCGAGTTCACGCGGACGCTGGAAGATTACCTGGCCATCGCCGCCTCGGACGAGAAGGTCGCCACGGGCCGCGCGAAGTTCGCCCAGTATCGCGGCACGCTGAACGCGATCGAGGCGCGCTACGGCGTGCCGGCGCAGGTGGTCGCGGCGGTCTGGGGGCTGGAGTCGAATTACGGGTCGCGACGGGGCAACATCCCGATCGTGTCGTCGACCTCGACGCTGGCCTATGACGGGCGGCGCGGCGAGTTCTTCGAGCGGCAGCTGATCGCCGCCCTCAGGATCGTCCAGAACGGCGACACCACGCCCGACCGCATGGTGGGCAGCTGGGCCGGCGCCATGGGGCACACGCAGTTCATCCCCACGTCCTACCAGGCCTACGCGGTGGATTTCACCGGCGACGGACGCCGTGACATCTGGGGCGAGGATCCCACCGACGCGCTGGCCTCGACCGCCGCGTATCTCTCGCGGTCGGGCTGGCAGCGCGGTGTGCCCTGGGGCGGCGAGGTCGGCGTCTCGGCGCCCTCGGGCGGGCGGGTCATCACGCCCCAGCCGGGCGGCCCCAGCTTCCGTGTCACGGGCAATTTCGACGCGATCAAGCGCTACAACAACTCCGACAGCTACGCGATCGGGGTGGGCCACCTGTCGGACCGGATCGCGGGCGGCCCGCCGATCCAGGGCGCGTTCCCGCCCGACCGATACGGCCTGACGAAGGACATGCGCGTGGACCTGCAACGCCGGCTGACGCGGGCCGGATATGACACCGGCGGGGCCGACGGCGTCCTCGGCCCCAACAGCCGCGCCGCCATCGCCGAGTACCAGCGCAGCCGGGGCCTGGCGGCCACCGGTGATCCATCGGTGGCGCTGCTGCGATCGCTGGGAGGCTGACCCCAGCCACTTGACCTCGATCAAGGAGGGGCCCGACGGCACCGGTTAACAAGGCGCCAAATGCGACAAGGAGATCCCGATGTTCAAGAAGATCCTCGTCCCCTTTGACGGCTCGGACCCCGCGGAACACGCGCTGACAGTCGCCGCCGACCTGGCCAAGTCCCAGGACGCGACGCTGCACGTGGCCTTCGTGCCCGAACCCGAAACCACGGCGCTGGCCGTGGGGGCCGGCGCGGTCGAGATCCCGGTCAACACCGAAGAGTTGGAGCGCCACACCAAGGAAGTGGTCGCCCGGGCGCAGAAGGCCGCCGCCGCGCGCGGTTGCGATGTCGACCCGGATGTCCTGAACGGCCGCCCCGCCGACGCGATCCTCGCCCATGCCGACAAGCTGGGCGCCGACCTGATCGTGGTCGGGCGGCGCGGCATGGGCACGCTCACCGGGCTGCTCATGGGCAGCCTGTCGCACAAGCTGATCGGGGTCGCGAAGGTCCCGGTCATGGCCGTCGGCTGAGCGGCGCGGCGCGGCATCCCTGATTGCCCGCTCACCCCATCACAGGGCGCGAACGCCCTTTGTCACAGATCGAGGGTGTTCGCGCTCAGCTGCACGGGGTCCAGGTGCTGGGTTCTGTCGACGATCCGGTCCATGACCGTGCTGAACGTGCTGGCCAGGCCCAGCAGGAAAATGCCGGCGGCAACGCTTGCCGTCGCGCGCAGCCTGCCCGTCAGGGGGCGGTGCGCGGCACGCTCCTCTTTCGCCGGCGGCTTCAACATCAGCAAAAGGTTCACGACGGGAACGTAGGCCAGGAAAAAGCGGCCCGGGTGCCCCCATCCGTCACGGGACCGGCGCATGGCCACGATCCCGAAGAAGCACCCGATCCCCACGGCCGAGACGAGATCCCAGAGAACCAGCGCTTCCAGCGCCCCCGCGGAAGGGGGCGAGCCCACCAGGAACCACGGGGCCTGCGACGCGACCACCGCGATGAAGAAGACGCCCGTCAGCGCGACATAGGCCGAACGGCCGATCCTGGCGGTCTGCCTGCTTTCACGTGGAAGGACCATGAGCCCGCCCAGATAGGCGAGACCGAGGACCAGAAGGCGCGTGCCCTCTCGCGGCAATTCCAGATACCACCTAGCCAATTCTTCGAACACGTCCGATCCTTGCCATTGCGCGCCGCGACGCCCTCCCTGCCCGGCGGTCGCGGTGCTGCTTCGTGTCTCTCGCGGCGGCCGAGTGCGAGGGAATGCAACTGGGCCCGGCCGGGCGTACATGGCGGGCCGTGCGGCGCCGCCAGCGGTGAGAGTTCCACCCGAATATTGCGAGTCGGGGGCGCAAACGGGGCATCAAAGCGGTCATGCGGGTGACGTGACGTACGCCGCCGCATCGCCGGAGGCCGGCGCAGACCCCCGCGCCACCGCCGCTACCGTGCTCCCGCGGGGCACCGGCGCGGATCGGCGCCGACCTTTCCGGGCGACGCACCGGCACCGATCTTGATCGCCGCGCGCGGGGTTGAGCCGTTGCATCCAGCGACGCAAAAATACTGGCGCATCCGACACCGGCTGGTGCGGCCATCGGTTGCCGATATCCACGGCCCAGAGCTGGAGGCGCGTCGCTTCCGGCCGGGTGGTCCCGGCCATTGGCTCCGGGCAGCGAAGACTTCGGGCTGGACATGACGTTGTGGGCAGCGCGCGGCCCAGAAAGTCTCTGCGACAACGGTCCCATCACGTCTGCCACGCGATCTCCGGCGGCCCCGGCCAGCCGGTCGGTGGGCGTTGCCCGGATACGTCCCGGCCCGTTCACGACCCTGCGCCATACAGCCCTGCTGTCGCGTCCCGGGGCGGAATGCCGAGGTCGCAGTGAGGCGATCGGTGGCGCATCTCCGGAAACCGGGGGCCCGACGGCATCCCCAATCTAGGAGGGCTGTTTGTCCCGTGGCGTTCTCATCGGTCGCGGCCGCCGAACCCGCGACCGGCCGCCGACCGCAGACCGGTCGCGCGGGCGCCCCCCGCCCTACACGATCGCGAGGTCCCAGATGGTCACGTCCATGTCGTCGAAGCGGAAATACTCCACGTTGATCAGGCTGTCGATGCCGTCGGGGCCGCTCACGGTGACCTCCGTGCCCGAGCTCCGCGTCAGCGTGTAGCTCGCCCGGTCGCCGTCGAAGAGCGCGTAGTCCGAGCCCGCCCCGCCGTTGATCGTGTCGTCGCCCGAGCCCCCCTTCAGGTAGTCGATCCCGCCATAGCCGAAGAGGAAATCATCCCCCCCAAGCCCGTTGAGCTGGTTGCGCGCCTCCGACCCCGTTAGACGGTCGTCGAAGGCCGAGCCCACCAGGTTCTCGATCTCGAAATACAGATCGCGCGCGGCCCAGCCCTGGCTGCCATAGCCCGTCTGCTGGCCGTTCACGACCGCCCCGTTGCGCAGCGACGCCGTCACCGCGCCGGGCGCGTTGAAATAGGTCACCGTGTCGTCGCCATCCCCCCCGAAATACCGTTCGCGCCCGCCATCGGAGCCGACGAACCAGTCGAAATCGCCCAGGCCGCGGAAATCGTTGGACTGGTCGTCGCCGAAGAACACGTCCTGCCGGCCCGAGCCGGTGATCCGCTCGATGCTGGTCAGCTCGAGCCCCGCGGCCAGGTTCGTATTGTTGGCCGGAATGGTTAAATCCAGGTAAATCCCCGTGGCCTGCGCGCCCGAGGGCGGCAGCGGCCCGAAAGCGTCGCCGATGGTGTTGGCGGCCGCGTTCTGCCACTCGACGAAGCTGATCATGTCCTGCCCGTTGCCGCCGTCGATCGTGTCGGGACCGGTGGTCGCCAGGAACCAGTCGTAGTCGCCCAGGCCCCGAAGCTGGTTCGCGCCCGCGTCGCCGCGGATGAAATCGGCGAAGATCGTGCCCGTCACCCGCTCGAGGTTCAGCAGGCTCATCCGCTCCGCGCCGTCGTGGCTGACCGCCGTGCCCGCGCCCAGGTCGATGGTCAGGCGGTAGTCCAGGTTGGTCCGCCCGGGCGTCTCGGCCAGGTCCGAGAACGACACCATGTCGTTGCCCTCGCCCCCGTCGACGGTGTCGTTGCCCCCGCCGGGCACGATCCAGTCCGACCCGGGTCCCGCGCCGCCCGTCAGGAAATCGCTCCCCGCGCCGCCATAGATCAGGTCCGCGCCCTGGCCGCCATCCAGGGTATCGTTCCCGTCGCCCCCATCGAGCGTGTCCGCGCCGTCGCCGCCGGCGGCCGTGTCGTCGCCACCGCGCCCCGAGAGCCAGTTGTCCCCAACCGAGCCGACGAGATCGTCGGAGAAGACGGTGCCCACCGCGCCCTCAATATTGGCAAGGGTGTCGGTGCCGCCGGTGCTGTCGGTGGCGGTCGAGGAGGACAGGTCGACGACGACCCCCTGGGTGGCGCCCTCTTCCCGCCAGTATTCCAGGAAGTCGGACCCGCCACCCCCGTCGATGGTGTCGTTCCCGCCTTGGCCTACGAAGGATTCCCAGTTGTCCGAGCCGGACAGCCGGTCGGACTGATGCGTGCCTCCGACGTAATCGACGAAGGTGAAGCTGTCATCGACGACACCCGCCACGTTCGACACCGCGGTGCCCGAACCGTCCGCCCCGATCGTGACGACCATCCCGCCCGTGCCGGTCACGTGTCTATAGATCAGGTCCAGGCCGCCGTTATCGCCGGCCCGCCACGCGGCCTCGTGCCCGATGATGGTGTCGCGCCCGGTGCCGGGCGCCACGATATCGCCGATTTCTTGCGTTCCGGCGCTTCCACCGGAGGCATCGAGCCTGTCGTCGCCCTGGCCGCCGTGCAGCAGATCGCGCCCGTCGCCGCCGCGCAGCGTGTCGTTGCCGTCTTTGCCGTACAACCGATCCCTACCGGCGCCGCCATCCAGCCAGTCATCGCCGCCATCACCGTCGAACAACTCATCGGCCGTCCCGCCGAGGATGGTATCGTCGCCGGTCACCGAACCATGGACTTCCTCGATGCCGCTCAGGGTATGGCGGAAGGCTTCGCCGCGCCAGGTTCCCGTCGCGACGCCGGTCACCAGGTTGACATTGACCGGCCCCACGCCACCCCAATCGTAGCAGATGGTATCCCAGCCCTGCCCCCCGTTGATGGTATCGTCGCCTTGATGGCCGGCGAAGCGTTCGTCCCGAGCCGATCCCGTGATCGAGTCCGCGAAATCGGTGGCCCTAATCTCGAGCAGCCCGCCGTTGTCGACCAGGTTGAGCGTGTCGGAGGTGCCGTACCCGTCGTCCTGGATACTGCCGCTGGAAAGATCGACGACGATGCCCCGGGTCGGGTCTTGCCCCGGTCTGCTGCTGAAGTCGAGGGCTACGGTGCCGCCATCGGTCAGCGTCAGATTGTAGGTGTCGCTGCCTTCGCCGCCGATGATGTCGATCCAGCCGTCCTGCACCTGCACGACGTTGAACGTGTCGCCGAAGGTGCTGCCCCACAGACCGAAGCCTTGGCCGACAAGCTTGTTGGCGATGCCGGTTATGGTATCGGTGAAGCCGCCTGCCTGAATGCTGCCGGTGTCTGTCAGCCCGTCGATCGTGGCCGTGATTGCTGTCGGGGTGCTGCCGAAGCGCTGGCCGTAGTCCAGTACGGCATAGACGCGGCGGTTCGCGCCGGCGAAATCGTAAAGGTCGTTGCCGTCGGTCGCCGCGAAGACGTTGTAGGAATAGTCGGAGCCACCCGAGACGGTGAACTGATCGTCGCCGGACGTGCCAACCACGAAGTCGTGGAATTCGCTGTCCTCGTAGATCAGACCATCGACCAAGCCGACCACCAACCAGGGAATATCGAAGGTATCGACAAGATCGGTCGCCATGCTGGCATCGATGGTGATCGGGGCCGTCTCGTTGAACAACGCCGCAAGCGGCGCGAAATCGTACCTCACGGCCGATTGCAGGGCGTCGACGAGCGCCGCCAGGTCCCAATCGACCCCGGTAATCGTGCCGATCGTCGTCGTCCCGTCCTCGACACTGAGGCTGGAAACGGTGCCGCCGAGCACCACCCCCTCGGCAGTCAGAGCGAAATCGGCGCCCTCGATCCGGGTGACCAGCCCGTTATAGTGGTTGACCTCCACGAGACTGGTGGAATCCACGAGGGTCCCGTCGACGTTCAAGAAGCCATTTTCGTCGAGAAATGCTTCGAGGAAGAAATCCGGCTTGTCGGCGAGAATTCTGTACAACATATCGGCCCCGCCAACTTGCAACAATCACACTAAAGTTGAGCCACATACTGCAACCACCCGACCCGGATGTCCACGCGACGTCCCCGTCGAACTGCCCGCTCAGAGGATGACGTCCCCGTCGGCGAACCGCAGGATTTCGGCGTCGCCGATCACATCGACCCCGTCGGGGCCGCCGTTCAGATGGGTCACTTCGGTGCGGATGCCGTCTTTCACGATGCTGTATTCATCCCGCGCGCCGGTCTTACCCCGGCACGGGCCGGTTGCGGGGACGCCCCGTCCGATGCAACCTGAACCTGTGTCCGGCGGTCATGGGTCCCGGGGTAAAGCATAAGGCTAGCGAAAGAGGGAAAACGAAGACATCCCGGGCGATACCAGCACGACCGCCCGGCTGACGGTCGGTGTGCCGTTCACAAGCGATTTCGATAGTACGAGGGAATACGATGCATTTCGGTTCGCCGGTATGCCCGGTGAATTCTATGCAGTGCAGGCCACAATAGGCGACACAACGGAATTGCTAAGCGAATTCAGCATCGCCACCGAAGCATTCGACGCAAGGCTTTTCTATATTTACGACAATGACGGCCCGTTGGTTTTCCCGGCAGTGCCGGACATGGATCTTATCTTGCAATTCTGGGTCAGGAACGTCGCATCCAATCTCGGACTTCCCCGCGATGCCTACACTTATACGCTGGAAGTTGTCGAACGATCGGATCTGGCCCTCATCGGCGGGCCTCAGGACGATATCCTGTCATTCGATCTGGCTCAGTGGCCCGGACCCTCCGCGGTCGGCGGAGGCGGGGGGACAGATACCTTTACGCTGGCCGAGCTTCCAGCGGGCGTTCTGGTCGCCCAGCCGGCATTCACAATTCAAGGCTCGGAGTTCGGCCCGTCATTTCTGCGATACGGCATCGACCGCGGTCCAAGTCAGCAAGATATCGATGCCATCGTCTATTTTGACTCCGTCGAGATTTTTCAAGGCAGCGACTTCTATGATCGGTTTCACGTCTGGAATGGCACCGACTTACGGATCGAGGGCGGCGGTGGCAGCGATCAGATCGTGGTGTCGGGTGGCGGTACAAACCGGGTGTTCGACGGGGGCGCACATCCCGAGAATCGCTGGGACTGGCTGGAATATGCCTCCCTGATCGAAGGAGAAGGCGTTTCGCTGTCCTTGCTGGATGGCGTCGGTCTCTCCGGGGCCGCAGCCGGTGACGTGATCATCGGTTTCGAACGAGTCGAGGGGACCGATTACAACGACACGCTGATCGGGGGGAATGGAGATGAATCCATTGTCGGAGGGACAGGTGCGGACATCCTGATCGGCAATGGCGGGAACGACACGCTGATAGGTGGCGACCGTCGAGACAGGGGCCCGGTGGACGACATTGCCATCTTCAACTTCGATCTGGCGGACTACACGATCACCGAAATCCCGACGCAACTTCCCAATCCGAACTACGAAGTGGCGCATTCCGGATCGGACGGCACCGATCTGCTTCTCGGGGTCGAGATATTCCGGTTTGCGGACGGGGATTTCTTTCCCGGGGGCGTTACCGGCACCGCCGGCAATGACTGGATCGTCTGGGATGCCCGGACCTTCCGGGTCGATGGGGCCGAAGGTACCGACATGCTCAGCTTCGTCGATGCCGCCGGACGGGTCGAGGTGGCCGCAGGCCTGGGGTTTGCCCATGTGGATGTACCACGTAATGCGCCGGAACGTGACGCCTTTCTCCGGCTTTTCGATATCGAAGGCATCACCGGCGGCCGGTTCGACGACCTCTTGCGCGGCGGTGACGGGCCCGAGCGCTTGCGCGGGCTGGCGGGGGACGACCTGTTCATAGGTTCGGCCGGGTCCGACACGATCGAGGGCGGCAGCGGTCTCGACGAGTTGCGCTACATCGACTCCGGCTCGGGCGTTTATGCATCCATGCTGCGCGGCAAGGGCTGGGCAGGCGACGCGGCTGGCGACGTCTTCTCGGGGACCGAATACCTGTCGGGCAGCCGCTTCTCCGACACGCTGGCCGGCAGCCACGGGGACGATACCCTGTTCGGCAGTCATGGCGACGACCTGCTGATCGGCATCGGCGGCGACGATTACCTGAACCGGCATGTCGGCACCGATACGGCCTGGTTCAGCTATGCGCGGGATCAGTACACCGTCACCACCACCGGCCTGCGCACCGTGGTCGAGTATATCGGCCCGGGCACGGGGGACGGCACGGATACGCTCGACCATATCGAGATCCTCCGCTTCGCCGATGGCGACGTGATCCTCTGAGCACCTATCCCTTGGATGACGCGTCCAGGGGCCAGAGGCGTGCGATCAGAGATGACGGCAGAGAGTTCGGGCCAAGAGAGGCAAGACGTGGGGCCCGGGCATGCAGCGGGCCGTATCGTCGACAGCACGCCATGACCCGCCTCAGCAGGCGAGGAAGACGGCACCGATGGCTCGGAATGGTCCCAGACCGCCCTGCGATTACTGGACAGTTGCGGCCAGCAATCCAAAGCCTCGCGCGGCGTTCGGAAGGCTCAGCACGGCCCGTTCCGGCCCAGCTCGCCCGCCAGTCCGCCCGGGCCTCTCCTGACCGGCCGATCCTGTAGATCAGCCCCCCTTATGCCAACCATTCGCTATGCGCAGGGGCGGCAAATCCACGCTTCGGCCGAAATACGAGCCGGGCTGGACGCCGGGCGCGCGGCTATCGCTCGCGTGCCCTTCATAACGCCACGTCCCCGTCGAATTGCCCGCTCAGAGGATGACGTCCCCGTCGGCGAACCGCAGGATTTCGGCGTGGCCGATCACATCGACCCCGTCGGTGCCGCCGTTCAGATGGGTCACTTCGGTGCGGATGCCGTCTTGCACGATGCTGTATTCATCCCGCGCGCCGGAGAACAGGACCGTGTCGGTGCCGACGCCGGCGAGCATGTAGTCGTCGCCGAAGCCCCCCGCCAGCGTGTCGTCTCCGCGGCTGCCGTAAAGCCTGTCGTCATGGTCGGTCCCGCGCAGCCATTCGAACCTTTCGAAGCGGTCGCCGGTGGCGTCTCCCTCCCAGCCGCGCCCGCGCTGGAGCGAGGCATAGATGCCCTCAGCGCTGTTCTCGTAGCTGAGGATGTCCGTGCCCGTACCGCCGTCATAGACGGCCCCTTGCCCATCGGTGTCGTCGGCACCCGACGCCACGAGGACGTCGTCGCCGGTCCGCAAATAGACGAAGCCCCGGCGGCGGTGAAGACGTCGCGCGCGTCGAGCCCCACCGTCAACACGGCATCCGAGAACCGGAGAACTTCCACGCTGAGCAAGCTGTCGGTCCCCTCATCGCCGTCCTGGGCGAAGGAGCCGTCAACCGTGATGATGGACGCAAGGGAGCCGCTGCCGAAGTCTATGTCGTAGGACCTGACGCCTCCGAAGAAGACTGCCGTGTCGAAGCCGTTCCCGCCATTCAAGGTGTCATCGCCCGCCGCACCGACCAGGGTATCGTCACCCCTGAGCCCGGCCAGGCCGTTATCGCCTCGATCGCCCCAAAGACCGTCATCGACAATCGTGCCTGTCAGGGTTCCGATATCGGTGTAGCTGTCGCCGCGCGCATCGCCCTGCCAGCCGATACCCCGGAAGAGCGAGGCCGCGATCCCGGAGGAGACATTGCCATAGCTGACGTTATCGTTCCCTGCGCCGCCGTCATAGGCACCTATCCCACCGCCTTCGGCCCTGAAGAAATCCGATCCGCCAAGGCCGCGGAAGCTCCCTTCGCTCGCAGAGAACGTGTCGCTCGCGGAGGTGCCGGTGAGACGTTCGACGTCCATCAACAGATCAAACTGATCGAAGTCCAGCCGGACCGAGAAACCGGCCTCCGTCTCGGTAAGACTGATGCCCGGGCCGGTGCCTGTGTAGGACACCATGTCGACCCCTGAACCGCCATCTAGGACGTCGGCCCCCGCGCCCGGCAGGATCCAGTCATTGCCTCCGAGCGCATCGATGTTCTCGCCTGCGGGCGTGCCAGTCAGCACCTCGCCCGCCTCGCTACGGCGATCGAAGGGCGCTGGCCCAAATTGGCCGAGCCAAACACCAAATAGGTCTCGCCCGCGTCTTCTCGCCCACCGGGATCAGCGCCGAAGGCCCCGATCAGCAGATCGTCGATCCCGTCGCCGTTCACCTCCCCTGCCGAAGCGACGGACCGGCCACTTTCGTCACCTGCATCGATACCGACGAAGCACACGCCGTTCGTGCCGTCTAGATCGGCGAGACTGAAAATTGCTGGTGACGACATGATCAAATGATTCCTTTAGGCAGGCCCGAAATAATGGGACTGGCCGCTTTCTTCTGGCGACGACACATCAGGGGTAATCTAGTCCGTTAGGCGTCCTAGGCGCAAAGCCCGGGATGCCGAGCTTTTCGGTGCTGCGACCAGAGGTAGGCTATTTGGTCTTTTCGCTCCGGGTCAATTCCCGGGGGGCACCAGGCATTGGTCAGAGCGTTCGCGCGTGCTGGCGTAGCTGCCAGGCACCGCAGAGATGGAATGGCGATCCCTCGAGGACTCGAACCCCGAACCTGCTGATTAGAAGTCAGCTGCTCTATCCAGTTGAGCTAAGGGACCGCTGAAGCGCGGTGTAGCGTCGATCCGCCCCGGCGGGCAAGCGGAACAAGCGCGGGCGGCGCCCCGTTGTGCGGCCAAACCTGCAAACAGGAGTTACGCATGAAACGCCTCACCACCGCCGCGGCCCTGGTCGCCACCGCAGCCTTCACCGCCCCCGCCCTTGCAGAAGAGCATGTCATGCTCGAGACGCGGGCCGAGGTGCAGAACCGGGACGGCAACGCCATCGGCACCGTCACCGTCAACGAGACGGCATCGGGCACGCCCCTGGTCATCGTGGCCCTGACGGATCTGCCCGAGGGCGCGCACGGCATCCACCTGCACGCAACCGGAGATTGTTCGGCCGACGACTTCACCAGCGCGGGCGGCCATATCGCCGGCGACGCGCAGCACGGTGTCTTCGACGCCGGCGGGCCGCATCCCGGGGACCTGCCGAACGGGATCGTCGGGGAAGACGGCGACCTGAACGTCGAGGTCTTCGCGCCCTTCCTCGATATCGAAGAAATGATGATGGACGAGGACGGATCGGCCTTCATCGTGCACGCAGGCGCCGATGACTACATGTCGCAGCCCGCCGGTGACGCGGGCGAGCGGATCGCCTGCGGCACCTTCGCCGCCGCCGAGTAAGGCAGGCCACGGACCGACACGCAAAGGGCAGCCCGCGGGCTGCCCTTTTCGATTCGGGGCTCAAGGGCCGGTCAGTGGGTCCAGGCGCCGCGCCGCGAGGTGGCGAAGTTCTCGCCGTATCCGCCGGGGCGGATATTCGCCCGGCGCGTCTTGGGCTTGGTCACGATGGCGTCGATTCCGTTGGATTCGGCGTAATCGCGGGCGTCCTGCTCGGTGGCGAAGCGCAGTCGGACCTGGCTCTGGGTGTCGGCGGAACTGGTCCATCCCATCAGCGGGTCGACGGCGCGCGGCTCGTCGGGCGTGTATTCCAGCACCCACTCCAATGTCTTGGCGGTGCCCGAGGACATGGCGGTCTTGGCGGGGCGATAGATGCGGGCGGGCATGGGCTCCTCCGGTGAAGTCAGGTCTTTGCGCATTAAATGGCGGCAAAACGCCCGCGTGGCAAGATCATGGATCGGGCGCGTCTGGCGCGGGCCGGAACGGGAAAGGCCACCTGTCCGGAATAGAACAGGTGGCCCGATGCAAGAGAATGAGGGGGTGTGACCGAGCCCCGGGAATGGGTGGGGAATGCGGAACCCGGCCACTTGGGTTTGCTGCTTGCCCCATCAGTGAACGCAGAAACCGGGGCGCGCCGCAAGAGCCGATTCAACCTTTTGGCGAGTTTCGGCGAAAAACCGGTGTCCGCCGGCGCGCCGAACGGCAGCATCTTGCCCAACCGGGGTTGTGGGGGGCGCGGAAAGGCCCAAGTTATGTGCGACCAGCCCGAGGTTGCCCATGCCCTACGCCCATTCCGACAAGACCGATGCCCAGCTAACCGCCCCCGCGCCGCCCGTGGAGACCCGCGAAAAGCTGGAAGGCGGCATCGCCTTCCGCTTGAATTCCGAGTTCCAGCCGGCGGGCGACCAGCCCACGGCCATCGCCGAACTCAGCCAGGGCGTGCGCGACGGCGAGCGCGACCAGGTGCTGCTGGGCGCCACGGGCACCGGCAAGACCTACACCATGGCCAAGATCATCGAGGGGACGCAGCGCCCCGCGATCATCCTGGCGCCGAACAAGACCCTCGCCGCACAGCTTTACGGCGAGTTCAAGGGCTTCTTCCCCGACAACGCGGTCGAGTACTTCGTCAGCTACTACGACTACTACCAGCCCGAAGCCTACGTCCCCCGGTCGGACACCTTCATCGAGAAGGAAAGCCAGATCAACGAACAGATCGACCGGATGCGCCACTCGGCCACCCGGGCGCTGCTCGAACGGGACGACGTGATCATCGTGGCGTCGGTGTCGTGCATCTACGGCATCGGCTCGGTCGAGACCTACGGCGCCATGACCCAGGACCTGCACGTGGGCAAATCCTACGACCAGCGGGCGGTCATGGCCGACCTCGTGGCGCAGCAATACCGCCGCAACGACCAGGCGTTCCAGCGCGGCAGCTTCCGGGTGCGGGGCGACAGCCTGGAGATCTTCCCGGCGCACCTGGAGGACCGGGCGTGGAAGTTGAGCTTCTTCGGGGAAGAGCTTGAAAGCATTACCGAGTTCGATCCGCTGACCGGCGAGAAGACCGGCAGCTTCGACCGCATTCGCGTCTATGCCAACAGCCACTACGTGACGCCGAAACCGACGATGAAACAGGCGGTCATCAACATCAAGAAAGAGCTGAAGCAGCGGCTGGACCAGCTGGTGGGCGAAGGCAAGCTGCTCGAGGCGCAGCGGCTGGAGCAGCGCACCAATTTTGACATCGAGATGCTGGAGGCCACCGGCGTCTGCAATGGGATCGAGAACTACTCGCGCTATCTTACGGGCCGCGCGCCGGGCGAGCCGCCCCCCACCCTGTTCGAGTTCATTCCCGACAATGCCATCGTCTTCGCGGACGAATCCCACGTCAGCGTGCCGCAGATCGGCGGCATGTACCGGGGCGACTATCGCCGCAAGTTCACGCTGGCCGAGCACGGGTTCCGCCTGCCCAGCTGCATGGACAACCGCCCGTTGAAGTTCGAGGAATGGGACGCCATGCGGCCCCAGTCGGTGTTCGTGTCGGCCACCCCCGCCGCGTGGGAGCTGGAACAGACCGGCGGTGTCTTCACCGAACAGGTGATCCGCCCCACGGGTCTTCTGGATCCGCAGGTCGAGATCCGGCCGGTCGAAACCCAGGTCGACGATCTGCTGGACGAGATCCGTCGCGTGACCGAGCAGGGCATGCGCACGCTCTGCACCACGCTGACCAAGCGCATGGCCGAGGACCTGACCGAGTACCTGCACGAGCAGGGCATCAAGGTCCGCTACATGCACTCGGACATCGACACGATCGAGCGGATCGAGATCCTGCGCGACCTGCGGCTGGGCGCGTTCGACGTGCTGATCGGCATCAACCTGCTGCGCGAGGGGCTGGATATTCCCGAATGCGGGCTGGTGGCGATCCTCGACGCCGACAAGGAGGGCTTCCTGCGCTCGGAAACCTCGCTGATCCAGACCATCGGGCGGGCCGCGCGGAACGCCGACGGCCGCGTCATCATGTATGCCGACCGCATCACCGGCTCGATGGAGCGCGCCATGCGCGAGACCGAGCGGCGCCGTGAGAAGCAGCTGGCCTACAACGAGGAACACGGGATCACGCCCGCCACGGTGAAGAAAAACGTCGAGGACATCCTCGCCGGGCTTTACAAGGGCGACGTGGACATGAACCGCGTGACCGCCAAGATCGACCCGAAGGCGCAGGGGTCGAACCTGCAGGCGGTGCTGGACGGCCTGCGCGCCGACATGCGCAAGGCGGCGGAGAACCTGGAATTCGAGGAAGCCGCCCGCCTGCGCGACGAGGTCAAGCGGCTGGAGGCCGTGGACCTCGCCGTGTCCGACGACCCCATGGCCCGCCAATCCGCCGTCGAGGCCGCGTCGGAGGCGTCCACGAAGGCGTCCGGACGGAGTACGGCGGGCCGCCCGGGGCAGCGTGGGGGGAACGTGAAGCGGCGGAAAAAGGGCTAGCCAGTCGGCGGGAAGCGAGGCCCTGTCGATTTCGACGGGCTTCAGACCGAGGCGGCGAGCTTCCCCGCCATCTCCTCCAACGCCCCCGCCAGCGGGGTCGTCTTGCGCCAGATCATGCCCACCGTCCGCGCGGGCTGGGGCTCGCTGAACCGGCCCACCGAGACCGGGGCGGCGCGGGTTTCGACCTCCACCGCCATCTCGGGGATCAGAGTCACGCCCATCCCCGCGCCGACCATCTGCACGAGCGTCGACAGCGACGTGGCGTCGAGACCCAGCGCGGTGTGGGCGCGGTCGAGATCGCAGAAGGACAGCGCCTGGTCGCGGAAGCAGTGACCTTCCTCCAGCAGCAGCAGGCGCATCTCGCGCAGCTCGTCCCGGCCGGGCATGGGGCGGTCCGCGTCGGACTCGGGGCGGACCAGCACGAAGGGCTCGGAGAACAACGGCACCTCGGTGAAGGCCGGCTCGCCGATGGGCAGGGCCACGATGGCGCAGTCGATCCGGCCCTCTGACAACTCGCGCAGAAGGGCCGAGGTCACCGTTTCGCGGATGTCGATGGCCAGGTCCGGCCAGCCGCGGGCCAGCTGCCCCATGAGCCGCGGCAGCAGGTAGGGCGCGATGGTCGGGATGATCCCCAACCGCAGCCGCCCACGAAGCCCGCCCCCTGCCCCGCGCGCCGCGTCGCCGAGATCGTCCACCGATTGCAGCACGGCGCGGATGCGGGGGCGCAGCGCCTCGCCCAGCGCGGTCAGGGTCACGGACCGGCCGCCGCGTTCGAACAGCGGCCCGCCCAGCTGCGTCTCGAGCTCGCGGATCTGGACCGACAGGGCGGGCTGCGAGATCGCCGTCACATCGGCCGCGCGGCCGAAATGGGCCTGGTCGGCCAGCGCCTCGAAATAGCGCAACTGCTTGAGGGTCAGGTTTTTCATAATTTGAAGTTATGGGAAATATAGCAAAGCACAAGTTTCCCTCATGGCCCGTGCCTGTTAGAACGATTCCAGACAGGCAGGCCCCCTGCCCCGAACGATCAACAAGAGCGGAGAGACCCCATGATGGACGGAAGCGACAGCCCGCGTGGCAACGGCGGCTGCCCCGTGATCCACGGCACCCAGTCGAACCAGAAGGCGCGCAGCAACCGCGACTGGTGGCCCAACCAGCTGAACCTGCGGATCCTGCACCAGAACCTGCCGGAAACGACGCCCTACGCGCCCAGCTTCGACTACGCCGAGAAGTTCGAGGCGCTGGACCTGAAGGCGCTGAAGAAGGACCTGGCCGACCTGATGACCGACAGCCAGGACTGGTGGCCCGCGGACTATGGCCACTATGGCCCCTTCTTCGTGCGCATGGCCTGGCACAGCGCCGGCACCTACCGCACGGCCGACGGGCGCGGCGGCTCGTCCAGCGGGTCCCAGCGGTTCGCGCCCCTGAACTCGTGGCCCGACAACGGCAACCTCGACAAGGCCCGCCGCCTGCTGTGGCCGATCAAGCAGAAATACGGCGACGCGATCTCGTGGGCCGACCTGTTCATCCTGACCGGCAACGTCGCGATGGAGACCATGGGCTTCAAGACCTTCGGTTTCGGCGGCGGTCGCGAGGACATCTTCGAGCCCGAGGAAGACATCTACTGGGGCATGGAAGACGAGTGGCTGGGCACCAAGGACGTCCGCTACACCTCGCATGACGGCGAGGGGCGGTTCCTGGAAAACCCGCTGGCCGCCGTGCAGATGGGCCTGATCTACGTGAATCCCGAGGGCCGCAACGGCGAGCCGGACCCGATGAAATCGGCCGAGGACATCCGCGAGACCTTCGCCAAGATGGCCATGAACGACGAGGAAACCGTCGCGCTGACCGCCGGCGGCCACACCTTCGGCAAGGCGCACGGCGCGGGTGACGCGGGGCTCGTCGGCTCCGAACCCGAGGGCGCACCGATGGAGTCGATGGGCTTCGGCTGGAAGAACGCGTTCGAGACCGGCATGGCCGAGCACACCACCACCAGCGGGATCGAGGGCGCCTGGACCCCCAACCCGATCAAGTGGGACATGGGCTATTTCGAAACGCTGCTGGGCAACGAGTGGGAACTGACCAAGTCGCCCGCCGGCGCGCACCAGTGGAAGCCCAAGGGCGACGCCATGGCCGACGCCGTTCCCGACGCCCACCGCGACAACGTCCGGCATGCGCCGATGATGACCACCGCCGACATGGCGATGAAGGTGGACCCCGCCTATCGCAAGATCAGCGAGGATTTCCTGGCCAATCCCGACAAGTTCGCCGATGCCTATGCCCGCGCGTGGTTCAAGCTGACCCACCGCGACATGGGCCCGAAGGTACGCTACCTCGGCGACGAAGTCCCGGACGAGGACCTGATCTGGCAGGATCCCATCCCCGCCGGCCCCAGCCTGACGGACGCGCAGGTGGCCGAGTTGAAGGGCAAGATCCTGGACAGCGGCCTGTCGGTGTCGGAACTGGTGCGGGCGGCGTGGGCCTCGGCCTCGTCCTTCCGCGGATCCGACAAGCGCGGCGGTGCCAACGGTGCGCGCGTGCGGCTGGCGCCCCAGCGTGGCTGGGCCGCGAACGACCCCGCGAACCTGGACAAGGTGCTGCCGGTGCTGGAAGGCATCAAGGACGGCTTCGACGGCGACGTGTCGCTGGCCGACCTCATCGTGCTGGGTGGCTCGGCCGCGGTGGAAAAGGCCGCGCGCGACGCGGGCTTCGACATCGAGGTGCCGTTCGCACCGGGCCGCGGTGACGCCACCGAAGAGCAGACCGACGCCGAAAGCTTCGAGCCGCTCGAGCCCAAGTCCGACGGCTTCCGCAACTACCAGGAGCGGGCCTTCACCTCGTCCCCCGAGGAGCTGATGGTCGACCGCGCACAACTGCTGACGCTGACCGCGCCCGAGATGACGGTGCTGGTGGGCGGCCTGCGGGTGCTGGGCGGCAATACCGGCGGCACGGCGCACGGCGTGCTGACCGACCGTCCCGGCCAGCTGACGAACGACTTCTTCGTCAACCTGCTGGACATGGGGACCGAGTGGGCCGTGGCCGACGAGGCGGCGGGCACCTACCAGGGCCGCGACCGCAAGACCGGCGCCGACCGCTGGACCGGCACGCGCTGCGACCTCGTGTTCGGCTCGAACAGCCAGCTGCGCGCGATCTCCGAGGTCTATGCGCAGGCGGACTCGGGCGAGCGCTTCGTCCGCGACTTCGTGGCGGCATGGGTCAAGGTGATGAACGCCGACCGGTTCGACCTGGCGGCCTGATCTGCGTCACGCGTGAAAATGAAAAAGGCACCCCGCGGGGTGCCTTTTTTACGACAGTATGTGGGCCGGGTTTACTCCGGCGCGGGCTCGACATCGACCGACGGCACGGTGACTTCGGTCTCTTCCGTGTCGACCTCGACATCCACGTCGGGAACCTCGACCGTCTCGGTCTCGGTGCCGACATCGACCGACCCGGTCTGAACGTCGACCTCGGGCATTTCGCCCGGCTCGGCCGAGACGTCCACGTCGACATCGGGCAGCGCGCCCTCGTCGGTCACGTCCACGTCGATGAAGTAGAAGGCCAACAGGGCCACGATCACCGCCACCAGGAGGGCGGCAAGAACTCCGCGTTTCATAACGCTCTCACCTATTCGTTATAACATCTGCGGCAAATACGCGCGGAAGCCCGGGATGTTCCGAAAAGTCTCGCGCGATGCGAATTAATCTTTGCCGCGCAAGGCCCGCACCAGCGCCAGGACCACCACCGCCCCGATCAGCGCCGTGATCAGGATGACCAGCAATCCACCGGCCGCGAGGATGCCGAGGCCCAGCGCGGCCAGGATGAACGGCAGCGCGACCGCCCCCGCGATGCCGGCGATCAGGTAGAGAAGCCGTTGCCGGCCGGCCAAGGCGCCGGCGATGAGCCCTGCCACCGCGCCGATGACAACAAGCAGGATCAGCGCCGTCGCGCCGATCACGTCCAGGATCTGTTCCATAGCGGTCCCCTCATGCGTCCGTTCGCACAGCGCACGAGGGGTGTTCCGGGTTCCCTCAATAGGGCCTGTCGCAGCGCACCGTCAGTTGCACCTTGCCCTTCACCGCCTTGCTCCAGCGCAGGCGCACGCGGTTGTTGGCGGGTCCCTCCAGCGGCGTGGCGGCTGGCATGTCGTAGACGGCAGACCCGCCGCTGTCGGTGATGCTGCCCTGCGCGGCCACACCGGGAACCGTCCGGCTCCACCCGCCGAAGGGCAGCCACGGGCCGGGATCGAGCGTCCAGTTCTGCGCGGCGGAGCCCTGGGTGAATTCCAGCGTGACCGGGTTGATGGTTTCCTGCAGGATGTTGTTGAAGCTGTTGGCCGAGAAGTCGATCACGCGGTGCCGCGACGCGTCCAGCGGCGCGATCGAGTCGTCCACCCGTTCGACCCGGTTCAGCGGACCGTTGATCGACCGGAACGTGTTCCCCGTGACGCTGAGCCCCTGGATGAAATGACCGGTGCCGAAGGGCTTCACCACGATGAACGTGAACCAGTCGGCCGCGTTCAGCGCGTTGAAGATGTTGCCGGTCAGGCTGAGCCCGCCAAAGCTGAACTGGTTCGCGAAATCCGGGAACGGCTCGTACTGGTTCGACATCTCGATGTGGCAATTGTCGATGTAGTTGCCGGTGATGATCGTCTTCGGGTTGGTCTGGGTGAACACGCAACCCGCCGTCAGGGGCCCGTCGGGGGTGTTGTCGCCCTGGAACCAGTGGTTTCCGACGATGATGTGGCCCGAGCCGTTCAGCACCATGGTCGTGCCGAACCGCTGGAACCGGCTGTCGCGGATCTTGGCGTCGTTGGCGTTCACGTTGAAGCCGACGCTGATCCGTTGCGGCGCTGCGACGGGCTGTTCGTCGGACACGAACAGGCAGCGGTCGACCATCAGGTCCTGGCAGCCCCGTCCGTGGCTGGTGATGCCGCGATGGCTGGGCTTGGTCATCGACACGTCCCGGATCTGGAAGGTCTCGCCCAGGGGCGGCAGCAGAATGCCGCTGGCCTTGCCGTCCATCTGGAAATCCACGTCGTCGATGGTGAATTTCGACATCTTGGTGAAGCCCGAGAAGTCGAGCACGTAGCGATAGCGCGTGAAGGTATAGCTCTGGTTCGCCGCCGCCCCCCAAAGCGGCGCCGACAGCTCGATCGTGCCCGCGCCTAGGTTGCGCGACCGCACGAAGACCTCGCGCCCCACGCCGGTGCCCTCGATCCGCGCGCCGACCTCGATATTCGCGATGCCGGTCACGTTGCTCAGCCGGGTGGGATTGGAGCCCGGGTTGTACTGGGCCGTGGCGGTGACGGTGCCCAGGGTCCAGCCGGTGCCGGACTTGACGTTGAACTGGCCGTTGCGGATGACGCGCCGGATCTCGAACACCGTCTCGTTCGCGGCCTCGGCCATGTCGATGGGGCCGAACACGTCGATGCGCCGCCCGCCCAGGTCCAGCGACTCGTGATCCGCATTGGACAGCAGGGCCTGGAACGCCTTCTTGAAGGCTTCGACCTCATCTCCGAAGGCATCGATATAGCTTGGCAGATCGAAGTTCCTGCGCAGCAGGAACCGCCGGTTGCGGGGTTGGCTCACCGTGCCCTCGAACCGGATGCGGGTGTCGATGGTCACGTCCTGCCCGAGGTAGTAGGTCCCGGCGGGCACGATGATCTCGCGCCCCGCAGACGCGGCATCGGCGGCCTCGAACGCGGCCGAGTCGTCGGTCACCCCGTCGCCCTTGGCCCCGAAATCGACCACGTCGACCACGGGGATCACCTTGCGCAGGTAGGCGCCGGTGATGTCCTCGATCATCAGGTCGTCGATGCGCACCACGCCACCCGATGGCCCGGTCAGGTCCAGCCCGAAATAGCCGTAGGTGGGTTCGCCCCCCCAGACCATGTCGACGCCGCCACGCGCGCCCGGTCCCACGATGGCCGAGACCTCGACCACCTCGCCGTAGCTGGTCAACGGCACCACCGGCCCGGTTTCGGGGATGCCGCCCACGGCCACGTCGTTGCCGCGCCCCGCCCAGCCGGCGATGCGCACGGAGGGAAGGTTGCCCGACACCGCCTTCACCCGCGCGGTGATGCGCAGGTAGCAGCCCGGCTCGATCGGGGTGCGGATCATGTAGCGCAGCCGCTGCGTGGCCTGGGTCTTCAGCAGTTCCAGCGCGCCGCCGAAATCCTGGTCGGCCGGTACGAAGGCCGCGTTGGACGCGTTTTCATAGGTGGGCGATCCGGCGGTGCCATTACCGCTGGACCAGACGTCGAGCCCGGCGGCGAAAGGCGTCGGCATCAGCACGATGCCGTCGGTGATGGTCTTGTTCATGGTGGTCCCCGCGTGAATGACGCGCGCCCCGGGAAGACCGGGCCGCTTCGGGGACAAGGGATAGGCAGGCGGGCGTTAAGACGGCCTGCGCCCTGCGTGCGGTGGCCTCAGGCGCCGACCTGGGGGGCGCGCAGCAGCCGCACGCCGTTGATCTGCCACCCGTCCGCGGTCTCGATCATCTCGTATTCCAGGACGTGCAGCGCGCCGCCCGTGTCACGCATCATCACCCGCTGCTGCACCCGGTCGCCCAGCGGCCGGGCATCGAGGAAGGTCACGTCCTCGGGGCGATAGACCATGGGATAGCCTTGCCGCACCATCTGGCCGAACCGTTCGGGCGTGCCGAACATGCCCTTGATCATGGGCGAGGCATAGGTGAACGCGGTGGCGAAATCGTCAGCCCGGAAGGCATCGAGCTGGGCGCTGATGACCCCTTCGATGGCGGCGTCCTCGGCCGGTGCGATGACGGGCGCGATCAGCGCGGCGGCAAGACAGGCGGTGAAAAGCGGTTTCATGGGCGATCCTCCTACGGTCAGAGACACGCAAGGATGATGGCGCAAGTTTCGGATCTGCCCATGCGACGATTGGTGTCGGCGGGCCCGTCAGCTCATCTGTGACAGGCGCGCCACGTAGCGGGCCAGCGTGTCGATCTCGAGGTTCAGCCGGTCGCCCACCTTGCGCGCGCCCCAGGTCGTGACCTGCTTGGAGTGGGGGATCAGGTTCACGTCGAAGGACGCCCCGTCCACGGCGTTCACCGTCAGCGACGTGCCGTCCAGCGCGATCGAGCCCTTGGGCGCGATGTACCTGGCCAGCGCCTCGGGCGCCTCGATGGTGAAGCGGGTCGAGCCGTCGATCTCTACCATGCCGGTGATCCTCGCCACGCCATCCACGTGACCCGACACGATGTGCCCGCCCAGCTCGTCGCCCACGCGCAGGCTGCGTTCCAGGTTCAGCCGCGTGCCGGGCGCCCAGCCCGTGTCGCCGATATTGGTCTTCGACACGGTCTCGGCGCTGATCTCGACCTCGAACCATCCGCGCGGGTCGGTGCCGGTGTCGGTGACGGTCAGGCAGATGCCGTCGCAGGCGATGGACGCGCCCAGCGGCACGGTCGCGATGTCGTAGGAGGTGGCGATCCGCGCGCGCAGGTCATGGGGACGCTCGACCTTCAGAACCTCGCCGATATCGGTGATCAGTCCGGTGAACATGCGCCGCTCCTTCGTGGTGGGATCCTGCCGCGGATATGGCCCGCGCGGGGCAGCGGTGACAAGGGCTGCACCATCCGGGACATTAAATAACCACCTTTCCACGCCAGGATCCCGGTGATTGAGTGGCGGGGACCATGAAGATGAGCGGTGATATCCACGACCCGGGCCAAAGGCGGTTCCTGTTCCTTCAGGGGCCGCACGGACCCTTTTTCGGCCGGCTGGGCCGGATGCTGTCGCTGGCGGGGGCGCGTTGCTGGCGGGTGGGGTTCAACCGCGGCGACCAGGCGTTCTGGCCCGATGCCGACCGCTACATCGCCTATCGCGATCCGTCCGAGGCCTGGCCGCAGACCTTCCGCGACCTGGTGGCCCGGCACGGGATCACCGATATCGTCCTTTACGGGGACGCGCGCGCGATCCACGCCGAGGCCATCGCCGCCGCCCGCACGCTGGGCCTGACCATCCACGTCTTCGAGGAAGGATACCTGCGGCCCTACTGGGTGACCTACGAGCGCGGCGGCTCGAACGGCAACTCGGCGCTGATCGGTATGGACGTCACCGGGATGCAAAAGGCGCTGGCCGCGTCCACGGGCGAGCAGCCCGAGGCCCCGGCCCATTGGGGCGATATGCGCCAGCACATCTTCTACGGCGCCGCCTATCACGCCTTCGTGCTGCTGCTGAACCGGCGCTATCGCAACTTCCGCCCGCATCGCGCGCTCAGCGTCGCGCAGGAATTCCGGCTGTACCTGAAGCGGCTGCTGCTGATGCCGGCGCTCTGGGCCGACCGGGTCATCGCGACCGCGCGGGTGCGCGGGGGCGGCTATCCCTACCACGTGGCATTGCTGCAGCTGGAACACGACAGCAGCTTCCAGGCGCATTCTCCCTTCGGCACCATGACCGAATTCCTGGACCTGCTGATCGACGGCTTCGCCACCGGCGCCCCGGGGCACCACCACCTGGTCATCAAGGCCCACCCGCTCGAGGATGGGCGGGTAGACCTGCGCGCCCATATTAGGCGCCGCGCCGCCGATCGCGGGGTCTCGGGCCGGGTGCATTTCCTGCGCGGTGGCAAGCTGGCGCAACTGCTCGACCATGCCCGGTCGGCCGTGACGGTGAACTCGACCGCCGCGCAGCAGGTCCTGTGGCGGGGTCTGCCGCTGAAGGTGTTCGGCACGGCCGTCTACGCCAAGCCCCAGTTCGTGTCGGATCAGCCGCTGCCCGATTTCTTTCGCTGGCCCGACAGCCCCGACGCCCGCGCCTACCGCGATTACCGCCGGTTCCTGCTGGAAACCAGCCAGATCCCGGGGTCGTTCTACTCGGCCAAGGGGCGCCGGCAATTGCTGCGCCAGGTGGTGGATCTCATGCTGGCGCGCGACGATCCCTACGAGCTTTTGCAGAAGGGGCGCGCGGCTCCAAGGCAACAGTTACGCGTCGTGACCTGAACCCGCACGACCGTCAGGCTTTCAAAAATACAACATCCGGTCTACGCTCGGCTATAAAAAGTCGAGGCAGAATAACAAGGTCGAGGAGACCGGGCAGTGAAAATCCAATATTCCCGCTGGGGCAAGCCCGTAGCGGCCCTGGCAATCCTGGCCGTTTTGGCCGGGTGCGGGCTGCCGCGAAGCGGCCCGACCAAACGCGAAATCTTCGCCGGATCCGTCCAGCGCGAGGGAGACGCCTTCATCGTCTCCGTCAATTCCCGGGTGACGCGGGCCACGGCGGTCTATCCGTCGCTGGGCTTCTCGCGGAGCTTCGTCAACGCCGGTGTCCTGGGATCTGACACGATCCAGCCGGGCGACACGCTGGGCCTGACGATCTACGAGAATGTCGACGACGGGCTGCTGGTGCCCCAGGGCGCGCCGTCGGCCGTGCTGGAAGAGGTGCAGGTCGACGGGAACGGCTTCATCTTCGTGCCCTACGCCGGCCGGGTCCGGGCCGCCGGCAACACGCCCGAGGCCATCCGGCGCATCATCACCGACCGGCTGGACAGCCAGACGCCCGAGCCGCAGGTGCTGGTCCGGCGCCTCCAGGGCGACGGCACCACCGTATCGGTCACCGGCGGCGTGGGCGCGCAGGGCGTCTATGCCATCGAACGTCCCACCCGGACGCTCACCGCCATGCTTGCGCGCGCAGGCGGCATCGCCATCCCCAACGAGACCGCGCAAGTCACCGTGGTGCGCCATGGCCGGCAGGAAAAGGTCTGGTTCCAGGATCTCTACGAGAACCCGCATTTCGACATCGCCCTGCGCGGCGGCGACAAGATCCTGGTCGAGCAGGATCAGCGCAGCTTCAGCGCGCTCGGCGCCACCGGCACGCAGCAGCTGGTGCCCTTCGACCGGCAGACGATCTCGGCCATCGAGGCCATCGCGCTGGTCGGCGGTCTCAGCACCAACTTGGCCGACCCCACCGGCGTTTTCGTCTTCCGCAACGAGGCCGAGGTCATCGCCGAACAGGTTCTGGCCCGCGACGATCTGCAGGGGGCGCAGCGCATGGTCTACGTGCTGGATCTCACCGCGCCGAACGGCATGTTCGAGGCGCGCGATTTCGCCATCCGCGACGGCGACACCGTATACGTGACCGAAGCGCCCTATACCCAGTGGCAGAAGACGCTGTCGGCCATCACCGGCACCGCCGCGACCGCCAGCAACATCGACTCGCTCGGCGGCAACTAGGCCCGTGGCCCCGGGGCCGTCCGAGCCGGGCAAGAGGCTGTTCGCCTACAATGGCGGGTTCCTGAACGCGCGCGTGCGCCGCATCCTGGCCTTGGCCGGCCATCGCCTGACCACCGGGCGGCCCGGCGACGGCGACGCGGTGGCCGTCTGGGGCCGCTCGCCCACCGCCCACCGGGGCGAGACCATGGCGGCGCGCTACGGTGTGCCGATTGTCCGGGTCGAGGACGCCTTCCTGCGTTCGCTGCATCCTGGTCGCACGGGCGCGCCGCCCATGGGCCTGCTGCTGGATCGCAGCGGCGTGCATTTCGACAGCAGCCACCCATCCGACCTGGAAACCATGCTGGCGAGTGCCGCGCTGGACGACACCGTTCTGCTGGACCGCGCGCGCGACGTGATCGACCGCCTCCGCCGCGATCACCTGACGAAATACTGCGCCGTGGACCCCGACCTGCCCCTGCCCGACCCTGGCTACGTCCTGGTGGTGGACCAAACCCGCGGCGACGCATCGATCACCCACGGGGCCGGATCCGAGGAACTGTTCGCCGAGATGCTGGCCTTCGCCCGGATCGAGAACCCGGGCGCCCGCATCGTCATCAAGACCCATCCCGAAACGGCCCAGGGCTTCCGCGACGGCCATTTCTCGGAGAAGGACAAGGACGGCAAGACCACCCTTCTGGACACGCCCGTGTCGCCCTGGAGCCTGCTGGAGGGCGCCGTTGCGGTGTATGCCGTGACCAGCCAGATGGGGTTCGAGGCGATCCTGGCAGGCCATCGACCGCGCGTCTTCGGGCAGCCGTTCTATGGCGGCTGGGGCCTGACGCAGGACGAGAACCCCCAGCCCCGGCGCGAACGCAAGCTGACCCGCGCGCAGCTCGTGGCGGGCGCGTTGATCGAGTATCCGCTCTGGTATGACCCCCATCGCGACCGGCTGTGCGAGATCGAGGATACGCTTGATGCGCTGGCCGCCGAGGCGCGGGCCTGGCGCGAGGATCGCCACGGTTGGATCGCGGGCGGCATGCGGCTGTGGAAACGCGGACCTTTGCAACAGGTCTTCGGCCGCCACCGCGCGATGGTATTCGAACCCGACCCCGACCGCCTGGTCGCCCGCTCGGAAGGGACAGGACGGCGTGCCATGTGCTGGGCGGGAAAGCTTCCGCCGTCACTGGCCGCCGCGGGGATCCACCGGCTCGAGGACGGGCTTCTGCGCTCGCGCGGGCTGGGCGCGGACCTGGTGCCCCCGCTGTCGTTGGTCATCGATCCCGAGGGCATCTACTACGACCCCACCCGCCCCTCGCGGCTGGAGCAGCTCATCGCCCGTAGCGTCGAGTTGAAGCCGTCCGAGGTCGAACGCGCGCGGCGTCTGATCGCACGCCTCACGGCCGAGGGGCTGACCAAGTACAATATCGGCACCGCCACGCTGCCCGATCTTCCCCGCGACCGGCACGTGATCCTGGTGCCGGGCCAGGTGGCCGACGACGCGTCGATCCGCCTGGGCACCGACGCGGTGTCGGACAACACGGCTCTGCTCGCGCGGACCAGGGCCGAGAACCCGGATGCCTTCCTGGTCTACAAGCCACACCCGGACGTCGAGGCCGGCTTGCGCGAGGGCGCAGTAGCAGCGGACAACGCAGACCTCGTGCTGGCCGGCACCGACGCGGCCGCGCTCCTGCGGGCCGTGGATGCGGTGTGGACCATGACATCCACCGTCGGGTTCGAGGCGCTGCTGCGCGGCGTGCCGGTCACCTGCCTGGGCACGCCGTTCTACGCGGGCTGGGGCCTGACGGCCGACCTGGGACGCGTGCCCGCCCGGCGCGTGGCGCGTCCGAACCTGGCCCAACTGGTTCACGCGGTGCTCATCGGCTACCCGCGCTACCACGATCCGGTGACCGGCACGCCCTGTCCCGTCGAGGTCGCCGTCGACCGGCTGGCCGCGGGAAGGGCCCTGCCCCGCTCGCCCCTGAACCGGCTGCTGGCCAAGGCCCAGGGCGCGCTGGCGTCACAGGCGCATCTCTGGCGCTAGGCGCGGGTCCAGGTCGCCATGACGTCGCCGCCCACCGGGCGCACATCCTCCAGCGCGAACCGTGGCGCATCGGCCAGGGCCGACAGGCCCAGCGCACCCAGCGACGGCTGGCCCTCGGCGCCCAGGGCGACGCCGGCGGTGAACCCCACCAGCCGGTCCACCAGCCCGGCCTGCAAAAGGGCGGCGCCGAAACTGCCGCCGCCTTCGCAGAACACGCGGGTCAGCCCCGCGTCGCCCATGGCGTTCAGCAAGGCCGCGGGGTCGAGCCGCCCCCGGTCCAGCGGCAGCTCGATCAGGCGCGCGCCAAGTCCCGCCCAGTGGTCGCGGCGGTCCTGCGGCGCGTCGGGGCCATGGCAGAGCCACAGACCGTCATTCGCGCTGCCTTCGAGCCGCCCGCCCGGTGGCAGGTCGAGCCGCCGCGTGGCGACGATGCGCACGGGCTGGCGGGCCACGCCCAGATCCCGCACGGTCAGCATCGGGTCGTCCGCACGCGCCGTGCCGCCCCCGACCAGCACCGCGTCGTGGATCATCCGCTGGGCGTGAACGGCCCGCCGCGCGCCGGGGCCGGTGATCCAGCGTGACTCACCGCTGGCCGTGGCGATGCGGCCGTCGAACGACGTCGCCAGCTTCAGCGTCAGGCGCGGCCGCCCCTGCCCGATCCGCGTGAGATAGCCCGCCTGGTCGGCCCGTGCCGCCGCTTCGCCGACACCGATCTCCACTTCGATCCCCGCCTCGCGCAGTCGCGCATGCCCGCGCCCCGCCACACGCGGATCGGGATCCTGCATGGTGGTGATCACGCGCGCGACGCCCGACCGGATCAGCGCGTCGGCGCAAGGCGGCGTCCGCCCGTGATGCGCGCAGGGTTCAAGCGTGACGAAGACATCGGCGCCGCGCGCGGCGTCGCCGGCCTGCTCCAGCGCCATGGTCTCGGCGTGGGGGCGGCCGCCGGGCTGGGTCCAGCCGCGGCCGACGACGCGCCCGTCCTTGACCACGACGCAGCCTACGGCGGGGTTCGGCCACGCCTGACCAAGACCGCGCCGTCCAAGGGACAGCGCGTGCGCCATGAAGGCCGCGTCGGTCACTCTTCCGGCTGTGCGGGCGGGCGCAGTTCGCTGACGAACTTGTCAAAGTCGTCGGGCGCCTGGAAATTCTTGTAAACGCTGGCGAACCGCACGTAGGCGACGGTGTCGATGCGGGCGAGGCTTTCCATCACGATCTCGCCGATAACCTTCGACGGGATGTCGGTGTCGCCCATGGATTCCAGCCGCCGCACGATGCCCGAGATCATCTGGTCCACCCGCTCGGGCTCGACCGGGCGTTTCTGCATCGAGATGCGGACCGAACGTTCCAGCTTGTCGCGGTCGAAATCCTCGCGCCGGCCGTTGGTCTTGACCACGACCAGATCACGCAGCTGCACCCGTTCGTAGGTGGTGAACCGTCCCGCGCAAGCCGGGCAGAACCGGCGACGCCGGATCGCCACGTGGTCTTCGGCCGGGCGCGAGTCCTTAACCTGGGTGTCGATATTGCCGCAGAAAGGACAGCGCATGCGGAATTCCTTGGGTTCGGTCAGCCGTTGGACACGACCACTATAGGCAGCCCCGCAGAGCTTGGGTAGCCCGGAATTTCCGTCGCTAGATAGGCTTCCGTGAACCGGTGCCGGGTGCCCCGCGTTGCCCGTGCGCAATCAGACACCATCACAGGAGCGACCCATGGCAAATAAGACCCTGTTCATCACCGGCGCAAGCTCGGGCATCGGCGCGGCGACGGCCCGCGCGGCGGTCGCGGGCGGCTGGAACGTGGCGCTGTTCGCCCGGTCCGAGGACAAGCTCGGCGCGCTCGTGGACGAGCTGGGCGATGCGGCCCTGGCCCTGCCCGGAGACGTGACCGACCTGGCGGCGCTGGAAGACGCGGTGACCCGGGCCGAGTCGCATTTCGGCGGCATCGACGCGGGCTTCGCCAATGCCGGGCGCGGCATGAAGAAAGCGGGCACCGTCGAGGGCGACGCCGACGACATGCGCGGCATGGTCGACGTGAACGTCATGGGCCTGCTCTGGACCGCTCGTGCGGTCATCCCGGCCCTGAAGAAGACGAAAGGCACGCTGGTCCTGACCGGCTCGGCCGCCGGGCGGCGCCACATCTCGGGCTCGATCTACGGCGCGACCAAGTGGTTCGTGCACGGCTACGCCGGCAACATGGCCGAGGAGATGCGCGAATGGGGCGGGCGCTGCACCGTCATCGCGCCGGGCATGGTCGATACGCCCTTCTTCGACGAGGGAAAGCCCGACAAGCTTCAGCCCGAGGACGTGGCCGACGCGGTGATGCACGCGATCACGGCCGACCCGCGCGCGGCAGTGCGCGAGATCTTCCTCATGCCGCAGAACTGAAGTCCTAGCGCCGCGCGGCCGGGCTGTCGCACAGGAAGCGCGCGTAGCCCGCGGTCAGGCCGGGGCTGTCCGACAGGCGCAGAAGCCCCGGATCGACCGCGCGCGCGACGTCCAGCGAGAAATCCATCGCCTCGCCCCCGCGGCGGGGCGGCGGGCTGGTGCGATAGATCCGCGTCGCGGGCGAAACCCCGAGGATGCTGATCGCGTAGTCCCCCGCCGCGCACCAGAAGGCGCGCGGCCCCGACAGCCCCTTGTAGGGCACGGTGAAATCGCCTGTCCCGCTGCCTTCGACCACCAGCGAATTCTCGGCGATGAAGGCGTGGGACGGCAGGGCGACGAGGCTGGCCAGAAGGGCGGCGGCGAGTGTGCGGGTCATGGGGACGGCTCCGGTCTCGGGCAGTTTTGCACAGTCTAGCGCGGTTGCACGGGCGACACATCCCCGCCGCGCCTCACGGCTCAGTCATCGGCGGCAAAATGCAGCGCCACCTGTCGGCTGTGCGGGCGACGGCGGTGCTCGACCAGGTAGAATCCCTGCCAAGTGCCCAGAACCATGCGGCCGCCCTGCACCGGGATTTGCAGGCTGACCGGCAGGTGCGCGGCCTTGATATGGGCGGGCATGTCGTCCGGCCCCTCTGCCCGGTGAACGAGGTAGTCCATGGACGGATCGTCCGCAGGGGGCGCCAGCCGGTCGAGCCACGCGAGGAGGTCGCGCTGCACGTCGGGATCGGCGTTCTCCTGGACAAGAAGCGAGCACGAGGTGTGGCGCACGAACAGCGTCAGAAGACCGTCGCGGCGCGGCAACCACTCGGCCACGCGGTCGGTGAATTCGGTCAGGCCGGGGCCGCGGGTATCGATGGTGATCGTTGTCTGCATGCGACAATGCTGCACGCCCCGCCCGGGCGGTGCAAGGGAACGACCGCCCCCGGACAACTGTTCTTTCGGCAAAACAGGAGGATAGCATGACCGACCCGAAGACAGGCCCCGGCACGACCGACGATCCCAACCAGGCGACCATTACCGGATTGCCCGAAAAGCCGGCCATCAAGCCGGACGTGCCCGATGACGACAGCGACCCGCAAGACCCCACCAGCGGCCCCGGATCGACCGAAGATCCCAACCAGGCAAGCCGCACCTGAGGTCATTTCCCCACCTGTCCCCGGGGCGCGCGGGCCGCTAGGCTCGCCGCCATGGATATCGCCGGCTCCCTTGCCCGCTGGGGCGTTCTGTTCGTCTACCTGGGCTGCGTGGTGGAAGGCGACGCCGTGGCGATCAGCGCCGGTGTGCTGGCCGACCAGGGGCGGCTGCCCTTCTGGCCGGTGGTGTTCGCCGCGGCGCTGGGGGCGTGGACCTGGGACATGGGGATATTCACCGCGGGACGGCTGTTTCGCGGCCATCCGCGCATCGCCCGGGCGCTGGAGCATCCCCGCGCGCAGCGGGTGACGCGGCGCCTGCTGCGGCGGCCGTGGCTTTTGGCGGGCATCTTCCGATTCATTCCCGCCACGCGCACGGTGGCGCCCCTGGCGCTGGCGACCGGATCATCCATCCGCGCTGCGACCTACGCGGCGATCACCGGGCCGGCCTGCCTTCTCTGGGCGATGATCGCGGTGACGATCGGCGCCGACCTCAGCCGGCTTCTGTCGGCCGTCTGGCGCGAGGCGCGAAGCGAGATGCAGATCGCGGCGGCCCTCGCCCTCGGCGGCGTGGCCATCTTCGCCTGGCGCCGCTGGAGCCTTGCCCGCGCCCGGGCGATCAGCCGAACCCTCGACGACCCCGAGCGCTAGGGCGCCCTAGTCGCTGAACAGGCGCTCGCCCTGCTCGTCGATCATCTGGCGCGCCTTGGCGAGGCTGGCCTGGGCCGCGGCCTCGAAGCTTTCCAGCCGGTCGGCCCGGATCAGGTGATGGCTGCGCGTGGTGCCGCCCACGTCCTTCTCGATCAGTGCGCCGATGCGGAACTGTCCACCATCCTTGGCGGGCTGCGGCGTAATGGTGAAGCCCTTGTAGGTTTCCGAAGGCTGCTCGGCCGGAGCCTTGTCGCCGGCGCGACCGAAGAGACGTTTCAGAATAGACATCACACCCTCTCCTTGATCGGGGCCGTTACAAGGGCGGCTTCGCGTGGGCCGCCGCCGGGGCCCTCGTCGCGGCCCAAAGACATGATCGCGATACCGGACTGCACGCCGGCGAACACGATGCCGTTCAGCACGAAAAAGATCGCGGCCGCGAACCAGCCGCCCGCGACATGCGTCACGAGATGCCCGATCCCGGCCACGTCGAACCACAGCACAAGCCCGGTGAAGACCGCGGCCAGCGCGAAGCCGAAGACGGCGTTCAGAATGTAGATGCGCACGATCCGCGGCAGCCGCGCCAGCGCCGCGGGCCGCCTGCGGAAAGGGTCGGTCAGGGAAAACATCGCAATCTCCCTCTCGGCATGCCCGGCCCCTGGCCGGGTCTCTCGGGACTACTGGTCGAGGAACGACCGCAGCTTGCGCGACCGGCTGGGGTGCTTGAGCTTCCTGAGCGCCTTCGCCTCGATCTGGCGGATCCGTTCGCGGGTCACGCTGAACTGCTGGCCGACCTCTTCCAGCGTGTGATCGGTGTTCATGCCGATGCCGAAGCGCATCCGCAGAACCCGCTCCTCGCGCGGGGTGAGGCTGGCCAGAACCCGGGTCGTGGTTTCCTTCAGGTTCTCCTGGATGGCCGAGTCGAGCGGCAGGACGGCGTTCTTGTCCTCGATGAAATCGCCCAGCTGGCTGTCTTCCTCGTCGCCGATGGGCGTCTCGAGGCTGATCGGTTCCTTGGCGATCTTCATCACCTTGCGAACCTTCTCCAGCGGCATCTGCAGCTTGTCGGCCAGTTCCTCGGGCGTTGGCTCGCGGCCGATCTCGTGCAGCATCTGGCGCCCGGTGCGGACCAGCTTGTTGATCGTCTCGATCATGTGGACCGGGATACGGATCGTCCGGGCCTGATCGGCGATCGAGCGGGTGATCGCCTGGCGGATCCACCACGTGGCGTAGGTCGAGAACTTATAGCCGCGGCGATACTCGAACTTGTCGACGGCCTTCATCAGGCCGATGTTGCCTTCCTGGATCAGGTCCAGGAATTGCAGGCCGCGGTTGGTGTATTTCTTCGCGATGGAGATCACGAGCCGCAGGTTCGCCTCGACCATCTCCTTCTTGGCCTGCCGGGCTTCCTTCTCGCCCTTCTGGACCTGCTGCACGATGCGGCGGAATTCGCTGATGTCGACGCCCACGTACTGGCCGACCTGGGCCATCTCGCCGCGCAGCTCCTCGACCTTGGGGGTCGAGCGCTCGATCAGCGCCTGCCAGCCCCGGCCGGACTTCTCGCCCATCCGGTCGAGCCAGGTGGGGTCGAGCTCGTAGCCGCGGTATTCCTCGACGAATTCGCGGCGGTTGATGCGGGCCTGGTCGGCCAGCTTCACCATGGCGCTGTCGATGGACATGATCTTGCGGTTGATGCCGTAAAGCTGGTCGATCAGCGCTTCGATACGGTTGTTGTGCAGGTGAAGCTCGTTCACCAGCTCGACGATCTCGGCGCGCAGCTTCTGGTACTTGGCCTCGTCCGCCTCGCTGAACGAGCCGTCCTCGTTCAGCGTGGCCGACATGCGCAGGTCCTGCATCTCGCTCAGCTCGGCGTAGTCGCGGGCGATGACGTCCAGCATTTCCAGCACGCGCGGCTTCAGCGCGGCTTCCATGGCGGCAAGGCTCATGTTGGCCTGCTCGTCCTCGTCCTCGTCGTCATCCTTCGAGATCGGGTTGCCGTCGGCATCGACGTCGGGCTGGTCGTCCGACGAGCCCTTGTCCGAGGTATCGGCACCGGCGGCGGCAACGCCGCCGACCACTGCGGTCTCGTCCTCTTCACCCTCTTCGCCCATGGACCGGCCGAAGGTCGTCTCGAGGTCGATCACGTCGCGCAGCAGGATGTCCTCGGACAGAAGCTCGTCGCGCCAGATGGTGATGGCCTGGAAGGTCAGCGGGCTTTCGCACAGCCCCAGGATCATCACGTTGCGGCCGGCCTCGATCCGCTTGGCGATGGCGATCTCGCCCTCGCGGCTCAGCAGTTCGACCGATCCCATCTCGCGCAGATACATGCGCACCGGGTCATCGGTGCGGTCGAGCTTCTCGCTTTCGGTGGTCGAGACGGCGACTTCGCGCGAGGTCGAGGTGGTGGCGACCTCGGTCGAACCCTTCTTGTCCTCTTCCTCGGCCTCGTCATCCTCGATGACGTTAATGCCCATCTCGCTGAGCATCGACATCACGTCCTCGATCTGCTCCGAGCTTACCTGCTCGGGCGGAAGAACCTGGTTCAGCTGGTCGTAGGTTATGTATCCACGTTCGCGCGCCTCGGAGATCATCTTCTTCACCGCGGCCTGGCTCATGTCGAGCATCACCTCGCCGTCGGCGTCGTCCTGCTTGCGCTCGTCGTTGTCTTTCGCGGCCATACGCCATTCCCTTCCCACGATCGGGTCGTGCTACTGTCCCCGCAGACGCCCCGGATCAGATGCGCGAATCATTTGGCTCGGATGATTCGCAGAAATTCTTACCGATTCGATTACCAAAATGTTCTCCGGGTTCCCAGAGACCCGGATCACTTGTTCCTATCTGTCGCACTTAGGCCGATCTGGCTCAGAAGCCCGTCCAGGGCGTTACGTTCGGCCCGGCTCATCATCACACCGTTGGGCGCTTCCTCGTATTCCGTCGTGTCCTCGGCCTGCCCCTGCGTCGCCTGGTCGCGAACGCGGGCGGCCTCGCGCAGGCGCCAGGTCAGCGCCTCGCCGGTTTCGGCCGCGAAATCCTCCATCGCCTCGGCGATCTCGCGGGCGGCGCCCTGCCCTGCCAGAAGCTTTGCCAGCTCCTCGCCCAGGCAGATCCCGGCCAGGTCTCGGTCATCGCCTTTCAGGGCCGGAACCACCCGCAGATGGCCCGCCGCGGCGAGCTTTTCAAGGGCAGCGGACGGGGCGTCAGCATGCACGAGCTCGGCCTGCCGTTCGGGGTCGGCCCCGGCATGCCGCAGCAGGGCGTCCGCCACCCCCGCGTGCCCGTCGCCGCGCCAGTCGATCTCGGCCAGCGCGTCCTCGACCCTCAACGTCAGGTCCGGGAACCGCAGCAGCACGGCCAGGACCACCTGTTCGCGCAGGTTCTGCTCGACCCGGTCGCCACCGGTGGCCAACAGCGAGGCGCGCGTGGTCGTCACCGGCACCTGCGGCGCGGCCCCCCTTCGCCCCCCCGGGCCCGGCTGCCACGTGCCCCGGGGCTTGCGCGGGTTGAAAAGCTGCCAGCGGCGTTCCTTGATCGCGTCGCCGTAGTGGCGCTTGAGCGACGGGTCGGAAATGCGCGAGATCTTGTCGCGCAACTCCTTGTCCAGCGCGGCGCGCGCCTCGGGCGTGTCGAAGCTGCGGCCCTCGGTCTGGGCGTCCCACAGGAGGTCGACCATGGGCAGCGCGGCCTCCAGCGCCTTCTGCATGGCGGGGGCGCCGCCCGATTTCAGCAAATCGTCAGGGTCCTGCCCCGCCGGCATCATGCAGAACCGCAGCGACCGCCCCGCCCCGATCAGCGGCAGCGCAAGGTCGACCAGCCGCAGGGCCGCGCGCCGCCCGGCCACGTCGCCGTCCAGCGCGATGATCGGGTCGGGCGACATGCGCCACATGAGCTGAAGCTGCTCCTCGGTGATCGCGGTGCCCAGGGGGGCGACCGTCGCGCCGAAGCCCGCCTCGGCCAGCGCGATCACGTCCATGTAGCCCTCGGCCACGATCAGCGGCTGCTTGCCCGCCGCCCCGCGCGCGGGCCCGACGTTATAGAGCGTCCGCCCCTTGTCGAAGAGCGCGGTTTCGGGCGAGTTCAGGTATTTCGCGTTGTCGTCGGGATCCATCGCGCGGCCGCCGAAGGCGATGCAGCGCCCGCGCGCGTCGCGGATGGGAAACATGATGCGGTTGCGGAACGTGTCGTAGGGCGCCTTGCCGTTGCGGCTGGGCTTGGCCAGACCGGCGTCGACCAGGCGCTCCACCGCGACGCCCTTGCCCGCCATATGCTCGCGCAGCGCGTCCCAGGATGCCGGCGCGAACCCCAGGCCCCAGCGCTCGCAGGCCGCGCCGTCCAGCTTGCGGCCCTTGAGATAATCGCGCGCCGCCTGCCCCGCCCCAGCGCGCAGTTGCATCTGAAAGAACCGCGCCGCGCCTTCCATGATCTCGACCAGGCTGTCGCGCTTCTCGGCGCGGGCCTGCGCCTGCGGGTCGCGGTCGGGCAGCTTCATGCCGGCCTCGTCGGCCAGCAGCTTTACGGCGTCGATGAACGGCAGGTTCTCGGTCGCCATGACGAAGCCGATGGCGTCGCCCTTCTCGTGGCAGCCGAAGCAGTAGTAGAAGCCCTTGCGGTCATCCACGTGGAAAGAGGCCGTCTTTTCCTGGTGGAACGGACAGGGCGCCCACATGTCGCCCTTGCCCTGGTTCGACTTGCGCGGATCCCACGTGACCTTGCGCCCCGCCACGTGCACGAGGCTGAGGCGCGAGCGCAGTTCATCGAGGAATCCGGGGGGCAGGCTCATACCCCTCATATTGGCCTGCGCGCGCCCGGAGTCGAGGGGGCGCGCGCCGGTTCACGCGTGCGATCTCAGCAGGAATCGATGACCCGCGAGACCAGCGGATCGCCCGCCGCCGTGCGCACGTTGGCCGCAAAGCCGCCGCGCGTGGCGATATAGGACCGCAGCGCGGGGGCCGCGCACATCTGAAGGCCGAAATCACGCTGGAACGCCTCGATGAACGCGGCCCGCTTGGCGGGCGTGTCGATGGCGCTGTCGTCACTGAGGCTGAGATCCATGATCACGCGGCCGTCCCCGGCGCGGGCATCGTTCAGGACGAGACCGGGCGACAGTTCCGAGCCTTCCAGCGGCTCGAGCGCGGAAAGCACGGCCGCCTGCTGCGGCGGGTTGGCGGCGGCCCTGGCGGCGGCCTCGGGGTCCACCCGCGGAAGCGAGGCCGTGGGGGCCGTCGTATTGCAGGCGGCCAGCGCCACCAGACCCGCACCGAGCAGCAATCGATCGAACATTACAGATATCCTTCTTGCAGTCTGGCCGCAGCTTGGGTCCAGACGCCGCCGAGCGCAACGCGAATCACCGGAAATCGGGCCGGAGCGCATCTCCAAAAACCTGACTAAAAGGACAGGGTCGAAAAAATCTGCCTTTTTCACGCCGTAATTTCAGCTTCGAGTTTAACGGAATTTCGCGAACAATCCTTGGGGTTCAACCCTGCGTTGTTTCGCGGTGCGCCGCAATGCCATGCTTTGCCACTTTTGCCGCCACAAACCCGCCACAGGATTGGAGTTGAATAAAACTCGAATTGGTCCCGGGCGAAATGCGTCCCGATCGAGGGCCAGGAAAGAGGAAGTATGTCTCGTATGTCACCCATTTCGGCCCTTCGCATTGCCCGTTTCGGCAACGAGGAAGAAGGCTCTCTGACGATCATGGCCCTATTCTTCTTCATCTGCATGGTGATGATCGGCGGCCTGTCGTTGGACATCATGGTGTTCGAGAACAACCGCACCCGCCTGCAGAACCTCAGCGACCGGGCGGTGCTGGCCGCCACGGCGATGAACCAAGAGGGCGACCCCGAGGCCGTCGTGCGCAGCTACTTCGACAAGGCGGGCATGTCGTCGAACCTGGCCGGTATCCAGGTCAGCCAGGGCCTCGTCGCACGGACGGTGTCGGTGCAGACCGCGCAGCCCATGCGCACGATGTTCATGAACATGACGGGCGTGACGCAGCTGAAGGCGCAGACGAACTCGACCGCGGTCGAGGGCATGGACCAGCTGGAAGTCGCGCTGGTGCTGGACGTGTCGAACTCGATGAACCAGGCGTCGAACGTGCCGGGCATGGCGACCAAGCTGGACGACATGAAGAACGCCGCCAAGCGCTTCATCGACGTGATCTACGACAACGCCGACCAGGGCACCGTCAGCGTCACGCTGATCCCCTACAACACCCAGGTGAACGCGGGCCGCGACATCCTGGAAGCGCTGAACGTGCAGCTCGACCACGAGCAGTCGTTCTGCCTGGACTTCGACGACACCGACTATGGCGCTGTCGCGATGAACACCAACAAGGCCTACAGCCAGGCCGCGCATTTCGACCAGTGGCACGTGAACGAGCAGGACCCGGTCGTGACCGTGTGCCGCTCGGGATCGAACCAGGAGATCAAGCTGCACCAGAGCGACCCCGAGGTCATCAAGGCGCAGATCGACGCGCTGACGGCGCATGGCAACACGTCGTCCGAGATCGGCATGAAGTGGGCTGCCTCGCTGCTGGATCCGTCGACCAGGGGTCTTGTTCAGCAGCTTTCGTCGAACGGGGTCGTCCCGAACGAGATGGCGAACCGCCCGCTGGATTACGACGTCGACGGCGCACGCAAGGTCGTGATCCTGCTGACCGACGGCATCAACACCGAACAGATGCGGATGAACAACCAGTACAAGAACGGCATGTCGCCGGTCTACGAGACGGTGAACAACGGGGCGACCGAAACCTTCTCGGTCAACATGCGCAGCCTGTTCAACCGTGCCTCGGGCAACAGGAACTTCTGGGCCAAGGCCGATTGCTATCTCGGCATCTGCTGGGGCGACACCTGGAACCAGACGCCCACGCTGGGCTGGGTGGCCTGGCAGCTCGGCTTCAACCCGAACTACGGCCAGCGTCGCCTGACCTGGCAGGAAACCTGGGAGACGATGAACCCCCGGCACCTGGCCTGGCACTACCTGGTCGACGCGAGCGAGAACTCGCAGGACTACTACGATTTCCTCGACGGCCTGTGGTCGCCGGTCAGCGGCGCCACCAAGGACACCCGCCTGCTGGGCATGTGCAACGACATGCGCGAGGAATCGATCACGGTCTACACCATCGGGTTCGAGATCAACGACCACGCCCGCGACATCATGGGCCGCTGCGCGTCGAACGCGAACACCTTCATCGACGTGACCGGCGACGACCTGGAAGAGACCTTCGCGTCGATCGCCACGTCGATCACCAGACTGAGGCTGACCCAATGATCACGCGCCTGAAATCCATGGGCGAGCGCGTCGTGCGCTTCCGCCGCGACGAGGACGGGGTCGCCACGATCGAGTTCGTGATCCTGTTCACGCCGATGATCATGATGATGCTCATGGGCGCCGAGGCGGGCCTGCTGAACCTGCGCCACGCCATGCTGGAGCGCGGCGTCGACGTGGCCATGCGCGCGGTGCGGCTGGGCCCGGCGACACCGCCCTCCCATGCCGACATCAAGAAGATGATCTGCGATCAGGCCCTGCTGATCCCCGACTGCGAGAACGCGCTGTCGGTCGAGATGCGCGCCGTCTCCAAGAACAACTGGGACGTGCTGGGCGACAAGGCGATCTGCCGCGACCGGTCCGAAGAAATCAAGCCGGCCACCCATTTCAACCCCGCCCAACAGTCCGAGCTGGTGCTGGTGCGGGCCTGCGTGAAGGCACGGCCCATCTTCCCCACCGCCGGTCTGGGCGCGGCAATGACCAAGGACGCCAATGGCGATTACGCCGCCATCGCGACCTCGGCCTTCGTGAACGAGCCGACCTGAGCAAGGTCGCAGGAGACATGATCATGCAGATCTTCCATCCCCTCCAGCGCGCTTTGTCGCGCTTCGGCCGCGGCGAAGCGGGCGGGCTGTCCATCGAGTCGATCCTGACCCTGCCGACCCTGGCCTGGGCCCTTCTGGCGTGTTTCTCGTATTTCGACGGCCTGCGGCAGTACAACATCAACATCAAGGCCGCGCACACCATGGGCGACCTGCTGTCGCGCGAAACCCAGGTGGTCGACGACGATTACATCGACGGCATGCACGACGTGCTGAAGTTTCTGACCCGGTCCGCCGCCGAGCCGCGGATGCGGATCTCGGTCGTGGCCTATGACGGCGACGACGACAGCTTCGAGCTGATCTGGTCCGAGGCACGCGGCGGCCAGGCCGCCCTGACCGAGGCCGGCCTGAAATCCATCGAGGGCCGCCTGCCCATGGCGTTCGGCGGCTCGCAGCTGATCGTCGTCGAGACCTCGATCGACCACAAGGCACCCTTCGTCTTCGGCCTGAGCGACCGGACGCTGGACAACTTCCTGGTGACCCGCCTGCGGTTCGTTCCGCAGCTGAACCACGAGGATCACATGGAAGACAACACGGGCACGTCCTGACCTTCCCGGCGGCGCCCCGCGCCGCCCCCAAGACCGGCCGCGCCGCCATGGCACGGCTGGCAAGAGACTGATCTATCAACCTTTGGGCGCGATTCCGTCCAATTCCTGCCCTGAACGCGGTCAAGATCGTATTCCGGGACGGGTCAGATGTCCGTCCCGTGTGTGAAAGGGATTGGGTATGACGCTCGCGCGTGCGGAGAAACAGGCCCGGGGATTGCTTGGGCGCATCGCCCGCGACGAGGACGGCTCGTTCGTCCTGTTCGGCATCTATCTTGTCATCGCGATGCTGCTGGTCGGGGGCGTTGCCGTCGACATCATCCGGCACGATTACGAGCGGATCCGCATGCAGGGCACGGTGGACACCGCGATCCTGGCCGCCGCCGACCTGGACCAAACGCTCGATCCCGAGGCGGTGGTCCGCGATCATTTCGACAAGGCGGGCGTGCTGGAACGACTGGACCATGTCCAGGTGACCGAGAACATCAATTCCCGCATCGTCAGCGCCCAGGCGTCCATGGACGTGAAGACCATGTTCATCCGCTCGCTGGGCATGAACAGGATCGGCGCGCTGGCAGGCGGGGTCGCCCGCGAGGATATCCGCGATATCGAGGTGTCTCTGGTGCTCGACATCTCGGGCTCGATGGCCGACTTCAACCGGATCGACAACCTCAAGACCGCCGCCAAGGATTTCGTCTCGACCGTGCTCTCGGGCGTCGACGACGGGCGCGAGAACGAGGTCTCGATTTCGATCGTCCCCTATTCGACCGAGGTGAATATGGGCTCGGAAATGGCGTCGCTCTTCGCATTGTCGGACGTGCACGACTTCTCGCATTGCGTGAATTTCCAAAACAGCGATTTTGACTCGATTGTCATGGATCTCAGCGTGTCGCGCCAGCAGACGGCCCATTTCGATCCGTTCTCCAACGGGTTCACCTTCGAGCAGCGCGCGCCCGATCCGCTGCTCACGCCGTGCCGCGCGGACGAAGCCGCGGAAATCGTCTACATGTCGCAGAACGAGGCCGAGCTGCATGCGCGCATCGACGCGCTGCAGCCGGGCGGAAACACCTCGATCGATGTCGGTCTGAAATGGGGCGCGGCGCTGCTGGATCCGTCGATGCGGGCGCCGATCACGACCCTGTCCGCCCTGGGCAAGGCCGACCCGGCCTTCGTCGGTCGCCCCTACGATCACGGCCGCAACAACACCATGAAGATCATCGTCGTGATGACCGACGGTCAGAACACCTACCAGTACCGCCTGAAGGACGCCTATCGCGGGACGGCGATGAGCGATGTCTGGGGCGCCATGATCACCGACGCGTCGAACCCCGAGGATAACGGCTTCCGCTTGTCCGTCGACGACGACGAGTACCAGGATTTCGACAATGACGGCCGCTGGGAAGAAGACTGGTGGATCCCCAATCGCGGCCGCTGGTACAACAGCAACTGGGGCGGCAGCGCGGCCGATCGCCTGACCTACCAGGAACTGTGGAGCGTCGCCTCGCTGGGCTGGCACGCCTACTGGGGCCGGTATCGCCAATACAATAACGCCGACACCTACTACTGGTGGAAGGACACGCCCTACACCAATATCGGACCCACCACGAAGGACCCGCGCATGACCGACATGTGCGAGAAATCCAAGGACAAGGGCATCCTCGTCTTCTCCATCGCGCTCGACGTGGCCGAGTCGAACGCCACCCGGATGGAAGACTGCGCCAGCTCGGACAACCACTACTTCAACGTGCAGGGCACCGAGCTTCTCTATGCCTTCTCGGCCATCGCCAGCACCATCAACCAGCTGAGGCTGGTGCAATGATCTGGCGGCTGCTCCGGCGCTTCGCCCGGCGCGAGGACGGCTATGGCACGGCCGAGGTCGCGCTCCTGTTCCCGGCCGTGCTCTGGCCGTTCATGCTGGCGATGGAAACCGGCTTCGTCCAGATGCGCCAGGTCATGATGGAGCGGGCCATGGACGTGGTCGTGCGGGACCTGCGCCTGGGCGCCGCCCATATCGACAGCGCCGAGGCGTTAAAGCAGGCCCTTTGCGACGAAGTTCTGATCATGGGCGGCTGCATGGACGATCTCATGCTCGAGATGATGCCGGTGCAGGTCCCGGATTATACGCCGCCCGGCGGCCGCGTCGCCTGCGTCGACCGCTCGGAGGAGTTCAACCCGGTCACGACCTACAGCCCCGGCGCGAACAACGAGATGATGATGCTGCGCTTCTGCCTGCTGCACGACCCGATCCTGCCGGCCGTGGGGCTGGGAAAGATCCTGCCGCGCGAGGCCGGGGGCGGCTTCGCCCTGACCGCGTCGACCTTCTTCGTGAACGAGCCGAGCAGCTGATCGGATGGCTCTGCGTCTGCCCCTCCGCGCCCGCCGCTTCCTCCGCAACGAGGATGGCGCCTATTCCATCGAGGCCGCCCTGGTGCTGCCCACGTTGATCTGGTGCAGCCTGGCGATGCTGACCTATGTCGACGGCTACCGCCAGCAGACCATGAACCTGCGCACCACCTATGCGCTGTCGGACATGCTGTCGCGGCAGTGGAACCCCGTCGGCCCCAAATTCGTCGACGGGCTTGGCCGGGTCCACGACCACCTGACCGAAAGCGACGACGAGACATTCCTGCGCGTGACCGTCGCCTACTGGGACGAGCCGGCGAACGAGCACAAGCTGGTCTGGTCCGATGCCACCAGCGACGGCCCCGTCCCGCTGAACCAGGAAACGCTGTCCGACATCGCCGGCGCGATCCCGACGATGGCCAACGGCGACAGCGCGATCATCGTCGAGACCTGGATGAACTACGTGCCGGCCTTCAATGTCGGCCTGAAGCCCAGCCAGTTCTACAACCGCGTCGTCACCTCGCCACGCTTCACGCCGCAGCTGAAATACGACGTCTCGAAGTAGGCCGCCGCCTCAGTCGTCTTCGTCGCGCGTCTGCGCGTCCTGCGCGGCCCGCTGCGCCATCATCGCCTGCAAAAGTTCGGCCACCGCCTTGGCCTCGCCCGGCGAGGTCACGCCGCCCACGCCCAGCCGCCGCCCCAGCCGCCACCAGAGCCCGGGCCGCCAGCCGAAGGGCTGTGGCGACGTCAGCACCACGGAAAACCCGTTCGACGGCTTGAAGGCGAAGGCGCCCCTTTCGATCTTGTCGATACCGTCAAGCGGGGCCAGCGCATCACCCTCTTCCGTGAAGAGGCCCTCGGGCCGCAGCACGAGCGCACCGGCCGTGGCGCGCCACAGGGCCAGGGCCGCAGCACAGGCCGCGATGCCGACGGTCGCGAGGATCGCCCGCCAGATCGCCGGCGCGGGCTCGGCCACGGCGATCCACAGAACCAGCACGCCAAGCGCGGCGATGGCCCCCACGCCGATGAATCGCCGCGAGGGCGAGGCGCGCAGCTCAGTAAGGGTGGATCCGGGCGGACCCTGGATCGGCAGCTGCGGCGTCAGCATGGCGGCTCCTTCGCGACGTGTCTTCGGCGTGGCCACCGCCATAGCGCCGCGCGGCCCCGGTGAAAAGCGCCGCTTGTGGCGCGCCGCCCCCCGCGCCTAGTCTCAGGACGTGAGATTCCCGCCCAGCCCGGAAGGCCCGCCATGCAAGCCCCGCGTTTCCTTGTCGCCCTCTGCCTGCTGGCGGGGTGCTCGATCCCGCAGCTGGACACCCCGAACGCGGCCGAGATCGCCCGGCAGGATTACCCCGAGCTGCGCCCGCTGTCCGAACTGACGGCCGAGGCGAACGCCCGGTCCCAGGCGATCACACCGGGCGTCACCGACGGATTGCGCGCCCGGGCCGCAAGCCTGCGGGCCCGCGCGCGAGTCCTTCGCCAATCGGCCCTGACGCCCGCCGACCGGGAACGGATCCGTTCCGGCCTCGCCCGCCTGAACGCCGCGCGGGCAGAAGGCTGAAATGCGGCCCCTGCGGGTCTAGTGATCGGCGGTCAAAGGGGGTAAAGGGCGGCCCAGACAGCCACCCGCCAAAGGAGCCGCCCCCATGACCAGCCCCCTTCGCCTTGGTATCGCCGGGATCGGCACGGTGGGTGTCGGCGTCATCCGCATCGTCCAGCGCCACGCCGACCTGCTGGCCGCGCGCTGCGGTCGGCCGATCCAGATCACCGCGGTATCGGCGCGCGACCGGTCGCGCGACCGCGGCGTTCGCCTGGGCGAATACGCGTGGGAGGATGACGCCGTGGCGCTGGCCCGCCGCGACGACGTCGACGTCTTCGTCGAGCTGATCGGCGGCGATGACGGCCCGGCCAAGGCCGCCGTCGAGGCCGCCATCGCCGCGGGCAAGGACGTGGTCACCGCCAACAAGGCGCTGCTGGCCCATCACGGCCAGGCCCTGGCCGAGGCGGCCGAGGGCGCGGGCGGCGTGCTGCGCTTCGAGGCCGCGGTGGCAGGCGGCATCCCCTGCATCAAGGCCCTGACCGAAAGCCTGGCGGGCAACGAGATCACGCGCGTCATGGGCGTGATGAACGGCACCTGCAACTACATCCTGACCCGCATGGAAAGCGCGGGCCTGACCTACGACGCGGTGTTCCAGGAGGCATCGGACCTGGGCTATCTCGAGGCCGACCCGACGCTCGACGTGGGCGGGATCGACGCGGGCCACAAGCTGGCGCTGCTGGCCTCGATCGCGTTCGGCACCAAGGTGGATTTCGGCGCGGTCAAGCTCGAGGGAATCGAGCGGATCTCGATCGACGACATCAACCGCGCCGCCGACATGGGCTTTCGGGTCAAGCTTCTGGGCGTGGCGCAGATGACCGGCCGGGGGCTCGAGGCGCGGATGCAGCCCTGCCTTGTGCCCGCCGCGTCGCCGCTGGGCCAGCTGGAGGGCCCGATGAACATGGTCGTGCTCGAAGGCGACAGCGTCGGCCAGATCGTGCTGCGCGGCGCGGGCGCGGGCGAAGGCCCGACCGCCAGCGCGGTCATGTCCGACGTGGTCGAGATCGCCCGCGGCCAGCGCCTGCCGACCTTCGGCCAACCCGCGAGCGGCCTTGCCACGCCGCGCCCGGCCGAGGCGAACACGCCCGCCCCCTACTACCTGCGCATGGTGCTGAAGGATCGTCCCGGCGCGCTGGCCAAGATCGCCGCCTGCCTCGGTGCCGAGGGCATCTCCATCGACCGGATGCGCCAGTACGACCACGCCGAGGGCAGCGCCCCTGTCCTGATCGTGACGCACAAGGCCATGCGGTCGGGGCTGGATGCCGCCATCGCCGCCATGGCGGGAACCGACGTGCTGGAAAGCGAACCGGTGGCGCTAAGGATCGAGGACGTCTGACAAGCGGCGGTTTTCCATCGGGAAAACGGGACGGGGCATACGGGTTTCCGCGCCCCGCGCCGCGCAGTTTCGGCGCAAACAACCTTGTGCGCGCAGGGCCAAGCCCTTAGGCCTTGGGCGATTTTTTCGCCAGATGCACGGAGCGCGCCCATGGCCGACCAAGATTTCAACGACCGCATGTTGTCCCTGGGCCTGGCCCGCGTAAGCGAGGCGGCGGCCCTGGCCTCGGCGGGTTGGATCGGGCGCGGGGACGAGAAGGCGGCCGACCAGGCGGCCGTCAACGCCATGCGCGAACAGCTGAACCGGCTCGACATCGCCGGCACCGTCGTCATCGGCGAGGGCGAGCGCGACGAGGCGCCCATGCTCTATATCGGCGAAGAGGTCGGCACCGGGAACGGCCCCCAGGTGGACATCGCGCTCGACCCGCTGGAAGGCACGACCCTGACCGCGAAGGACATGCCAAACGCGCTGACCGTCATCGCCATGGGCGGGCGCGGATCAATGCTGCACGCCCCCGACGTCTACATGGAAAAGCTCGCCATCGGGCCGGGCTTCCGCCCCGGCACCGTGACCATGGCCATGCGCCCCGCCGAACGGGTCAGCGCCCTGGCCGCGGCCAAGGGCTGCTCGACCCACGACATCACCGTATGCGTGCTGGAGCGCCCCCGCCACGAGGAAATGATCGCCGAGCTGCGCTCGACCGACTGCGCGGTGCGCCTGATCACCGACGGCGACGTGGCCGGCATCATCCACACCGCCGAGCCCGACCGCACCGGCATCGACATGTACATGGGCTCGGGCGGCGCGCCCGAGGGCGTCCTGGCGGCCGCCGCGCTGAAATGCATGGGCGGCCAGATGTTCGGCAAGCTGCTATTCCGCAATGACGACGAACGCGAGCGCGCCAAGAAGGCCGGCGTCACCAATTTCGACCGGGTCTATACCCGCGACGACCTGGTCAGCGGCGACGTGATCTTCGCGGCCACCGGCGTCACCGACGGGTCGGTCGTGGACGGCATCAAGCGCGAGCCGGGATACCTGACCACCGAGACGATCCTCATGCGCTCGAAAACCGGATCGGTGCGGCGGATGATCTACCGCAACCCGACCAAGCACAGCTGAGGCGCCGTGCCGCCAGCGCTGCGCAGGGCACCCTGCGTGGCGCCATGAGTATTTTACGACCAGTGATGGGAAGGCCGCTTTCACCGCGGCCGCCCAAGGTATTCGGCTGCTCTGGTTGAGGTATTTGAAGACCGGTGATGGCAGCGGCGCCGCGGCCGCCGCCGGTTTCGCGGGCCCTTGTGGCGTTTTTTCGCGCGACGGGGTTTTCGCATTGGCAATCCCCGTATATCGTGTCGGCACCGCACCCCTTATCCACATGTTGTGACCATGCCGCGCGATCTGACCGTTGAAGCCTTTCTGAATGTCGAGCGGTCGTTGACCGGGCGCACCTGGATTGGACCCGATGCCAACGACCTGCGCCTTGCCGAGGCGATGGCGCAGCAGACCGCCCTGCCCGCCCCGATCTGCGGCGTGCTGGTGCGCGCGGGTGTCGCCGCGGACGGCGCCGAGGCGTACCTGGCCCCGTCCCTGCGCGAGCTTCTGCCGGACCCGCGCGGCTTGCAGGACATGGGCCGCGCCGCCGGCCGTCTGATCCGCGCCGTGGACCGGGGGGAGCGGATCGCCGTGTTCGGCGACTACGACGTGGACGGCGCATGCTCCTCGGCCCTGCTGATCCTTTGGTTGCGGCAGATGGGCCGCGACGCCACGCTGTATATTCCCGACCGCATCGACGAGGGCTATGGCCCCAACGTGCCCGCCATGGCCGACCTTGCCGCGCGGCATGACGTGATCGTCTGCGTGGATTGCGGCACACTCAGCCACGACGCCATCGCGGCGGCTGAGGGCGCCGATGTCATCGTGCTGGACCACCACATGGGGGCCGAGACGCTTCCCCCCGCCATGGCCGTGGTCAACCCGAACCGCATGGACGAGGACCGGTCGCTCGGCCATCTCTGCGCGGCCGCCGTGGTGTTCCTCCTGCTGGTCGAGGCCGGTCGGCTGCTGCGCGAGCGGGGCACGCGGGGGCCGGACCTCTTGAGCTTTCTCGACCTGGTCGCGCTGGCGACCGTGGCCGATGTGGCGCCGCTGATCGGGGTGAACCGCGCCTTCGTGCGCCAGGGGCTGACCGTCATGGCACGGCGCCAGCGGCCGGGGCTGGTGGCGCTGTCGGACGTGGCCCGGCTGGACACGCCGCCGACCGCCCACACGCTGGGCTTCGTGCTGGGACCGCGGATCAACGCGGGCGGGCGCATCGGCGCGGCGGACCTGGGCGCGCGCCTGCTGACCACGGACGACCCGGCCGAAGCCGCCGCCCTGGCCGCCCGGCTGGACGCCCTGAACGAGGAGCGCCGCGCGATCGAGACCGAGGTGCGCGACGCCGCCCTCGCCCAGGCCACCGCGCGCGGCACCGACGGCGCACTGGTCTGGGCCGCGGGCGACGGCTGGCATCCCGGCGTCGTCGGCATCGTCGCGGCGCGGCTGAAAGAGGCGACCGGACGTCCGGCCGTGGTCATCGGGCTCGAGGACGGTGTCGGCAAGGGATCCGCCCGGTCGATCAGCGGCGTCGACCTGGGCGCCGCGATCCACCGCCTCGCCGCCGAGGGCCACCTTGAGAAGGGCGGCGGCCACAAGATGGCCGCGGGCCTGACCGTCAGCGCCGACCGGCTCGAGCCCGCCATGGCGCGGCTGGAAGAGTTGTTGGCCCGCCAGGGCGCCGCCGAGGGCGAATCGCGTGCCCTGACGCTGTCCGGCCTGCTCATGCCCGGCGCCGCGACCGCCGAGCTGATCGAGCGGATCGAGTGTGCCGGCCCCTTCGGAATGGGGGCCCCGGCCCCGCGCTTCGCCTTCGCCGATTGCCGGATCCTCGACGCGCGCCGCGTGGGCGAAAGCCACCTGAAAATCGCCTTCGGAGACGGCACCGGACCGCGGCTGGACGCGATCTGTTTCGGCGCCTTCGACGGCCCGCTGGGCGACGCGCTGACCGGCCACGGGGGCCGCCGGTTCCACCTGGCCGGCCGCCTTGAAGTGAACCACTGGAACGGCCGCAGCCGCCCGCAACTGCGCCTGGACGACGCGGCCGAGGCCAGCGTGGCATGACGTCGGGGCGGCTTCGGGACCTGCGCATTTTTTCCGACAAAAAGCGCGGAAATCGTCTTGCAGCCCCCCCGCAGTTTGCTTAGAGACACCGCCAGTGGCCCGTTCGTCTATCGGTTAGGACGCCAGGTTTTCAACCTGGAAAGAGGGGTTCGATTCCCCTACGGGCTGCCACTTCTCAAAATTATCTCTTGATATCCTAGCGTTAGGACCAGAAATAGTCCCACCGGTTGGTTGGGCTGTGAAAAGTGGGACACTTTTGGTGGCGGATGTCGGTCCAGTGAGCTTCCGAAACGCGTGACCTGCCCCAATCGAGTGGTCCGGTTTCAGTCTTAGTGCATGACGGGTCTTGGCGCTACGACCGGCGTGGCCGGCGAAGCGGCTCCGGATGGCGGAACCGGCCACTGCACGACCTCTGGGGCCGGTGGCCGATAACCCAGCGATGAGTGCGGGCGCTTGGTGTTGTAGTGCTTGCGCCAGCTCTCGATCACGATCCTCGCCTCGGCCAGGCTATAGAAGATCTCGCCGTTCAGTGGCCTGCCCCCTGAAAAGTGGTCCTCCCTGAAGTAGGCTTTCGAGCCAGATGGAGGATCAAGGAATGCCCCAGATCGAAGCCGGATCAGGGATCGATCCAGTGGATCGATACCCCTGCGAAGCGCACAAGCCCGAGGAGATCGTCGTGAAGCTGCGGCAGGTCGATGTGTTGGTATCGCAAGGTCAGTCGGTGGCCGAGGCGGTGCGCTCGATCGGCGTGACGCAGTTCACTTACTACCGGTGGCGCAAGGAGTATGGCGGCCTGAAGACGAACCAGGTGAAGCGGCTGAAGGAGCTGGAGAAGGAGAACGAGCGGCTCCGGAAAGCCGTGTCGGACCTCACGCTTGAGAAGCTGATCCTGCGGGAGGCTGCCTCGGGAAACTTCTGAGCCCCGCCCGCCGCCGCGGTTGTGTCGACCATGTGCGGCAGAAGTTCGGGGTCTCCGAACGGCTCGCCTGCCGTGTGCTCGGTCAGCACCGATCGACACAGCGGAAGGCCCCGCGCGGGCGCCCTGACGAGGAGGCGCTCACCGCGGACGTCATCGCTCTCGCCTCGCAGTATGGCCGTTACGGCTATCGGCGGATCACGGCCCTGCTGCGTGAGGCTGGCTGGGTCGTGAACGTGAAGCGGGTCGAACGGATCTGGCGACGGGAGGGGCTGAAGGTCCCGCAGAAGCAACCGAAGAAGGGACGGCTCTGGTTCAACGACGGATCGTGTGTCCGTCTGCGGCCGGAGCGGCCCAACCATGTCTGGTCCTATGACTTCGTCGAGAGCCGGACCCACGACGGAAGGAAGTTCCGCATGCTCAACCTGATCGACGAGTTCACCCGCGAGTGCCTCGCGATCCGGATCGATCGCAGGCTACGGTCCACTGATGTGATCGACGTGCTGTCGGATCAGTTCATCCTGCGGGGCGTTCCAGACCACATCAGGTCCGACAACGGCCCTGAGTTCGTCGCCAAGGCGGTGAGAGAGTGGATCGCCGCCGTTGGTGCCCGGACGGCTTACATCGAGCCAGGATCACCTTGGGAGAACGGCTATTGCGAGAGCTTCAACGCGAAGCTCAGGGATGAACTCCTGAACGGCGAGATCTTCTATAGCCTGGCCGAGGCGAGGATCGTGATCGAGAGCTGGCGCAAGCACTACAACACCAAGCGCCCGCACTCATCGCTGGGTTATCGGCCACCGGCCCCAGAGGTCGTGCAGTGGCCGGTTCCGCCATCCGGAGCCGCTTCGCCGGCCACGCCGGTCGTAGCGCCAAGACCCGTCATGCACTAAGACTGAAACCGGACCACTCGATTGGGGCAGGTCACCCCGGGACTGCCGTTCAAACAGATTCGTCTGCATGCGATCTTCGAGAGCGTGAACGCGATCGCTCACGGTCGGTTGCGAGACACCCAGTCGACGCGCCGCTTCACTGATGCTCCCCGCGTCGGCGACGGCCAGAAAATATCGTAGCTGGCGCAACTCCATCCGATTGATCCTGTTTTGTCTGGTGTTGTTGGTAGATCAGGGTCCCGGCGACCAACCTGCATGCACAATTTCCGCGAGCCGTGGCCGTCCACCGGTCAAATAGCTGGCCGCTGAGGGTCCAGAACGCTCGGCAGAGAGCATCGTGTCGTGTGAAGCGAATCCATTTCTCCGACCAGTACGGACATACGTCTCCTCACGGGTTCGTCTTGAGCGTCCGACGTCTCATTATCCCTGTCGCCGTATTCGCTGATGGTCCGATACCCAGGGCGTGTTCCCGCCGATGGACCATCACACGCTCAGGTTGCGCTATGGCGGTCCGCAAACGCACGATACAATACGAAAGCAGGCGAAACGAAGCGAAACGAAAGCTCGCTGGCCATTGATAAAGAACGGAAAATATTTCGTCCCACCAGTGGACGACAGCAGGGACTTGAAGACCCTGTTCCAGCATCTGGCCTCCGCCGGTGCAGGCCGACCCGTCGACGCGAACGGGTTTCCCCAAGGTCCCTGGACCCCCGACCTTCTCGCAGAAGCCATTTCACAGATAGACGCGAACCAATCCGGGATCGAGTTGGGCACGGTGCAGCTCTGGTTTCAGGAAAATGCGAAAGGGATCAGCTGCGCCAATATCCGTTGGCTTGCGAGAATATTCGGTTGCGACGACCCGAAGGCGACGAGCGACTGGCAGACCGTGCTGAGTGTTGCGAGATCACGTTTGACGGCCCTCAGACGGCACCGGCAGGTTTCGGCAGACTCTGACGCTTCAAAGTCGCATGACTCGAAGCACGCGGCGGCCAGCGGGATCGAAAATAGCCTTACGGTCCATCGGGAAGACCGACAGATCAATACGGAGTCGCACAACGGATTTCGCCTGGCACAGACGTGCGAGGCAATCTTCGGACGCCGATCCTTCCTGGACCTACCAGCATCGGTCTTCGCGGGCGCCGTCGTGCTGGGATATGCGTCCTACTTTCTGGGAATTCATAGCGTTACATACACCCGCGAAGACGGTCTGACCAAACAGGTCGGATTTCTTTGGGCTCCCAACTGGACCCTTCTCTTCATGGTCTTCATGCCGCTCTTCTTTGTCTTCGCGGTGGATCTCTTAGCATTCTGGAAGACCAAAGGCCGTTCAATGCTCTTGGCTCTAAACGGCAACGAATTAGAAGACTCGGGCTGGAGCCGCAAAGTCGGAGCGTCGACATTCACATTCTGGACACTTCTCCTCGTTTGTCTGGGCGTCGTCGGCGTTCTACAATGGGTAAGCCTCCGATTGGTACCATTAATAACTATTGATAGTGATAGGGCAACAGACTGGGGTTCTTTGGCGACCACTCGTCCCGATGCCATATCTGTTCCGCAAGCAGCAGCTTTCACTGGTGTCGCGTACCTATATATGTGCCTATCAATGTATCTTCTCTTTGTCGGCCTGATTTTCCTCTATACACTCGCGCAGGATTTTACTGACTTAATTTCCTCATTGGGATCGAAGCGGAGCGCAAGTACTCAGCGAGAGATTGCAGCGATTGTTGAAGGAGTGTTTCAGGGAATTTTTCGTTGTACGGCTTTGGTATTAATGATCGCTATCTGTATGAAACTCCAGAGCTTTTACGTGAAAATAAGCTCCGAGAATATTATAGACTGGCTGATTCAGGACACGAGATCGGTTTTCTTCTCAGAAAAGATAAGTGGCGAACGGTATGACAGTACTACAACGCATTACAGCAGCCTTCTCGTCGCACTTGCGGCCTGCGTGGTGTTTCTCAAGGCCCATTATGCTCTGGGTCGTTTTAGCGGATCTAGAAAACAGCTGCGCAAGATGGCGGTGGTCGTAGTTCTGCTTACTACTGGATATCTTTCGATCGGTGCCTTTTCGGGTTTCTCAGCCTTGTTGGGTGTAACTGTATTGCTCTCGATATATGGACTTTTCAATCCTGCTTTCAGCATGCGCCAAACACGCGAGATAGAGGATCGCCGCAATGTATCATAGATTGCTAGATCGGTGGGATGAGCATCGGGTGCAGCGCGGAAATGCGCTGAAGCACAGGAGTGATTTCGCGCTTGACGCGGAACTAGCATGTCCAGGCGCGAGGAAAGTGAGGAGTATAAGGGAATTTTGCGCTCTTGCCGCCATGACTGCGGAGGACCCAACCTTTTTCGACGAACCGGACACGCAGAATTTGGGCGTTAAGTGGAAAGATGGATGGATTGAATTCCCGTCGTCGGTTTCAACTGACACCGAAGAGAACAACGTCGTCTCGGCGAAGGTAACGAAGACTCGAATAAACGAGCACGCGCTTTTGATCTTCCATCATTGGAATGCGGGAGCGCGTTACCGTCAACTTTCAAAATATCTCGCACGGCAAGGAATCACAGTCGTCGAGATTGCCATGCCGTATCACTTTGAACGAAGGCGTCATGGGTCCCTGCATGCGGATTACATGCTCAGCTCAAATCTCGGCCGTACCATCCAGTCCATGCGACAGGCTGTCTTAGACGGTAGAAAGCTCATACGGATTCTGGAAAGCGAAGGATATAAGAGTTTCTCGGTTCTTGGCCTTAGTCTTGGATCTTGGACTGCCGGCCTGGTAGCTGCCCACGAACAGACCGTCGGAAAGGCTGCGCTTGTCCTGACAGCCGGAAGCCTCCCGGACATGGTATGGACCGGTCGCGCCACTCAACACATTCGCGCCAGTCTTGAGAATAAGATCGAACTAGCCGACCTACGACGGGCTTGGGCTCCGATCAGTCTTGCAGCCTGGACACGAAGATTAGCGAGACCGGATCTTGATCTACTCTTGGTGGTGGCGAAAAGGGACACGGTCGTGATACCAGCGCTATCGAAGAAGTTTATAGCAAAGCTGGAGGCCGGAGGAGCAAAGCCGAACGTATTGGAACTCAACTGTGGTCATTACTCACTGTCACTGCCCCCACACATTATCTGGACTGGCTTATCTATTTCGCGTTTTTTGAGTAAGGGCCACTAACCTGTAAAGCGATACGGAACGGGAAGTATACCCAATAGCTCACCTTTTCCAATTTTGAAGGTGAAGGGTTTGACGACAATGAGGCATCACCATCCCTGTCTCGGTAGCCTCGTCGAAGCGAACCTTGGTGTTTTGGTAACGAAGATCGAGACTGGGTCCTCACCGGACAACGCTACACAGCGGACAAGTGGCCGTCTTGATGCCAGCAGTTTCTGCCGCAGTGCCGCTGCCGTGATCAGCGCAACCTGATGTATCAGCTTCAAGCTTCGTCTTTGGCACGGGCCTGCATTCTTTTTCAACCTGTAAGATTGACGATCGGGATCAGCAGGCCAAGCAGTATGGGTTGATGGATCAGGTAGATCGTCAGGCTGTGTCGGCCGAGCCATGCCAAAGATCGCGCCGTGTGTCCGTGCAACGGGCGAGCGTATCGGACCAAGTTTCGCGCGAAAGCGATCCGGGTTCCTGCGATGCCGAACAGCGTCAATCCGATCCACGGGAAAAAGGGAACGAAGTCGTTGCTGGGCGGTGGAGAGGCCGCGAAGCCGGTCCAGGCCAGCCATCGCGGATCGAAGGTTTCCGATGTCCAGAGAAAGCCCAACGCATAGGTCGCGAAGCCAAGCCCCACGATGACGGATGTGGAGAGCCGTGAAACGAGAACGCCGACCACGCTCGCGACCGCGATCGCGTGCAGGATGCCGAAATAGACGAAGTTCTGCGGGAAGATCACGCGTGTTACGACGCTGATGATCACCGCGGCCACAATCAGAACGACGAGACGTCGTAAGAATGCCTGTCGCCGGAAACCGCCCGCTGTTGCGAGCACGAGACTTACACCCACCAGGATCATGAACGTTCCCGCGAGCAAGCGACCGAACAGCAACCAGAGTGGGTGAACGGAGATCCCCGGAGGAATGACACCGAGGAAGGCGAGGTCCCAAACCAGGTGAAAGAGCACGACACCCGCAATCGCGATCCCTCGAACGACATCGACGATGTCGAGACGCGGGATGCTGGTCTTCGGGTCGAGGATTTCCGATGCGGGCAATTCTTGCATGAACAGCTCTAACTTCCACGCACCCATTCGATTGCCGCTCCCATCTGGGCCGGGTCGAAGCTGTGCATCTCGGCTCGGGTCAGGGCGTCGGCCAGTTTCGCGCCCCATTCCATCAAGACGCCTTCGCCAACGATGGCCACGCGGCTGAAGTCGTTCGCATGGGCGGTGTCGATCTTCAGGTCTTCCAGCATCGCAGACGGGCCGTCGTAGCCGTCGAAATCGGTCAGATCGAGAACGAGACCGGGTTTGCCTGGCCTTTCGAGCCGCTCGTGCAGAAGCCCGTGCATTCTCTCCAGGTCGCTTTCGCTGAGCTTACCCCGGCAGGCGATGCCGATGACATTGATGTCCGCCGTCTTGATCTCCGTAAACATGGAATTCTCCTATTTGTCGGACTTGCCGTGACCGTAGAGGTCGGCGTTCTCGTGCGAACGATTTTCATGCTCGAATTCGAGGCTTGAATGCCCGATGCCGAATTCCTCTTTGAGGCGGTGTTTGATCGCGGCCTTGATGTCTTCGATCCGGTCCCAGCCCCCATCGGTCAGCACGACATGGCAGTCGAGCGCAGCTTCATGTTCCTGCATCTGCCAGAGATGGACGTGGTGGACATCAGCCACGCCATCCACGTCGCGCATCGCATCAATGACCGCCGCGTTGTCCATGTCCGGCGGGCTGCCCAGCATCAGCGTGCGGATCGGGCCACCGATCTCGGTAACGGCGAGATAGAGGATATAGAGCGCGATACCGATCGTGATTGCGGGATCGACCCACCACATGTCGTAGAGCAGGATGAGTGTCCCGGCCACGATGACGGCAACCGAGGCCAGTGCGTCCGACAAGTTGTGCAGAAACAGCGCGCGGATGTTCACGCTGCCCTTCTGCATCGAGTAGGTGAGAACCGCTGTCAGGGTATCAACAACCAATGCCACTCCACCGAGGATCACCACGGTCCAGGCACCGACCTCCGGCGGGTCGATGATCCGCATTCCTCCTTCATAGATGAGATAGAAACCGATGAGGATCAACGTTGTGTAGTTGATAAGCGCGGCGACGATCTCGACCCGGCCGTAGCCGAAGGTCATGCGTTCATCCGCCGGACGCCGCGCGATCTTTCGTGCCACGAAGGCAATGACCAACGACGCCATATCCGAAAAGTTGTGCAACGCGTCGGCGATCAGGGCGAGGCTACCGGACAGGATGCCGCCTACGATCTGCGCGACCGTCAGAATACCGTTGGCCCAGATCGCTATGGAGACGCGGCGGTCGCCGGACTGAGGGTCAAGATGGGCATGGCTGTGGTCGTGCGGCACGAAAGGGCTCCTCGAATCATTCGAAGAGGGATGTAGGGGCTACAGCTACTGTAGGTTCAAGTCCTTTGATCACGTGCCACGCGGCGCCGCCAAAATGACCGTCGCGCCGATCAGGCAAATTGCGGTTCCGGCTAGGTCCCACCTGTCCGGTCGCTGTCCCTCTGCTAGCAACATCCACAGAACGGATGCAGCAATATAAACCCCGCCGTAGGCTGCGAAGGCGCGTCCCGCGACGACGGTTTCGACCTGTGCAAGCAGCCAACCGAAAATTGCAAGCGATAGGATTCCGGGCACCAGCCAGAGCGACGTAGCCCCAAGACGCCACCACGCCCAGATCGCAAAGCAACCGACAATCTCGGCCGATGCGGCCAGGGGATACGCAACAGTTGCGTGCACGTCAGTCGCCGGTTCCCTCGCGAGTCTTTTGACCGACGGGATCGTCGTGGACAGCCTCGTGATGCTCTCCATGCGCATCCTTCAATATCTCAATCCCGCCCCAGGCGGCCACGACAGCGACGGCGACACCGACCGCCAGATCGGGCCAGTTGCTCCCTAGCCAAGCGACGAGCGTACCGGCGATGATAATACCGGCATTTGCCAGAAAGTCGTTCATGGTAAAAATGTTGGCGGCGCGCACGTTGACATCCGGATCGGAGATCCGGCGCAAGAGAACGACGCAGACGAGGTTCACAGCGGCAGCGATCAGCGCCATCACGATCATCACAGGGCCCAGCGGTTCCGATCCTTCGAGGTATCGGCGACCGGCGTCGAACAGAATACCGATGGCGAACAGAATCAGCACACTCCCGGAGACGGTCGCCGCGATCCGCTTCCATCTGGCCGACCGGGACAGCGCGAACAGGCTCAAGGCATAGACGAACGCGTCGGATGTGTTGTCGAGGCCGTTGGCGATCAGCGACGTGGAGTCGCCGAACGCGCCGGTCATGAAGAAGGCCACAGCAATCGCGGCATTCAGCAAGAGCACGATCCACAGGATACGACGTTGACGCGCGTCTTTCGGCTGGATGCTTTCGCTCAACGCGTGTCTCCCTGGCGGCGACGTCCAAACGGATCGACGAACTCATTGTTCCCGTACGGGAGGGCCTAAGCACCGATCTCGTCGTGATCGGTCAGGCACTCCGAATGGTCCCGCAGGACCTCAAGCACCCGACAATCGGCCGTTTGTCCGCCAGCGCATTCGCGCACCATGCGTTTCAACTCGGTGCGCAAGGCCTCGAGACGCGCGATGCGCTGCTCAACCTGACGAAGCTGCCGACGCGCGATTGCGTCAGCGTTCTCGCAGGACCGGTCGGGTTCATCGCTGAGGTCGAGAAGCTCCCTGATAGCTTCGAGCGTGAAGCCCAGCTGACGCGCGTGGCGCACGAAAGCCAACCGGTCGAGTTCGTCCTCCCCGTAGCGACGCTGACCGCCCGCCGTTCGTCCCGGCTCGGGCATCAAGCCGATCTGTTCATAGTAGCGGATCGTCTGGACCTTGGTCCCGGTCTTCTTGGCGAGATTACCAATCGTCAGCATGTCCAACCCCCTCAAAGCTACAGTTTTGGTAGATTTCGAATAGTGGACAGGCAAGCGTTCTTCGCTCCAATCACAGATTTGCGACGAGACGACTTATGCGATGGAAATGGCTTGAACCTCTAGCAGCTGGAGGAGGTATCTCCCGCGTTGACAACGTCCCAGAGAACCCGAGCCGCGTTGAGAATGACGTTTTTGCAGCAATCCCTTTTGACGCTGATAGGTATAGTTGCGCTTGTTTTTCTGTGGCTCCTGCTTCGGGTGGATTACCGCTCAGACACTGCGCGGAAGACCGGAAATGCGATCCAAGCCGAGTTCGAACTTTCGGATCACACCGGAATGGTCCGGACGCAAGATGATTTTGCGGGGCGATGAATGCTGATCTTCTTCGGCTTCACCTATTGCCCGGACGTCTGCCCGACCACGCTGGCGGATATCTCGGACTGGTTGGACGCACTGGGCGGCGATGCCCGACGGCTTGATGTCGTGTTCATCACGGTCGATCCCGACCGCGAGACGGTCGAGATCATGGCGGAATATGTCGACTACTTTCATCCCGCAATCGAGGGATCGACCGGCACCGACGACCAGATCGCCCCTGGGGTTGAAGGTTTCCGCGCAAACTATGAGAAAGTACCGACAGAAGGCGGTGACCACACGTTGAACCACACGGCGAGCGTGTTCTTGTTCGACGTCGAGGGCTGGTTCGTCACGACCATCAACTATCACGAACCGCGGGAATTCGCGGTGCCGAAAATCCGGCGCACGATGAAAAAAGAAACGGAAGAGGCGACATGAAGATCAGATATCTGGCGACAGGACTGTTCGCGGCGGGCGGCATCGCAACGGGCGGCATTCTTCTATTCGACAAACTGGGAAAGGAGCCTGTTCCGCCCTCCCTTCGCAATGCCGCCACCTGGATACCGGAGCCTATGCCTTTGCCCACTTTCTCCAACTCGGACGCAAACGATTTGGATATGGGTAAAAAAGAGGTAGCGCCGACTTTCACTTCTCCAGCTCCTCTTGCCTCCGCGATCGCCGAGACTTCCGCGCCAGTCATCGAGCCGCTTCTGGAGGTCTGGTCGCGCGAAATCGCCTCTGGCGAAACGCTCGATACCGTTCTGGCGGAAGCTGGCCTCGTAGCTTCAGAGCGAGCCGAAATCGCCCTGGCGCTTGCAGCGGAATACGATCTGCGTCGGCTGCGTCCGGGACATGGACTTACTGTCGAGACAGGGCATGACGGGCATTTGCAGCGGGTGGTGCTGGATGTCGACGACGGCGTTCGGATCGAAACCGTCTTCGGTGCGGATGTCGCGACCCGTGTTCTTTCCCCCGAATCCGAGCTGCTGATCCGCGCGGCAGAAACGCGCATCGAGAGCTCCCTCTTCGCGGCGCTCGCTGACGCCGGTATCCCCGCGCGCTTCGCAGTCGATCTGGCGCAAATGCTGGGCGGCACTGTGGACTTTCGGCGTGACCTGTCGGGCGGCGAAATCATGCGCTTGATGTGGCGCGAGGAACGTGTCGAAGGCGGGGTGATCGGGCAACCCGAACTGGATTTTGCTGTGCTCGACCTCGGCGATACGCAATTCGAGATTGTCTGGCCCGAAGACGGCACCGGCCGGGCCACGATCTATCGGGACGGCGAGATGATGCGCGTCTTTGCCCAGCCCGTCGAAGGTGCGCGTCTCAGTTCTGTCTTTGGTCGCCGTGCGCATCCGGTCTATGGCGATACCCGCATGCATACCGGGGTGGACTTCGCCGCGCCGCGCGGCACGCCGATTTCGGCGACCGCGCCCGGACGTATCAGCTTCATCGGGCGACGCGGCGGCTACGGGCGGGTTGTTGAAATCTCGCACGGCTCCGAGACCATGACTCGCTACGCGCATCTCAGCGCGGTTCCAGACGGGCTGGCGGTGGGCGATCGCGTCGCGGCGGGCGATACGATCGGCCGCGTCGGTGCAACCGGTACGGCGACTGGTCCCAACCTCCACTACGAGGTGCGCGTCAATGGGCGGCCGACCGATCCTCTTTCCGACGACCGTCTCGCCGAAGCCGTAGAACACGAAGAGCGGAACGACGATGCGATCATGCGTCTTGGCGCGGCGCGGACTTTGCTTGACGAGCACCTCGCCGGTCTTCTTCCGACGAATCCAAACGAAAGACTCTGACCAATGAAACGATCGATTATGGCCCTGTCATGCGCCCTTGCACTCTTTCCGTTTGCGAAGGTCTCCGCAGAGCAATCGCAGATCGACGTCTACAAGACCAACAGCTGCGGCTGCTGTGTCGCCTGGATGAACCATCTCGACGAAAACGGCTTCGAGACGACCGGGCACGACATGTTCGGTGGAACTCTTGTCCGCTTCAAGCTCGACAACGGCGTTCCTCAGCGGATGGTGTCCTGCCATATGGGCCTGATCGATGGCTACGTGATCGAAGGCCATGTCCCGGCTGCGGACATATCCAGATTGCTTGAGGAACGCCCGGAGGCCGTGGGCCTCGCCGTGCCAAAGATGCCGCTGGGATCTCCGGGCATGGATCAAGGCAGTCGCCGCGATGCCTACGATGTCTTTCTGATCTATGAAGATGGTTCGACAGAGGTTTTTGCCAGCTATCCCGGCAACTGACCAAGGACTAAAGGGAATCCGATTTGGAATCACTGTCTCCGATAGCGCTCGGCTTCTTCGGAAGCCTCGCGGCCGGTTCGCTGACCGCAATCGGCGCAGTACCGGTGCTGTTCGGTCGTATCCCGTCGCGAGCCACGAGGGACCTGTCGCTCGGCTTTGCAGCCGGCGTCATGCTGGCAGCGTCGTTCTTCTCGCTGATCATTCCGGCCCTGGACGCAGCCGAAGGTCAGTTCGAGAACGGTGCCGTGCCAGCCGCCATCGTCTGTGTCGCGATCCTCTTCGGCATGGGCGCCGTCGCTCTGTTGAACGAGAAGCTGCCGCACGAGCACTTCTCGACGGGCCGCGAAGGGCCGGACGCGATCGCCCTGCGGCGTGTGTGGCTGTTCATCTTCGCGATCACGATCCACAACTTCCCCGAAGGCCTCGCCGTCGGGGTCGGCTTCGGTGCCAACGGTCTTTCCGGCGGCCTGCCGCTCGCGCTCGGGATCGGCCTACAGAACGCGCCCGAAGGGCTCGCGGTGGCGGTTTCGCTGCTGGGCGAAGGCTATTCGAAGTGGCGCGCCTGGGGCATCGCTGCTCTGACCGGTATGATCGAGCCTGTCGGCGGGCTTATCGGTGCCGGCATCATCAGCCTGTCGCAACCGCTTTTGCCCTGGGGTCTCGCCTTCGCGGCCGGTGCGATGCTGTACGTCATTAGCCACGAGATCATTCCCGAAACCCACCGGAGCGGAAACCAGAACCGCGCGACGCTTGGCCTGTCGGTCGGGCTGGTTCTCATGCTGTTCCTCGACGTTTGGCTCGGATGAGATCATGACGAATATGAACAGCCCGCGCGCCCTGGGGCTGACCATCGCGACTGCTGCCATCATCGCCGATCAGGCAACGAAGGCAGTTGTCGTCGCGAATGCCGGTGCCTTGGGCACCGGAATCGCCGTTGGCCCAGGCTTCAATCTCGTCTTCGGGCGCAACGACGGCGTGACCTTCGGTATGCTTGGCGGTGTGCCATGGTGGGGCCTCGCGCTTCTCGCACTTGGTATCTGCCTCTGGCTGACCGTCATGTTGTATCGCTCGGACAGCCGGATCGAGGCATTGGCCTATGGGGTGATCATCGGCGGCGCGCTTGGAAACGTCATCGACCGCGTGCGCTTCGGCGGGGTCACTGACTTCCTGGATTTCTACGTAGGGCGGCTGCACTGGCCCGCCTTCAACCTGGCGGATGTCTTTGTGGTCTGCGGCGTCGGGCTGCTGCTTCTGGCATCTGTCCTCGAGCGACGCAAAGACAACTCGAGGGTTGGTCAGGAGTAAATGTCGATAGGCGTTCCATTCCGCACCATGGAGTAGATTTCCTCGATCTGCCGATCCGTCACCGAAATGCAGCCCGCCGTCCAGTCGCGCTTGTCGACCGGATCGATACCGGGACGTGGCCCACCGTGAATGAAGATGTCGCCCCCGGGCGATCTGCCTTCAGCGGCGGCGAAGTCCCGGTCCTGCGCGTTCGGATAGGAGATACCAATCGACAGGTGGAATCGGCTGTCGGGATTGCGCCGGTCGATGACATACGATCCCTCAGGCGTCCGTCCGTCTCCTTCGAACTGCTTGTGACCGATCGGTGCGAAACCCAGTCCGATGGGATAAGTGCGCAGCGCCCCTTCGGCGCCATCGAGAACGAGCAACCGCCTTCCCTTGAAGAGCCGCAGGCGCGTGACTTGTGGGCCATCATAGCTGCGGAACTTGGTCGCACAGGCCGACAGAAGCGTGGCCACAGCGCCAAGCAGCGCAATCCGTCTCGTGAGTCTGATATACTGCATCGATGGATGCCCCGTTTTCGAGGTTCTCTACTTCGTCGGATAAGCCACAAGAATGCGCCCGGATCAATGCCCGTGCGCCAGCGCGCCCTGTGCCATGCGTTCACCCACCGGCTCGCCACCCTCGGGCGGTGACTTGCGCCCGGCGGCGTTCAGCAGACGCAGAGCGTTGGCGACCACCAGCAGCGACACGCCGACATCAGCCGCGATGGCCCCCCACATCGACGCCAGTCCGAAGGCGGTGGCCACGACGAACGCGGCCTTCGTTGCCAGAGAGATGCCGATGTTCTGATGAATGATCGACATGGTGCGGCGCGAATGGCCGATCAACCACGGAACACGGGCGATGTCGTCGGTCATCAGGGCAATGTCGGCCGTCTCTATGGCCGCGTCGGATCCGACCGCCCCCATGGCGATGCCGTAATGCGCCCGCGCCATCGCCGGGGCGTCGTTTACCCCGTCACCGATCATCGCGACCATGTCGTGCCTGGCGACCAGTTCCCCGATGGCCGTGACCTTGTCTTCCGGCAGAAGCTCGGCGCGGACCTCGTCAATCCCGACTTCGGCCGCAACGGCCCGCGCGGTGCGTGCATTGTCGCCCGTCAGCATGACGATGGTGTTCACGCCCTGCGCGTGCAGTGCGGCGATGACGCCCTTGGCCTCCGGCCTGATCCGGTCACGCAATTCCAGAACGCCGACGACTCCGGCATCGTCGCCGACCGCGACAAGCGTGGATCCGCCCGCTTCGATTCGGTTCCGAAGGTCACCGGGGATCGCGTTGCCGAAACCCTTTTCCTCGGCGAAGCGATCGGAACCCAGCCAGATCGACCGCCCATTGGCCTGCCCTTCCAGACCTCGGCCGGGCACCGTGCGCGTCTCGTCCGCCGCGGCGACGGTCAAACCGTCCCGCGCGGCTCGGTCCAGGATGGCGCGGGCGAGCGGGTGCGACGAACGCGCTTCGAGTGCGGTCGCGAGGGACAGGAGTTCGGCTTCGCTGGTAGTACCAAGCGGATGGATACCCGCCACCTCCGGCTCGCCCATCGTGATCGTGCCGGTCTTGTCCATCGCCAGCGCCGTCGTCCGGCCTGGGGCCTCGACATAAGCGCCGCCTTTGATCAGAACCCCCGCTCGCGCGGACGCGGTCAGCGACGCGACGATCGACACGGGCGTCGAGATCACCAGCGCGCAGGGGCAGGCAATGACCAGAAGCACCAGCGCATTGTAGAACCAGAAGTCCCAAGCACCGCCAAAAAGGAGCGGCGGAAGCAGCGCGATTGTGACTGCCAGAACCATGACCACAGGCGTGTAGATGCGCGCGAACTTCGCCACCCATTGTTCCACCGGCGCGCGGCGGGCATGGGCGTCGCCGACCATGCGGATGATCTTTGCCAATACCGTATCGGAGGCGAGTTTCGTCGCGCGCACTGTCAGCGTGCCTTCGCCGTTGATCGTGCCAGCATAGACTTCGTCGCCGGGTTCCTTCGCGACCAGCGCGCTTTCGCCGGTGATGGGGGCCTGATCGACCGCGCCGGCACCGTCCGTCACCTCGCCGTCGAGCGCGATGCGGTCACCGCCGCGCACGATGAAACTGTCCCCGACGGCGACTTCCGCTGCCGGAACGTCCGCTTCGCTACCGTCCGCCCGGATCAGCCGTGCCCTGGGCGGCGCCAAATCCAGAAGCGCCGAGACCGCATTGCGCGCCCGCCCGACACTCCAGCTTTCAAGATAGAGCGAGAGCGAGAAGAAGAAGGCCACCGTCGCCGCCTCGAAGAACTCGCCCAGGCCGATTGCGCCCGCGACGGCCACGACCATCAGCAGGTTCATGTCCGGCGAAAGCCGCCGCGCCGAGGACCACGCCTTGGGCGCGACCAGCCAGACACCGAACAGGATCGCGATCCCGAACAGCCCTGCCTCGGTCAGGGGCATCGGGGCATCGCCATGGCCCGAGAATATGCCGACTGCGCCGCCCAGCCCGGTCTCGATCAGGTGCCAAAAGAAGCCAGCGGCCCAGAAGCCGCCGCTGAGCATCGTGAACCATCTTTGACGCGCAAGATGGGCGGCCTGGTCTTCCGAAGCCGTTTCAGCATCCCAAAGACGAGCAGTCATTCCGGTGCTTGCCACCAGTTCCGCGATGCGCGCATCGGTGACGGGTTCGGCGCCGTCCAGAACGGTCATGCGCCCGTTGATCACGTCAAAGGCCAGATGTCCCTTTCCGCCGATCTCGG
>Ga0208934_1000033_pt1 | contig 167020 bp, 136 predicted proteins | sample MalvirDeepMed_s2_FD_184243 | JGI IMG/M metagenome (GOLD analysis project Ga0208934, IMG submission 184243) | Marine viral communities from the Global Malaspina Expedition - Malaspina viral metaG DeepMed_s2 (SPAdes) (version 2) | ecosystem: Environmental > Aquatic > Marine > Oceanic | place... | reverse complement strand
GGCGGCGGTGCCTCCGGGGGATGGTAAGCCTGTTAATCATCGATTGCCGGGCGGAGGCGCAACAAGCCTGCCCGGGGTAGCCAGACAGGAGCGCACTTCACCGGCAGTTGGCAAACTACTTCTTCCTCATAAAAATGTCCATGGGCACACCTGTGAAGTCGAACTGTTCGCGCAATTTGTTTTCCAAAAATCGCTTATAGGGGTCCTTGACGTATTGCGGCAGGTTGCAGAAGAATGCAAATTGCGGGAATGGCGTGGGGAGCTGGGTGCAAAACTTGATCTTGACGTACTTCCCCTTGATTGCCGGGGGCGGGTACTTCTCGATAATGGGCAGCATCAGGTCGTTGAGCTTCCGTGTGGGAATCCGCCGGGACCGGTTCTCGTAGACGGTCACGGCCGTCTCGATGGCCTTGAAGATGCGCTGCTTGTTCAGGGCGGAAATAAATACGATGGGGATGTCCGTAAAGGGGGACGTGGCTTCCTTGATCATTCTGGTGTATTCCTTGACGGAGCCCGTTTCCTTTTCCACCAGGTCCCATTTGTTCACCAGGATGACGATCCCTTTGTGGTTGCGCTGGGCCAGCCAGAAGATATTCTGTACCTGGCCATCAAAGCCCCGCGTGGCATCTACCAGGATCAGGCAGACATCGGAATGCTCGATGGCCCTAACCGAGCGCATGACCGAATAAAATTCCAGGTCTTCCTTCACCTTGGATTTTCGCCGGATACCCGCCGTATCCACCAGGTTGAATTCAAAACCGAAGCGGTTGTATCGGGTATCGATACTATCCCGGGTGGTGCCCGCGATATCCGTAACGATATAGCGCTCTTCCCCAATCAGCGCATTGATAAAGGAGGATTTCCCGGCATTCGGGCGGCCAACCACCGCAAACCGCGGCAGGGCTTCCTCCCTGGGGGGGCGCTCCGGCAGCACGGGGACCAGGGCATCCAGCAATTCGCCGGTACCGCTCCCATTGATACTGGAGACGGGGTAGTATTCCCCAAGGCCGAGGGAGTAAAATTCCACGGCATCCTCCAGGCGGGCGGCATTATCCACCTTGTTGACCACCAGGAATATGGGTTTGTCCACCTTCCGGAGCATGCGTGCCACCTCCTCGTCCATCCCGGTAACGCCGGTGACCGCATCCACCATGAACAAGATGGCATCGGCCTCATCGACGGCCAGGAGGACCTGCTTGTCGATTTCCTTTTCAAATACATCGTCGCTGCCGACGACATATCCCCCCGTATCGATCAGGGAAAATTCCTTCCCGTTCCAATCGCTCTTGCCGTAGTGCCGGTCTCGGGTAACCCCGCTCACGGCATCCACAATGGCCTCCCGGCGCTGGATCATCCGGTTAAAAAAAGTTGACTTCCCAACATTGGGACGTCCCACAATTGCTACAATGGCAGACATAGGCGTGCTTCAGGCCACAAAGGTAGTGTTAAAGGGGTAGATATGAAACGGGTGGGTGCAGGTGGTGGCGAAGCGGCTTACAGGTCTCCGGTCACGGTACTCCGCTGCCGGTACCTGTTGCCGGTGAGGTAGCTCTCTCCGATCTCCCGGGACCGCACCACGCGGGCCGGGCTGCCAAAAGCCACCGCGTTGGAGGGGATGTCATTCATTACCAGTGAACCGGCACCAATCACCGCATGCTCAGCTACCTGGATGTTTTCAACGACGTTGGCCCCCAGGGATACAGCCGAACAATAGCCCAGTTTGAAATTGCCCCCGGTACCGACCCGCGGGGCAAGGCTCGAAAAATCGTCCATCAACCCGTCGTGTCCGAGGGATGACAGGGTATTGAGGATGCAATGCTGTCCCACGCGGGAATTTGCATTGACGATGACCCCCGGCATAATCACGGAACCCTGGCCAATCTGCACATCCTTGCCGATACTGGCAGACGGGTGTACAGCGCTTACAAAGCGGAAAGACGGAACGATGCTCAGGATACGCTTGACGATGGTCCGCCGGATCCAGTTATCCCCAATAGCCACAATGCCGCCGTGAATATTAAACGTCTCGATGAGGTAGGGAAGGTCGTAGGAGGTACCCAGTACCTCGTATCCGTTCTTTTTGGTTCCCTTGGGTTTGTAGGAATCCAGGAAGCCAACCGGCTGGTACAGCCCCTCGGACTCCAGGATGTCCAGAACGACGCTGCCATGACCGGACGCACCAAAAATGATGATGTTTTTCATGGGATCGGGGGCTTTTAGGTATTTCATCGATGAAATGCAACATTTCGTCGATAATTCAAAGATATAAAAAGCAGCTGAGCGCTCCCGGGTGTTTTTTCTTAAAACGTAGGAATTTTTGACTCAGATGCCTGTAGGAGGAACGGGATAGCTCATATCGATAAAATACGGGCTCCCGGAACCCGGGGAGTTTTCGGATTGCTGCGGGCTACTTGGAATCATACCCAAACCGGCGCAATTGCCGCGCGTCGTTACGCCAATTCTTGTTTACCTTGACAAACAACTCCAGGAAGACTTTCTTGTCGAAAAACGTTTCCAGGTCCTTGCGGGCCTCCGTTCCCACACGCTTCAGCGCGCTGCCCTTGTGCCCGATCAGGATGCCTTTTTGCGTGGCCCGCTCCACCATGATCACCGCCCCGATACGGATGATCTCGTCGGTTTCCTCAAACCGTTCCGTTTCGATTTCGACGGCATAGGGGATTTCTTTTTTGTAGTGCAGCAGGATCTTTTCCCGGATGATCTCATTGACGAAAAAGCGTTCCGGCCGGTCGGTGAGCTGGTCCTTGGGGAAATAGGGAGGTGCCTCCGGGAGCAGTGCCAGGATGCGGTCCAGCACCTCCGGCACCCCAAAACGCTCCAGGGCCGAAATCGGGATGATTTCCGCGTTGGGGAATTGCTCCGTCCAAAAAGCTACCTGCTCCTCCAGCTGCCCCTGGTCCGAGGTGTCTATTTTATTGATCAGGAGCAAAACCGGGATCTGGCTGCTCCGGATCTTTTCGGCAAATGCCTCGTCCTTCAGGCCCTTCTCCCCCACTTCCACCATGTAGAGGAGAACATCCGCATCCACTAGGGCCAGGCGAACGAAGTCCATCATGGATTCCTGCAACCCGTATGCGGGTTTGATAATTCCGGGGGTATCCGAAAATACGATCTGGAAGTCGTCCCCGTTGACGATCCCCAGGATCCGGTGGCGGGTAGTCTGGGCCTTGGAGGTGATAATCGACAGCCGCTCCCCGACCAGGGCGTTCATCAGGGTGGATTTCCCCACATTCGGGTTCCCGATAATATTGACAAATCCGGCCTTATGCTCTTTCATGGCGCAACTGCTTAAAATATTTTTTTGCCGCGGCGTTCACCCGGGGGGCGAGCCACAGTACGGCGATCATATTTGGGATAACCATCAGGGCGTACGACAGGTCGATGAGGTTTTTGACGAGCTCCAGGGAAGCCACAGCGGCAAAGACGATCATGACGACAAAATACCAGTTGTAGTACTTCCCGATCCGCGCGGTGGTCAGGAACGAAAGGCTCTTGACCCCGTAATACGAATACGTGAAGAGGGTTGAAAGCGCGAAGGCGGTTACGATCAGCATCAGCAATTCGTCCCCGTATCCGAACAGCGTGGTGCGGAAGGCACTGAGGGTCATAACAATCCCGCTCCCGTCTTCCAGATAGGCCCCGCTCAGGATAATGACCACAGCGGTAAAGGTGCAGACGAGGATGGTGTCGATAAACGGCCCGAGCATGGCGACCAACCCTTCCTTGATGGGCTCGTCGTTCCGGCTTTGGCCGTGGTACATGGGTGCACTCCCCAAACCGGCCTCGTTGGAGAACATCGCCCGGCGGATCCCGATAATGACCAATCCCCAGAAACCGCCCGTGACGGCGGTCTCAAAATTCCAGGCTTCCCGGAGGATCATGCGGAGGGCCGGCCAAACCTGATCGGAATTCAGGACCATCACCACGATAACCGCCACCAGGTAAAGCAATACCATGAAAGGGACGATGGCCGAGGCCACCTTTGCGATCTTGGTGAGCCCCCCGAAAATCACGAAGGAGGTAATTATGGCCAGTACAATACCGATCAGCAGCTTCCAGTTGAATTCCGACGTGGCCCACAGGGTTTCCGTGGGTTCCACAACGCTCATAAACGTTTCGGTGAACTGGTTGGCGGTAAATACCCCGAGGAACCCAAAGAGGCCGCAGATGCAGAAGAAGACCGCCAGGGGCTTCGCCTTTGGCCCCATTCCCTGGGTAATGTAAAACATCGGGCCTCCCTGCAATTTTCCATCGGAATCCGTACCCCGGTACATGATGGCCAGGCTGCACGAATAGTATTTGATACACATGCCGATCAGCGCTGTCATCCAGATCCAGAAGACCACGCCCGGCCCCCCGTCGTGGATGGCAATAGCCACCCCGGAAATATTCCCCAATCCCACGGTGGCCGCCACCGCAGCGGACAATGCCTGGAAGGAACTGACCTCCCCCTGGGCCTTTTTATCGTCGTATTTTCCCGCGGTTATCGCCAGGGCGTGGCGGAAATACCGGTACGGGGCGAAGCCGGAATAAAACACCAAAAACAACCCCCCGCCGATAAGCAGCAGGAACATGGGCCATTCCGTATAGGGGATCAGGCCCGCTATGAATTCATTGATAACTTCCATCCGAAATTCCTCAATGGCCGAAGTTAGGGAATTTCGCAAAAGCACCCGGCGGCAGGATAAATATTTCCCCCAGCCAACTTTTGATTAAACCAATAAATCGTCGTATATTTGCCGTCCACATCGCGGGGTAGAGCAGTAGGTAGCTCGTCGGGCTCATAACCCGAAGGTCGCTGGTTCGAGTCCAGTCCCCGCTACAAAGAAAGCCATCGACAGAGTCGGTGGCTTTTTTCTTTGGGAGCATGCCAAGCTCGCTTGAGCATGCGGACAGAGGAAAAAGGCAACGCCGCGCGCCAGCGGGGCGGATGGCTTTCTTTGTTAAGCTCCCCCATTCTGGCCGCTTTCGAACGCAGTGAGAAAGCAATCCAGTCCTGTGGGGCATGGGTGGCCGCTTTCGAACGCAGTGAGAAAGCAATCCAGTCCTGTGGGGCATGGGTGGCCGCTTTCGAGGCGCCAGCCGAGAAAGCAATCCAGTCATCCACCCGACCGGCTTTCCTTGTGAAGTCCCCCCATGGCCGCTTTATGATGGCGTGAACTTCTTGATATCTTCACCCAGGTCGAATACCCGGACGCTTTCGAGGCGCCAGCCGAGAAAGCAATCCAGTCATCCACCCGACCGGCTTTCCTTGTAAAGCCCCCCATGGCCGCTTTATGATGGCGTGAACTTCTTGATATCTTCACCCAGGTCGAATACCCGGACGCTTTCGAGTTCCCTGGAAAGAATACTGCTCCCCGCAGCGCTGCGATATCCCCCGGCACAGTGCACCACCACCGGTTTATCCGTTGGGATTTTACCGGCCGTACCGCGCAATTCATTCAGGGGGTGGGAGAGCGCATGGTCAAAGATCTTGCCTTCCTCCACCTCGCTGGCGTTCCGGACATCGATGACGGTATATCGCTCCGGATGGGCCTCAAAATCCTGCAGGTCCAGCGACCTGCTCTCAACCAAATTCCTCCCGTTCAGGGTGAATACCGATTGCAACTGTTTTTCGTACCCAATTTTCGACACCCGGTTCAATATCGCTCCCAAATCTGCAGACCGGTCAATCACCAGATGGAATTCCTCCCGGGGCTCCACAATAGACCCCAACCAGGTCTCGAACTTGTCATCCATGGAAGTGGCCTGTATGTTGATACTCCCCTCCAGGTGGCCGCTTTTAAAATCCTCTTCAGCCCGCGTATCCACAATAAGGCCTTTCTCAGACCCATGCATCCTGAACGGTACGGCAGCCAGGGCCTCCCTCAGGTTCCCGGCTCCGGTTTTATTCACATCGACATTAAAACCAAAATAGCCTGGAATAAACGGTTGGCTGTCGAGCAAAGTACTGATGAATTCCTCCTTACTCTGATCCTTAAAGGCCCAGTTGCCCATGCGTTCATTGCCGAGTGTACTGCTTTTGTCACTGCTTAAATTTTTACCGCAAAGCGATCCGGCGCCATGCGCAGGATAGACCAGAGCGTCATCCGGTAAGTCCTTGAATTTATGCTGTATCGTATGGTACATCATCTCGGCGAGTTCCTGTCTTTTTGCCCGCATGTTTCCGGCCTTCTCCCGCAGGTCCGGGCGGCCCACGTCGCCAATAAAGAGTGTATCTCCGGTAAATAGTGCTGTCTTTCCGCCTTCTTCGGCAACCAGGGTGATGCTGTCCGGCGAATGGCCCGGCGTATTGATGGCCCGCAGGGTGGCCTTACCGATTTGGAGGACATCCCCCTGATCAAATCCCTTATGCGGATAATCCGCTCCCAGTTTTTCGCTGTTGTAAATGGTTGCGCCCGTCTCCTGGTGTATCTGCAGGTGGGAACTCACAAAATCCGCATGCGGGTGGGTCTCGATTACCGCCGTGATTCGGGCACCGTGTTCCTCTGCAATTTTGTAATACTGCAGCGGGTCGCGCTCCGGGTCTACCACAGCCATTTCCCCGTCGCTGATCAGGGCGTAGGAATAATGCGCCAGCGGTTTGTACTCAAATTGTTTAATATACATGGTTTCAGTTTTAAATCTTGTCATTCGGCGAGGATAAATGCTACCGCCATCCCAATGTGCAGGTGGGTCGTTGCCAACAAGGGGATGTCAATATCGTCCTCTTTTAGCAATAATGGTAGTTCGGTACAACCTAAAATGATCCCTTCCGCGCCCCGGGCCCTGAGAAGTTCTATTTGAGTGAGGAAAAATTTCCTGGCGCGGTTCGAAAATTCGCCCTGGGTAAGCTCTTTGGACACGTAGTCATGAGCCTGCCCAATGTACCGGGCTTCCGGAATCAGGGTTTCCATACGGTATTTTGACCTGAGGTATCCGGAAATAAAATCCCCCGTCATCGTCGGTCGATTCCCCAACAGCCCCAATTTCTTCAATCCCAATCGTTCCGCCTCCCTGCCCGTGGCATCCGCAATATGCAGGAAAGGGATGCCGATTTTGGGTTGCACGTATTCAAAGGCCATATGCGGGGTATTGGCACAGATGACAATGGCGCCGGCACCAGCCTGCTCCAATTTTTGGGCTACATCCAGGTACTTGGCGTTGATTTTCCGGGGGTCCTGTTCCCGCATCAATTCAATGTTGATACTGTGCAGGATCAGGGGCGGATTGGCATGCCGGCCAATTTTCCTTCCAACCTGTTCATTGATACAGCGGTAGTATTCAATGGTTGAATGCCAGGAAGTACCACCTATAAGCCCAAGTGTCCTCATTCTAATGATTTGAAGTTGCAGTAAATAAAGGAAACGGCCCGGTGAGCGGACCGTCTCCTAAAACAAACAACCAACCTATTCCACAGATTCGCCGCTAATCCTGGCATCCATTTCAGCAAGGGTCTCAGGCCGGGATCGAATACATGACGAGCCATTTGTCATTGGCAAAATCTGAAAATTCCAATTTCAACTTTGAAATAAAGGTATGGGAAGCTGGTCGCGACCACAGTAACCTGGGTTACATGAGATGTTAAAAGTTGCGCAAAATATGGGTAATACAAGAATTGCGGGTGCCTTCGTCAGCTTCAGGCTCCGGCCTCAAATTCCGGGCAGTCCAGCCGGATATCCTGATCGAAAAGGCTTTTTTCGAGTAAATGGCAATAGTGTGCATCGGGTGTTTTCTCGTAGAACTTACAACCGTAACAGGTACGCTGGACGGTGAGTAATCCGGACCTGTTCAGACGGTAAATCAGCGTGCTCAGGGATTGAAAAAGTCCTTCGAGATCTGCATGGGTATGATCTTTCAACTCGTTTTTCAGGGGTTGGGCGAAATCCTGGGTATCCTCTACGACCTGTTTGCCCGCCACCGTGAGGCCGATGGTATAGCTCCTGTTGTCTGAAGGCGAAGAAATTTTGTGGATCAACCCTTTTTTCTCCAGGACTTTGACCGCATCGCTCACCGTGGGCTTGGTTACGTTGAACTCCTGCGATAAGTGGCTCACATTGCACAGGGCCGGTTTATGGTAAGCTACGAATATCAGGATTTGGATCTGGATGGGGCTCAGCCCGATGGATTTGGCTTTTTGCCAGAGCAGTACCTTGAAGACCTCCGATATGCGCTCCAATCCGGCAACGATTTTACTGGAAACCTGCTCGTTCTGGAAATCCGGGTTGAAAATGCTTGTATCCTTCATAATAATGCCCGCCGGATAACATCCGGCAGGCAAAGTTAGCATTCCTAATTAATCGGGGCAAATCAGCCCTTCACCTCGGCAATGGAAGCGCCATAGTTGATATGCAGGGCATGGCCGTTTGGGGTTACCAGTACGGGTACCGATTTGGCTCCGGCCTTCTCTGCCTCCGGAATCCGGGACTTATCAGTCCCGATGTTGACGACTTCGACATTCTCAGCTCCGATCAGGTTGAGGATGTCCGCTTCCGCACTTACACAGACGGGGCAACCCGCGTGATAAAAAATAGACTTTTGCATAATAGAATTTGTTAGGGTTCCTTACTCTTTGCAACAAATATAGTAAGGATTCCTAACTTTATATGTATTTCTCGAATTTCTTTGCACTTCAGTCGGCTATCCCCAACATTCAATACCGGTACAATGCACAAACAGCCGAATGATCGTCCGGCATTTCCTTTTCCGGCACAACAAAGACATCGCCGCCCTGCAGGTAGGTTTCAACGGCTGCCAGGTTGAACAGGGAAACACTTGTTTCCCGCAGCGATTCATGAATTTCCAACTCCCGGTCCTCCTGGTTGTACAGCCCCTGTACGTCTTCCCCTTCGCGTAAGAAAAGTGCGTCGATACGGCCGTCCATGGCTGCGGGCAGGATATCCCTTAAATCCGGTGACGCTTTCCCGGTGCCAAGAGCTTGCTGGTAGGCGCCGGCTTTCTCCCGCCGACCGCTTTCAAAATGCGGGGCCACCAGTTCCCAGGCTTTGCCGTGAAGGGACATCAGGTCGTCGTCCCCGGGATTGCCGGAAATATGCGATTCAAACAGGTGGTTGTAATTGTTCGCTTCCCGGTAAATGGGGGCCAGGTAATCCAGCGATGCCAGCACCAGGGGTTGCCGTTCATCGTGCAGGATTTGCATCAACCCCTCATCCACCGCCCGGAAGTAACGGAGAATCTCGTTTTTATGGTCGGCCTCCCCTTCCCCATGTCCGTGGAACATGGCGTGTCCGGCCCCTTCCTGTTGGGAGCGGAACTGGAGGAATTTTTCCTCGTAATCGTACCCCACCCGATCCTCCAGGCGGGCCGGTGTCAGGTCGTATACAATGATCCGGGCTATGGAATACTTCGTCCCCTCGTAGAACTTTACCCCTTCCAGGCCGAGTGCCAGGATGAAGAACCGGCCATCGCCCGTCAATAAAGGCATTAGCGGTACCAGGTGGAAACTGTTGCCGATGTGGTGGGCTGCTTCAAATTCGAGGGGCAAAGTAAATTTTTGAAAAAAACCCTCCGAGATAAACAGGGCGAGCCCATCGGACTGGTGGCGCCAAAATTCGGTATCCTCGAGCAGCTGGGCGGCCGGCTCCAGCATGGATTTCACCTCCTGATCCGAATAGCCCTGTCCCGCGAGATTATGTGAAACCTCCTTGAGTTGGTTCTTCAGGGCCAGCTGATCCTTTTTCTCCAGGACTTCCTGCCCGGCCCGGTGGGTCGGGATAAATATTGAAATACAGGTTGGGGCATGTACCCCGCTCAGTTGCGTAAATGCTTTTTTGGTAAGTAACGTCATTGTGCGTCGCTTTCGGGTTTACAATTAATTATTCCCGCTCATGCGGGCTATTATAATATACAAAAGCTATGGAATTCCCGTTGACCGGGAGGCCACGGGAATTGACGCAATCAGCGGCTCATCGCCATTGAATCCAGTTATGCAGGAATTCCTGGATCGCTTCAGAAGCGCCCATGGGAACCCGCAACATGCGGAAGACGATTAGCAGCAGGCCAATGGCTGTAGCCGCATGCCGGAATTTTCCAAACCTCGAGGCAAACCACAGGAACAATCCAAGATAGATCAGTTCCGTGCTGACCAACGCGAATAGTGGCTTGAAATTCTCGGGAGGCAGCATGCGACGCCAAAAGACAATCATGCCGCGCCCCAGTGCCGGGGGCATCATATAAAAAGCCCCGGCAATCAGCCACCAGGAATGCTCGTGGATTTCCTTGCGGTGCAGGATACTCTTTAAGATGGCGAAGCCGAATGCGAGCATGGATACAGCTTCGATAATGAGCGTCCCGTAATAAAACGAAATCGGCGGGCCCGGCCGTGTCGGGTCGTGGGCTTCAGCGAGTTTCAGGGGGACGTCCAGCAGGCTCATACCGGTAAAAATGACACCGCCGGCAAGGACAAACCCGATGATGCCGAGCGTCCGGTGTCTCTGGATATTTCCCCTTGAAATAAGGTAAGGCTGTATAATCAGCATCAGGTACCAGGCGGTTACCAGCCAATAATGAAAATGAATCTCCCACGTCTGGGTGGTGAAACGGGGCCAGTAATAATAGAAAATACTGACCTGTACAATTGCAAACAGGCCAATCATCCACGCGTACAACGATTGATATTTTTTCATACGATTATCCATTTGGTCCGGGGCATTCATAAATGTACTATTTCCAATCCATAGAATAACATTTTCCCGGGCGCTGAGAACTTCTTACAGCCAAGGCACCCCAAATCAATCCGGCACATCCGCCACACCGCCAAAAAGCGAATGCCAGGCATCCCTCCCGATGTAAGGAGCAAAGGCGGCACGGGCTTCCAGGGCTGCCCGATCGGAAAACCCCAGGGAGACTGCCTTGCCGAGCGCATGGAACACCTCCTGTTCGTTTTCCAGGCGGGCATGGTCTTCAGCTGCACGGATCCAGGCATAGGGCCGGTCGGGGAAAGCGATTGTCAGCAACCGACTCAACTTCAGGGATTCGTCGTAATTGCCGTCTGTCCGAAGGGCGTTGGCGCGTTCAATGCAAAAAGCAAAAACAAAGCCTTCCACACGTTTCTGCATGTCGGCAATTAGCGGGGCAGTATCCGCGTCGTACTTTTTCCGGAACCGGCCCCAGGCAGCTTCCCATTTGCCATACTCCCTGTCGCTGCCCCGTTGCAGGATGGCTTCGGCCAACCCGCGGAATCGGGTGGTCCATGCTTCTTCCTCCCCGGCAAGGCCCTCCATGCGATTTACCAATTCCCGGTAGGTGTCAGAATCCCGGATTTCATCAATAGCCCCGGGAATGGAATCCAGGGCATACAGGTTGGCATAAAGCTCCTGAATATCCCGGTATTCCCGAATGGCATCCACCAATCGGCCCGCGCGTTTGTAGGCCTGAGCAGCCTCAAGGGCGCGCTTCAACCCGGCATCAATACGGGGTTTCTCAAGAGGAAACCCCTTTTGGGTATGCCCTGCCAGCATCATCCAGTCCATGGCCCGGAGGAGCTCCCCCGGGTCCGGCCAGCGGTGCCCCCCTTCAAATGTGACCCTTTTGTTCGTAATCGCCAGTCGGTCCAGCCACTCCTCCGCATAGCCCATTTCCAGAAAATTCATGTCCTGGTAACCGACAACCCCCGCGTAGAGAAAATCGGCGCCCGGAGGGGGGATATATCCTGCCGTGCTGTCAAAGGCTGCGCCGCACCCGATAACCCCGGCAATTTGCCCGGTTAGGATAGCCACGGAGGCCGCCAGGCGCGACCCCCCGCTGAACCCGGTTAAAAAAACCCTTTCCCCGTCAATGGGGTACTTATTGAATATTTCTGAAAAAAGCCGGTTTACAATGTCAAAATTCCGCTCGTAGGGCCCGTTTCTGGCCTCGTTGGAACCCACAAGCAGCATCCCGTGGACCTCCGCAATTTCCCCGAAGGTTTCAACGGCGAGGGCACCCCGGGCTGCCGGATCGAATACGAATAATACCGGGAGCAACTGATTGGGCGCTGCCGATTCGGCCAGGTAGGCCGCGTAGCTTTCCGATTGGTCCGGGCCGTACGGGATCTTCTCCGCCAATTGACCCGGGGGAACTGACAGGCCCGTATCCGGGGTCTCCTGCGCATTGGCAACCCCGCCTCCGGAAGGCCAGATAAGCACAAGCCCGAATAAGAGCGCATAAACGGGTAATTTGGTTACCCGAAACCCAATTTCGCGTGTGCGCCTCCGCTTCAAAATCCGGGAATTATCTAAACAACATGGGCGCAAACTCCGAGAGGTAGATCCGCCAATTCGTCCAGGTATGGCCCCCGGGGCTTTCGCGGTATACATAATCAAAGTCCAGTTCGTCCAGCTTCTCCCGCATGGTCACCACGCTTTCATATAGGAAATCGTCCTTGCCGCAGGCAATCCAGTACAATTCTGGGTCGGCCGCTGCCAGCGCTTTGATTTGCTGCTCCCTTTTGGAATGGTCAATCTCGATCCCGAATCGGCTCAGGTCGGCAAACCCCATGCTCATCACCCCGATGTAATCAAACATCCCCGGGTTTTCAAATGTGGTATTCATCGTTTGCAACCCACCCATGGAAAGGCCGGTAAGCGCCCGGTTCTCCTTACCCGTCTTTACCTGGTAATTCGCTTCGATATAGGGGATCACATCGCTCACCAGGCTCTTTTCAAACAACATGCTCGCCATGCCTCCGATACCTTGGGCCTCTGTATCCAGTTTCGGACTGACGGTAAAGGCGGCCGCCTGTTCCGGATTCCCGTTGGTCATCACCACCAGCATGGGTTTGGCCTCACCCGCATTGATCAGGTTGTCCAGGATGTTCTGGGCCGCCCCCAGGGTGGGCCAGGCTTCCTCATCCCCGCCGCCGCCGTGGAGCAGGTAGAGCACCGGGAAATTTTCGTTGCTTTCCGCATACCCGGGCGGGGTATAGACAAACATTCGGCGGGTCAGGCCCAGGGTGGGCGACTCATACCAGACCTGGTGCACGCTGCCCTTGGGCCCGGTTTTTGCCCAGTAAAGGTCTGAAGCTTCTCCGGGCACGTAAAGCACGCTGGCCGTGCTGAAGCGGCCGTCCCGTACGATGTTCTTGTTGGCAGGATCCAGGGTACGCACCCCGTCCACCATAAAGGCATAGGCGTACAATTCGGGTTCCATGGCTGGGACGGTCACGGTCCAAATGCCGTCCTGTCCCTTTTCCAGGGGGGTCATTTCCTGGGCAAAGCCTCCCTCGGGGGTAGGGGCTGCGGGCATCCAGTTCCCGCTAAGTTGGACCTCAACTGCCTGGGGTGCCGCAATCCGGAAAGTCACCGAGTTGTCAGCAGCCAATTCCGGGGAGACCACCGGGGCAGCCTGTGAAATCTCCTGTCCACTCGCCAGAAAGGAAATCAGGAATGCCAGCGCAAACACGCCGTTTCGCGAAATCCCCTTTGCCAAACCCGAAAGCGATAATTTTCGTCGGGTAGATGCTACGATCATTTTCATAATTTGTTCGATTAACTTGTTCATCCTGTCAAGATACGGATTAACCGGATGCGCATCAAAGCGTATTTCTGCCGGGCCACTCCCCAAAACTTTTTTATACCTTACCCGGAGAAACATCAAAGAAAAAACATGACGCTAGACCTGGATTTTACCCGCTCCCAATTTCCGGCGTTCTCCCAACCCGGGCTGAAAGGCTGGGCCTTCTTTGAAAATGCCGGGGGCTCCTACCCTTGCCGGCAGGTGGTAGACCGGTTAACGCGGTTCTATACCGGGAATAAGGTACAGCCCTACTATCCCTATCCTGCCTCCACCCGGGCCGGCCAGTTGATGGACGAGGCCTACAGGCGGATCGCCGAATATATGGGTGCCGACCCGCTGGAAGTCCATTTCGGCCCCTCCACCACCCAGAACGTTTATGTATTGGCCAATGCGCTGCGCCCGCTGTGGGATGACGGGGATGAAATCATCGTCTCCTGCCAGGACCACGAGGCAAATGCCGGCGCCTGGCGACGGCTCGGGGAACGCGGCCTGAACATTGTGGAATGGCATGTGGACCCGGTTACCGGGGTCCTCGACCCGGAGGTGCTCAGCCGCTTGTTTACGGACAAGACCCGGATGGTAGCCTACCCGCATTGTTCCAATGTTATCGGCCATGTTAACCCGGTTCGGAAAATCTCCGAAATGGCCCGAAGCCGCGGGGTGCGCACCGTGGTGGACGGGGTTGGTTGGGCCCCCCACGAGATTCCGGATGTGAAGGGCCTTGGAGCGGACATTTACATGTTTTCCGCTTACAAAACCTTCGGGCCCCACCTGGGGGTCATGTATGTGGAACGCAACCTGCTGGAAAAAATGGAGAACCAGGCGCACTTTTTTAAGAAAGACAGCCTCCGCCATAAGATTACCCCGGCCGGACCGGACCACGCGCAGGTAGCGGCCGCAGCTGGGATGGCCGATTATTTTGACGCCCTTTACGACCATCATTTCCGCGACGAGGCGGAGCCCCCAAAACGCCGGGATCTGTTGAACCGCATGTTCCGCGACCATGAAAAGGGCCTGTTGCAACCCCTGTTGGAATTCCTGACCGGCAGGGAGGACGTCCGGATTGTCGGGCCAAACACCCTGGAAGACCGGGCGCCCATCGTCTCCATTCTGCCCCTGGAAAAGACCGTGGGCCAGGTTTATGAAGCCCTTACAAAATACCAGCTGATGACCGGGATGGGACACTTCTATGCCGTCCGGCCGCTTAAGGATATGAAACTTCCAACCGACCCGGGGGTGATACGCCTTTCCTTTGTGCACTACACGAGCCCCGAAGAGGTCGCTCAGCTTATCGACGGCTTGAAGCGGGCCTTATAGGCCGGTTCTCAAAACAACGCCGGCCGGCCGGTTTGCGAATCCCGTTACGCCGGGTTACTCCCCATGCGCAGCCGGTGGTTTAAACAACAGCGGAAAGAACCTGCCGCCCATGGGTTCCCCTTTTTTAATCGGGGGCACCCCATTGAGTAAAACCTCATCGGAATTGGAACGGGTACCGTCGGCAAAGACGTTCAGGACAAAAGCCCGCCGGGGCTTGTCCGATCGGTTTTCATAGGAGCCGTGGACCATCTTGGGGTGGTGGAACGTGGCGTATCCCGCCGGCATCTCCGCTGCCACCCGGTTTTCGTATTGTGCGATTTGCCCGGGGTTCAGCAGGTCCCGGAGGCTGTCCATGGAACCGGCCAGTTCGATCTTTTCCAGCAAGTCCCATTTATGGCTGCCGGGGATGTATTGCAGGCACCCGTTATCCGCTGTGGCATCGTCCAGGCCTACCCAACAAGTGAGGTGTTGCAGGGGAGTGGTGCGGGTCCAGTAACTGTAGTCCTGGTGCCAGGCCACCACGCCCCCGTGCCGGGCGGGTTTGCAAAACAGCTGGTCGTGCCAGAATCGGACAGCTTTGCCGCCCAGCAGCTGGCTGGCAGGGACCACAAACCGGGGGTTCCACAATACGTCGTGAAACCCGGGGGTTATGCGCCAATGCCCCAGGGAATGGAAGAGCACGGTATCCGGATCCGACGATTCATTCGAATGGAACTCATAAAACAGATGATGCCCCGGGTGGCCCGGGTCCATAAGTTGCTCAAGCTCCAGCCGGAGGGCATCCACCTGGTCGTCATCCAGGATCTTTACCCCGCTCAGAAAGCCGTTTTCCTCAAAAAAGGCAAGCTGCGCATCCGCAAGCCGGTAGCGCTCCCAGGCCTCCCCCGCGGGTAGTTCCGGGAACAGGTCTCCCACCAAACCCCGGGTTTCGGAGAGGTCCCTTGTTTGTGATGTCTTCATGCTTTACTTAATAAAATTCCATTGGAAGGCTCCTGACTGGACATACAGGTAAAGTTAAAACTACATGCTTTTTTACGAAGTTAATTGCGAAAATCCCCTCCGTCCCGGGGCAGCATTGCCCATAGCCAAATTTCCAAATTGACTCATTTCCAAATTGATTCATTGCCCAATTGGCAAATTGGCAAATTGGCAAATCGCCTACATCTCCCACCCCTCCCGGTAGGTACGGGTGACAAACTGGTTGGCCTCCTCCAGGTTGGTGATCTTCATATTCTCGCCGTCCCAAAGCAATTTCCTGCGTCCGTAGAACTCCTGCCGGGGCCGGCCGTTCTCGCCGGTCACCTCCCGCCGGAGCATGTAGCTGCGGATAGCCAGGTTCCCCATGAGCACCGTTTCCGTCATGGGGCCGGCATAGTCAAAGGACGAGGTGAGGGCCAGGTGCTCCTCGCTGCCGAAGCCCGCCTTGCAGGCATCCACCCACTTGCGCTGGTGTCCGTATTCCGGCTCTTCGTTCTCCTCCACTTCCGGGCCGAATTCCGTCGTGCCGTCGTTCAGGTACAGCTTGGGCATCAGGGGCGAACTGTCGTTGATATTCGTGGAGATGATCCCATTCTCTCCGTGGATCAGTACGCCGTTGGCACTGCCGTGGCCGCCGATGTCCTGGTCGGCCGGGATGATTTCCGGGTGGGACGGTCGGATCCCCCCGTCGCTCCAGGTCATCTCGATAGGTGAACCTGTCTTTTCGGTGGCGTCGAAATGTAACGTAATAAAGGACGAGGGCGGGCAGCCTTCCGGGTGGTAATCCGGGGTCCACATCTGGGTAAATACCGTACCCACGCTACATTCTGCATCCTTGGGGTATTTCAGGCCCAGGGTGCGGAAGGGGATGTCGATCAGGTGGCAACCCACGTCGCCCAAAGCGCCCGTGCCGTAATCCCACCAACCCCGCCAGTTAAACGGGTGGATATTCGGGATATAGGGGGTCTCGGGGGCCGGCCCCAGCCAGAGGTCCCAGTCCAAAGCCTCGGGCTTTTGAGAAGGGTCCGGGGCAGGCATGGCAAAGCCCTGGGGCCAGACCGGCCGGTTGGTCCAGACTTCTACCTTGTGGATCTTGCCAAGCCGGCCCGAATCCACCCACTCCTGGACCATCCCGAGCAGCGGGTTGGAGCCGCCCTGGTTCCCCATCTGGCTGACGATCTTATTCTCCCGCGCCATCTCGGTGAGCATCCGGGCCTCCCGGATGTTATGGGTCATCGGTTTCTGCACATACACGTGGATACCCCGCTCCATGGCCGCTTTTGCGGCCGGTCCATGTATATGGTCCGGGGTGGAGATGGTCACCGCGTCGATGTTCTTTTTCTTATCCAGCATCCGCCGGTAATCGCTGAAGAGCTTTGCCTTGGGGAAGGATTCCACCGAGGCGGCCGCCGAGCCGGAGAAATCCACGTCGCAAAGGGCAACTACCCGCTCGCGCCCCCCAACGGATGCGTTCATAATATCGCTGCGTCCCTTGCCCCCTGCACCGATGGCTGCCAGGTTCAGTTGGTCGCTCGGGGCGATAAACCCAGGGCCGCCCAGCACATGGCGGGGTACGATAAATACAGAAGATGCCAGGGCGCTTTTCTTCAGGAAATCGCGCCTTTTGTTGGTGTTCGGGCCTTTGGCGGGCCCTTTAGATGTTTTCATTGGTCTATGGTCTATGGTCTATGGTCTATGGTCCTAAAAGGTACTAATATTTTTGGGTTGCAAAACCCCGTTGGTTCAACGCCGGTTCGGCAACAGGGAATTTAGTACTTTAGACCCACATCAATGCCGCCAGACCATGGAAAACAATCTATCACTCCCATTGATTGAGCGCGCCCGGCAGCACCCGGACCGAACAGCCATTCAGTGCGCGGGAAGCAGCTATTCATACGGCCAACTGCTGTCGGAATCCCGCAAACTGGCCCTGGGCCTGCTGGGTGGGGCAGCGGATTTGGAAGAGGCGCGAATTGCCTTTTTGGCCCCGCCGGGGTTTGCCTACGTCTGTATCCAATGGGGGATCTGGCGGGCGGGCGGCATTGCGGTGCCCCTGTGCGAGAAACACCCGTTGCCATCCATGGAATACGTTGTCCGGGATACCGGGGCAGATGCAGTCATTTGCACGGAGGAATACCGGGAGTTCCTCGAACCCCTGGGAGCCATCAGCAAGTTGGTTCCCTACACCGCACTCGGGGCGGAACAGGGCCGTCTGCCAACACTCGGGCCGGAACGGCGCGCGATGATCCTCTACACCAGCGGGACCACCGGGTCGCCCAAGGGGGTGGTTACCACTCACGCCGGGTTGGAAGCGCAGATTACCGCCCTGACAGAAGCCTGGAAATGGCAGGCCGACGACCACATCCTCAATGTACTCCCGCTGCACCACGTACACGGGATTGTCAATATGCTCTGCTGCGCCCTTTGGAGCGGCGCATGTTGCGAATTCCTGCCAAAATTCAAACCCGGGAAGGTATTTGAGGCCTTTCTGAGGGGGCAGGTAAACCTGTTTATGGCCGTGCCCACCATTTATTTTAAGCTGATTGCGCACTACCAAACCCTGCCGGAAAAAGAGCGGGAAGCCATCAGCGGGCAATTGCAAAAATTCAGGTTGATGGTTTCGGGCTCTGCGGCCCTGCCGGTCAGCGTACTGGAACAGTGGCGAGAGATCAGCGGGCATACCTTGCTGGAGCGGTATGGGATGACCGAAATGGGCATGGCCATCAGCAACCCCTATGACGGGCTGCGACGGCCGGGTTATATCGGGCAGCCCTTGCCGGGGGTATCGGTCCGGCTGGTAGATGAAGAAAACCAGGAGGTACCCCACGGGAGTCCCGGGGAAATCCAGGTAAAGGGCGCCAATGTCTTTCGGGAGTACTGGGGCCGGCCGGAGGCAACTGCAGAGGCATTCACCCAGGACGGTTGGTTCCGCACGGGCGACATCGCCCAGTGGGACGACGGGAGTTACCGGATCCTCGGCCGGAATTCCGTGGACATCATCAAATCCGGGGGGTATAAAATATCCGCCCTGGAAATCGAAGAAGTACTCCGGACCCATCCTGAGGTAAAAGATTGCGGCGTGGTTGGGGTCCCCGACCTGGAGTGGGGGGAGGTTATCGGGGCCGCCATCGTCCCAGGTACCCGGCAACCGGACACCGAACAACTAACGGAATGGTTAAAAACGCGTCTGCCGGGATACAAAACCCCCCGCCTGTACCTGTTTGTGGATGAATTGCCCCGGAATGTGCTGGGGAAGGTTACCAAAAATGCCCTGAAGGATTCTTTTAAACCGTCAGATACCACCGGATGAAGATATATGGGGTTGCTTTGTTGTGCGGTTGCTTCCTGGCCGGGAAATTCCTCGGCCAGCTCCTGGGCGAGTTGATCGGTATCCCCGGGGATATAGGCGGGGTGGGCTTTGCGATGTTCCTCTTGATGCTCGTTAGCCTGTACCTGCGCAGGAGGGGCTGGTTTTCCGATACCTCCGAATCCGGAATCGCCTTCTGGAGCGCCATGTATATCCCCATCATTGTTGCCATGGCAGCTACCCTGAACGTCCACGCCGCCTTTGGGGGCGGTTGGGTGGCGGTACTCGCCGGCCTCGGCGCCACCATAGCCGGGTTCCTGCTCGTACCTCTGCTTTCGCGCATCGGCCGGCCGTCCGATCGCGGCCAAAATCCGCTGAAATAATGGACTGGGTAGAAACGCTGATTGAGAGGAACGGCCTGATCCTGGCCTTCCTGGTGGTGGGCCTGATTATGGGGGCTGCCTACGCCATTTCCCGATACCTGACCCGAGGCAGGCTGCCCGGGGCCGCCCTGGCGATACTTATTGGGTTGGGACTGGCCTTCCTGGGAGGGGAGCGCGGGATAGCAGACCACCCGTTGTTTGCCGGAATGGCCGTCCTCGGGGGTTCCATGTTCCGGGATTTTGCCGTGGTAGCCACTGCAATGGGGGCCGACCTGGAAACCATCAAGCAGGCAGGCAAGGCCGGGGTGGTTGCGCTGCTCTCCGGCGTGTTGATCGCATTTGTCGCCGGGGCGATGGTGGCCCTGGCCCTCGGGTATTCCAATCCGGTGGATATTACCACCATCGCCGCCGGCGCCTGCACGTATATTGTGGGCCCGGTAACCGGGACCGCACTGGGGGCCACGTCGGATGTCATCGCCATTTCCGTGGCAGCGGGGGTGGTCAAAACCCTGGCGGCCACTATCGGCACCCCTTTTATCGCCCGATATATCGGCCTGAACAACCCGCATTCGGCCATGGTCTTCGGAGGGCTCATCGGAACCACCAGCGGTGTGGTGGCCGGGCTGGCGGCTACGGATGCCCGCCTGGTACCCTACGGAGCGCTTACCGCTACGTTCTATACCGGGATCGGGTGCCTGCTCTGCCCCTCTGTATTGTATCTGCTGGTCCGGCTTTTCGTCTAGATAAACGACAGGAACAGGGCTGCCAGGCCAAAGAAGGCGGTCAGGACATGAAAAAGAACCAGGAGACGTTCTTCCCGGTTGTTGAGGTAGGATCCATGGTTTTGCAAAATGGCCGCCACGCCCAGTACGGGGATCCAGTAATTCCATTTGATATTCGACATAGCCATTTAGTTTTTCTGCAAAACTAAGCGGGCCTTCCTTCCCGTGAAATAGCGATTTTACCCGGTTTCTATCCTATTTTGACCTTAAAGGAACGTTAATTCCAGCCTGCTCCTCGTGCCGCTCAACAGGAAAATAGTAATTATGCAGGGCGATTATGATGCGTACATCCCAAAGCGACATTCCGGCAAGATCCTCCGGGTCCCGGTTTATCCGGTTCTGGGGTTGGCTTTTTGTACTGGCGTCATCCCTCTTCCTGTTTATCAGCATCCTGCCCAATGTGCTTCTATTCAAGCTGTATGCGGAGGGCGTTGTAGACAGCGCCACCTTTCCGGCCCACAACATGCTGGAGGTTGTTTTTTATTCGAACCTGCGGCTGTTTGCCGCCCTTTTCACCCTCCTGAACCTGCTCTGGCTTTTCGGCGCCATCGGGATGCTCAGGCGAAGGGACTGGTCCCGACCGTTGCTGACCGTCGTCCTCTGCTTCCTGGCCGTTTCCCTGTTGCTGGTCCTTTCGAATTTCCTGGCCTTCGACTACGAAATAACTGCCTGGAGGGACCCGGAGCGCAATGAACGCTTTAAAGCGTACTTCCCATGGGCCCTGGGGGGCGGTGTGGTACTGCTGGTTGGGTTGATTTACCGGTTGAATACCGGCAGGGTTGCCAGGGAATTGTCCTAACCTGTTAACTTTGAGCTGACAACCAAATCCCGTTAGCATGGCAAAAAAGAAACGATTAGACCTCAGCCGCTCGGACGACCTGGCCGTAGAACGGACCCGCCTGGCCAACGAACGGACCTTCCTGGCCTATTTCAGGACATTTATTGTATTCCTGAGTTCCGGGGTGGCCATTCTGAAACTCACAGTTCTGGAGGAAATCGCCGAGCTCGGTTACTTCCTGCTATCCCTCTCCCCCATACTCCTGGCCATCGGGATCGCCCGGTTTCTCTATGTGAAAAAACAGATTAAAAAATACTACATGGTCCGCACCTGAACCGGTGGCCCCATTGATGCATCCGGTTAGCTTCCCCCTGCAACGGATATGGATCTGCGGAACTACCTACTCCGCGTCCTTTACACAGCGAAAGCCGGTGTGGCCAAAGGCGGAATCCCGGGTGGCGCGCATCCGCCTGGAAACCCGGTAACCGCTGCAATAACTGTCATTACACAGGTAAGAGCCCCCGCGGATCACGTATTTCTCGGCGAGGGGTTCGCTGGGGTCGAAAGAAGTATCCGGCCCCCGCGGGTTCATGCGGTCCGTGGGGGTGGTCTCCAGCTGGTAGGTATCCGAACGGTATTTATCCTGGCACCATTCCCACACATTCCCGGCCATATCCACCAGGCCGTATCCGTTGGCCGGGTAAGTGCCCACCGGGGCGGTTCGCAGATAGCCATCGGCCTGCTCGTTGCTATAGGGAAATATCCCCTGCCAGAAATTGGCCTTGTCGGCAGATTCCGAAATAGGCGCATTTCCCCAGGGGTATTTGGGGTCCTCCAGGCCGCCCATCGAGGCCCATTCCCACTCCGCTTCAGTCGGCAGCCGTTTTCCTGCCCATCGGGCATAGGCCAGGGCGTCGTCCAGGGCAATATGTACCACCGGGTGGTCCATCCGCCCTTCAAGGTCGCTTTCCGGGCCCTCCGGGTGCTTCCAGTTGGCGCCCAGGGTCCAGTGCCACCACTGGCTCAGGTCGCGGAGGTCTACCGGACGGTCGGTGGCATGGAATACCAGGGAACCCGCCTGGAGCAGGGAATCGGGCGGTTTGGGGGTGCCGGGGGGCAGCTGGGTTTTCATCGCTTCCCAATCAATGGGCTTTTCCGCAACAGTTTCATAGCCGGTGGCATCTACAAATGCAGCAAATTCCCGGTTGGTCACTTCCGTGCGGTCCATAAAAAACCCGGCCACCTGTACGGAACGCCGCGGCAATTCATCCGGGCTGGCCTGGTCGGATTTTCCGCCCATCAGGAACGATCCCGACGGGATATACACCATGCCTTCGGGAACCGAATCCGGGTGTACGCTGTTTTGGTGCGCCTCCGGGGATCCGGCCCTGGCTTTTTCCGGCAGCTGTGCCCCGGCTGCCTGATCCGCCTGCTGGGCATCTCCGCGGTGGGAAGGCGGACCGTCCGCGTCGCGGCAGGCGGCAAGTATTAACGCTCCTGCCAGGACAAGCAGGCGGATATTTCGGAAAAGTCTCATCATCATACGTAGCTTTCGGGGATTAACAAGTGTCTAAAGTACGGCAAAGCAACTGTATAGAAAAAAAGGGTGATAAACTGTTTTGGGAGCAGTAGCCCCTGGCCGGTTCATTGCCCCAGCACACGGGCCTCAAAGGACCGGATGCCCGCGCCGTCGCACGCCACTGTAATCTCAATGGGATTGCAACAAACCTCACAGTCTTCAATATAGGTTTGGGAGGACACGGAGGTGTCGATGAGAAACGAAATCGTTTCCCAACAGTACGGGCATTGAAAGAAGTGCTCTTCCATGCCGCAAAGATACGGATTGTAATGGGGGCCTTACCGTATGGGGAATACCCCCGGCCTTTCCCCTGTGTTCAATATACGCGATCCCTGCGCAAAATACCCGCAGTATTTAAAACTCCAGGTTCAGCAGCTGCCCGGTAAGTTGCAACAGCTGCAATTCCGCCAGTTTTGCGTCGTACTTGGCCAGGTTCTTATTGGTCTGGGCGTTGAGCAGGTTGATCTGGGCCTGACGGAATTCGATGGAGGTGATCCGCCCGAGTTGGAATTGCTCCCGGGAACGCTCGAAATTGTTCTGGTTGGTCAATACGTTCTGTTCCTGGATATGGAAGATCTCCAGCCGGTTCTCGTAAATGGCCAGGGCGTTCTGGATATCGCGGGTTACCTCGAGTTCCACCTGTCGCTGCAACAGTTCCTGGTTCTCATAGGCGATCCGGGCATTTTTCACCCGAACCGTGGTGCCGCCCCCGTCAAAGAGGTTCCAGGTAAGGCTTGCCCCCAGGGCCAGGTTGTAGCTGATACTGTTTGTCCCGGGCGCCTGGAAGTTTCCGAAGATCCGCGGGGGGTTCTGGCTCCGGTTCCAGCCGTAGGACCCGCTGAGCCCGATGGTCGGGAGGTAACCGGACCGGTTGATTTTGATGTCGTATTCGTTGATGGCCAGGTTCCGCTCGGTTTGCAGGATGGCCACGTTGTTTTCCATGGCCGATTCGATAAACCCTTCTACCTGCGGCATGGGCGTAAACCGGATCATCGTATCCACCCGGAACACCTCATTGAGATCCCGGCTCATCACGACATTAAGGTCGCGCCTGGCGTTGGCCAGCTGCTGGCGGGCGTTCAACAGGTTGATACTGTCGTTGGTCACGTCCACCTGCGCGTTGAGGATATCCAGCTTCGTGTTCTGGCCGAATTCAAAGGCGTATTCCGCCCGGGTGATCCGGTCTCGGGATATGCGCAATGCCTCGGAAAATATGTTCACATTTTCAGTGAGCCGGGCTACTTCAAAATACACGCTGAAAAGCTGCAAAACGGTATTCTCTATAGTCTCCCGGGCCTGGAGTTCGCTGAGCCGGTACTGTTCCTTGAGGCTCTTGTAGTTGTAGAACCGGCCCATCCCGTCAAAGAGCGTGTAATTGAGGTTGAGCGAGCCGGAGTATTGCTGGGTTTCCGCATTGTTCAGTTCTACGTCCGCCAGCGGGTTTCCTTCTTCATCCACCTGCCCCGGGAATTCCGTACGCGAATCGTTCCGGCTGTAATTTGCACCGGCCTGGCCGGTCAGGGTTGGCAGGTACCCGGAGTTCAGGATGCTTGCGTTGTTCCCGGCAATCTCCACCTGGTTGCGGGCCACCTGGATCCCGAAGTTGTTTTCCAGGGCGAGGGCCACGGCGTCTTCCCGGGTCAAAAGCGAATCCTGGGCCTTAGCGGGAAGCAGCCAGCAGAGGCCAACGAGTAGAATCGTAAAACGTAGTGTCATCTATGCAAATTAATATTCGGCGACTTTTTCGGTCGATGTGCGGGAAGTACCTTTCCGGGATGCCTGTCCCTGGATGGCAGCCTGTCCGTCCCGGTGGTCTTCCTCCTGTTGTTGTTCCTTGATGGCGCGTTCCACCTCCTCCTTGGAGACAGGTTCGCCGGTCTTGAGCCATTTGGCGCTTACTTTTACCCGGTTGTTGAACGAGAGGAAAAGCGGTAGCAGCAATAGGGTCAGCACTGTTGCAAACCCGATTCCGTAGGCGATTGAAATCGCCATGGGCTTGAGGAATTGGGCCTGCCGGCTCTTTTCCAGCAAGAGGGGTGCCAGACCGGCGATGGTGGTGATCGAGGTGAGGAAAATAGCCCGGAATCGGGATTTGCCCGCCTCGAAAATGGCATCGTCGAATTTCATGCCGTTTCGCAGGTTGCCATTGAATTTACTGATCAGTACCAGGCCGTCGTTTACCATGATGCCGATCAGGGCTATAATGCCCAGGAAGGAAAGCATGTTGAGCGGAAAGCCGTGGATCCAATGGCCCCAGGCAACTGCTGTGAGGCTGAATGGCACCAGCAGGATCAGCATGATCGGCTGGCTCAGGCTGCGGAAGGTAAAGGCAATGGTGATGTATATAAGCAGGAGCACAATCAGGCCGGCGGTCTGCATGGAATCGGTAGTCTTGGCGGCTTCCCGGTTCTGTCCTTCATAAGAGACGGAAACGGTGGGATAGCGCGACAGGATGTCCGGCATGACGTCCCCCCGCACCCAGGCCAACATATCCGTTGCCGTGGTGGTCTCGTCGTCGGCGATATCCGCCGAAATTTGTATCTCGCGCCGCCCGTCCAGGTGGTTGATGGCCACATCCCCCCGGACGATTTCGTAGTCGGCAATTTCCTTGAGGGGAACCCGCTCGCCGGTCGGGGTTACGATCCGCATCTCGTCCATATCGTTGATGGAGGATCGGTTCGTCCGGTCGTATCGGACCCATACCCGCACCTCGTCCTGCCCGCGCTGAAACCGCTGTACCGGGGCGCCAAAAAATCCGGCGCGCACCTGGTTCATCACCGTCCGCAAATCCAGCCCCAGCAGATAGGCGTTCTCTTTCAGGTCGAGCCGGATTTCCTTGATCCCCGCCGGGTCGTTGTCCGAGACGTCCTTGAGCAGGGAATTGTTTTCCATGGCGCTTTTAAGCTCCGCCTTGGCACCCTTGAGCTCTTCAATGTTGTTCCCCAGGAGGGAAACCGATACGGGCGAACCCCCGAAGCGGCCGCCGGATCCGAAGATCAGGCTTTCCACCCCGGTAACCGGGCCCACGAGTTCCCGGAGCCGGTTGGATACGATATCCGACCCTACCGCATCGGGGCGTTCCTCCCCGGGCAGCAGGTTGATGGTCAGGGATGCCTGGGAGGATCCCGGGCCGACACTCTTGATGATGTTCTCGAACATCTCCTTATCCGAATTCGGCAAATACTGTTCGGTGAGTTCCCGGTTGACAATGAGCGCCTTCTCTTCGATCATGTCGATGATGGAGTCCGTGACCCGTTCATTGGTCCCGTTGGGCATAACGAGTTCCACGGAAACCCGGTCACTGGCGATGTTTGGGAAAAAGGCGGTCCGAACGATCCCGCCCCCGATGGAGCCGAGGGTCAGGACAAACGCAACGATAAAAAATGCAAAGGTCAGGATCTTCTGTCTCAGGGCAAAACTCAGGACGGGCACATAGACCGTATCCCGCATCCACATCATCAGGCGGTCGCCCATGCGGTTGATTTCACGCAACTTGGCAAAAGCTTGCCCCATGCGGCTTTTGGGCTTCTTGCTATGCGGTTGCAACGCCTTGGAATGCGCCAGGTGGGCCGGCAGGATAATCAATGCCTCTACCAGCGAAACAGCCAGGGTGAGGATTACGATAACGGATACCTCTCCGAAAAATTCGCCGAGCCGCCCGTCCAGGAAAAAGAAAATGGAAAAGGCCAGTATCGTGGTAATGATCGCAGAGACGATTGGAGGGATTACCTCCATAGTGCCGTCTATGGCTGCCTGTATCGGTTTTTTCCCTTTTTCGTAATGCTGGTAAATATTCTCGGCAATCACAATACCGTCATCCACCAAAATCCCGATCACGATGATCATCCCAAAGAGGGACAGAACGTTGATGGTTACGTCGAAAAACGGGGCGAAAATAAACATACCCAGAAAGGAGATCGGGAGGCCGAAGGCTACCCAGAATGCCAGGCGCGTGTTCAGGAAAAGGGAGAGAAAGATCAGCACGAGGATCATCCCCATAATGGCATTCTCGGTCAGCAATTGGGTGCGCTGGTTCAGCGTGGTAGACTGGTCGCTGACGACGCTGAGCTTTACGTTGTTGTGCTTTTGGTTATAGTCCGCAATATATTCCTTGACCTTCTCCGCAGAGGTGATGAGGTCTTCTGTATTCGTACTGGTGATGGAAACGTCAACCGCGAGGTTGCCATCAAAATAGGCGGCATTCGGGCTTTCGGCAAACCGGTCGCGGATGGTGGCAACGTCCCGCAGGCGGACGGTCGTTCCCGAGGCATCCCCCCGGATGATCAGGTGGGAGAGTTCATCCCCGTAATACGCCCGGTTGTTGGCCCTGATAAGGTATTCCTCCGTATCTGTTTTGATATTCCCGCCGGTAACCAGGATGTTTGCATTGGCAATGGCCTGGGAAACCTCGGTAAAGGTCAGGTTGTAAGCCAGCAGGCTCTTTTCGTCCACGGCAATCTCGATCTCCTCCTCAGGGAATCCTGAAATGCTGATTTGGGAAATGCCTTCCATCCCGCGGATATCATTCTCAATCTGCCGGCCGATTTGCTTAAGCGTGCCGAGCGGAATCTGCTCCCCACTGATGGCAAAACTGATGGTCTGGCGGACAGGCCGGAGTTTGGAGACGATCAGAGGCTCCATGCCCGATGGAAAGGTAGGCACCTGGTCCACCGCGTTTTTGACCTCCAGGAGCATAAAGTCGATGTTCCGCCCCTTTTCGATCTCGACGTTGATGGTCCCGCTGTTTTCCCGGGACGTCGAGGTCACCCGCTCCACCCCTTCCAGGCCCTTGAGGTTGTCCTCGATCTTCAGGACAATCCCCTCTTCCACCTCCTGGGGGGAAGCCCCCGGGTAGGCAATGTTGATGGAAATGTTCCGGGACTCCACCAGTGGAAAAAAGGAGGAGTTCAGGTTTTTTGCCCCGTAGATCCCGAAGATCACACAGGCGATGATCAGCACGTCCACGGCCACGTGGTACTTGATGAAATAAGAGATAAGGTTGCGCATCGGGTGGTGGTATACGGTTAATTGGTCTGGGTGTTCCCCTCATAAACCTTTACCAGCATCCCCGCGTAGGCTCCCACCACCGGGCGGGAGACAATGGTTGCCCCTTCGGGGACATCCTTGAGTACAACGGATTTGTCAGTAAAGTAAACCGGGTTGACGTCGATCAGGTCCAGGATAGAGTCCCTGACGATGAATATCTGGTCGTTGTCGAGCAGCAGACCCCGGTCGATCTCAATGGCATCCTGCTCCTTCTTGGCGTTCAGGTTGGCTTCCAGGTACATCCCTTCCTTAAGCGAGGGCTCCCGGACTTCAATAAATGCGGTAATGGTCTGGGAATTCTGGTCTACCCGTGCATTGATGCGGGAAACCGTGCCGGAATAGGTACGGCTCCCTTCCAGGTTGGAGAGCTCCACTTCCTCGCCGATCTCCAGCAGATCGCTGAACGTTTTGCTGATGGCCACTTCCAGCTCGTACACGCCCGTATCGATGAATTCCCCGAGCTTCTGTCCGGAACGTATCAGCGTACCTTCGGTAACCAGGGCTTCCGTGAGCACCCCGTTGAACGGGGCGCGGATGGTGTACTTGGCCAGGCGCTCCTCCATGTTTTTCACATTGTAATAGCTGGTGAGGATGCCGCGGCCGGAAATAAAATAGCGTTCCTTCTCGTCCGGCATGTCGGGCAAAGGTGGCGTGGTTTCGTTCAGGTCGAAACTCGTCAGGTAGGCCTGCCATTTCGGACTCACCTCCGGGTAGTCCAGCCGAAGGTCCGGCATGACAGAGGTTATCAGGTTATACAGGTTGCTTTTGGCGGATTGGACGCCTGCGCGGTATTCGGCCGCATCGATGGTAATGATGCGCTCACCCCGGCTGTATTTCTGCCCGGGCTTGAAGAGCTTGCTGCTGCGCTGGAAAACACCCTGCACCTCCGAATAAAGCTCCACGCGGTTCCTGGCCACAAGGGTGCCGTTGGCCGGGACGATGATCGGTACGGACGTATTGCGCACGGTATCGACAAAAACGGTCTTGACCACCTTACTGGGCCGGGGTGTCGGTGTGGTCCGGCTGCTGATAATCGCCTGCGCCGCATAGATCGAGAGCGCGATCAGCAGGATGCCGAGGACCGATAAAATAATTTTTCTTTTATCCATGAGGGTTGATTAGACAAGGGATTAGACCGCAAAACTATCCATTAGTTTAATCGTCCTCCGTTAAATATATCTTAAATGGAAGTAATAAAAAAAGGGTGCCCATGGCACCCAAACAACTGCATTTCAATGTATTAACCTTAAACTGCTACTTGTCTACGTCGTCCTCAAATTTCGTGTCGGCCATGCGGGTCCGCGAAAAGTCGAAGTTTTTGAAGTCGATCTCGGATTCCTCCTCGTCGTAGTCGAACACGAGAAGCTTATCCGTCTGCATGTTCGCCAGGTTCCGATAGGAATTGAATTCGTTGTTCTGGAGTTGAAGGACCTCCAGGCTCGCCAGCCGGCCAAACGATTCCGGGATGGCACCTCCCAGACGGTTATTGGACAGCACGAGTTCCTTGAGTTGGGCCAGGTTCCCCATACTTTCGGGAATATCGCCGTATAATTGGTTTTCAAACAAGCCCAGGGCCCGCAGGTTGTTGAGTTCCCCGATGGATTCCGGGATACGGCCAAAAAACTGGTTGCTCGACAGGTTGAGTACCTCCAGGCGCTTCAGCGAACCGATCCCATTGGGAATCCGGCCGGACAAAAAGTTATTGAAAACGGATAATTCCCGGAGCTCGGTCAAATTCCCGACGGTTTCGGGCAATTCGCCCTTCAGGCGGTTCATCTCCAGTTTCAGTACGCGGAGTTTCCGAAGCTTAAAGATAGTTGCCGGGAGCTGGCCCGTCAGGTTGTTGAAGGCCACGTTCAGGGTTTCCAGCTGTTGGAGCTGCCCGAGGCTTTCCGGCAGCGGGCCCATCAGGTTGTTGTGGAATAATTCAATCCCGACAACCCGGTTGTCGCGGACCGTAACGCCGTACCACGTGTCCACGGGTTCCTTCAGGTTCCATTTGCGAACCCAGTGCTTTCCATTGGTAGACTCATAGAGGTCCACCAGGATCTGCTTCTCGGACCCGGGCACCTCTGCGAGGGCTACCAGGCCGACTAAAAGGCATACAACTGTAAGGAGTCTTTTCATCACCTGATTAAAGAATTTACTTACAATATTACACATTCAGAGCTGTAAGAACCCCAAATATTCGACAAACGGGCGTATTTTGTTGTGAAAACCCGGATTTCTGTGGTTTAGCAATATACCGAGCTGCTTACCCGAGTGCCTCGATCTCCGCTGCCACGGCTTCCCACTGCTTCATCAGCTTTTCCAGATCCTGCTTTTTCTGCTGGTAGTCGTCAAAAAAGCCGGGATGGGCAATCGTAGCATCGTAGTCCATCAACAGCTGGTTGTCGATTTCCCCGATTTCCTTTTCGAGGGAGTGAATCCGGGATTCCAGGTTGCCCAGTTTATTGCCCAGGGATTTTTTCCGTTTCCGGTTGGCGTGTGCATCCGCCCCGCCGGCAGCACCCCCGTTGCCGTCATTTGGAGTGCCCGCCTGCTTCTTTCCCTCCGGGGATTCCGGGCTTCGCTTTTCAATGGCCCGGAAATCCTCGGCCTGCCGTTGCTCCAGATAGAAATCGATATCCCCCAGGTAGGGTTTGATGCCGCCATCGCGAAACTCATAGACCTCCCCGGTGAGCCCCTGCAGGAAGTCCCGGTCGTGGGAAACCAGGATCAGGGTGCCTTCAAAATGCTGGAGGGCCTCTTTGAGCACCCGCTTGGAAGCGATGTCCAGGTGGTTGGTGGGCTCATCCATGACCAGGACGTTAAAGGGCTGCAACAGCATGCGCGCCAGGGCAAGCCGGTTCCGCTCCCCCCCGGAAAGGACTTTTACGGGCTTCTCCACCTCCTCGCCCCGGAAGAGGAAGGATCCCAGGATGTCCCGGACCCGGGGACGGGATTTTTCGTCCGCCGCATCCACCATGGTTTCTTCAACGGTTTTTTCCCCGTCCAGGAATTCTGCCTGGTTCTGGGCAAAATAACCCAGTTGGACATTATGGCCCAACTTGCAGGTCCCCTTGTGGTCCAGTTCCCCAACCAGTATCCGCGCCAGGGTGGTCTTGCCCTGCCCGTTCTGTCCCACGAAGGCAATCTTCTTCCCCCGCTCAATCAGCAGGTCGATATCCCGGAGTACCTGGTTGTCCCCATAGGCCTTGGAGAGGCCCTCCAGCTCTGCAATGACCTTGCCGGGACGGACCGACAACGGGAAACGAAGCGACATGACCCCGGTTTCCTCCCGGTCTACCTCGATCCGTTCCATCTTGTCCAGCTTCTTGATCAGCGACTGGGCCATGGAGGCCTTGGAGGACTTGGCCCGGAACCGCTCAATAAGCCGCTCGGCCTGTTCAATCTCCCGCTGTTGGTTTTTCTGGGCGTTGAGCTGCTGCTCGCGGATTTCCTCCCGGAGCTCCAAAAATTCGGAATAGGGCTTCTGGTAATCGTAGATGCGGCCCAGGGAAATCTCGATGGTCCGGTTGGTAACCCGGTCCAGGAACATCTTGTCGTGGGACACGAGCAGTACGGCCCCCTGGAATTGCTGGAGGAATTCCTCCAGCCAGATAATGGAATCGATGTCCAGGTGGTTCGTCGGCTCGTCCAGGAGCAACAGGTCGTTTTCCTGCAACAGGAGCTTGGCCAGTTCAATCCGCATCCGCCAGCCGCCCGAAAACGTTTCGGTTGGAGCGTTGAAATCGGAGCGTTTAAAGCCGAGACCCAGCAGGATTTTTTCCGTTTCCCCTTCGTACCGGTACCCGCCGATCAGGTCGTAGCGCTGGGTGGTGTCGCTCAGGGAGACCATCAGGTCGTGATAGGCCTCGCTTTCGTAATCGTCCCGTTCCGCCAGGGCCTGGTTAACGCGCTCCAGCTCCTTCTCCAGCGCCTTGATTTCCCCAAAGGCCTGGTAGGCCTCTTCCAGGACCGTCCGTCCCTTTTCAAAATCGATATCCTGTTTCAGGTATCCGACGCGCAGGCCCTTTTCCCTGGCGATCGTACCCGAGGTGGGCTGGGTTTCCCCGCTCAGCAGGCGCAGGAGGGTGGATTTCCCGGCACCGTTCTTCCCGATCAGACCCACCCGGTCCCCCGCCCCCAGGCGGAAGGAAACCTCGGAGAAGAGGTCTTCCCCGGCAAAACTGACGGTAAGCTTGTGTACATTGATCATGGGTTCATGGCCTTGTTAGTCGGGCGCTACGCCCTGTCCGCCTTCGGGCGCTATGCCCTGTCCGCCTGCAAAAGTCCGAAAAATAAGGGAATCAGGGAGCCGTCCGGCCGTAAAATTTCGCGTACCGGGACAGGTCCATCTCCGGCGGGAGGGGGCGTCCCTCCTCCATGAAATCGGCCAGGCAGGCAGCTGCGTAAGGGGCCAGCAAGACGCCCCGCGACCCCATCCCGTTGAGTGCAAATAGCGCATCGTGTTCCGGGTGGCGGCCCACCAGGGGACGGCGGTCCGGGACTGTTGGCCGGATACCCGCGGATTGCCCCTCCACTTCAAAGTCCCGGTTGACGATTTTGCGGAGTTTGGCGGTGAGTTCCTCCCGGGCACGGGCCGTGGGTTCCGGGTCAAAATCGTTCCGGGCGTAGGTGGCGCCTACCTTGTACCGGTCTGCCCCCAGGGGGATCAGGAAGATATCCGATTTGACGATCCGGGTTTCCCCCAAACCGGGTATCCGCACCGTGAGGAGTTCGCCCTTGCTGCCCTGCAGGGGCAGGTAATCAAAAAACGGGTTGCCGCGCATCCCGAATCCCTCGCAGAAGATGATCCTTCGGGCCCGGATACCCTTGTACGCCAGGTGGTCCCGGTTTAATTCCAGGGCGCCGTGAACAAATGACTCGGCCCGGAGCCGGCCTTTTTCATGTAACTCTTCCCGGTAGGCATGGAGCAGGCGGGCCGTGTGCAACCGGCCGGTTTCCAGGACCTCCCCGAAGCCATGGGGGGCCTGCAAGCCATCATGGACATTTCGAACCAGGCGTGTGGACAGGAAGCGGGACAAGCCCGGCCGGTCTGCAGCTTCAAACCAGGCATTCTGTTCTTCCGCCGATGCCAGGCGCCTGAGGATGGGCAGCTTTTCATCGAAATGCCCCTTTAGCCGTTGCTGGAGCTTCTCGTAAAACGGCAGGGAAAAATCCATGAGCTCCTCCCCTTTCCAGGTGAGGTTCAGCCGCTTGAGCACCACGGGGTTGTACAGGCCCGCCGCCACCAGGGACGCCTTGCGGGAGGCGTCGTCGAACAGGCAAATAGTGCGGCCCCGTTCCCGGAGGGTTTCGGCCATGGCCACCCCGGCCAGGCCCGAGCCGACAATCAGGTAATCAAACATAGCTGCAAAGGTAGGGAAGGCGGATAAAAAAACAGCCCCGGCTTATCTGGCCGGGGCTGTCCTACATGTGAATTGGAAAGGGCGTTTTTAATAGGCCCACATATCTTGTTCGCGATTTCGGATCTGCTCTTTGATACGCTGCGACTCCAGGAGCTGGAACAGCGCGTTGTCGGCAATGTAATCGCGTATCTCGCGGTCTCCGTGCACGTTGTCTTCCTTATAGATCATCCCGTTGAACCTGCGGGCGTTGAGCAACATGTCAAAGGAAAGCGGTTGTGCCGAATTTCCCTGGTTGAATACCTTGGCCTCGTGCAGGATCTGCCGGGCGCTCGGGTACCAAACCCAGAACAGGGGCACCAGCGCATCCTCCGGCGCCATCGAATCGTCGTCGATGAAGTTCACGTCCGGAGCAACCGGGGCAATCCCCAGCAGGCGGTACTTGAGTTCCCCCTGCCGCTTGTCGAAGTACCACATCCCCTTGATGCGGTATTCCTCGATGTCGGCTGCCGTGATGTTCCGGCGGTTGATGTACTCGGCCGAAACCTGCTCCCCGGCGTTTACCTGCTCGTACCCCAGGTCGGTGGTATCCACCTTCTGGAGGGTCGCCTGCAGGTCGCTGAAGTTCCGCTTCTCCGTAAAATAGGAATCCACGTAAACGTCGGTGAGTTTCCCGTTTTTGATATTCTTGATCAGAACATCGTAAAGGGAGCGGCGGTCCGAGCCGATATCCACGGTGTCCGTCGGGTAGTACAGCGGGAAATTCACCCGCTCGTCCAGGTCGATGACTTCCCATACGGTCTTGGACCACAGGATATCGCGGTCGTCCACGTATCCGTAATCCAGGGGCGCATCGTTATCCATCGCCTTCTGGGCCTCGGTTCGCATGCCGATTTCTTCCGGCTTCTTGGCGTTCAGGATGTTGGCTTGCGCCCACCCGGACACCGGAAGAGCGGCAACCGCCCCGAGTACTAGTGCTTTTTTCCAATTCATTGTATTGTAGTATTTAGGTCTTTAATTACCGCGCAGCCGGCCTGGTGCCGAGCTGCGCGGATTTTCAATTAAATTCTCAATCTAGTTGGTGATCTCCACAACCACGGGAGATACCTTCTTCAACTTATAACTCCGGTTGTTGGTAATGTACGCCTCGATATCAAAGATCTGGATGGCATCACCCCGCCCGGCCCGACGCAACGCTGCCTTGGCACGCGCGTCCAGTTTGTTGCCGTTCACCTCAACGGTGGGCTGTCCGGGAACTTTCAGCTTAAAGCCGCTGATGGCCATATTCAGGTCAAAGTCAAAGTCTTCCAGCATGGCGCCGATGGTGGCGATTTCCAGGTTGTTGCGGGGCATTTTCACGCTGCCGCTCTCACCCCGGATGGTACCGGAAGGCCTCGGGATATCCTTGATGCGGAATTCGCTGTTGGTCGAGATCCGCTGGCCGTCGGGCAGCGTACCGGAAGCGGTAATGGTTACCGTACGGCCCGTACCCGGGTTCATCACGTAGTTGCTGCCGCTGCGCTTGCTCAGGCCGGGGGCCGAAGCAGACACTTTGTTGTCCGGGATCCCCGGGATGGAGATCGTCATCGGGTTGGCAACACCGCGGTATACCACGTTCATCTTGTCGGCAGAGATCACAGCCGCATTCGGCTTGGAGATTGTGGAGAAGCTGTTTTTAACAGGCACCTCGGTCTCCTCCCCGTCCTGCATATAGATCAGGGTACCGGCAATCTCGTGGTCGCCGGGGCTGCCGGCTCCGATCAGCATTTCCACGCCGCCTTCCTTGAGCTGGTAATCCTTCCCTTCGGCGAGCTTGCGCCCGTCCAGGGTCAGTTCGGCCCGTACAGGCTTGGCGGTCTTGTCGGTTTTACCCAGGACAATGCTTCCGTTAAACTTCTCCCCGGCATAAAAGGCCGATTTCTCGGACTCCAGCAGCGTGGAGAAATTCGTCAGGGACACCTGGGAAGTCAGCTCGCCTTGCAGCATCGCCTTCAGGGCCGCCTCCTCGGTGGCCTTGATGTCGGATTGCAGGGAGGTGATCTTGGTCAGGGAAGCGATCAGCGGGAAGCCTTCGTAGTGGTAGTTGATCCAGTCTACTTTGACCCCGTCGCGGCGCTCTACCTTGCCGTTTTCATCTCCGGTCTTGAAGCGCGTCTTCACCGCGTCCTGAACTTCCGGGAAGCCGTCGCCGAGGATGCCCAGCACCTGGGTGCGGTAGGCCTCGATGCGCTCCATGAACTCCTTGCCCTGGGGGGCCAGGTTATCGCCCTGGAAGAATTTCTGGTCCAGGTAATCGGACTTGTCCATTACCGTGTAATCCGTCGGGTCCTCGATGTCCTCCACCATGCTCGCCTTCAAATCCTCGAGGTAGGTGTAGTACTCCTGGGACAGCTGCTTAATCTGCTGAGCGTCCTGATAGAGCTCCGCATATTTGGCAGCGTCCTCCGACGCTTTGGTTTCCAGGCTCGCCAAAAACGCTTCGTTGTTTTCGGTGGCCTTGGAATTGGAAGTCTCCAGCTTTTCGTTCATAAGACCGAAGGCAGCCAGCACTTCCTTGCTCATATTCAATGCCAGCATCGCAATGAAGATCAAGTACATAAGGTTGATCATCTTCTGACGTGGCGTTTGTTTTCCTGATGCCATTATATCTAATTAGTTGTTAACAGTTACTTTGATTTGGGATTTAGAACGACAACCTAATTAGTTTCTGTTCATGGCAGTCAGCATGCCGCCGTAAACGCCGTTAAGCGAAGACAGGTTGCTGGCCAGGGACTCCATTTGCTCTTTGAGGGCACCGGCGTTCTGCACCACTTCCTCGTTGATGGAAGCCTGGCGGCTGGCACTCTCGAGCTGAACTTTGTACAGGCTGTTGAGCGATTCCATCTGGGAAGCGGCCTGGGAAAGTTCTTCGGAGTATTTCTTGGTGTGCTCAATAGCATCGGCCGTAGGGGCAATCCCCTTGGCAGCGCCTTCGAAGTTGCGGATGCTCTCGCCCAGGCTGCTGAACAGGCTGGCGTCGATGTTGGCTTCCTTGAGGAGCTCATCCAGTTTCCTGGAGAGGAGTCCTTCCGCCTCTTGGGCTTCTTCGGCTTGTTTCTTACGGTTGTTGCTCTGGGCTCCGGCGAGTTCCGGGTAGACCAAAGACCAATCGTATTCGTCGTCCACCGGCTCAAATGCGCTGATTGCAAAAATGAGGGCTTCCGTGATCAGACCGACTGCGAGGAGCAACCCACCGGTAAGCGGGCCGAATTCCCAGTGCAGGATCTTGAACAGCGCCCCGATGATTACCACCGAAGCACCCAGGCCGTAGGCCATGTTAAAGAGCTTTTTTGTTGATTTTGACTGTGCCATAATTAAGAATTTAAAAGAAGTTTAAAGTTAAATAAGTATTGGGTTAAGGTTTGATAAGCATGGTGTTAAAAAGCGGTTTACTGGGTGGAATCTTCCTCCCCCATGTAATCCTGGACGGTCCGGAAGCCAATGTAGCTTCGGGCGGAATCCTTGTATTCGTAATCCCGGGTACTCACCTGCAGGAAATACGCCACGTCTTTCCAGGAACCGCCCCGGATCACTTTCCGCGTATTGTTCTGGCTGTCGGCATTCGGGTTCATGGTTGAAGCGTATTCATAGGACCCCGGGTAGTAGCTGGAGTTTGTCCACTCCGATACATTACCGGCCATATTGTACAGGTTGAAATCGTTGGGTTCATAAGATTTGGCCTCCACGGTGTAAAGGGCGGCATCGGCCGCATAGTCCCCGCGCTGGGGCTTGAAATTCGCCATAAAGCAACCCGTGTCGCTGATCACGTACGGGCCACCCCAGGGATACGTACCCCCTTCGATGCCTCCGCGGGCCGCGTATTCCCATTCGGCCTCCGTCGGGAGGCGGAACTGGTTGACGAATTGCTTGCCGCGGGCACGCTGGTCGTCGTTCTTGAATTTGGTCCGCCAGTTGCAGAACGCCTTGGCCTGGCTCCAGGATACCCCTACAACCGGATAGTCGCTGTAGGCATCGTGCCAGAAGTAATCGTTGTGCATCGGTTCATTATAGGAGTATTCAAAATCGCGGATCCATACCGTGGTATCCGGGTAGATCGCGGTGATTTCCTGACGGATGAAGTCCTTCCGGCGGCCTTCCTTGGCGCGGGCGGCAGCTTCGATATCCATCCAGGTATACTTGTAGTTGAGTTTCGTCACGTCGATAGTCCGCTGCCCGTTGTAGGTTTCTTCCTCCGGGAGGTACATGGAATCCATCACCTCTGCGTAATAGACGTCCGGGTAATCCCGGGTATCCCAGATCAGGTCCTCGTCCTTGTTCAGGGCGCGGCCCTCGTAATAGTCCTCGCCAAAACCGGCGTAGTTATCGAGCATGTACTTGTCATAAACCGAGAGGTTGGCAGTATCTGCATCCTTAAAGGCGTAACGGCCGATTCCGTCATCCTCCGGACCCATCCCCAGCTCGTCGGCCAGGATGGCCAGCTTGGTCCGTACAATGGAATCCTTGACCCACTCTACAAACTGCCGGTACTCGCTATTGGTAATTTCCGTATCGTCCATATAAAAGGACCGGACAGTAACTGTTTTGGTAGGAGCGTTCATTACATTGGCCATGTCTTCTTCACTCTTTCCCATAATGAAAGCACCCCTGGGAATCAGTTCCATCCCGTAGGGTTTTTCCGGGTACCACTTTTTGCCTTTAACGCCTACCAGTTCCCCTTTGGATTTGGAACCGCAGCTGCTGAGCAAAAAAACAAACGCTATAGACGTTAACAATAGCTTCTTCATACTTTAGGTTAATTTCGGTTAAGACTGTACGGTACTATCTTCGATTATTCACTAAAACAGAAAATTGAATAATTTATTGTACGTACCGGCCTAATCTCGTGCAATTAAACGGCTTTAGTTAAAACCTTTTTTATAGGCTTTAAACCACCGGTCCGGAATATTCTGATCGCAGGCGTCCAGATAGTCCTGTTCGGTGCATGGTAATAACGCCGGCGAATCGGGTTTAGTATGCGCGCCGAGGAGGTTTGGGACCTCCACCCACCAGCGCCCCGTAAGCGTACTGTTGTAGAAGTGAAGTTGTTCGGATTGGCAGGGGACGATGAACTTGTTGAAATCCTTGCTGCCGCTGTCCGGTTGTTCGTCCACCCGGAAGTTGTGGCCTTCCATGAAATACCAGATAATCTGGGCGACCAGCTGGAAGGACTGGACGTTGTTTTCCATCTCAAAGATCCCGAAGGCGGAAATCTTGTCGCCCATACCCGCATACCGGGCAATGGCACAGATCTCCCTCCCCGTGAAACCGTTGGGCGAAAACGTGTCGGGCAGACCCATTTCGGAGGCCCGGATGGCCCGGGCGTCAATACTGACAAGGTGCGCATTGCGCAACACCGGTTCGGCCAGGCCCACGTCGGAGGTAATTTCCCCCAGGCGGTAGGCGTCGAAAAACAGCCGCTCCATCAGGTCGATCTCCTCCTGGGCATTGAAATAACTCTGGTACCCGATATTCGAAAAATTAAACAGGTTGTTGGGCTTGTCCGTGATGATCTTGCTCATATAGGAATTGGAGGAGATCAGTTCCTCCTCCGCCCCGAAGTCGAAACGGCTGTCCACGGCCACCAGGTTGACCATGTCGATAATCTTGTCAAAGGCCCGGTAGGCCGGGTATGTAATATCCTGGGTAGCGCCGATCACAATCGGGATGATCTTCTCCTCGAGCAGCTCGGCGATGATTTCCCGGACCACAAAATAGGTGTCTTTAACGGTCTCCCCCTCGTCGATGTCCCCCAAATCGATGATGGTGCCATTCCAGTTCCCCTCCATAAGCCGGTAAAACTGCATGCGGATCTCCTCGAGTTCCAGGCGGCTCGTTTTCTTGATAAAGGCATTGCGGGATTCGTACACGCCCAGGAGGGCAAAGGTGGCCCCTGCCAGGACGGGCAACCCCTCCTTTTCCGTATGCTTGTAAATGGTGCGTCCCAGTGCCTGGGCGGGCAGCAATTCACAGTGGGCCAATACGCGCTGGGGAACCGGAAGTAAGAAATCGAATGCCATAGAACCCCGGGTCTGTTTTTAGGATTTTTTACGCGTTTTCTTCTTGCTGAGCAGTTCCTGTGCTTCCTCGAGAGTCACCGCCTGCGGGTCCACGTCCTTGGACAAGTCTACCTTTTTGCGGCCCTTGATCACCGTATGGCGTCCCCAGCGGCCCTTCTCAATCCGGATGTCCTCCTCGGGCCACTCCCGGACGAGCTTCTCGGCCTCTTTCTTCTTCTTGGCTTCGATCAGTTCTTCGATATCCGCCTGGCTCAGGTTGTCGAAATCGTATTTCTTGGGAACGTTGATAAACATGCCGTCCCATTTGATGAACGGCCCAAACCGGCCCTTGCCCTTGGTCACCGGCTTATCCTCATAGGAGGCAATCGGGGCGTCCTGTTTTTTCTTGGCGCGGATCAGCTCGGCAGCCCGCTCCATGTCCACGTCAAAGACGCTTTCACCCTCGTCCAGGGAAACGAATTTTTTGCCGTAGCGCACATACGGGCCATACCGGCCCACATTGGCCTCCACCTCATCCCCTTCAAAGGTGCCCAGTTTCCGGGGCAGCTTAAATAACTCCATCGCCTCGTCATAGGTGATGGTGGCCAGGGACTGGTCCGGGAGCAAACTGGCAAACTGGGGCTTCTCCTCCTCGTCCGCTGTCCCGATCTGTACCATGGGGCCAAACCGGCCCAAACGCACGGCCACCTGCCGCCCGGTCTCCGGGTCGGTTCCCAAAACGCGTTCCCCGCTGGCGCGGTCTGCATTCTCCTCGACATCGAGCACATTCGGGTGGAAATCCTTATAGAAATCCCGAAGCACATCCTGCCAGTCTTCCTCCCCTGTGGCAATGTCGTCAAAGTCCTTTTCCACCTTGGCGGTAAAATTGTAATCCAGGATATTGGCAAAATGGCTCACCAGGAAATCGTTGACGATCATCCCGATATCCGTCGGCACGAGCTTGCCCTTGTCCGATCCCACGGTTTCGCTCAATTCCTTCCGCTTCACGCCGCCTCCTTCCAGGGTGAGTTGCAGGTACTCCCGCTCCGTGCCGTCCACTGTGCCTTTTTCGACATACCCGCGATTCTGGATCGTGGAAATGGTCGGGGCATACGTGGAGGGGCGGCCAATCCCGAGTTCCTCCAGCTTTTTGACCAGGGAAGCCTCCGTATACCGGTACGGCGGTCGGGTAAACCGCTGGGTGGCTGTGATGTAGTTGTTGGTCAGCGCCTCGTCTACCTGCATGGCCGGGAGCATGCCGTCCTGTTCTTCGGCGTCCTCTTCGTCTTTGCCTTCCAGATACACTTTCAGGAACCCGTCAAATTTAATCACCTCCCCGTTCGCGCTGAAGAGGCGGTCGTCCCGGTCGTTGCGGATCTTTACCTGGGTGCGCTCCAGCTGGGCGTCACTCATCTGCGAGGCCAGGGTCCGCATGCGGATCAGCTCGTATAACCGGGCCTGGTCGCGCTCTACGTTGGGGCGCTGCAGCCCCATATCGGTGGGACGGATGGCCTCGTGCGCCTCCTGGGCCCCTTTGGATTTTGACTGGAACTTCCGGACTTTGCTGTACTTTTCCCCGTAATTCCCTACAATTTCTTCCTTGGCAGCCGCAATGGCCTCCCCGGACAAACTCACGCTGTCCGTACGCATGTAGGTAATAAGCCCCGCTTCGTAGAGCCGCTGGGCGACCTGCATGGTACGGGAGACCGAAAAATAGAGTTTGCGGGAAGCTTCCTGCTGGAGGGTGGAAGTGGTAAACGGCGCAGCCGGGGATTTCTTAGCAGGTTTGGTGTCCAGGCTGTCCACGGCAAAGGAGGCGTTGGCCAGCCCCGCCAGGAATTCCTGAGCCTCCGCTTCGGTATCGAAGCTCTCATTGAGTTTGGCGGGCAGGGTGGCCCCGTTTTCCGTCCGGAATTCGGCGGCAACCTTGAAGCTGCTCTGCGGTTCGAATTCCTCGATGGCCCGCTCCCGTTCCACAATCAGGCGTACGGCCACCGACTGCACCCGGCCAGCGGAGAGGCCCGGCTTGATTTTCTTCCAGAGGACGGGCGACAATTCATACCCTACCAGACGGTCCAGGATCCGCCGCGCCTGCTGGGCGTTGACCAGGTCGTAGTTGATTTTCCTCGGGTTCTCAATGGCCTTCTGGATAGCCGATTTGGTAATGGAATTAAAGACAATCCTCCGGGTCTTGTCGGCGTCCAGTTTCAGGGTCTCGGCCAGGTGCCAGGAAATGGCCTCCCCTTCCCGGTCCTCATCGCTGGCCAGCCAGATGGTTTCCGCCTTCGAGGCGAGTTCCTTCAACTTCTTGACCAGTGCCTTCTTCTCCTTATCGACCACGTATTTCGGACTGAAGTCCTTGTCTACATCCACCCCGAGTTCCCGCGAGGGCAGGTCGGCAATATGCCCGAAACTGGAGGTTACCTTGAAGTCCTTCCCCAGGAATTTTTCAATGGTTTTTGCCTTTGCAGGCGACTCCACGATTACCAGGTTTTTTGCCATTCCTTATAAATTAGGATCACAAAAGTAGCCGAATTTTTTAATATCCGCACCTGCCGGCCGTATCGGGGGATGCGGAAAATGACATTCCCGGCGGCGGGTATCCTTTCCCGAAGGGCCGCAAACCAAACCCGGCCTTACAGGATATATCAATATATTATATCTTGTGAGAGTTGCCCCAGTAAAGCTGCAGCTGTTTACCCTCCCTATAGGTTCGGTTACCAGTTTGCCGAACAATTCGGGAAGCAACTCCGGGGCGAACAGGAGAGGTAAATCATTTGCGAAACGTCATCGTTTCCGGGCACAGAGCGATAGGGTACTCTCAATCAGCCAGGGACAGCGCGCTGAGGAATTCGAGGCCCGCTTCCGTGTAGCGGTATTGGCTGAGCAATCCCTCCCCCACCATCAGCAGGTGGTCCTCGAGCGGGATCACATCGTACGGATTCACATCGTCGAATACGGCCAGTTGCTGCAGGTCCGTCACGTTGGACTTGTCGTAGACTTTCAGGCCGGAGGCCCCGTCACAAATAAAAAGCTGCTCGCCCCGGATACCCAGGCCGTACGGCTCGTCCATCGGATAGCTGATGAGGAGCTCTGGGGTGTGGATATCGCTGATGTCCACAATAAACAAACCGCTTTCCGTGGCACCGCAGCCATTCCCGCCCCGCAGGGTTACAAAGGCGTAGTCCCCGTCCACCACCACCGGGTCGCAGGCCGTGCCGTGCTGGAATTCTGAGACGAAGGCCGGAGCTGCAGGGTTGGAAATATCGAAAATGTACATCCCGCGCATACTGCCCAGAAAGAGGTGATCCCCCCGGTTAAAAATGGTCTCGATATCGAACCCTGCAAATACGTCGTCCCCGGCCACCGGCGCTTCGAGGTTGGAAATATCGAATACATTAATGGTGTGGCTGTCCACGGCGTAAAGGAAGTCTTCAACGATCTTGAACCGCGCCAGGGAACCGCCCTGTCCGGTCCCGGAGGCATTGTCCGCGGCCGCTTCCAGGAAATCTACCTGCCCCCGGTTCCTGCCTTCGACCTCGGAAACCGACAGCCGCTCGGTCCGCATTTCCCAACCCACCAGGATCTCATCCTGGGCATTCCAACCGTCGTACTCCACGATGTCTGCCTCAAACGGCCAGGGCACGTGGTCCTGCAGGACGCCCTTTAACCGGGCCACCGGACGGATGTTGTCCGGGTTGGAAATGTCGAGCACCACCAGGTCCGAGAGGCTGTCGGCAAACAGGTAGTTGTCCCTGACGGCGATATCGACATTCCCGGGAATATTGATAAACCCGGTCTTCCGGGGGGCCGAGGGGTCCCGGTTGTCGATCAGGTGGACTCCCTTGAAGGGTTCGTTGACGAAGATCCGGTCGCCGAAGGCGTAGATTTTTCCGGAAACTGTCAGGGGTTGGGGCGGGAAGATGTCCACCGCCGCTTCGAACTGTTCCACGGACATCGTCAGCGGGGTGGCCACCAGGTAGTCGGCGAATTCGGAATCATTGTCTTTTTCACAGGAATTCAGCAGGAGGAAGCCTGCCAGGATCAGAAGGAGGCGGGAGGTTTTCATCGGGCAATTGGTTTAAAGGGCTGTTATCCCAAAGATACGCAGGGGCGTTTCAGGTTGCGTTTTTTTAGGAAATTTTAAACGCTGCCAAATTGTCATATTCCCAAGTTCCTAGTATCTTTGCTGCCCTTCCGGTGAGAAGGAAATTCAGATGCATGGAAAAGACAATAAATGAAGCGGAACAGGGAACGGCCCTGGAAATGCGGGGCAAGGATGGGAATGCCCGCAAACTGTATATCGAGAGTTACGGCTGCCAGATGAATTTTTCGGACAGCGAAATCGTCGCGTCCATCCTGGGCCAGGAAGGATTCAATACGACCAGCCGCCTGGAGGAAGCAGACCTGATCCTGGTCAATACCTGCTCCATCCGGGAAAAGGCCGAACAAACCGTCCGCAAGCGGCTCGTCCACTTCAACGGCCTGAAAAAGAGCAACCCCGGCGTCAAGGTGGGGGTGCTCGGCTGTATGGCCGAACGGCTGAAGAGCCAGTTCCTGGAGGAGGAAAAGATCGTGGACATGGTGGTGGGCCCGGATGCCTACAAGGACCTCCCCAACCTGGTGCGGGAAGTGGACAGCGGGCAGAACGCCGTAAATGTCATCCTCTCCAAAGAGGAAACCTATGCGGATGTATCGCCGGTCCGCCTGGGCAGCAACGGGGTTACCGCCTTTGTTTCCATCACCCGGGGGTGCGACAATATGTGCACGTTCTGCGTGGTCCCGTTTACCCGCGGCCGGGAACGCAGCCGGGATCCGCAATCCATCCTCCGGGAGGTCGGGGATTTGTGGGCCAATGGCTATAAGGAGGTGACCCTGTTGGGGCAGAACGTAGACAGTTACCTCTGGTACGGAGGGGGCCTCAAAAAGGATTTTGACAAGGCGAGCCCCATGCAGCAAGCCACAGCCGTGAATTTTGCCGGGTTGCTGGAGATGGCCGCCACGGCCTACCCGGGCATGCGGTTCCGCTTTTCGACATCGAACCCCCAGGATATGACCCTGGACGTCATTGAGACGATGGCCCGCTTCGACAATATCTGCAACTATATCCACCTGCCCGTGCAAAGCGGTAGCGACCGGATCCTGAAAGCCATGAACCGTTTGCATACCCGGGAGGAATATTTCGGGCTCATCGACAATATCCGGCGGCTCATCCCGGATTGCGGCATCAGCCAGGACATGATTGCCGGCTTCCCGACGGAAACGGAGGAAGACCACCAGCAGACCCTGTCCCTGATGGACTATGTAAAATACGACTTCGGCTTCATGTTTGCCTATTCGGAGCGGCCCGGAACGCTGGCAGCCCGGAAAATGGCGGACGACGTCCCCGATGCGGTGAAGAAACGGCGACTGCGGGAAATCATCGACAAGCAGCAGGCGCACAGCCTGGAGCGCAACCAGGCGCATATCGGCCGCGTGGAGGAAGTGCTTATCGAAGGCCCCTCCCGCAAATCGGATGCCCACTGGATGGGGCGGAATACCCAGAATACCGTGGTGGTTTTCCCGAAAGAAAACTACCGGGTGGGCGAATTCGTCAATGTGCGAATCGAGGATTGCACTTCGGCCACGCTCCTGGGTACGGCAACCGGTTATTCCAATATGAACTGAAATGGAGAACGTACAAGCCATCAAACAGCGTTTTGAGCTGATCGGCAACGATGTAAAGCTCAACCGGGCCCTGGAAAAAGCGATCCAGGTTGCCCCCACGGATATCTCCGTGCTGGTCACGGGCGAAAGCGGCGTGGGAAAGGAATCCATCCCCAAGATCATCCATTCGCTCTCCCACCGCAAGCACGCCAAGTATATTGCGGTAAACTGCGGGGCCATCCCCGAAGGCACCATAGACAGCGAACTTTTCGGGCACGAGAAAGGGGCGTTTACCGGGGCCACCCAGACCCGGAGCGGCTACTTTGAAGTGGCCGACGGGGGGACGATTTTCCTGGACGAGGTGGGCGAACTGCCGCTGACCACCCAGGTGCGGCTGCTGCGGGTGTTGGAGAACGGGGAATTCCTGAAAGTGGGGTCTTCCCGGGTCCAGTCCACGGACGTGCGGATTGTGGCCGCGACCAATATGAATATGCGGGAAGCCATCGAAAAGGAAAAGTTCCGCGAAGACCTGTTCTACCGGCTGAGCACCGTGGAAATCCATATCCCCGCCCTGCGCGACCGCCGGAACGACATCCACCTGCTGTTCCGGAAATTCGCCTCGGATTTCGGGCAGAAATACAAGATGCCGACCATCCGCCTGGAAGACGACGCCGTGCCCGTACTGGAGAATTACCGCTGGCCGGGAAACATCCGGCAGCTCCGGAATATCGCCGAGCAGATTTCCGTTTTGGAGAAAGACCGCTCCGTGTCGGCGGAGACGCTCCGGTCCTACCTGCCCGAATCCGGCGGGAGCCGGCTTCCGGCCGTGGTGGAACAACGGCGGCGCGAAGGCGACTTCTCCAACGAGCGGGAAATCCTCTACAAGGTACTCTTTGACATGAAGTCGGACCTGAACGACCTGAAGAAGCTCACCCTGGAAATGCTCAAACACGACAACAGTGAAAAAGTCCAGGAAGAACAGGAACAACTGATCCGCAAGATTTACGGGTCCGAGGACGGGGAGATCCTGGATGAGGAAACCGCCGTGGCCATCCTGCCCCCTGCCGGCCAGGAACCCGAGCGCACACCCCCTGCCGCCCCACCCCAGGACAAGTACCATTTTGCGGAGGAAATCGAAGAGGAAGAAACCCTATCTTTACAGGAAAAGGAAATCGAACTGATCGCAAAATCCCTGGAGCGGAACAAAGGCAAGCGCAAAGCCGCGGCTGCCGAGCTGGGGATTTCCGAGCGGACCCTCTACCGCAAGATCAAGCAATACGACCTCTAGCATGAAGCGGATGAAGCAATTTGGCCTGGCCCTCCTGGCCCTGGCACTTTTGGGTTGCGGGGCCTACTCCTTTACCGGGGGGGACGTCGGCGAAGCGGAGACTTTTCAGGTGAACTATTTCCAGAATTACGCCACCCAGAGCCCCGGGTCGGTTTTCCACCCGGGGCTCGACCGGGACTACACGCTTTCCCTCCAGGACCTGATCCTCAACCAGACCAACCTGGACCTGGTAGGCTCCAATGCCGATTTGGTTTACGAGGGGGAAATCGTCGAGTACCGCGTGCAGCCCATGTCTGCCACTGCGGAGCAACGCGCTGCCCAAAACCGGCTGACGATGACCGTCAACGTGCGCTTTTTCAACCGAACCAAAGACAACGTGGACTTTGAACAGCGGTTTTCCTTCTTCTACGATTACCCGGCTGCCACCCAGCTGGCCAGCATCCGGGACGCCGCCCACCAGGAGATCTTTGAGCGGATCAACCAGGACATATTCACCCGATCCCTCGCTAACTGGTAGGAGATGCAAGTACCCGATTTCACATACCTGCTGCAGCAACCCGGGAAATTAAAAACCCCCGTCCAGACCCGGCAGCTCGAAGAAGTCCTGAAAACCTACCCCTGGTTCCAGGCGGCCCGGGCCCTCCACCTCAAGGGGCTGCGGAACCTCAACAGCTACAAATACAACCAGGCCCTGAAAGTCACGGCTGCCTGTACGGCCGACCGGGAAGTACTCTTCGATTTCATCACTTCCGAAGCCTTCCTGCAAAATGAAATTGCGGATGCGATTTCGGGCAAGACTTCCCTGTCGGATCGGGAAATCGAATCCGAGGAGGTGGCCCCTGAACCCGGAAGGGATGCCGGGATGGTGGACGAGGGGGAAGACGGGGCACTACCCCGGTCCACCGCGGAAGCCGAACAAATCCTCGACCCGAAACTCTTCCGCTCCAAAGACCCGGAGGTAGACAGGGAACTGGAGGCCGATCGGGTAGCGGCCCGTGAAAAACTGGGGATGGGCCGCCCCCTGGACTTTCACAAGGGAGAGCGCTATTCCTTCTCGGAGTGGCTGCAGATCACCAGCCTGGGGCCCGGCAAGCGCAAAGAGCCAACTACCCCCGCTGCAGGGGATGAGGACGCAGCGTCCAAAGCCCCGGGGGGTGACGCCGCGTCGCCGGCGAATCCCGACCCGAAACCGGCTGAAGACGCGTCGCGGAAACAGAAATTCGACCGGATAGACCGCTTTATCCGGGACAACCCGAAAATCGTCCCGCAGGCAGCCGCCGAAGCGGAAAAAGTAAACATTTCCCAGTCCGTTAAAATCGACAAGGAAGAGCTGATGACCGAGACCCTGGCCCGGGTTTACCTGGAACAGGGAAAGCACAAAAAAGCGATACAGGCCTACCGGATCTTAAGTTTGAAATATCCGGAAAAAAGTGGTTTCTTTGCGGACCAAATTAAAGCGGTGGAAAAACTGCGGAAAGATAAACCCAAGAAATAATGAGCACATTTTCCATATTCCTGGTCCTGATCATTATCGTCTGCCTGCTGCTGATGCTGGTGATCATGGTACAGAACCCGAAAGGCGGGGGCCTCTCCTCCTCCTTTGGCGGTGGCGGGAACCAGGTGGTTGGCGGGGTCAAGAAAACCGGCGACTTCCTGGACAAGAGTACCTGGACGCTGGCGACGGTCCTGATCGTCCTGATCCTGCTCTCCAATGTGACCCTGAAAACCAATTTCCAGGAGGCCGAATCGAGACTCCTGCAGGAAGACGGCATTGAAGCTGTACCCGAGGGGGACCTGGAGTCCATCCCCGAAGCGCCGGCCGGCGAACCTGCCAGCCCGCTCGATACGCTACAGTAAAAACACACCCGAAACTATGGGAAATGCCAGTTTGTATGACAAGCTGGCATTTTTCATTTCACAAACTGTCAGTTTTTGCCGCATGGCACAATTTCTGCCCTGTGGAAGGGCGAAACTTAAAATCTAAAAAATCGATCAATATGGCTAAAGTAAACATCAAACCACTGGCGGACCGGGTCCTTGTAGCACCCATGGAAGCCGAAACCAAGACGGCCTCGGGGATCATTATCCCGGACACGGCAAAGGAAAAACCGCAGAAAGGCAAAGTCGTTGCGGTAGGCCCGGGCACCAAGGACGAAAAAATGACCGTTTCGGTGGGCGACACCGTATTGTACGGCAAGTACTCCGGCACCGAGCTGAAATTCGACGGGGCCGACTACCTCATGATGCGCGAGAGCGATATTTTAGCAATCATATAAATTAAACACCACGGCCGGCCGGCCCGCGGGGCCGACTCCGGCTGAATCCAAAAATCAACATTCGCATTATGGCAAAAGACATAACTTTTGATATTGAAGCAAGGGACGGGCTGAAGCGCGGGGTAGACGCCCTGGCCAACGCCGTTAAAGTAACCCTCGGGCCAAAAGGCCGGAACGTAATCATCAGCAAATCCTTCGGGGCCCCGGTGGTCACCAAGGACGGGGTTACCGTAGCTAAGGAAATCGAACTGGAAGATGCCCTGGAGAACATGGGTGCCCAGATGGTCAAGGAGGTTGCCTCCAAAACCAATGACCTGGCAGGCGACGGAACCACTACTGCCACTGTCCTGGCACAATCCATCGTCAAGGAAGGCCTCAAGAACGTGGCAGCCGGCGCCAACCCCATGGACCTCAAGCGCGGTATTGACAAGGCCGTAGAGGCAATCGTCGAGAACCTTGCCAAGCAAGCCAAAAAAGTAGGCGACTCCAGCGAAAAGATCAAGCAGGTAGCCGCCATTTCCTCCAACAACGACGAGACGATCGGGGAACTGATCGCCGAGGCGTTCAACAAAGTTGGCAAGGAAGGGGTGATTACCGTTGAGGAGGCCAAAGGAACCGACACGTATGTGGACGTGGTAGAGGGAATGCAATTCGACCGCGGATACCTCTCCCCGTATTTCGTAACGGACTCCGAGAAGATGATCTCCGAGCTGGACAACCCGTACATCCTGCTCTTTGACAAGAAGATTTCCACCATGAAGGACCTGCTGCCCGTGCTGGAACCGGTAGCACAGTCCGGAAAGCCCCTGCTGATCATCGCAGAGGATGTGGATGGGGAAGCCCTGGCCACCCTGGTGGTCAACAAACTGCGCGGCAGCCTGAAGATCGCCGCTGTGAAGGCTCCCGGATTCGGCGACCGCCGCAAAGCCATGCTGGAAGATATCGCCATATTGACGGGCGGAACCGTAATCTCTGAGGAGCGCGGCTTCACCCTTGAAAACGCCAGCCTGGATATGCTCGGCACCTGCGAAAAGGTCTCCATTGACAAGGACAATACGACGATTGTCAACGGTTCCGGTTCTGCCAAGGACATCAAGGCCCGTGTCAACCAGATCAAATCGCAGATCGAGACCACTACCTCGGACTACGACCGCGAGAAACTGCAGGAACGCCTGGCCAAACTGGCCGGCGGGGTGGCCGTCCTCTACGTAGGGGCCGCTTCCGAAGTGGAGATGAAAGAGAAGAAGGACCGTGTGGACGACGCGTTGCACGCCACCCGTGCCGCCGTTGAGGAAGGCATTGTCGCCGGTGGGGGCGTTGCCCTGGTACGCGCCTTTTCGGTACTGTCCAAGGTGAAAACCGAAAACGCCGACGAAGCCACCGGGCTGCAGATTGTCGCCCGGGCCATCGAGTCCCCGCTTCGCACCATCGTGGAAAACGCCGGGGGCGAAGGCTCCGTGGTAGTTGCCAAGGTACACGAGGGGAAAGGAGACTTTGGCTACGACGCCAAGAGCGAGAAATACGTGGAAATGATGAAGGCCGGGATCATCGATCCCAAGAAGGTGACGCGTATTGCCCTGGAAAATGCCGCATCGGTTGCAGGCATGATCCTGACCACCGAATGCGCCCTGACGGACATCAAGGAGGACGCCCCTGCCGGACCGCCCATGGGCGGAGGCGGCGGCATGCCCGGCATGATGTAACCCGTTTCCGACTGAAACCATTCCCCTTTGGGAATTCACAAAAACCGGCAGCCCGATCTGCCGGTTTTTTTATACCCGATTTTGTAACTTGTCGGCCTTTAATCAGCAAGCCCAATGAACGAATCCCTATTGCAAGATGCCCTGGAAATCCTCCGGGATACAAATCAACCGCCGATAGCCCGTTTGCAGGGAGTCTGCGACTTGCTGCAGGACTGCGTCCCGCACTACGACTGGGTGGGCTTCTACTTCCGGAACGGGGACCGGCCCGAACTGAAACTGGGCCCCTATGCAGGGGACCCTACGGACCATACGATCATCCCTTTTGGCAAGGGAATTTGCGGGCAGGTAGCCCTGAGCAACGAAAATTTCGTGGTGCCGGACGTCGGCGCCCAGGACAACTATATCGCCTGCAGCATCCATGTTAAGGCGGAAATCGTCGTGCCCATCTTTGTGGACGGGGAAAATATCGGGCAGATCGATATCGATTCCCACACCCCGGACCCCTTTGGCCCGGAAGACGAAAAATTCCTGGAAACGATCTGTGCGGAAGTATCCCGGATCCTGTGAGGCCTTCGCTGGCTCCGGAGGCTTGCGCATTCTTTAAAACTTTCCCGGTTTTGTTGATAAACCGGCCGGCATGTTCAAGGCAAAGAACGTACTTTTGCTCACCTAAACCCTTATAATCCAGCACAGATGAGTACTTCCCGAAAAGCGGCTTCGGCCCTGGTCTCGGTTTTTCACAAGGACGGGCTCGAACCCGTGGTCCGCAAATTGCACGAACTCGGCATCGCCCTGTATTCCACGGGCGGCACTGAGGCATTTATCCGGAAACTGGGCATCCCCGTTACGGCTGTAGAAGATGTCACAGGCTACCCCTCCATCCTCGGCGGCCGGGTTAAAACGCTCCACCCGAAAGTCTTCGGAGGCATCCTCGGCAGGCGCGAACTGGAATCCGACAGGGAGCAACTGGAACAGTATGAGATTCCCCGGATGGACATCGTGATCGTGGACCTCTATCCATTCGAAAAAACAGTTGCCGACGGGGGCTCCCGCCAGGAGATCATCGAAAAAATCGACATCGGGGGCATCTCGCTCATCCGGGCGGCCGCCAAGAACTACAAAGACGTTCTCTGCGTGTCGGCCATGTCCGATTACGCCCCCCTGCTGGAGGTGCTCGAGGAAGGCGGCGGAACCACTACCCTGGAACAACGGCAGGCCTTTGCAGCCAACGCGTTTCAGGTTTCTTCCCATTACGATACGGCCATCTTCAATTACTTCAACCGGGAGGCGGGGAAGCAATCCCTGAAAATCAGCGTCCCGGAAGGGCGCGTTTTGCGCTATGGGGAAAACCCGCACCAACAGGGCATTTTTTACGGGGATTTCGAGGCCCTCTTTGACCAGCTGCACGGCAAGGCACTCTCCTACAACAACCTCCTGGATATCGATGCAGCGGTGAACCTGATGGAGGAATTCCGGGAAGACGACCCCACCTTTGCGATCCTGAAACACAACAACGCCTGCGGCCTGGCCACCCGGGACACGCTCAGCGATGCCTACCGGGATGCCCTGGCAGGCGACCCCGTATCCGCCTTCGGGGGCATCCTGATCTGCAACCGCCCGATGGATGCCGACACGGCCACCCAGGTCCACGAACTCTTCTGCGAAGTGGTCATCGCCCCCGCGTTTGATGCGGATGCCCTGGCCATCCTGAAAGGGAAGAAAAACCGGATCCTCCTGGTTCAGAAACCCCTGCCGCTGCCTGAAGGCCAGGTCCGCACCTGCCTGAACGGCATCCTCTACCAGGACAAAGATTCCAAAACCGACCAGGCCGAAGACCTGGACTACGTAACCGGGAAACGCCCCACCTCCTCCGAGCTGGACGATTTGCTTTTTGCATCCCGCATCTGCAAGCATACGAAGTCCAATACAATTGTCCTGGCAAAAAACCGGCAACTCTGCGCCAGCGGAACCGGCCAGACTTCCCGCGTGGACGCCCTGAACCAGGCCATCCACAAGGCTGGCAGCTTTGGCTTTGACCTCCAGGGGGCCGTGATGGCCAGCGATGCCTTCTTCCCGTTCCCGGATTGTGTGGAAATTGCCGGGAAGGCCGGGGTAACTGCCGTGATCCAGCCGGGGGGCTCAATCAAGGACCAGTTGAGTATCGATTATTGCAACGAAAATGGAATTGCGATGGTAATGACCGGCACGCGTCATTTTAAGCATTAATTTTACTACTTTTATCGATAAAATTTGCCCGTTCGACGGGAAACCAAACAGCTAGCCAATGGGTTTTTTTGATTTCTTGACCGAGGAAATAGCCATTGACCTCGGTACCGCCAACACCCTGATCATACACGACGACAAGGTGGTGGTGGACAGCCCCTCCATCGTGGCCCGGGACCGGATTTCCGGGAAAATCATCGCAGTGGGCCGAGAGGCGAACATGATGCAGGGGAAAACCCATGAGAACATCAAGACCATCCGGCCGCTCAAGGACGGGGTTATCGCCGATTTTGACGCCTCGGAGAAGATGATCAATATGTTCATCAAGAACATCCCGGCCCTGAAGAAGAAATGGTTCCCGCCTGCCCTGCGCATGGTTATCTGTATCCCGTCGGGGATTACCGAAGTGGAGATGCGCGCCGTCAAAGAATCCGCCGAGCGGGTCAACGGCAAGGAGGTCTACCTGATCCATGAGCCCATGGCGGCTGCCATCGGGATCGGACTGGATATCATGCAGCCCAAGGGGAACATGATCGTCGACATCGGAGGGGGGACCACCGAAATTGCCGTGATTGCCCTCGGGGGGATCGTCTGCGACAAATCGGTTAAAATTGCCGGGGACGTCTTTACCAACGACATTATCTATTACATGCGGACGCAGCACAACCTCTATGTGGGGGAGAGCACGGCCGAGAACATTAAAATCCAAATCGGGTCGGCTACGGAAGACCTGCAGTCGCCCCCGGACGAGATGTCCGTACAGGGCCGCGACCTGCTGACCGGGAAACCCAAACAGGTATCGATTTCCTACCGGGAAATCGCCAAGGCGCTCGACAAGTCGATCCTGCGTGTGGAAGACGCCGTGATGGAAACCCTGTCGCAAACCCCGCCCGAGCTGGCGGCGGATATCTACAACACCGGGATCTACCTGGCAGGTGGCGGTTCGATGCTCCGCGGGCTCGACCGGCGGCTTTCCCAGAAAACGGACCTGCCGGTCTACATTGCCGAGGACCCGCTCCGCGCCGTGGTCCGGGGCACCGGGATCGCCCTGAAAAACCTGGAGCGCTACAAAAGCATCCTCATCAAATAAAACGGGCCGGGGCCGGGCCCCGGCAGTTCAATAAAGCAGCATGCAGCGGATAATCAATTTCATCCTCCGGAACCGATCCTCCCTGCTTTACCTGTTCCTGCTGGCTGTAGCCCTTTTGCTAACCGCTCAAAACAACGCCCTGCACCGTTCCCGATACTTCAACTCGGCCAACTGGCTCACCGGGTCGGTTTACAATGCCTCCAACTCCGTGACGGATTACTTTGGGCTGGAGCAGGAGAACGACAAGCTCCTGGAGGAGAACCGCAGGTTGCGCATGCTGTTGTTCAATACCGAAACCCGGGATTCCATGGAATTGGATACTGCCGAATTACACTATCAGGTGATGACTGCCTCCATCATCAAAAACAGCTATTCCGAGGCGAACAACTACATCACCATCGACAAGGGGCGCTCGGACAGCGTCTCCCAGGACATGGGGGTGATCACCTCCCGGGGCATCCTCGGGATTGTGGAAAAAGCCAGCAGGAACTACGCCTCGGTTCAGAGTATCCTCAATGCCAAATCGAATATCAACGCCAAGATCGCCGGGACGGATTACTTTGGCTCGCTGACCTGGGACGGCCGGGATTACCAACTCGTGCAACTCGAGGACATCCCCCGTTTGGTGCCGCTTCGCGAAGGGGATACGATTGTCACCGGGGCCATGTCGAGTATCTTCCCGGAAAACATCCCGATCGGCACCATCGAGGCATTCTCCCTGACCGAATCGCAGAGCTTTTACCAGATTGACGTCCGGCTGTTCAACGACATGACCAACCTGAAACAAGTCTACCTGATCCGCAACCGGGATCGGGATGAAATCCTCCAACTGGAATCCGACGTGGCCAATGACTTATAACTACCTGCTTACCGGTATCCGATTCATTGCGCTGGTCCTGGTCCAGGTACTGGTCTTTAACCGCATGAACCTCTTCGGGTATGTCAATCCGATGGTCTATGTCCTGTTCCTCTACTGGTACCCCGTCCGGGAAAACCGCACCACGCTCGTACTGGCCGCCTTCCTGCTGGGCTTTGCGGTAGACCTGTTCTCGGACACCATGGCCCTGCATACGATTGCCGCCCTGACAACGGCCTTCCTCCGATATCCGCTCATGCGGTTTGTTTTCGGGGTCAACATGGAATTCCAGAATTTCCGCCTTTCCAACTCCACCCGGGTACAACAATTCACGTTTTTAGCGTTATTGGTAGTGGTACACCACCTGGTATTCTTTGCGTTCGAAATTTTTAGTTTGTCGAATTTGCTGTTAATTTTGAAACGGGTGGTTCTCACGGGGCTCAGCACGTTCGTGTTCTCGGTGTTGCTGGCAACTTTGTTTGCCATCCGAAGGGAGTGATCCGAAACCTCGCTGCCACCCGCAATAGATACTAATTAATAACCGCATCCGCCGAAGATGAAGAAGCTGGTTCTGTCTTCCATCATTATCCTGATCGGGCTGACTTTTATCGGCAGGCTGTCCTATTTGCAGCTTTTCCGTTTTTCCCCGGACCAGATCCTGGAAGACCCGGCCATCAAGGTGGTATACGACTACCCGGAACGGGGCTACATCTACGACCGGAACGGCGAGCTTTTGGTGGCCAACCAGCCCGCGTATGACGTGATGGTGATCCCCCGGGAGGTGGAGCCCCTGGATACCCTGGAATTCTGCTCCCTGCTGGGAATCGACCGGGATCGGTTTGTCTCCCAGCTGGAAAAGGCCCGGGTGTACTCTCCCCGCCTGCCCTCGGTAATGGTGCCCCAGTTGTCTAAGGAGGACTATGCCGGGCTGCAGGAAAAGATGCGGAAATACAAGGGGTTCTACATCGAGAAGCGCTCCCTGAGGGACTATCGGACAAAGGCTGCGGCCAATGTACTCGGGTATATCAGCGAGGTCAACGAATGGGACCTGCAAAAGAACCCGTATTACGAACAGGGCGAACTCACGGGGCGGACCGGCATCGAGAAACAATACGAGGAAATCCTGCGCGGCCGTAAAGGCGTAAAAGTCATCCAGAAAGACCGGTTTAACAGGGAGATCGGCCCTTACAAGGACGGGGCGCTGGATACGCTGCCCCAGCCGGGTACGGAAATCCGCATTACCCTGGACAAGCAGTTGCAGGAATACGGGGAACGCCTGATGAACGGCAAGCGGGGCGGCATCGTCGCCATCGAACCCGCCACGGGCGAAGTCCTGGCCCTGATTTCCGGGCCTACCTACGACCCCGCCCTGTTGGTGGGACGGGAGCGCTCCAAGAATTACAGCGCCCTGCATTACGACACCATCTCCAAGCCTACCTGGGACCGGGCCATCCTGGCGCAACCCTCGCCCGGGTCGCCGTTTAAGACCCTCAATGCGCTGGTCGCCCTGCAGGAAGGGGTGATTTCCCCGGAAACCACCTTCCGGTGCTACAACGGCTTTTACGTGGGCAACAAGTTGCGGGGGTGCCACTGCGGGGGTGGCCTGCGGACGATGAATAGCGGCATCTACAAATCCTGCAACGCCTATTTTGCGGGGACCTTCCGGAAATTCTACGACAATTTCGAAACCACGGATGCCGCCATGGACGTCTGGGAGAAGCATATGAGGAGCTTCGGCCTCGGGGACTTTTTGGGGTACGACCTCCCCACCGGGGCGAGGGGACGGATTCCCAACAAGGAATACTACGACCGGGTGTACGGGGACGGAAGGTGGAGTTCCACCTATATCATTTCCAACTCCATCGGGCAGGGCGAGGTAGCTGCCACGCCCATCCAACTGGCCAACATGACCGCGGCCATTGCGAATCGCGGCTGGTTTTACACGCCCCATCTGATCAAGGCAGTGGGGGGGCAGTCCATCGATATCCCGAAATTCACCGAAAAACATTACACGACAATCGACCCCCAGCATTTTGAACCGGTGATCCGGGGGATGGCAGACGTCTACGAAAAAGGCACGGCCAAATGGCTGAGAATCCCGGGGGTGGACATCGCCGGGAAAACCGGGACTGTAGAGAACTACACAAAAATAGACGGGGTGCGGACCCAGCTCACCGACCACTCCATTTTCGTCGCCTTTGCCCCGGTGGACAATCCAAAAATTGCCCTGGCCGTCTACATAGAACACGGGTACTACGGGGCGCGCTATGCCGGCCACATCGCCTCCCTGCTGATCGAAAAATACCTCAAGGGCGAAATCAGCCGGACGGACCTGGAAAAACGGATGCTCGAGAAGACGCTGGAGCACGAATACGCCAAGCCGTACAGCGGGGAGGAATTTGAGATCAACGAATATGTCTGGTAGCGGGGCCCTCCGGAGGGTAGACTGGCTGACGGTGTTCCTGTTCCTGCTCCTGGTGGCCATCGGCTGGGTGAACATCTATTCCAGCACATTTAACGAAACCGAGAGCTCGATTTTCGATATGGGCCAGTTGTACGGCAAGCAAATGGTCTTTATCCTCCTCTCCCTGGGGATCATCCCCGTTATCATGGCCCTGGAGGCCAGTTTTTACGAACGGTTCTCCAGCGTATTCTATGTGGTCTCCCTGGTACTGCTCCTGGGCCTGTTCGTGTTTGGAAAAACCATTGCAGGCGCCACCTCCTGGTACAACCTGGGCTTCTTCAACCTGCAGCCTTCCGAACTCGCCAAGGCCGCCACCGCCCTGGCCCTGGCCAAATACCTGAGCGATATCCAGACGGACATCAAGCAGCGCAGGCACCAGTTGTTTGCCCTGCTGATCATCGCCATCCCGGCCCTGCTGATTATCCCGCAACCCGACCCCGGAAGCGCCCTGGTATTCTTCTCCCTCGTCTTTGTTTTGTTCCGGGAGGGCCTGCCGCTCGGCTACCTGGGCCTGGCCCTGGCAGCCATCCTCGTATTTGTCTGCACGCTCATGTTCGGCACCGTGTGGGTGGCTATCGGCCTGGCATTACTGATCATCGGGTTCTTCATGGTGAAAAAGCCGTCTCTGAAGGTACCGGTCTTCCCGCTGGTTGGCGTCTATGCAGCCGCCATCGTCCTCTCCCTCTCCGTAAACTTCGTTTTTGAGAACGTGTTCGAACAACGGCACCGCGACCGTTTCAGCCTCTGGTTGCGCCTGGAAAAAGACCCCGACAAACTCGAGGAAATCCGCAAAACCATCGGTTACAATACGTACCAGTCCGAGAAGGCCATCGAATCCGGCGGGTTTTTCGGGAAGGGGTTCCTGGAGGGCACCCGGACCAAGGGCGATTTCGTTCCTGAACAGCACACCGATTATATTTTCACCACGGTAGGCGAGGAATGGGGCTTTATCGGCACGGCCACAGTGGTGATCCTCTTCACCATCCTGCTGTTGCGGCTGGTCTACTTGTCGGAACGACAGAAAAACCCCTTTAGCCGGATGTACGGCTACGGGGTGATCTCCATCCTGCTGATCCACTATTTTATCAATATCGGCATGGTGATCGGGGTGCTGCCAACCATCGGGATCCCCCTGCCGTTTTTCAGCTACGGGGGGTCCGGGCTCATCGGATTCACCATCCTGTTGTTTATTTTCCTCCGGCTCGACGCCAATCGTCTCAAGGAGTGGTCCTGAGTGGCCCGGGTGTTTTGCGGCGTGGAAACCCCGCTGTTACCGGAATTCCCAATCTTTTGCACCCATACGCGATTCAAGGCTTTCCTGCAATTCCGGCGGGAGCCCCTGGAAGAAATCGAGTCCGGTAATCGCTTCGATGCGGTCTACCGGGACCGTAAATTTCTGCAACGGGCCCTCAAGGGGCTGATTGGGCATTAAAAAGGCGACCACAACCGGGCCGTCCGACCCCTCGCGGGCCACAATTTTATAAAAACTGCGCGGCACCGCCACCCCTTCTTCGCCAATCCGGTCCAAGCCGGGTTCCAGCACCCCGGCCGTCAGGACGTATAACCGGCCGTAGCGACGGCACCAGCGGCGTACCTGCATCTCCAGTTCATTCCATGTCCCGGCATTGAATTCCCGGTTTTGCGGACTGATATTGCTCGTATAAAAGGTTTGGTTGTACGCCGCCAGGGAATAGCGCCGGTCTCCGGCCGGGCACAGGTGGCCGCGGTCGTACCCGGAACCCCGGTAATTCCGCCAGTCGGCCGAATGGGTGGAAACCTCTGGGTCCTCTACAAAATACGGGCGGTCCCGGTCGTCGTCCGTCAGGTGGGACGGATCCAGGACATAGGCCACCCAGGCCGCCTGTTCGTAGCTTTCGGCGTATTCCAGCAGGTAATGGTCGTGGCGGATGCGCTCCCCGTTTGCCCCCGAAGGAAGCCAGGCTTCCCGGAATGCCGGGGCCGTGGCGCTCCCGGGTGGGGATGGATACGGATCTTCGGTGTAGAAATTCTCGAACCACCAGAAGCCCACCAGGCACAGGAGCATCAACCCGGAATAGATCAGCCGGTTTTTTTGCCGTTGGGTCAGGGACATGCACCAAATTTAGGGTAATTTGCAGCTTCAGGCTGTACGGGCGTAAGGGAATCCGTCCGATACCGACCAATTCGGGCACCTGCAACTATCAAATACAAAGCATACATGGCACTTACCTGGAAAGACATCATCCATTTCGCCACCAAAGGCAACCCGGAACCGGACCGCAGCGTCGTAAAATCGGATGCCGAGTGGAAAGCGCAACTGACGCCGGAACAGTACCGGATTACCCGGGCGCATGGGACCGAGGCACCCCATTCCGGAGAACTCTGCACGGCCCATGACCCGGGTATGTACCGTTGTGTTTGTTGCGGCACCCCGCTTTTCGACTCCACCATCAAGTTTGATTCCGGGACGGGCTGGCCGAGTTTTACCCAGCCGGTGCAGGAGCATGCCGTACGGTATATCCGGGACACCTCTTTTGGCATGGTCCGGGTGGAGGCGCGTTGCAACACCTGCGAGGCGCACCTTGGGCACGTGTTTCCTGACGGGCCGCCCCCCAGCGGCTTGCGGTATTGCATCAATTCCCTGGCCTTAGAGCTGGATAAATCAGCTGGTGATGCCGACTAAATCATTGCAGGAAGCCACGCTGGGTGCCGGATGTTTCTGGTGTATCGAGGCGGTATTCCAGGAATTGCGGGGGGTGGAATCGGTAGTATCCGGCTACAGCGGCGGGACGGTCCCCGGAAAACCGACGTACCGGGAAGTGTGCTCCGGCCTGACGGGGCATGCCGAAGTTGTCCGGGTCCGTTTTAACCCGGAGGAAATATCCTTCCGGGACCTGCTGGTGGTCTTCCTCAGCACCCACGACCCGACAACCCTGAACCGGCAGGGGGCCGACCGGGGAACCCAGTACCGCTCCGTGGTCTTCTTCCACGATGCCGAACAGGAGCAAGTGGCACGGGGAGTGATTGCCGAAATGCAGCAGTACTTCGACGACCCAATCGTCACGGAGGTCTCTCCCCTTTCCAATTTCTACGAAGCAGATCCGGAACACCAGGATTTCTACCGGCGGAACCCCGAGCTGGGTTATTGCCGGGTAGTCATCGACCCGAAAATGCGGAAACTGCGGGATCTTTTTGCCTCCCGGCTCAAAAACCCGGCATAAAAAAAGCCCCGGCGCGCCATGCACCGGGGCTTCTTCTTATTTATCAACTGCATCAGTCGTCCAGGCGACTGGCCAGTTTATCCTTCTTGAAGTGGTTTAACTTGAGGTCTTCCAGCACATTGATGGCCTCCTCCACGTAGACGTCCCGGGCGAGGTTCTGGTGCCAGCGGTCGCGTTTTTCGCGAAGCACGGAATCCTGGGTAAAGAGCTCCTGCTCGTATTTCAGTGAACTGAAGGTGAGCTTGGAGTCGTATTTCATATTATTGCGGAAATACTGGGAACGCTCCTTGTTTTTCTCTTCCCGCTTGCGGTAGTCCGCGATGCTGAGGGGCACCACGGTTTCTTCCTGCTGTTCCTTCAGCCAACGGGCGTTTTCCTCGATTAGGGCAATCTGCGGGTGAGCTGCCATACGCGCCGCCGAACGGGCAATGGTTTCCTCGTAATCGATATACCCCTCCCAGGGTTCGTAATTGGCCGGGCTGATCTTATCCCACTTGAGCGGATTCTGCTGGTCGCGTTCGCCCAGGTCGATGTAGCTGTAGCGGTCCGGAACCACCACGTCGCTCTTGACGCCTTCCAACTGGGTAGAGCCGCCGTTGATGCGGTAGAATTTCTGGGTGGTCAGCTTAATGGCCCCCAGGTCGCCGTGCTCGTTGCTGCGGACGATGTTTTCCAGGGGGATTACGTTCTGAACGGTCCCCTTGCCGAAGGTCTGTTTGCTGCCGATCACCACGGCCCGCTTGTAATCCTGCATGGCAGCTGCCAGGATTTCGGAGGCAGAGGCCGATAATTCGTTCACCAGGATCACCAGGGGGCCGTCCCACTGGATCCGTTCGTCCCGGTCCTCATAAATTTCTTTGTCGCGGGCAGAAGAGCGCACCTGTACAATGGGGCCATCCTTGATAAACAGGCCGGCCATTTCCACCACGGTCTTCAGGGAGCCGCCGCCGTTGTCGCGGAGGTCCAGCACGAGGCCTTCCACCCCTTCTTCCTTGAGACGCTCAATTTCGCGGGCGACATCGGTGGCCGCGTTCCGCTCGTTGTAATCCTCAAAATCCACATAGAACTTCGGCAGGTTGATCAGGCCGTACTTCCGGTTGTCTTTGATGACGGTAGAAGACTTGGCAAAGGATTCTTCCAGTTCCACCACATCCCGTACCAGGGTCACTTCTTCCACAGTGCCGTCCACTTTCCTGACGGTTAACACCACTTCGGTCCCTTTCGGGCCCTTGATGAGTTTGATGGCATCGTCCAGGCGCATGCCGACGATATTCACCGGGGGCTCGTCTTTCTGGCCTACCTTGAGGATTTCATCCCCCACTTCCAGGCGCTGGTCCCTCCAGACCGGCCCGCCGGAGATGATCTCCACAATCTTGGCCCCTTCGGGCTTTTGCTGCAACCGGGCCCCGATCCCCTCGAACTTCCCGGACATGCTGACGTCGAAACGCTCTTTGTCTTCCGGGGCGAAGTAATAGGTGTGCGGATCGAATTCGTCCACGATCGTATTGAGGTATTGTACAAACCAGTCCTTGCGTTCCAGGTCTTCAACAAAGTCGAAATATTCGTCCAGGGTCTGGCGGGTGGATTCCCGGGCTTCCTTCTCGGCCTCCTCGGGCGAAATCGCACCTTCACCGTCACCCGCCTCGGCACTCAGGCTGATTTTTGAATCGTAGGTGCCGATGGCCGCGTATTTCAGCTGCTTTCTCCAACGCTCCCGCATCTCCGCCTCCGAAGCTGCGTATTCCTGCTTGTCGTAGTCGATTTCAATGGATTCGTCCGCCGTAAAATCGAAGGGCTCGTCCAGCAGTTCCCCGTACATGTTGCGGGCATCCTGCATGCGCTCCATGAGCCGCTGGTACACCAGGTTGAAAAAGCTGATGTCCGTATTCTTTATCTGGTCGTCTATCTGGAATTTATACTGTTCGAATTCCGCGATGTCCGACTCCAGGAAGTAGCGTTTTGTAGGGTCGAGTACGTCGATAAAATCCTCGTAGACGCTCACCGAGAAGTCGTCATTGATGTCTTTGGGCTCGTAATGCCCTTTTTCGAGTACGTAGGTAATCAGGTCCAGGAGCAGTTTGTCCTTGTCGTCCGATTCAAAAGATTTACTGGTAAAACTACAGGATGCAACTGCAATCAGGGGAACCAGGAAAGCAAGCAGGAAATTCCTTTTCATCTATGTCATTTTTTTTACCGGGGAAAAGGCATGGAAAATGCACAACCCCCCGTTTTTTCGGTCATTGAACTCCCTAAGATACAGAAAAAACCATGCCAGTCAGGATGCGCGCCGCTAATTTTTTGTTAACGGGGGTGCTGGGAGTTCTATGTTTGAAAAACGTATTTTTGCCAGATAAAGTATAGTCCATGCCCAAACCGCTCATATTAGTAACCAATGACGATGGAATCACGGCCCCCGGCCTGCGCCACCTCATCCGGTATATGAGCGGCCTGGGCGAGGTAGTGGTTGTAGCCCCGGACAGCCCGCAATCCGGTATGGGGCATGCCATCACCCTGGACAATACGCTCTATTCCAAAAAAGTGGTGATCGACCGGGAAGCGGGGGCTCCCAGGGAGTTCAGCTGCAGCGGGACCCCGGCCGATTGCGTCAAGCTCGCCCTGCAGGAAATCCTGCCCCGCAGGCCCGACCTCTGCGTCAGCGGGATCAACCACGGGTCTAACAGTTCCATCAATGTCATCTATTCCGGCACGATGAGTGCGGCCATCGAGGCGGGGATCGAAGGGGTGCCGGCCATCGGCTTTTCGCTTTGCGATTACTCCTGGGAAGCCGATTTTAAGCCCTGTGCGGAAGCGGTTAAAACCATTGCAGCGGAAACCCTGAAGAACGGGCTCCCGGACGGGGTGGTGCTCAATGTGAATATCCCGGCAACCAACGGCGTCCCGCCCAGGGGCATCCGGGTTTGCCGGCAGGCCCGGGCCAACTGGAAAGAGCGCTTCGACAAACGGACGAACCCAAACGGCAAGGACTACTACTGGCTTACCGGCGAGTTTGAATTGCTCGATAAGGGGGAGGATACGGACGAATGGGCCCTGGCCCACGACCTGGTCTCCGTGGTCCCCGTTCAATTCGACCTGACCGCCCACCATGCCATCCAACCCATCAGCAACTGGAAACTCTATGAATAAACGCAAGGAAATAGCCATCGGATTTGCCGTCGGGATCATCGCCAATGTACTGGGGGTCCTGCTCTATATATTGCTCTTCTCGGACCTCGGGATTACTGAAACCTATAAGGCCGCCGTAGCACAGGGGCACGTGGGCAGCCTGCTGGCCCTGGGGGCCATCCTGAACCTGGCCGCATTTTTCGGCTTCCTGCGCCTGAGGCGCGATTACCGCGCCCGCGGCGTGCTGATGGCAACGGTAGTCACCGCCCTGGTGATCCTCTATTACAAGATATCCTAGTCGTGAAATATTACATCATCGCAGGGGAAGCTTCCGGGGACCTGCACGGTTCCAACCTCATCCGCGGCCTCCGCGCCAGGGATCCCGAAGCGGATATCCGGTGCTGGGGGGGCGACCGCATGGAACAGGCGGGCGGGACGCTGGTCCGCCATTACCGGGAGCTCTCCTTTATGGGCTTTCTGGAAGTGCTCCGGCACCTGCCGGCCATTTTCCGGAACATCGCATTCTGCAAAAAGGACATTGCCCGGTTCCGGCCCGACGCGCTGATCTTCATCGACTTCTCCGGATTCAACCTCCGGATTGCACGCTGGGCCAAGGAAAACGGCTTCCGGACGCACTACTACATCGCTCCTCAGGTATGGGCCTCCCGGGAAGGCCGGGTAAAGAAGATCCGCAGGGACATCGACCATATCTACGCGATCCTGCCTTTTGAAAAACCCTTTTACGAGGAGAAGCACGGGATCCCGGTGCATTTTGTGGGCCACCCGCTCATCGATGCGATGGAAGGGCTGCCCGACCCCGACCCGGCTGCCTTCCGAAAACGGAACAACCTGGACCCGGAACGACCGATCCTGGCGCTGCTTCCGGGCAGCCGGAAACAGGAAATAGAGAAGATCCTCCCGGTGATGATGGCCGTCATTCCCGAATTCCCGGATTACCAGTGTGTAATTGCCGGGGCGCCGAGTCTGGAGGCGGAACAATACGAGCCCTACCTGACAACCGGGGCCACCCTGATCCGCGATCAGACCTATCCGCTCCTCCAACACGCCCATGCCGCCCTGGTCACCAGCGGTACAGCCACCCTGGAGACCGCCTTGCTGGGGGTCCCCCAGGTGGTCTGCTACAAAGGCGGGTGGGTTTCCTACCAGATCGCCCGGCGGCTGATCCGACTGGAATATATCTCCCTGGTCAACCTGATCATGGACCGGGAAGTGGTCCCGGAACTCATCCAGCATGAACTGGAACCGCAAAAACTGGCCGCGGCCCTCAGGAACATCCTGAAGGGCCCGGGCAGGGAAAGCCAATTAAAGGCCTATGGGCAACTGCGCGAGAAACTCGGCGGGCCGGGGGCCAGCGTGCAGGCAGCCGAACTGATTGTAAATTTCAGCCGGGAGACCTAGATTGCCGGCGGATTCCCCCCCGCAGTGGAAGCATTCCGCGGTTTTATATAATTTAGTGGTACCAAACCCCGTTATTTCCGCATGAGGCAATTCGTTACCGCAGGCCTTTTGGCTTTTTTGCTCGGGAGCTGCGGCGTAGTCAAAAAGAAAACGACCTACGCCGAAGAACGGCCCTCCGTTTCCGTAACCGCTGCGGAAAACGCCCCGCATACAGCCCATGAGGAAGAGCCCCCGGGGGATTTCTCCGGCGAAGCGGAACCCGGCCTCCCGGCTGCGGGACCCGCCGAAGCCGTCGTTCGCACGTCGCTCTCCTATACGGGAACCCGGTACCGGTATGGCGGCACCACCCGCAAGGGCATGGACTGCTCCGGCCTGCTCTATGTGGCCTTCCAGCAACACAACGTCCCGCTCCCCCGGGTTTCCCGGGATATGGCCGACCAGGGCCGCCGCGTCCGGGTACCCCAGCTGCAAAAGGGCGACCTGCTCTTTTTTAAAACGACCCGCCGGGGTGGGAAGATCAACCACGTGGGCCTTGTTGTGGAAGTGGCAGGGGACGATGTGAAATTCATCCACTCCACCTCCTCCAGGGGGGTCATTGTATCCTCCCTCCGGGAAGGGTTCTGGAATTACGCCTTTGTAAAAGCAACCCGCGTCTTCTGAAATGAACGCCTGGCGCACCCCATCGGTCACTCTGGCCCTTGGGATGTGCGGGGGAATCGTCACTGCTAGGCTTTTTCAGCCCGATTCCCTCCCGGATTTCGCCACCCTCCTGGGCACCTCCCTGATCCTGCTATCTACCGCCTGGATATTGAAACACCGTTGGCCCCCGCCGGCTTTTCCGGGTCTGGCCGTCCTGGCCTTTTACTGCTTTGGCGGGTGGGTGGCCACCGGCCGGATGCCGGAAAAACAACCCGGGCACTATGTGCATGCCGATTGGGAAACCCCCGGCCTCTGGAAAATCCGCCTCCGGGAACCCCTGCGGCCTACGGCCTTTTACCAGCGCTGGGAAGGGTCTGTGGTAGCCCGGGACGGGAAGCCCTGTCACGGCCGGATCCTCTTGCAGGCACCTGTTTCCGACACGCTCGCGAAGTGGGAACCCGCGGCCACCCTGCTGGCCTATGGGAAACCGGAAGCTGTACCTCCGGCCCGCAACCCGCACCAATTTGACTTTGCCGCCTATTTGCGGACCCGCGGAATCCACGGGCGGTTCCGGCCGGATGCCGGGAGCCGTGTACTCCCGGCGAACCCCCGGGGCGCGGGTAGTCTTGGACGAACAGTTGCCCGCCTCCGCCACCGCCTGATCGAAAGCCTGGGAGCTGCGGGCTTCCACCCGGAGGTCGCCGGGCTGATCCGCGCCCTGATCCTCGGCGACCGATCCGGCCTGGACCAGGACCTCTACGGGGCCTACCAGCGCGCCGGCGCGGTTCACCTGCTGGCCGTCTCCGGGTTGCATGTGGGCCTGGTGGCAGCCCTGTGCAGTTGGCTGTTGTGGCCGCTGCGCCGATTGCCCGGGGGGCGCCGGCCCCATTTCCTGCTGGGCCTCGGCATGCTGTGGGGGTATGCCGCCCTCGCCGGTTTCGGGCCCTCCGTGGTTCGGGCCTCGGTCATGTGCTCCGTCGTCTCCTATGCACTTCTGATCAACCGGCAGGCAGACAGCCTGCATTTCCTGGCCCTGGCAGCCCTGGTGATGCTCGGGCTGATCGAGCCGCTCTGGCTGTTCCAGGCCGGGTTCCAAATGAGTTTCCTGGCCGTCTGGGCCATCCTGTCCCTCTACCCGTGGCTCTACAGGTCCTGGCCGGTGAAACGCGGGGCGGGAAGGAAGATCGGCCAGCTGCTCTGCGTCAGCGGGGCCGCCCAACTCGGCGTACTCCCCCTGAGCCTCTATTATTTCCACCAGTTCCCCGCACTTTTCTGGTTGTCCAACCTGTTGCTTATACCCGTCATGGGCGTGGTGCTCGCCAGCGGTTTCCTCCTGCTGGGGCTGGCCAGCTACTCCCCTTTGCCCGATTGGGTGGCCTGGGGTGCAGACCGCTTCTTCGGTCTCTTTAACGGGGTGGTCCGTTGGGTGGGTGGTCAGGAAGGTTTTCTGATTACGGAAATTCCCTGGGACGGGGTGCAACTGGCCCTGAGCCTGGCCGCCCTGGTTGCCCTGGGCACATGGGCCCGCAGCCGTGATCTGCGGTGGCTGAAGCGAACAGGGGCCCTGCTGCTGGCCCTGCAGGTTTACAGCGTAGGGGCCGGCTGGCACAGCGGGCGACAACAGGAATGGCTCATCCCCCACCGGTTCGGGGAAAGCGCCCTGATACTCCGGCAGGGGGCGCAAGCGCGTATCTTTTCGAACAACCTAAAGGCCTGGGAAGGGTTTCTCTCGGATTTCTCCACCGGGGAACGCCTCCGGCAGGTACTCGGGGACAGCCTCTGCCCGCAGTTTCAGATCGGCCGGCTGCGACTGCGGGTGGTAGACAGTACGGGGCGGTACCAGGGTACGGGGGCGCCACCCCATATCGTGCTGCTGACCGGTTCGCCCGCGGTCCGTCCGGGGCAGCTCCTGGACGACTTACAACCCCGCCAGGTCATTGCAGACGGCAGCAATTACCGGAGTACCATCAATCGCTGGGAAGCGAGTTGCAGGAAACGGGGAATCCCCTTCCACAACACGGCGTTGCATGGGGCGTACCGAAGCGCTATCCCGTAAGGCAGCATCCGGTAACGCGGTGTCCTGCATTCCGATACCCCGCAATCCCTGGGGTGCCCAGTGGACGTGACCCATCAACCGCAAGTAGCTAGTGGACGTTCCCCATCAACCGCTTCATCAGCGGGGCGGTTACCAGGACGATAGCTGCAGCCCCCAGGGCATACATGGCAATCAGCTCAAAGCCGCCGGTGTAAACATCCAGGGTTTCCAATCCGCGGACATCCGGGTCGTCGCTTTCGATGGCGAGTTGTTTCCCGATAAAGCCCACTACCTGGAAGGCAAACGCCGAGGAGAGGAACCAGACCCCCATCATAAAGGCCACGATGCGCTTGGGGGAGAGGTCGGTGATCTTGGATAGGCCTACGGGCGACATAAAGAGCTCCCCTACCGAGATCAGGAAGTACATGATCAGCAGGTAGGAAAAGGGCACCATCCCGTTTTCGTCCGCACTGCCCCCGCTCAGGGCCAGGATGTAAAAACTGATTCCGGCAAAGGCGAGGCCGAGACCGAATTTATAGGGCGTCCGCGGATTCAGGTTCCGTTTGGACAGCCAGGTAAACAGCATGGATATGGGGATGGACAGGATAATGATCCACATGGAATTCAGGGCGTTTGTCTGGGCCGCGTCGATAACCGATAGGTTGACATTCCGATCCGCGAATAACGTAATCACGCTACCGGAGAGCTCATGGAACCCCCAGAAGATAGTCATGAACAAGGTGATCAGCACGGCCATAAACAATTTTTTGCGCTCATCCAGGGTGGCCCGGTACATGATCAGCCCCAGGTAACCGAGGATAAAAATGGCGATGCCCTTGAAGATGATATTTACGATGTTCTGGTCTTCCAGCAGGGTCCCCGCCTCCCCAAGGGGCCGGTAAAATGCCAGCAACATGGCCACGACCGGGGCTGAGAGGGCCGCGATCAGAGGCACCATCGTTTTCTGGGGCAGGCCAATCAGGCGTTTCTCCAGCGCCGCCGGGTCCGGGGCGCGCCCCTTGTCCCCGAAGACGTTTTTCCGGATCCCGCTCCAGAAAAAGATCAGGCCCGTCAACATCCCGATCCCGGCCAGGCCGAAGCCGTAGTGCCAGCCGAACTCCCTGCCCAGCCAACCGCAAAGCAGCGGGGCAACGAAGCCGCCGATGTTGATCCCCATATAAAAAATGACAAAGCCGGAGTCCTTCCGCGGGTCCCCGTCCTTGTAGAGCGAACCGACGAAGGTGGAAATATTCGGCTTAAAAAACCCGTTCCCCACGACGATCAGGGCCAGCGCCAGGTAAAAGGCAACATTGTGTTCCACCGCGAGTACAAAATGCCCGAGGGCCATCAGGATACCCCCCAGGAATATGGAGCGTCGCATCCCGAGGATCGTATCGGAAATCCGCCCGCCGATGACCGTGGAGGCGTACACCAGCGATCCGTAGCTGGAATAAACGGCCGCCGCCGCGTAGTCCCTCTCGGCCAGCGCTTCGAAAATGACGTTGACCATATACAGGGTGAGCAGGGCGCGCATCCCGTAAAAACTGAAGCGTTCCCAAAGTTCGGCGAAGAAGAGGTAAAATAGGCCCTTGGGGTGTCCGAAGAGCTGCTTCTCTTCCATGAATTCGGCGCGTGTTTCCATATGCGGGTTGGTTATCGGTTAGTTTTTCTACAGGTTTTCCAAAACAAATCGAGTCATCTTGTTATAGAGGTGGAGGCGGGTATTCCCCCCGTAAATCCCGTGGTTCTTATCCGGATAGATGGCCCACTCAAATGGCTTGTTCGCCTGGACCAGCGCCTCGATCATACGCATCGTATTCTGCACGTGTACGTTGTCGTCGGCCGAACCGTGCACCAACAGGTAGTCCCCCTTCAGCCGGTCTGCAAAAAACAAGGGGGAATTCTCGTCATACCCGCCCGGGTTCTCCTGGGGGGTCTGCATGTAGCGCTCCGTATAGATGGTGTCGTAAAACCGCCAGCTGGTTACCGGGGCCACGGCGATGGCCAGTTCAAAGGTCTCGTTGCCCTTCAGGATACAGTTGGAAGACATAAACCCGCCGTAACTCCATCCCCAGATCCCCGTGCGGTCCGGGTCGATGTATGGCCGCTCGCTCAGCAACTTTGCGGCAGCGATCTGGTCTTCCACCTCGTACTTCCCGAGTTCCTTCTGGGTGATTTTTTTGAAGTCCCGCCCCTTGAGGCCGGTACCCCGCCCGTCCACACAAGCGATAATATACCCTTCGGACGCGAGCATCTGGTGCCAGTAGTCGTTGCTCCCGTGCCAGCGGTTGGCCACCTGCTGGGAGCCCGGGCCGCTGTACTGGAACATAAAAAGCGGGTATTTATTTTCCGGGTCAAAGTCTGCCGGCCGGATCATATACATATTGAGTTCGTAGCCGTTGACCTCGAGGGTGCCGAATTCCTTTGGCGCCATTTCAAACCCTTCCAGGCGGCCCAGGAGCTCCCGGTTGTTCTGCAGCTCGGCAAGCTGCTCCCCGTCCGAAGCGTCGTGCAGCGTATACACCGGCGGGGTATCCACATTGCTGAACGAATCGATGAAATAACTGAAGTCGGCACTGAAGGTGGCCTGGTGCGTCCCGGTGCCCTGGCTGAGCCTTTTCAGGCCCCGGCCCCGATCGGAAACGCTGTAGATATCCCGGAGGATGGACCCCTCGGCGGTGGACTGGAAGTAAATCCGCCCCTTGTCCGCGTCGTAGCCGTAGTAGGCCGTCACTTCCCAGGGGCCGCTGGTGAGCTGCCGGAGTTCCGCACCGTCCGTATCGTGCAGGTAAATATGGTTATAGCCGTCCTTTTCGCTGGTCCAGATAAAGCGGTCGTCCGGGAGGAAGGTCAGGTTGTCGGTCACGTCCACGTAGGCCGCATCGGTCTCCTCCAGCAGCAGGGTGGTTTCCAGGCTGGCGGCATCCACGCGATGCAGGCGCAACCGGTTTTGGTGGCGGTTCAGGGTCTGTACGCTCAGGTGGTCCGGGTGGTGCATCCACTGGAGCCTCGGGATGTAGTAGGCTTCTCCCAGGTCCACGTCCTGCGTCTGCCCGGAATCCAGGTCGTGGATATGCAGGCTCACCACTGCGTTGGCCTCCCCGGCTTTCGGGTATTTGAATTGATGCGGGAACGGGTACAGGTCGCTCCCGTACACGTCCATGGAAAATTCGGGGACGTCCCGTTCGTCAAACCGGAGGTAGGCGAGTTTATCGCCCCGCGCATTCCACTCAAAAGCGCGGACAAAGGCAAACTCCTCTTCGTAGACCCAGTCGGTGACCCCGTTGATGATGGCATTCGGCTGCCCGTCTTCGGTTACCTGCAGCAATTCCCCGGATTCCAGGTGCAGGACATACAGGTTGTTTTGGTCCACGTAGGCCACCTTGCTGCCGTCCGGCGAAAGGGTGGGTTCCTGGATTTTCCTCTCGGAGATTCGCGTGAGCTGTTCCTGTTGCAGGTCGTAGACGTAGTAGACCCCCAGGCGCGAGCGCCGGTAGATGGGTTCCACCTGGGTGGCAATCAGCACCTTGTTTTCGTCCTCACTGAAGGTGTAGCCGGTAAAATACGGGATTCCCCGGGCCGGGTCGGTACGCAGCAGCGTGCCCACCTGCTGGCGGGTGCGGTAATCGTATTTGTCGATGGCAGCCACCTGCCGGTCCCTGTCCTGGTTCAATACGGTATAGTGCTGCCCGTCCTTTGTGGAGCGGAGCGCTTCAAGGCCCTCTGTACGGAAGGTGCCTCCCCAAATGTCCTCAAGGGTAATTTGTTTTTTCTGCGCCTGCAATGCGGGAGTCGCCAAGAGCCAAAGCAGTAAAAACCCGGTTCGGAATCTCATAGGAACGTGAAATAGTTTATAAGCTTTCAAGTTTATGAATATTTTGCCAGAAAGCACAAGAATGGGGCCAAATTCTCAACCCGGCCGGGCGCCCCGCAACCCGCCCGTTCTTTGAGGGTGATTCCGTATATTTAGCCCCAGAACACCTGTTTCATGACCGATCCCGTACAAGGATTCTCCCGGTTTACCAAAGAAGAAAAAATCCGCTGGATTGCCCGGCGGTATACGGCCCGCCCGGAAGCCACCGAAGACCTGCTCCAATCGTACTGGCATGCCGACCCGGCGCTCCAGCAACTCCACGACGAGTTTATCGAAAATACCCTGAGTAATTTTTACCTGCCCCTGGGGGTAGCGCCGAACTTTAACATCAATGGAAAGCTGTACGCCATCCCGATGGCCATCGAGGAGAGCTCCGTGGTAGCTGCGGCCAGTAAGTCGGCGAAATTCTGGGGCAGCCGGGGCGGGTTTAAGACCCAGGTCCTGGGCACGCGGAAAGTCGGGCAGGTGCACTTTCGGTATAACGGGGACCCGAATACCCTGAAGGCTTTTATCGAGTCGGCCATGCCCGCCCTGATGCAGGAATCCGAAGGGCTGACCCGCAACATGGAACGGCGCGGGGGCGGGATACACGCCATTGCCCTCCGGGACAAACGCCAGGAACTCCCGGGCTACTATCAATTGCACTGTGAATTTGAGACCCGGGATGCCATGGGGGCCAATTTCATCAATTCCTGCCTGGAACAATTTGCAACTACCCTGGAAAAAGAGGCCCGGACGTATCCCGGCTTCAAAGGGGAGGAGGCCCCTCTGGAAATCCTGATGAGTATCCTCTCCAACTACGTCCCGGACTGCCGGGTGCGGGCAACGGTGAGCTGCCCGGTGGCCGACCTGGGTCAGGACAACGGGATGGACGGGGAGACCTTTGCCCGCCGGATGATCCAGGCCGTCAAAATCGCCGAGGCCGACCCGTTCCGGGCCGTGACCCACAACAAAGGGATTATGAACGGCATCGATGCCGTGGTAATTGCCACGGGGAACGACTTCCGCGCCGTGGAAGCCGGGGTGCATGCCTATGCGTGCCGCAGCGGCAAATACCGGAGCCTGAGCCATGCGGATATTTCGGAGGGGGAATTCCGGTTCTGGCTGGAAGTGCCCCTGGCCCTGGGAACTGTGGGCGGCCTCACCAAACTCCACCCCATGGTCCGCCTGGCCCTGGAAATCCTCGGCAACCCCACGGCGCCCGAGCTCATGGAGATCACCGCCACGGCCGGCCTGGCACAGAATTACGGGGCGCTCAGCTCCCTGGTTACGGTGGGCATCCAGCGCGGACATATGAAAATGCACCTGTTGAATATCCTGAACGAACAAGGGGCGAGCCCGGAAGAAAAAGACCTGCTGATCGATTACTTTAAAACGCATACGGTGAGCCACAGCGCGGTTACCGAACGCCTGAAAAAATTGCGCAACCCCGGATGAAAACCGACTACCTGGCCCACGGGAAATTGTTGTTGTCCGGCGAATACGCTGTCCTGGACGGCGCACTGGCCCTGGCAGTACCCACCGGGCCCGGGCAGCGGCTCAGCATACGTGACGGGGAGCGGGGCGCCCTCCAATGGATTGGCCGGGAGATGGATGGATCCGTTTGGCTGGAAGTGCGCTTTACGCGGGATGAAATCCTGAAACCCCTGGTCCCAAAGGACTTCCCTTCCGACCCCCGGGAACGCCTGTTGTATTTGCTGCAGGCAGCCGGGGCGCTGCAACCCGGTTTTTTAAACCGACTGGCGGGGTGCCGGGTGGAGACGCACCTGGAATTCCCCAGGAAGTGGGGCCTTGGCACTTCTTCTACCCTGGTTGCCAACATCGCTGCATGGTCCGGGGCCGACCCCTATGACCTGCTGGCAAAAACCTTCGGGGGCAGCGGGTATGACATAGCCTGTGCCGCTGCGGACGGACCGATTTTTTACCGGCAGATGCCCGGGGGGCGGTTGGTGGAACCCGCTGCATTTCATCCCCCCTTTGCCGGGCAATTGAAGTTTATCTACCTGAACCAGAAACAGGATAGCCGCGAAGGCATCCGCCGCTATCGGGAACAGGGAAAACCGCCCTCATCCGAATTGGAGGAGGTGTCCCGCCTGGCCGCGGCGATGGCCTCGGCCGGGGACCTGGAAGACTTCCGCCGTGCCGTGGACCGGCATGAGGAATTGGTATCCGGTTGGCTGGGGCTTCGCCCGGTGGGGGAACGCCTTTTCCCGGATTTTGACGGGAGTGTGAAGAGCCTGGGGGCCTGGGGCGGGGATTTTATCCTGGCCGCCGGGGGGTCATCGCCCGAAACTTATTTCCGGGCCAGGGGCTACGAAACCTGCCTGGGATACGCCCAATTGGTACGCACATAAAAAATCCCGCAGCCCTTTTCGGGTGCGGGATTTGTATCCTTTGTAAGTTCCGGTGCTCCCTAGTAGTAAATAGACCGGTTGTCCTCGATTTCCGCCTTATCGCGAAGGGCCTGGTAAACCTCCGCGGCTACCCGCGACCCGAGGCTGCTGCGCAGCGTGTTCGCATAGGGCGCGTAGTTGTCGAGCTCCGGGGCTTCCGTCTTTCCGGTCACCTCCAGTTTAAACACCCCGGTTTCCCCTTCGATCAAATCGGAAGTGGCGCCCTGGTCCATGACCGTAGCGATCCCCACCACCAGGGGTTCGCGGCCCGCACCCGGAATGGTGGGCGATTTCACGTTCAGTGCAGTGGCCGTGGAAATGGCAACCGCATTCGACGAGGCGATCTCCTCGATGCTTTTTCCCTGGTTCGCGGCGAGGATCTGTTGGGCTTTCGCCTTCTTGCGGAGTTTGGGGAGTACCTGAACGGAGGCATCCTCCACGCTCATCGTTCCCTCCTTGTACGTACCGGTCAGCTGAACGATGGCATAACCGCCGGCTACGTCGAAGCGGCGGATATCACCGATTTCCGTATCGCTGTTGAAGGCCCACTGCACAATCCGGCGCTGGGCGCCCAACCCGGGCAGGTTCTCATCCATGGTCCGCACTTTGTTTACCGGGCGCACCTGGTAGCCTTTTTCCTCGGCGATGTTGCGGAAGGTTTCCGGGCTATCGCTTACGGCCATTTCCAGGCTCGTCGCCTCGGTGAACAGCGAATTGATCGTTTCTTCCGACGGCTCAATAGCACGGGTAAGGGTTGCCAGGCGGACTACGTCCCGCTTGTCGTCCACTTTAACCACGTGATAGCCGAATTCGGTTTCCACCAGGCCAACAGTACCTACGGCGTTCCCGAAGGCAAAATCGTTGAAGGCGTCGGTCATGACCCCTTCCTGGAAGTACCCCAGGTCCCCGCCATTCGGTGCGGAGGGCCCATCCGAGTTGTCGCGGGCCAGCTGGGCAAACTGCGCGCCGGAACGGCGGGCTTCTGCCAGGAGCTCCTCGGCGCGTTCCCGGGCCTCCTCCTGGGTACGGGTAACCGAAGGGTTGGCGCGTTCGGCGCCCGCATAGCTAATCAGGATATGACTCGCCTTCACGGAGCCGTTTTCCTTCCGGTCCATCATCCGGGAAACCTTAAAGGCGTTCCCGTCGCGGTAGGGGCCAAAAGTTTCGCCTGTTTCCAGGGCCATCAGGGTGTCCGCCCATTGAGTAGGCAGTTCGGATTTCGCCCGATAAATAGTGTCGTATTTGGTGTCCGAATTCCGATCCAGGAAGGCCAGCATGTCATCGGTATTCAAAAAGCCCGGGTTGACCACGGTAGAATCCAGGTCCTCCCGGTATTCTTCCTCGTCTTCCAACAGGGCGCGAAGGGATTCCTCAATGGCTGTTTCGTCCGCGGCACTCGCTTTTTCCTCAAAATACACATAGCGCAAATCGCGGGCGGCTTCCTGCTTGAATTCGCTCGGGTTTTCCTTAATATAGGCCGCGATCTCCTCCTTGGATACGGAGATCGTACTGTCCGGGATGGATGTATAGGGAACGCGGACATAGCGGATATCCACCTTGTCATTGGCCAGGCGGTAATCGAGCTCCCCTTCCTTGAGGGTTGCCCCCACCCCGGCCCGGATCAGGTCAAAATAGGTCTGTTCCTTGGCTGCCTGGATAAGCGCGTCTTCGGTCTGGAGCCACATTTGGTATTGCTGGGGCTGGTTGACGCGCAGTTCGGTGATAAAATTCCGGAAGGCGTCCTCGTCAAAGTTGCCGTTTGCATCCTGGAACTGCGGGTTCTGCGTAAAATTCGGGTTATTCCGAATCAGGTCCATGATCTGGTCCTGCTGGATATCGATCCCGAGTTTTTCAAATTCCTGCCCGAGGATTGCCGTGCGAACCGTCTGGTCCCAGATAGAATTCACGATCTGGGTGGAGGTAGCCTGGGGGCCAAAACTGCCTTCGGCCGCTTCCATCCGGGCGCGAAAATCGTCTATGGATATCGGCTCCCCGTTGACTTCGCCAACGGCCGAACCTATTTTATCCGAACCGAAGCCACCCCGTGTCAGTACGTCGGATACGACAAAGGCAAACAGGGCCATCCCGATGATCAGGATGAGCACGGTGGTGCGCTTGCGGATATTCTCTAAAATCGCCATGCTATGGGTTGTTTAAATCAGTGGGCGAAATTACCATTTTCCAACCAATAATAAAAGGGAAAAACAACCGTAAACCGCAGCATGTCAATCCGCATCCAGCACCTCCAGGGTCACCAGGTCGATCTTGTTGTTGGACACCTCCAGGATTCGGAACACAAACCGGCCCAGCCGGATCTCGGAATCCTTCTTGGGAATCTCCCCGGTTTCGTTCAGGATCATCCCCCCCAGGGTCCCGTATTCGTCGCTCTCGGGGAGTTCCAGTTTGTATTGCTCATTGAGGTAGCCCACCTCGTGCCGGGCCGAAAACTTGTACTGCTTGTCGCCCAGGACTTCCTCCAGCAGGTCCGTGGAATCGTGTTCGTCCTCGATTTCCCCGAACAGTTCCTCGATAATGTCCTCCACGGTCAGGATCCCCGAGGTGCCGCCGTATTCGTCCAGGACCACCGCCATGCTCTTGCGCTTCTTGGTGAGGACGTTCAGGATATTCTGGATAAGCATCGTTTCGGGTACGAATTCCACTGGCAACAGGATGCTCTTGATGGTCTTGGGCCTTTTAAACAGCTCGTAGGAATGGATGTAGCCGATGATGTTGTCGATGGTATCCTTGAAGACCAGGATTTTGGAATACCCGGTTTCGGTAAAGAGTTTTGTGACGTTTTTGGGGCTTTCGTGCAGTTCCACGGCGGTGATTTCCGTCCGGGGCACCATCACCTCCCGCGCCTTTACCTCTGAAAATTCCAGGGCGTTCTGGAAGATCTGGATCTCGGAATCCACCTCGTCTTCTTCCTCCACGGTCTCCATCTGCTCGGTAATGTAGTCCCCGAGTTCGAGCTTCGTGAACGACATCTGCACCTCGTCCCCGTCCGACCGGAACAGCAACTTGAGGATGACATCCGATATAAACATAACCCCCTCGGACAGCAGCCAGAACAGGATATAGAAAAAATAAGCCGGGACGGCCAGCAGCTTCAGCAGGGAATTCGAGTAGATCTGAAAGAGGACCTTGGGCAGGAATTCGGCGGTCACCAGGATGATCAGCGTGGAGATCACCGTCTGGGTAATCAGGGCAAAATCGGTGAGCAGCGCCTGCAAAAATGCATTGTCCGCGGGGAGCAGCTGCCCGAACCAGCCCATGAGCAACTCCCCCATATAATAAGCGTACACCACCAGGGCGATGTTGTTCCCGATAAGCATCGTGGTGATAAACTTGGAAGGCTTGGCAGTGAGCCGCGACAAGACCCCCGCCAACAGCCCCTGCTGCTTTTTCTCTATCTCAATATGGATGCGGTTAGCCGACACAAAGGCGATCTCCATCCCCGAGAAAAAAGCCGAGCAAATAAGCGAAATGACGATGATGGCTATCATACCTGGCCGGAACCGTTAGGAGTTCTCCTCATCCCGGCGCCTCTCAAAGCGCTTCCGGTACCGCCGCCTGAAGAGGAACATCCCCAGGGATACCAGGGCAAAAAACAGGAAGAGGTAGGCGCGGTTGCGGTCCACATTCCAGAATTGCCAAAGCTCGTAAGTGGCAATTATGGCAATAATCAGGTAGATGTATTCGGTGTACTTGAGGATCTTGATCATGATGGGTCTTCTTCTTCCGGCACTTCCATCTGGCCGCCGGTCTGGTGAGCGTTAAAATAGCTAAAATCCCGGTTAAAGTCCATTCCGGTCCCGTTCAGGAGCGTCCCCTCTTCCGGGTTGGTCAGGGTAAACCGGCCCTCGGTAAATATCCAGTCGTTGTTCCGGTCCCAGAAAAGCTGGTCGGCCTCCAGGCGCTTCCCGTCGTGGGTCTCCATCACCACGTGCCCCTGCAGGTCAAAAACATTCGTCTGGGCATAGATGATGGCGTAATCCGCCTCGATGGTGCTGAGCCGGCCCTGCTCGTCGTAATGCTCCACCCGCAACCCTTCCGGGAAGGTGCGGTACTGGAATTGCAGGTTGGTGAAATCCTCGCTTAAGGGGCTTCGCAAAACAGCAATAACCCGGGTGGCACTGGTATCCTGGTTGGACATGCCTTCCGGGGCTTCCGTATAGGTAAGCGAAAAGTCGTGGGATACGCCCTGGGGGTAGACGGGCTCCGCCGCCTCGTCCCCGACGCGCTTATACCGGTCTTCGCAGGCCATAACGAACATTGCCACGGCAAAAGCCATGGCAATGTACATCAAACCGGATATGTTCGGTTTCATAGAGTCTTACAAATTGGGCACCTTCACGCTGCCACCTACCCAGCAGGAGAAAGACACGGTCTTCCCGGCCATGCCGGATTGGAAAATATCCGTTTTGGACGGCGCCTTGGCACTGTAACTGGCGGCTGCCTGGTTGGCGGTGCTGCTCAGGGACGGGTCTACCCGTGCTGCCTGGCGGGCCAGGTCGGCGGCCTTCCAGTAAATGGCGCGCTTTTCAAATGTCGTACTTCCGCAGTCATTGGCGCTCGAGGCGTACAGGTTGGCTATCAACAGATAGGCCTTCCCGTTGGCGCCGTAGGCATTGATCGCCTTCTGGGCATAGCTGCGGGCCTGTGACTTGCTGAATTTCCGGGCAATGGTAGCCGCCTTATACAGGATGTCGGACTTTTTCTTGGCATTGGTTTCCAGGCCGGCTGCCTTGTCGAAATCGGCAATCGCCCCCTGGTTGTCGCCGTCCTTGGCCTTGAGGGTACCCCCGTAGAGGTACGCACTGGCCGACGGCTCAAGGGCCAGCTGGGCTTCGAACAGTTTCCGGAAGAGCGGGTCGTCCGTACATTCCTTGGAGAACATCCGGCCCACGGCGCGTTTCACCCAGGTAATATCGTCTTTCTTCTCGGCGAAGTTCTTCTCGTAGAGCGGGATCAGGTTGTCGCAATCCGCCAGGCTTCCCAGTTTGGAATCGATACTCCCGGAAATTTTTCCGTAGTTTTCAGAGTAGCTGTTGTACGCGCGGAGTTGCTGCTTTTCCTTGGAGGTCAGTGTGCCCAGGGAATCCTTCGGCAACAGCCGGTTGATCTGCGCCAGGTATTTTTCGTTCTCTTCTTCAATTTTTTCCGTCACGTCGTCGTACACGTTGAAGACCTCCTGCAATTCCTGCTTGCCCGCATTGTGCAGGTTTACCAGGGAAGAGAAATAGAGGTAGAGCGCCTTCGGGTTGTCGAAATTCTCGCGGTCCTTTTTAAAAGCATCGGAGAGCATCGCATAGAGCTCTGTGTCCGTGGCCTTTTTGTTGTCGTACAGCAAGGAGGCCTTATCGCTGGCGATTTCCGCAGGGGAATAGTTCTTGGGGAAGTATTCGGTGCTCTTGTCGTAAAGCGCCAGAAGGTCCTGGATATAACCCTCTTTTTCAGCCCCGGTGGAATTCTCGATCTTATAGTCGAGGATGCGCTCCCCATAAGAGAAATTCGCCTTGTTGATTCCCGGACAATTTTCATAAACCATCTTCCACGGGGTATAGGCCGCCTCGTAATTCTTCACCTTGGCGTGTTCCGCATAAATGGATAAATTCGTCATACATTCAGGATTCTGGGCTTGTCCGAATACCATTCCGAAGGCCCCGAAAACCGCAATGATCATCAAGTAAAAATCCTTTTTCATTTTATATGTCATTATTAGAGGGGTGGTAAATTACTAATTTTTTATCAATTAATCTGCCTCTTCCGGAACCATCTGTCCGCGAATGAGAGGCCCAGACTCACTTTGAAATAGCTTTCCCTCACCAGGCCATTCATCGTGGTGCCCCTCCTTCCGAGTTCGAATCCCAGATTCAGATTCGAAAATTCGCTTTCGGCTCCGAGGGGTAAACCTAATCCAAATGTTATGCCAAAGTTTTCGAGCGCCTTGTCATTGATGACCATCCCGGTATTGTCCAGGCGCAGTCCCGCCCGGTAGGTAACCCGGTTTAAATACGTATCGATGGAGGTGTAATCCGGCACATAGAATCCGCCAAGCGCCAAGCTGCTGGCGTTCTCGTAGACCACATTGGCCGATTCCAGGAACCGGTTCTCAAAATCGCTGAATTGCTGGATGCCGTATTCGGCCCCCACAAACCAGTGTTTGTCTTCCCCGTATCCCAGCCCCAGGGTGTAGGTGGTGGGGATCTTGATCTCGGTAAACCGCAGGTTGTCCCGGTCCAGATTTACGTCGATTCCCTCAATTTCAATCCCGGTCAGCGGGACAAAGGAGGAAATGCGCTGCTGGTTGGAGGATACCAGGTTGGTCTGCGTATTGATCCGGACCGAGGTGAACAGCGTGTGCTTGCTGCTGACCATGGGTTCCCAGGTAAGGCCGTAGTTGAAGTCGAAACCGCTGATGTCCGAGGTCCGGCTGTCCAGGGTCCCGTAGGCGATGCCGTCGGTTACCTGCACCCGGGTCAGGTCGATGCGGCCGAAGTGGAAATTCACCGTAGCCCCGATGTTCAGCCTGGGAAGGAGGCGGAACCCCGCGGAGAGGAATGCCTGGTTGATACCCCCCTCGCCCGTAAACTGGTTGGCCGTGGTGACCCCCTGCACGGTCTGGAGTTGCTCCAGGTCGTATCCCACCGAACTATACGGCTTGATCCCCAGCGCCACCCCGGCTTTCTGGGCGATAAGCGGGAATGCCAGGCCCAGGTATTCGAAATTGGAAACGGACGGGCGCTGCTGTTCGGCAAAAGTCTCCAGGCGAACCTCCTTGTGCGAAAATCCGGCGGCATAGGCAGTAAGGCCGAGCTTCCCGAGGGAGGCCGGGTTGTTCAGCTGCAGGTGGATGCTGTCCGTGTAGACGCCGAGCCCTCCCATCATCTGGTTCTCGATGCTGTTGACAGACCGAAAATCGCCAATGCCCAGGGAAGAGTAAGGAGAAAGCGTGCCGTTTTGCGCGGACGCTGAATACATCGCAATACCGATTATTGCGAGAACCAATCGTTTTACCATCTAACTTTTGTTGTATTCCAGCAGCTGGTTTAAGCCCTCCAGTAGAAAATTAGGAAGGGCAAATATGGTATTTTTTAACCGGTTAGACAAAAATTGCGCATCGCCTCCTGTTAAAATAACTGTTAAATCTGAATAGCGCGATTTATATTGGTCAATCACCCCGTCCAGCTCCAACAACAGGCCGTTTACCACCCCGCTGTGCATGCTGCTCACCGTGGCGTTCCCCACCAGGTCCAGGGGTTCTTCCGGCTCCAGCAGCGGCAGGCGCGCCGTAAAGGCGTTCAGGGCCCGGTAGCGCATCTTCAGGCCCGGGGAAATGGCCCCGCCCAGGAATTCGCCGTAATCGTTCACAAAGTCGTAGGTAATGCAGCTGCCCGCATCGATCACCAGACAATTCTCCTTGTGGAAGCGGTAGAAGGCAGCCGTGGCCAGCGCTATGCGGTCCGCCCCCAGCGTCTGGGTGGTGGCGTAGGAATTCCGGTAGGGAAGCCGCGTGCGCGCACCCACCACATGCACCGGGCAGAACACCGTGAGCGCATCCGTATAACACTTCTCCAGGTGGCCCACCGAGGCCAGGATGGCATGGCCAATGCCCGGGTAGCTGTTGAAAAGGGATTTGATCCGGTCCGTAAAAGAATCCTCCACCGTGGTTTCCACATGCAAAAGCCGCCCCTCGCTGAAGACGCCCAGCTTGATCTGTGTATTCCCCGCATCGATGACCAGATTCATACTTCAAAGATCGGGAAATCGAAAAAAACGCCCCGCTTTTTTTCGGAATTTGTTGGTTATTCCCGGATTTGAAATTATATTTGCCCCCGCCTTTACAGGGTCCTCCGCGACCCCGCAAAAGGCCAGCTCAGATGAGGTACCTTAGCTCAGTTGGTAGAGCAACGGACTGAAAATCCGTGTGTCCCTGGTTCGATTCCTGGAGGTACCACTTAAAGCGCCAAAACCCGCTCCGAAAGGAGTGGGTTTTTTGTTTCCTGGACGCGTGAAACGCTCGCGTTTCTAAGCGGACGGGAAACAAAAAACACCCGCTGGCACGCCAGCGGAGGGTTTTGGCATTTTCAGGCGGGGGACCGGTCAGGAACACCGAGCAACAGCGAGGTATCTCCTGGCACCCGGCAAGGCGGGGGACCCAAGGAACAGCGAGCGCAGCGAAGCTATTCCTGGCTTCCGACTTCAGGCGGGGGACCGGTCAGGAACACCGAGCGACAGCGAGGTATCTCCTGGCACCCGGCAAGGCGGGGGACCCAAGGAACAGCGAGCGCAGCGAAACTATTCCTGGCTTCCGACTTCAGGCGGGGGACCAAAGGAACACCGAGCGAAGCGAGGTATCTCCTGGAGGGCGTCGCCGGCAACGCAGGCGGGGACCCTAGACAAACCCGCAATAAAGTGGCATCTTCTAATACAAATACCTTTAACACTTCAAAATGGCCCGAAATCAATTCTAAGTGAATCTTCCTCTACACTCAGTCTGAATGACTCGTTGGCAGGGATCCATCCTTCGATATATCCTGGGCAGGTAGACCTAAATACAAGACCATCAACATACAACCTGATTCCGTAGCAAGCTTCCCCAGGATAGATTTCCTTGTCGGTATCTAATGCTATCCTTTGAACGTCACCTGACCGCAATTCAAGCAAACGCCCCACCTCCACATCTTGAATATGAATTAATATACTGTCGATGTGGATGCTGCTATTATTGCTAACTTGAATGAAAGGCGCCCCACGATTGCAGGAGTAAAAGAGGATCAGTATACCTATTGCAGGTAACAGATACTTTTTCATTTGTGGATGTTTCAAAGGAATTTATCAAAATTAGCCATACCCACTTCAACCAGAAACCCCAAATCCCCTATCTGCAATCAAAAGTAACCTCCTTTTCGGTAGGCGAGAGATAAACCGTATCCCGGGATTCAATGCAAATCCGCTCCTTGCGAACCTCTCTATCGAGCAGATAATTATCCGGATCTTCAGGGTCAGCCACAAAAGATTGAACGGTACAATCGCATCGTTCATATTCGTTCGGGTCGCATATAGCAGCCAGGCTGAGAACAAAAAAGCAGAGCGTGTAAGTGATGATTTTCATAACAATATTTAGCCCTGAATCTAACTTGTTATAAACACAAAATCATTAAGTCATCGTTAAATCCTCCCCCTCTCACCCCATTTCCCCTACACTTCATCGAAAATTCCGCCCTCCCGGCAGGTTTGGCCCGGCTCTGGATTGTTTCCTAATCAAAACCCTCAAATACTATCGTTATGGAAACTGTATCTCTTATCCGCGAAATCTACCAGGAAGCCTTCCGCAATCTGGGAAACTATATCGTACGCAACTACCTGAAGCTGTTTGCCTGGTTCAGCTTGGCGATGTTCTTTGTAGTGCTTTACGCCTTTATCTTCAGGCTGGCCACCGGATTCGCCTTTGACTAACCTGCAGAAACACCTGCCGGAAGGAGCCGGATTCTTCCTATCTTTCGGGGAAATTCAACACCCTTGAAAGCATTCGATATCCACTCCGAACCCCAGGAGATCTCCGCCTTCCTGTCCGGCCTGGGCTGGCTGGAAGACGGGGAGTCGGTCCGTGAAGTTTCCCGGGCCGGGGAAGGCAATATGAACGTGGTCCTGCGGCTTGCCACCACCGGCCGGTCCCTGATATTAAAGCAGTCCCGTCCGTATGTGCAAAAATACCCGGACATCCCGGCCCCCTTAGGGCGGATCCGGACGGAATACCGCTTTTACCGGGAAGTGCAGGGGGCGGGCATCCAAGACCACCTGCCGGCCATATACGGCTTTCACGAGCCGTCCCACCTCCTGTTGATGGAAGACTTGGGCAAGGCGGAAGACATGACCTTCCTCTACCGGACCCAGCAACCCGACGCGGAAACGTTGCAGGCCCTGGCCGGAGCCCTGGCCCGGATCCACGCCTGTACGCTCCCTGCGGACTACCCGGACAACCTGGAGCTCCGCCAACTCAACCACCAGCATATCTTTGTCCTGCCCTTCCGGGAGGATAACGGCTTTTCCCTGGACGACGTTCAGCCCGGCCTCGCCGCCCTGGCGGCCCCTTACCTAAACGACCAGGCGCTGATTCACAACATTACTGAACTCGGCGAGCGCTACCTCAGCGAGGGCGACACGCTGCTCCACGGCGACTACTACCCCGGCAGTTGGCTGCAGGCTGATGGCAAGGCGTACATCATCGACCCGGAATTCAGCTTTGCGGGCTTCCCCGAATTCGACCTGGGAGTGATGGCAGCCCATCTGGTGATGGCCACCAATGATCCGGACGCATGGCGCCGGGTGCTGGACATGTATCCGAACCCCGCCGACCCCCAGCTCACGGGGCGGGTAGCCGGCACGGAAATCCTGCGCAGGCTGATCGGCCTGGCCCAGCTTCCCCTGGAACGTTCCCTGGACGAAAAACGCAACCTTCTCGAGACGGCCCGCAAACTCGTACTCTATGGAAACTAAAACCTGCACTACTCCCCGGTTGGCCTTATACACGCTCACGGCCCTGCTGGCACTGGCCGCCTGCAAAACGGAGCCTTCCCGCGAGACGGATATCCCGTCCCCCATCAAATCTTCCTATGGGAGTACGATAGGCCTGCCGGATTCCCTGGGATATTACGACAAGGTGCTCGGCGCCCTGGCGGGGTCGGCCATTGGCGATGCCATGGGGGCCTCCACCGAGATGTGGCACCGGAAGGATATCCAAAAGACCTATGGCTATGTACAGGGGATAACCCCGGCCATCCGCCCCCAGTCGCCCGAAGGGACCTGGGACCACAACCTCCAGGCAGGGGCCACCACGGACGACACCCGGTGGAAAGCCCTGATGGCAGGCTACATCGGGGAAAACCGCAACGAACTGGCCCCCCGGGCATTTGCCCGCATGCTCACGGATTATTACGAAGCCGCGGTATCGGATCTGGGGGATGAATCCCTGCTGGAGTCCACGGATGCCATCGACAGCACCCTGGAACGCGTGGACTGGATCCGGGAATGGGCCCGCGTTGCCCAGGCCTACCAGGCGGGACCGGATTCCTACAACCTGGCCCGCGACCGGTTTTACGGGGGCGACCTGACCTGCGCCGGCATGCTCTATACCCCGGCCCTGGGCCTGGTGGCGGAAAACCCGGAAGCTGCCTACCGTCTGGCTTATGACCACGCCCTGTTCGATCTGGGATACGCCCGGGACATCTCGGCCCTGGTAGCGGCCATGACCCGGATGGCGATGAATACCAGCCAGACGGATTCCCTGCTAAACACCGCAGTATTCATTGACCCGTATCGCTTTGAGGACAGCCGGCTCGTGGGGCGGATTTCCCTGACACTGGCTCTTTCCGCTCGGAACTACGTCAAGCGGGCGCGGTTGCTGCGGCCCCTGCCGAAAGACTTTTCCAGGGATTCCCTCCTGAGACTCGTGCCCACGGGGTATCCGGAGGGCCCGGAGGGCTGGCGGCAGCAGGAATTTATCTATTCCAACCTGGAACGCGACCAGAAGGCCCACGCCTTCCACGCCGGGGAAATCTGGCAGATCCTGATCGCCAGCCTGGAATTCGGCCAGGGTGACTTTATGAAAACCATGCAGTTTATTGTCAACTACGGCAGGGATAACGACACGGTTGCCGCCGTTGCAGGGATGATCCTCGGGGCCCAGCTGGGGTTTGAAGCGCTGCCGGAGCGGGAACGCCAACTCGTGCTGCGGTTTAGCCGGGATCATCTGGGGATGGACCTGGAGGCGATGGCGCGGGAAATCTGCGGGCTCGATGCCGGGTGGCGCCCCGCTACGCCCAAACCGGAGCCGTCCGGGTAGCCAGGATGCGATGGACCAGTTCCCGGGTCTGGTCCGGGTAATCCATCCGGAGCCGTTTGTCCGACATCACCCAGGCCTGCAACCGGGGCAGTTCCCTGGCGGACAGGCCGGCGAGTACCGGTACACCCATGGCTTTCAGGGCAGCGGCATTGCATTGCTGTTCCAACTGCGCCCGCATGGGGATGACACAGAGTTTTTTTCCCATAAAAAGGGCTTCGGACGGGGTTTCGAACCCGGCGGCGCTCAAGACTCCCCGGCAGGAGGTAATACTCTCCAAAAAGGCCTGGTTGGACACAGGCTGAATCGAAACGTTCCCGAAACGGTAGGCGTGGTGACTGTGTTTGGAAAATACCTGCCAGCTAACCGAGGGAATCTCGGAAAGAACGCGGAGAATCCGGCTGTCTGAATAGGCAGGGAGGTAAACCGTGTAATGGCCGGAATCCGAAAGCGTTGCATGGCGGATGCCGTTGCGGATGACCGGGGTATACATATCCGGTTCATAGGCCTTGAAATGGAAACCGAACTGCCGGGATACCGGTGCATACCGGGAAAGGACGAAACGTCCAATGCGGTCTGGCTTTTCCGGCTGGGGAGCGGCAGCCGAAAGGACGGCTGCCTGGTGGCTGACCCCCCAGCAGGGAACCCCCCGAAGCTTGCAGGCCCAGGCCGATACCGGCTCAAAGTCATTGAGGACCAGGTCGTAGTCCGCTACCGGCAACTGGCGGATTTCCCGTTGAAGCCGCATGGAATTGGCCTTGAGGTAGGTCCGCCAAAAATCCACTCCACCCTGTTTCCCGAAAATAAAACTCAGGCCGCGGAAACGGAATTTAACCGGGTACGGAAGCGGGATGTCTGCCTGGGTCCCGCTCACGAGCAAATCCAGGGATACCCCCTGGCGCAGCAATTCCGGAACAATGGCCCGGGCCCGGCTCAAATGGCCATTTCCGGTTCCCTGTATGGCGTAAAGGATGCGCATCAATACTTATTCTGCCATGAGTTCCCGAAGGAGTTCGGCATGGGTTTGAGGGTGTTCAAAGGCCGCAGGGGCATCGGAACCCTCCCGGGCGCGTTCCTGCATCCGCACGTCATCTTCGTACCGGTAGATCCTCCAGGCACCCTGGTCGTATTCCAGGCAGCTCAGGTTCTCAACCCAATCCCCCGAATTCAGGTAAACCACCGAACCTTCCGACGCCTCGATCCGCCGGATAACCGGTTGGTGGATATGCCCGCATACCACATAGTCATACGCGTTCTCTACGGCGATTTCGGCTGCAGTAAGCTCAAAATTATCGATGAATTTAATGGCCGACTTGACGCTGTTCTTGATTCGTTTGGACATGGAGAGTTTTCCGTAGCCCATATTCAGGCTCACATAATTCACCCCGCGGTTCAACAGGATCAAGGCGTCATACCCAATGGCCCCCAACCGAGCGAGCCACTTGGAGTGTTGCATGGTAATATCGAATACATCCCCGTGGAAAAACCAGGCGCGCCTGCCGTCCAACTCCAGCACCACCTTATTGACTACCCGGAAGTTCCCCAGGGACGACCCGGCAAATTTTCGAAGCATCTCGTCGTGGTTACCCGTTACGTAATACACCTCAACCCCCCTGGAAACCCAGTCCACGAGTTGCCGGATTACCTTCATGTGAGCCGGGGGCCAGTACCGCTTGGAGAATTGCCAGATATCGATGATATCCCCATTGAGGATCACCCGGGACGGGCGGATGGATTTCATGTAGGCGAGCAGCTCGGTTGCGTGGCACCCGTACGTCCCCAGGTGTACATCGGAAATGACGACGAGCTCGACGTCTCTTTTAGCCATAGAACATATTTGGATAACTTCAATATTCCCAATTTAACATAAACAGGATGTCAATAAGGGATTATTAAAAAGTTTCGGGTCCTTTAAGGTTTTGAAACCAGCGCGCCTGATCCGTTGGCAATTCCCCGGGAATTCCTCCCAACCCTTTACAATTCCACAACCTAAGTTTCACGCCCCCGTAATACGCCTCAATCAAAAAACCGGGATATTTGGGTCTCATTCAATTGCTAAGCCAGAATTGAGTTAGTTTGGTTAAACCGGTGCCGGGAGGCATCGGTTTTTTTCTGCCCGTTATTCTATCCGAATTTTTGTCCGAATTTCTGTCCGCCCGGATGGTTTACGGAGAATCCCACTTTCCGGCTGCGATCCTGCATTTCACCGATGAAATCCTCCAAAGGCCGAAGCAGGGGGCATTGACAGGGCACCGGCCAACTGCGGCAATTCCCGTTGAATTACAACTTCCCTGCAATTAATCGAGAGAAATCCGTCGAAAATCCAGAATGCCGGGAATTCCGCTGAAAACTTTTAAGCTTTGTCTCAACCAAATTTTAATCCGTAATAGCCTATTTTATGAAAACAGTTTTACTCCTGAAAGAAATATACCTGGAAGCTTTTAAGAACCTCGGAAACATGATCGTGCGCAATTATTTCCGGATTTTTGCCTGGTTCAGTTTCGCCATGTTCCTCGTGGTCCTATATGCCTTTTTATTCCGCCTCTGGACGGGATTCCCCTTTGACTAGGTTACCGGGACCCGCAGCCTGAACACCTGCCGGGATTTCCATAATGCTTTTACGGGAACACTATATGATTATGAAACACAATTTGTACCTGGGGAAATTGTTCCGGTTTGGGACGTTCCTCTACCGAAACCGCACGCCGATCCTCTTCTGGCTCTACATCCTTGCGATGATGGCCTACGCCTACCGCTGGATGCCGGAATAAGGCAACCCGGACCCCCGGCGAAGGTGGTCCTTTTCGGGAAGAATTCAACCGGGAAGACTTCATTTTCCCAAAGAATAACCAGTATATTTGATTCGCTTAAAATAACTGCTCCCCCGCAGGGAAGCAGTAAAAAATCGAATGGCTGGTGTCCCGAAACTCCGAACAGGCGCTGCTTGTATTTACCCGCAACCCCGAACGGGGCAAATGTAAGACCCGACTGGCTGCAACGGTCGGGGACGACGCCGCATTGCGTATCTATACCTTCCTCCTCCGGCATACGGCCGCCGTGTGCACCGGCCTGCCGGACACCGATAAATTCGTCTATTACAGTGAATACCTGGGCGACGGCAAACTCTGGGACCCCGCGGTTTTTAAACCCCGGCTCCAGGAGGGCCCGGACCTGGGCGCGCGTATGGAACACGCCTTCCGCACCGCATTTGACGCCGGGTACCAACGGGTGGTACTCATTGGCAGCGACCTGTACGACCTGGGCACCGGCGACCTCTCACGCGCCTTTGACGCGCTGCAGGATGCTCCCGTGGTCATCGGGCCTGCCACGGACGGCGGCTACTATCTGATGGGCCTGACCGGGCCGATGCCCCAACTCTTCCGCGGTATGGCCTGGGGGACGGACACCGTATTGCCCAACACGATGGATGCCCTTGGGAAAATCCGGCCGCACCTGCTCGATTTCCGAAACGATGTGGATTACTACGAAGACATTGCCGGCATCCCCGCCTTTGAACCCTTTTTAAAAGATCACGCTACCAATGACGGAAAAACAACTCGATAAATCCGTAGCCTACCTGAAGGACCGGGGCTTCGACAACCCGGAAATCGGCATTGTGCTCGGCAGCGGCCTTGGCCGGATGGCCGATGAACTGGAAGACTCCCGCGTTGCCCATTACCACAACATCCCGAATTTCCCGCTCGCCACGGTAGAGTTTCACAGCGGGAAACTGTTTTGCGGAACCATCCACGGAAAAAAGGTGGTGGTGATGCAGGGGCGGTTCCACCTGTACGAGGGCTATGACTTTTTCGACATCACCTACCCGATCCGGGTCATGGAGCGGCTGGGTATCCGCAAACTCCTGATCTCAAATGCGGCAGGGGCCGTCAACCTGGATTTCCAGAAGGGCGACTTGATGCTGATCACCGACCACATCAACCTGCAGGGAGGTTCCCCCCTGGCCTTTAAAAACGTCGCGGATTTCGGGGAGCGGTTTGTCGATATGAGCTGCCCCTACGACCGGGAGATGCAGGGTCGGATCCGGGAGATTGCCAAAGGTACTGATTGCGTCTTGCGGGAAGGCGTCTATGCCGCCGTTTTCGGGCCCCAGCTCGAGACGCGGGCCGAATACCGGATGCTGGGCCGCCTGGGCGCGGATGCCGTGGGGATGAGCACCGTGCCGGAAGTAATCGTGGCCAACCACCTGAAACTGCCGGTTGCCGCCATTTCGGTGATCACCGATTTGGGAGACCCGGACCACCTGGAGCCCGTTAATGTTACGGAGATCCTGGCCGTTGCCGCCCGGGCCGAACCCGGCCTGGTACGGATCATGAAAGAACTGATCCGGGAAATTTAAACGGCGGGGACGGATAGCATCTTTTTTGTACGCCAGGCACAGAATAGCATCGAGCCCTTGTAAGGAAATACCGGGGATTGCTACCAAGACAGAAATACGAAACCCGGTTCGGATATGCACACCTGCTTTTCCGCAGTCGGCAAACCCCCTTCCTATGAGCTATTTGAAAGCGACCAACGAATTGTACCGTGAAGCTGCCCTGACCCCGGATGTGGGCCTGTGCTGCACAACAAACCCCATCTGGCAACTCCCCGGCCTGACTGTGCCCAAAATCATGCAGGAAATGAATTACGGTTGCGGGAGTACCGTCAATGCCCAAGACCTCGCGGGCAATCCCAAAATCCTCTATGTGGGTGTCGGCGGGGGGATGGAACTCCTCCAGTTTGCCTATTTTTCCCGACAGCCGGGCGGGGTGATCGGGGTGGATGTGGTCGATGAAATGCTGGAGGCCTCCCGCGCCAATTTCCAGGTAGCAGCGGCTGAAAATTCCTGGTTTGACCCCCGCTTTGTGGAACTGGTGAAAGGGGATGCCCTGAACCTGCCGGTGGCCGACGAATCCGTTGATGTGGCCGCCCAGAATTGCCTGTTCAATATCTTCAAAGAGGAAGATCTGCGGTTAGCTGTTGCCGAGATGTACCGCGTGCTGAAACCCCGAGGCCGTTTGGTTATGAGCGACCCGGTTTGCGATACACCCCTGAGCCAAACCCTTCGCAACGACGACCGCCTCCGGGCACTCTGCCTTAGTGGGAGCATCCCTGTAAACGATTATATACGCGTACTGACGAATGCCGGCTTTGGCACCATCGAGGTTCGGGCACGGCGACTGTACCGGGTCCTGAGCCCGAACCACTATCCGGTAGACCGGCTGATCCCGATCGAATCTATCGAAGTGGCCGCCATCAAGGATCCCATGCCCGAAGACGGCCCCTGCGTATTTACGGGAAAAACCGCCATATATTATGGCAACCAAAAAGTATACGACGATGGGAAGGGCCATGTGCTTGTGCAAAACCAGCCGCTGGCTGTTTGCGATAAAACCGCCGCTGCACTGGCCCTTGAAAATGCGGAAATCCACGTGAGCGATAGCACCTGGCACTATACCGGCGGTGGCTGTTGCTGACCCATCGGACCGCATCCGCCTGGGAAGACCTGGCCCCACTGAACCTTTGGCGCCACTTTTGCGTAGATAAATTAAACCCGCAATAAAATGAAACGCGTACTCCTGTTCCTGCCCATCCTGGCCCTGGCCATAACTTTTGTTTCCGGCCGCCCGGCCACCGGGGCCCCCGGATACCCGGACCCGCCCGGACACGAAGCGTGGAACAAACTGGTCGGCCAACATGTTTATCCGAACGGCACGGTAAACTACAACGGTTTTGCCCGGGACCGGGAAGTTCTCGACAGCTACATAAGTACCCTGGAAAAAAACCCGCCCGCCGGCGCCTGGAGTCGTGAGGAAAAACTGGCCTACTACATCAACCTCTACAATGCGGCCACCATCCGGCTCATCCTGGATCATTTCCCCATTGAGAGCATCATGCGGATCGGGAACCCCTGGGGGCAGAACATCCTCAACATCGGGGGGGTGGCCTACAACCTCAACAACATCGAACACGACATCCTCCGGAAGATGGGGGAGCCCCGGATCCATTTTGCCATCAATTGTGCCTCTACGTCCTGCCCGGTATTGCAACCCTTTGCTTTTACGGCGGATAAGATGGAGTCCCAGCTGGACCGGGCCGCACGGGAATTTATCAACGACCCCGGCCGGAATGCGATCGGCGGGGACAAAGCCGAGCTGTCAAAAATATTCAAATGGTACAAAGAGGATTTTACGGAATCGCACGGCAGCCTGGTGGCCTACCTGAACCAGTATCTGGAAGAACCGCTTCCCGAAGGTGCAAAAATCGGATACCTGGCCTACGACTGGTCCCTGAACCGGCCCTGATTTTCCGGTTTTCCCGATTTGCCCCCAGGGCCGGGGAAGCCACCTAGCGGTCCTCGTAATCGGCCAGGATCCCCTCGCATATCCAGTTGGCCAAAGCCTGCCGGTTGTCCGGGTCCAGGATCCGGCGCTGGTCGCGGGTGTTGCGGATATTGCCAATCTCGATAAACGCGGTTGCCGGCAGGGTGTTTTTTACCAGGTAGAGCGTACTCCGGTCTTCAAAGGTGCCTGTATAGGTCCGGCCCGGCTGGTAATACGCGTATTTTTCCTGGAAGGTCTTGTGGATGTGCTCGGCGAGTTTCTTGCCGCTACGGCTCTTGTTGTGGTGGTAGAAGAACACGTCGATATTCTGCCCTTTGCTCCGGCTGTCCACATGGGTAACAATCAGGCGCTGGTGCTTCCCGCGGTTCTCGAGATAGAGGTTGTTCACCGCCTCCACGCGCTGTTTCAGCCGCGCCAGCTGGTTGAGCGGGATGGCCTGGTCCGGGAGGGCCACTTCGTCCGTATCCATTTCCAAAACGCGGGCGTCCCGGATGCCGTCGTCCGGGTCGCGGATGATGATATGCACCGTTGCGCCGTGGGCCAGGAGCTTCCGGGCCAGGCGCAGGGTTACGTCATAAGCGTATTCGTCCTCGGAAATCAGCTTGCCGTTGTACTTGGTCATCGCCCCGGGGTCCGGGCCGCCGTGGCCGGATACCAGGTAGAATACGGCCCCTTCCAGGCGGGAGCTCTCCGGCGGGACCTCGGCGTACTGTTCCCCGAAAATATCGTATCGCGCAAACGTGGGTACTTCAGCCGCCTCCTCTTCCGGGGATGGTATGGGGATCAGGTAGGTAGTCCCTTCGTACAGGCTGGCACCCTCGCCGAGGCGGGGTTCGTTCAGCGCGATAAAATCCTCGATGTGCCGGGCGGGATCGGCCCCGTGCTTGCGCAAAAGGGAAAAGATGCCGTCGCCGGGTTCGGCCACGACCTGCAGCGTGTCTTGGGCATGGGACGGCAGCCCGACCAGCCATGAGATACCTGCCATAAAACCAAGAAACGAACCCCTCATCCTCAAAAGCGTTTTACAAAGATTATCAAAAATGCTGCCGAAATGCAAGGGGAATTTTCCGGCGGCTGGCGGGGCCATCCTCCCGGCTAACCGTTTCGGGCCGCTGTCAGAACCGGCCGTAGTACTCGCGCAGGACTTTTTCCGCCGGCTTGTTCTGGGGGGTAAAACGGTTGTCCCCCGGACCGCCTGAGACCGGATGGTGGAGGAACCACTTCCAGACAAAACCGCCTGCAAACCAGGGCTCCCTCCAGAATTCCTCGAACAGGGCCCGCTGGGCTTCCGCCTGGGCCCCCAGGTTGACGCGCTCGTCATTCCGGTCTACCAACCAGGGTTTTTTGGCCGTATAGTCCATACTCCGGTAGCCGTATTCCGTGAAGAGCACCGGGCGGTCGAGTTCCAGGGAGAGCTCCCGGATCTCCGTTTTCCATTTCTGCCAGCCCGCGCGCATCTCCTCGAGCCCCGGGTCCCGGGATTCGGAAAGTGGGAAATACGCGTCGATCCCGATATAGTCCAGGTCTTCCCAAAAAGGTGTCCGCGTGTATTCGTCCCAATTGGCGGCATAGGTGAGTTTCCCCCGGTAGCGCTCCCGGATGTCCGCGATCAGGCCTTCCCAAAAAGCCGGTCGGGCCTTGACAAATTCTTCGAGTTCCGTGCCGATACAAAACATATCGGCCCCCGTTTCCCGGGCGAGATCGGCGTAGTTGAGGATGAATTCCCGGTAGGATGCCTCGAGCCGCTGCCAGTCTGCCTCGGTTTCCATTTTCATATCGCCGGTAAACATCCCCCTCCAGATCCAGAGGTGCGGCTTGATCATCACCCGGATGCCGTTGGCGTGCAACAATTCCACATATTGCCTGGCCCCCATGCGGGTTTCCCCAAACCACTGGCGGTCCGTATCGAAGATGATTTCCGGGGTATCGGGTTCCCGGATAAACCCATAGGGCATGACGGAGGCGTAATCCGCGTTTATGGAAACGATGGCGTCCACATGGGCCTGGCTCGCACGCTCCGGGGAGCCCACAAAACTAACGCCATTGATTTTTTCAATCTGCTTCCCGCTGCACGCGCACAACAGGAACACCCCTAATATCCATCCAATACACCTCATAATTTGCGAATTGCCGACTGCTAAAGATAAGGAATAACAGGCGCTTGCTTCAGCTGCATTTGTTAAGTTCGTAACTTCAACCCGACCAATTGCCCAAACCACACCTGTACCCATGCACATCGTCATCATCGGCAACGGTATTTCAGGGATTACGGCCGCCAGGTTCATCCGCAAGGCTGCCGACCACCCAATAACCGTGATATCGGCCGAAACCGACCATTTCTTCTCCCGGACGGCCCTGATGTACATCTATATGGGCCACCTGACCTACGAGCAGACCAAGCCCTACGAGGACAGCTTCTGGAAAAAGAACCGGATTGACCTGGTCAATGCCTGGGTGGAATCCGTGGATCCCGCTGCCAAAACGGTCCGACTCAGCGAAGGAGCGTCCATCCGCTACGACAAACTGATCCTGGCCACGGGGTCGAAACCCAATAAATTCGGCTGGCCCGGCCAGGACCTCCCCGGGGTGCAGGGCCTCTATTCAAAACAGGACCTGGACAACCTGGAGGCCAATGCCCCGGACAACCGCACCTGCAAACGGGCCGTTATCGTGGGCGGGGGGCTGATCGGGATTGAGCTCGCCGAGATGCTGCGCACCCGCGATATCCCGGTGACCTTCCTGGTGCGGGAAAACAGCTTTTGGAGCGGGGTGCTGCCGGCGGGGGAATCTGCGATGATCAACGAACATATCCGGGAGCACCACATCGACCTGCGCCTGGGGACCAACCTGGTCGAAATCCTCGCCGACGACACCGGGAGGGCACGGGCTGTTACCACGGACAAAGGGGAAACCATCGACTGCGACCTGGTAGGCCTCACCGCCGGGGTAACCCCGAATATCGGGTTCCTGGACGGGAGCGGCATCGAAACCGGAAAAGGGGTTCTGGTAAACCGCTTCCTGGAAACAAACCAGCCGGATATCTATGCCATCGGGGACTGCGCGGAACAGCGGGAACCTATTGGCAATCGGCGGCCTGTGGAGGCGGTCTGGTACACCGGGCGGATGATGGGCGAGGCAGTCGCCCAGACCATCTGCGGCAACCGCCGGGAATACAAGCCCGGGCACTGGTTCAATTCCGCAAAATTCCTGGACATTGAATACCAGACCTACGGCTGGGTGATGAGCGGGAAGAACCGGGGTCCCCGGGAACTGCATTTTCACTGGAGGCACCCCGAAAAGAAAATTTGCCTGACCCTGGCCTATGATTCGGAAACCCGTCAATTGCTGGGGGCGAACACCTTCGGAATGCGGATGCGCCACGAGGTGTTCGATGCCTGGCTGACGGAACAACGCAGCATTGACGCGGTGGTTCGGGACCTCCGGGTAGCCTGTTTTGACCCGGAATTCCACCGGGATTACCACCCGCTTATCGCCCGCGCCTTCAAAGAACACGAACCTGTAAATGCCTGATATATGCAATCCATGTCCCTGGCCGCCGGGCCGCCCAAAGCCCTGAATATTTCCCAGCGCCTGGCTGTGTTGCTGGGTTTTTCCGGGCTCTTTATCCTGTTGTTGGCTACCCTGGGGGTCTCCTTCCCGCATACCACCGCCTGGCTAACCGCCTCCCTGGCTGCCATCGCTTTGGGGGTTGTCTGGTTCAGCTGGTCTGCCTATGCCGGGCAATCGGCGGGCATCAAGAATGACGGGGTCTGGTTTAAATCGATCTCGGGACGCGGTATCTGGGCCTGGGGCCTGGGCATCCTGCTCACGGGGTTCTATATTGTGCTGTACTTTTACCCGGAGTACCTCGGGCTGGTATCCGACGGGCCGAACCGCGGGCTCGTGGCCCTGTTCGACCCCCTGAGCCGCGCCCTGAGCGGCAACCCGGCCAGCCAGTGGTTTGTCTACGGGGCCCTCTATACCCTGGCAATCCTGGCTTTCGGCATCAAATTCATCTGGAAATACCGGCACAACCGCTATGAGATCCTCCGGACGGTAAGCGTCATGTTCTTCCAACTGGCTTTCGCCTTTTTGATTCCCGAGATCATGGCCCGCCTCAACGGCGATCTGCCGTATTACGACCTGAAGAATATCTGGCCGCTCAACTACTACAACTTCGAAAGGTACCGCGTCAACGGGTTTATCAGTGCCGGCAACATCGGCCTGGCCATGCTGATCTTCGGGGTGCTGTCCATCCTGGTGATCACCCCGGTGCTCACTTATTTCTACGGCAAGCGGTGGTACTGCTCCTGGGTCTGCGGCTGCGGGGGGTTGGCGGAAACGGCCGGCGACCCCTTCCGCCACCTGAGCGACAAAAGCCTCTTTGCCTGGAAGGTGGAGCGGTGGGTGATCCACAGCGTTTTGGTATTTGTGGTATTGATGACCACGGCGGTGATCTATTCCTACCTGGGGCCGGACAATTCCAAATACTGGCTGAGCCGCGGGCAATTCCTCACCGGGGTGGGCGTGCTGCTGACCGCCGTCTTTGCCTGGGTGATGGCCTTTCGTCGAAACGAGTTGAAAAAAGACGCCCGTTACGGGGCCGTCGCCTATTTTGTCATTATCCTGGGGCTGCTGGCCTTCCACTGGCTCAGCGACTCCCGCCATGTCTTCCTGTTTAAATCCGAAACCCTGCGGACCACCTACAGCTTCCTGATCGGAAGTATTTTTTCGGGGGTGATCGGCACCGGTTTCTACCCGATCTTCGGCAGCCGGGTCTGGTGCCGATTCGGTTGCCCGATGGCAGCGATCCTGGGGATCCAGCAACGGTTGTTCTCCCGGTTTCGGATCACTACCAACGGCGGGCAGTGCATTTCCTGCGGGAACTGTTCGGCCTATTGCGAAATGGGGATCGACGTCCGCGCCTATGCCCAAAAGGGCGAGAATATCGTCCGCGCCAGCTGCGTGGGCTGCGGCATCTGTTCGGCGGTTTGCCCGCGCGGGGTGCTGAAACTCGAAAACGGTCCGCGGGAAGGTCGGATCAACTCCCGGGAAGTGCTCCTGGGCAACGATGTGGATTTGATGCAACTGCTCAATGAAAAATAATCCGCAATCCGTGCCCCGCCAGGCAACAGCCTCCACGCCACTGACTCCCAAAATCAGCCTGATCATCCCCGCCCAGAACGAAGCCGGCTCCATCGGCAAGGTGCTGGATGATGTCCCGGAAGGGGTTTCTGAAAAAATTGTCGTGGACAACGGCTCCACGGACGACACGGCTGCCGTGGCCCGCAAACACGGGGCCACAGTCTTGCACGAACCGCGAAAAGGCTATGGGTACGCCTGCCTGAAAGGAATGAATTACCTGGGGGAAACATCCAAACCTCCCGACATCGTCGTATTTATGGATGGCGACTATTCCGATTACCCGGAGGAACTCCCGAAAGTGGTTGCGCCGATCCTGGAGGATCGATACGACCTGGTGATCGGGGCCCGCAGCAAGGCGCTTCGGGAACCCGGGTCGATGACGCCGCAACAGGTCTTTGGAAATTGGCTGGCCACGTTTCTAATGCGGCTTTTATTCGGCGCCCGGTTTACCGACCTGGGGCCCTTCCGGGCGATCCGGTACGAGGCCCTCAAGCGGTTGAAGATGGAGGATAAAACGTATGGCTGGACCGTGGAAATGCAGCTGAAAGCCATCAGGCACAAACTCGCATATACCGAGGTGCCAGTTCGTTATAAAAAAAGAATTGGGGTCTCCAAGGTGTCCGGCACCGTAAAAGGTAGTATATTTGCCGGCGTTAAAATTTTGGGTTGGATCTTTAAATACAGTATTCGATAATGGGAATTACAATTGCGTATTTTATTATTGCCATTTACAGCCTGGCGCTGCTGCTGATCTTTTTCTACAGCCTGTCCCAACTGAACCTCCTGCTCAATTACCTGGGCTTTAAGCGCCGGAACAAAGAAGCTCCCAAATTTAACCTGCTCGACCCGAAGGAAATCCCCTATGTGACCATCCAGCTGCCCATCTACAACGAGGAATACGTGGTGGAGCGGCTTCTGGAGAACATCGCGCGGATTGAATACCCCAAGAGCAAACTCGAGATCCAGGTACTGGACGACTCCACGGACGATTCGGTGGAACAGACCGCAGCGATGATCGAAGACCTGCAGAAGCAGGGCCTGGACATCCAGCACATCCGGCGTGAGAACCGGGAGGGCTTCAAGGCCGGTGCGCTGAAGGAAGGGCTTAAAATCGCCAAGGGCGATTTCATTGCCATCTTCGACGCGGATTTCCTGCCCGATGCCGACTGGCTCAAGAAAACCGTCATCTACTTCAAGGACGAGGAAATCGGCGTGGTGCAGACCCGCTGGGGCCATATCAACCGGGATTATTCCACGCTGACGAAAATTCAGGCGTTTGCCCTGGATGCCCACTTTACCCTGGAGCAGGTAGGCCGGAACTCCAAGGGGCACTTTATCAACTTCAACGGCACAGCCGGAATCTGGCGGAAGGAATGCATCCTGGATGCGGGGAACTGGGAAGGCGACACGCTTACCGAGGACCTGGACCTCAGCTACCGGGCCCAACTCAAGAACTGGAAGTTCAAATACCTGGAAGACGTGGAGACCCCGGCCGAATTGCCGGTGGTCATCAGCGCGGCCCGCTCCCAGCAATTCCGCTGGAACAAAGGCGGGGCGGAAAACTTCCGCAAGACCGTCTGGAATGTCGTAAAGGCCAAAAACATCCCCTTCAAGACCAAATTCCACGGCGTGATGCACCTGCTGAACAGTTCCATGTTCCTCTGCGTCTTTATCGTTGCCCTGCTGAGCATCCCGATGCTGTATATCAAAAACACCTTCGGCCACCTGGACTGGATCTTTGAAGTGACGAGTTTCTTTATCGTCAGCACGATTATCCTGTTTGTCTGCTACTGGTTTACCTATAAGAGTATACAGGGGAGCAGTTTCGACAACTTTGTGGACTACATCAAGCTGTTCTTTACCTTTTTCTCCGTGGCCCTGGGCTTCTCCCTCCACAATACCGTGGCGGTGCTGGAAGGACACATGGGCAAGCGGTCCGAATTCGTGCGGACCCCGAAGTTCAACATCAACAACCTCACCGATAGCTGGAAGGGGAATAAGTACCTGGCCAAAAAGCTATCTCCGAACATGATCCTGGAGTTTGCACTCATGCTGTATTTCCTGTTCGGGATGTACAGCGCCATCCCCCTGAACGACTTTGGGCTGTTCCCGTTCCACTTCATGCTGTTCCTTGGCTTCGGGTTTGTTTTCTTCAACTCCCTGCTGTCTAAAGCCTAAGGGATCGTCGATAAAAAACACCATGCCGTCCGGAGTCGCGTCTCCGGGCGGCATTTTTATTTCCACAGCCTTCATGTGGTGGCGAACCGGCCTATGATATCCTGAATATTTTTAGATATTTACGGGGCCAAACCAAAAGAACATGACCACCCGGGCCCTGGTTACCTTCTGGAATCTGCACCGGATCCCCATCCTGATGCTCCTGTTGAGCATGGGGTTCTACGCGGCTTTCGCCTATGACCTGCAGCGACCCGATTCGGTTAAATTGCTCGCGCTTTACGCCGCCCTGTTCTTCCTTTGCTACAAGCTCATCCAGTTTGAAAAGTGGAATTTCCGCTTCCTGGTTGCAGCGGGCGTGCTTTTCCGGCTCGTTTTCCTTCTGGCCATCCCGAACCTCTCCCAGGATTTCTACCGGTTTCTTTGGGACGGGAGTCTGATGGCCGAGGGGTTCAACCCCTACCTGCTCACCCCGGACCAATGGATGGAGCAGGCTACCGTCCCCGTGCCGGGAGCCGCCGAACTCCATGAGGGGATGGGTGGGCTCAGCGCCCGGAACTTCAGCAACTACCCGCCGGTAAACCAGTATTTTTTCGGGCTGGCGCGCTGGCTGGGAGGCGAATCGATAACGGGTGCCGTAGTCGGGTTGCGGCTGTTGGTGGTCCTGGCCGACCTGGGCATCCTGTATTTTGGGAGGCGCTTGCTGCGGCACCTCAACCAGGCGCCCCACCTGATATTCTGGTTCTTCCTGAACCCCCTGGTAATCGTGGAGCTTACCGGCAACCTGCACTTTGAAGGGGTGATGCTCTTCTTCTTTATCCTGGCTGTTTTCCTGACGATCCGCTACGGCTGGGCCTGGGGGGCCGTGCCTTACGCCCTGTCCATCGGGGTGAAACTCATGCCGCTCATGCTGCTGCCCCTGTTCCTCCCCCTGCTGGGGCTGCGCCGGGCCACCGGGTTTTACGCACTTACTGCCGCCGCCCTGGCGGCCCTCTGCTACCCGTTGTACTTCCCGGAATTCCCGGACCACTACCTTCAGACACTGCGGCTCTGGTTCTCCAACTTTGAATTCAACGCCGGGATTTACAACCTGGCCGAACACCTGGCCGTCACCCGGGGGGCGAAGCCCTGGGAATTCATTGAAACGTATGGCAGCTATGTCCCCTGGGTGACGGCAGCCACCGCCCTGCTGGTCTGCCTCCATCCGAAAATGCGCGAGGGGCGTTCCTGGTTTACCGGGGCGCTGGCGGTAGTAACGGTCTATTACCTGGCCTCCGCCGTGGTACACCCCTGGTACCTCACTTTCCCGCTGTTGCTCAGCCTGTTTACCCGGATGCGGTATATGATCCTTTGGTCCGCATTGGTTATCCTCTCCTATACGGCTTATTCCGGGCCAACGGTTTCCGAGTCCACGGCGGTACTGCTCATTGAATATATAGCGGTAATCGGCTTTTTGCTTTACGAAATTGTAAAATACCGAAAGGATTTTGTTTCATTTCTCAATTTTTCGGCAACTAAATCCGATGAGTAAATAATATTTGTACATTTGTTTCGACCATGAAGCAGTACGCAACTATCTTCTTTCTCCCCAATTTTACCGGGGTCCCGTACCGACGCGATTTTCGCCGTCGCCCGTAAGGGTGTGCTTCAGTTTTGGAATTAGGTGTGTCCATTTCCGTTTTCTCAGTCCATTTTCTCCATATTTTTTAATTAACCCAACTGGCAATGAATATTACGATTGCTAATGCCTCCCATGTAAAATACGCCCAGGTCATCTGCGACACGATTGCGGAATCGGCCCGGGTGCGCGGAACCGGCATTGCCAAGCGAACGCCCGAATACATCATCAAGCGCCTGCTCAACGGGAATGCGGTGATTGCCCTGGACGGGGACCGGTTTGCCGGATTCTGCTACATCGAAGTCTGGGGCCACCAGAAATACGTGGCCAACTCCGGGCTAATCGTCCACCCGGACTACCGGAACCAGGGGCTGGCAAAAAAGATCAAAAAAGCGATTTTTGACCTGTCGCGAAAAAAATTCCCGGATGCCAAGATCTTTGGGATCACCACGGGCCTGGCGGTCATGAAAATGAATTACGAACTGGGGTACCGCCCCGTGACTTTTTCGGAACTGACGGACGATCCGGAGTTCTGGAAAGGGTGCCAGACCTGCAAGAACTTCGATATCCTGACGCGGACCGAAAGGCGGATGTGCCTGTGTACCGGCATGCTCTACGACCCGGAAGACAAATCCCGGGAAAAGGAAAAGAAAATCGATAAGAAATCATTTGAGCGGCTCAGAAGCATCAAGGAGACGCTCTTCCTCAAAAAGAAAAACGGATGAAAAAACTTGTATTGGCATACAGCGGCGGCCTGGATACGTCCTACTGCGCCCATATGCTTTCCCATAAGGAGGGCTATGAAGTCCACGCCGTAACGGTGAATACCGGCGGGTTCGATAAGGAGCAACTGGCGGGGATCGAGGAGCGGGCCCTGGAACTGGGCGCCTCCACCTACACGGCTATCGATGCCGTACAGTCCTTTTACGACCGCGTGGTGAAATACCTCATTTTCGGCAATGTGCTCCGGAACAATACCTACCCGTTGTCCGTGAGTGCCGAGCGGATCGTCCAGGCCCTGGAAATCGTTGAATACGCCCGGGGCGTGGGGGCCACGCATATTGCCCACGGCAGTACGGGGGCCGGGAACGATCAGGTGCGCTTCGACCTGATATTCCAGGTGATCGCCCCCGAAATCGAAATCATCACCCCCATCCGGGACCAGCAGCTCTCCCGGGAAGCGGAGATTGCCTACCTGCAGGAAAACGGGATCACCTATAGCTGGGAAAAGGCCAAATACTCCATCAACCAGGGCCTGTGGGGCACCTCGGTGGGGGGCGTGGAAACCCTGGGGTCGCGCGAGGCCCTGCCGGAAGCCGCCTATCCGAGCCAACTCTCTGAAACCCAACCCCGGGATATTTCGCTGACGTTTGAAAAGGGGGAACTGACCGCTGTCGACGGGAAGCCCGGTACGCCTGTTGAAAATATCCGATTGCTGGAATCCATCGCCTCCGCCTATGCCATCGGCCGGGACATCCACGTGGGCGATACGATTATCGGCATCAAGGGACGCGTTGGTTTCGAAGCCGCCTCCGCGCTGATTACCATCAAGGCACACCACCTGTTGGAAAAACACACGCTGAGCAAATGGCAACAATTCCAGAAGGAGCAACTGGCCAACTTCTACGGCATGCTACTGCACGAAGGGCAATATCTGGACGAGGTGATGCGCAACCTGGAAGCCTTCCTGGCAGATACCCAGCGGCACGTGAGCGGAGAGGTCTTTGTGACGCTCCACCCCTATCGTTTTGAACTCCGCGGCATCGAGTCGGATAACGACCTGATGAACGCCTCCTTCGGGAGCTACGGGGAGATGAACAAGGGCTGGACTGCAGCAGAAGCCAAGGGCTTTATCAAAATCCTGTCGAATCCCGGGAAGATTGCCCGGAAAATCCAGGAAAAATGATTTCGGCAGGCATCATCGGCGGCTCGGGCTATACTGGCGGGGAATTGATCAGGCTGCTGTTGCACCACCCGGAGGCGGAACTCGCCTTTGTGTACAGTACCACACGGGCCGGAAAACCGCTGAGCAGCGCCCACCCGGACCTGCTCGGGGTAACGGACCTGTTGTTTACCGGAACGGCAGACCCCGGGGTGGATGTGGTATTCCTCTGCCTGGGACATGGAAATTCCAGTGAATTCCTGAAACAGCACACCTTTTCGGACCGCACCCGGGTCATCGATTTGAGCAACGATTTCCGGCTGAAGGAAGACGCCCAATTCGGCGGGCGCGAATTTGTCTACGGGCTGCCCGAACTGAACCGCGAGGCCATCCGGGAGGCCCGGCATATTGCCAATCCGGGTTGTTTTGCGACGGCCATCCAGCTGGCCCTGTTGCCCCTGGCCCGGGCCGGCGTCCTCCGGGAGACGGTCCACGTCAATGCCGTAACCGGCAGTACAGGGGCCGGGGTGGGGCTATCGCCCACCACGCATTTCAGCTGGCGGAACAACAACGTCTCCTGGTACAAACCCTTTACGCACCAGCACCTCGGGGAAATCCGGCAAAGCCTGCACGCCCTGGATGCGGACAGCGGCGACCTGCTCTTTTTGCCCATGCGGGGAGATTTTACCCGGGGGATATTCGCCACCGCCTATACGCCTTTTAACGGATCCCTGGCCGAAGCGGAGCGGATGTTCCTGGAGTATTACGACGAAGCCCCGTTCACGGTAGTCTCCGATGAGCCCCTGCAGCTCAAACAGGTGGTCAACACGAATTTTGCCCACCTCCACCTGCACAAACACGAGGATGTGCTGTTGGTGAGCTCCGCCATTGACAACCTGCTCAAGGGAGCCTCCGGACAGGCCGTTCAAAATATGAACCTGCTCTTCGGGATACCGGAAAATTCCGGGCTGAACCTGAAAGGCAGCATCTTTTAACCGTTCAGCCAACGAATAACTAATATTCACGCCTAACCAAGAAACAGATGAAAATTGCAATCATCGGCGCCGGCAACCTGGGGGTATCCATCGCCAGGGGCATCCTGCACAGCGGAGGGGCCACCAGCATGTATCTCACCCGGCGCAACCTGTCCGCCATCAGGGAACTGGAAGCTTATGGGAATGTCACCCTGACCAGCGACAACCGCGAGGCGGTAGCGGCAGCGGACATCCTCATTTTTGCCGTACAACCGGGGCACTTTGGACCCATCCTCGAATCCATCAAAGACCTGTTGCACGAAAACCATGTGGTGATCTCAACCATCACCGGCTTCGGGATCGAACGAATTGAATCCATCCTTGGCGCGGACCGGCATATTATCCGGGCCATGCCGAACACAGCGATTTCAGTGGGACGGTCCATGACCTGCCTCTGCGCGAATGAGAAGGGAGGCAAGCGCCTGGAACTCGCCTCGGCCATCTTTAACCGGATGGGACATACCATGGTAATCCCTGAAAACCGCATGCAGGCAGCCACGGTGATCTGCGCCAGCGGGATCGCCTTCTGGATGCGCCTGATCCGCGCCACCACCCAGGGGGCCATCCAACTCGGGTTCGACGCCCGGGAAGCCCAGGAACTCGCCATGCATACCTGCCACGGGGCGGCGGAACTCCTCATCGAATCCGGCAGCCATCCCGAAGAAGAGATCGACCGGGTCACCACCCCGATGGGTTGTACGATTGAAGGCCTCAACGAAATGGAACACCAGGGGCTGAGCTCCTCGCTGATCCGGGGGGTCGTCGCCTCTTTTGACAAGATCTCGCAAATCCGCAAAGGCTGACCCATGGAACTATTCGACGTATACCCGCTCTACGACATTACCCCGATCGAAGCCCTGGGCAGTTGGCTGACCGATAACAACGGCCAAAAATACCTGGACCTCTACGGGGGGCACGCCGTGATATCCATCGGCCATTCGCATCCGCGCTATGTAGAGCGTATCGGCAGGCAATTGCAAAAAATAGGCTTTTACAGCAATTCGGTGCAGAACCCATTGCAGCAACGTCTGGCAGACCGGCTCGGGTCGCTTTCGGGCTGCGGCGATTATCGGTTGTTCCTTTGCAATTCCGGGGCGGAGGCCAATGAAAATGCCCTCAAACTCGCGTCCTTCCATACGGGGCATTCCCGGGTGATTGCATTTCACAACAGCTTCCACGGCCGAACCTCTGCGGCCGTGGCAGCAACAGACAACCCGGGCATCGTCGCCCCGCTGAATGCAAACCACGAGGTGGTCTTCCTCCCGTTGAACCGCCCGGACCTGCTGGAACACGAATTGGAAAAGGGAGGCGTCTGCGCCGTGATCCTCGAAGGGATACAGGGGGTTGGCGGCCTGGACAGCGCCAGCCCGGAATTCTACGGGGCCGCTTCGCGCCTCTGTGATTCGCACGGGGCCGTCCTGATTGCCGACGAGGTGCAGTGCGGTTTTGGGCGGAGCGGGAAATTCTTTGCTTATCAGCACAGCGGGGCCCGGCCCGGCATCATCAGCATGGCAAAAGGGATGGGGAACGGCTTTCCGGTAGGCGGGATTCTGATCCGGGAGGACATCCGGGCATCCCATGGCCTGCTGGGTACTACCTTTGGGGGAAACCACCTGGCTTGCGCTGCGGTGACTGCCGTCCTCGAGGTAATCGAAAGCGAGGACCTGCTGGCCCACGCCCGGGGGATGGAAGCGTATTTCCGGGAACGCGCCGGCGAAATCCCCGCCATTCGCGAGGTAAAGGGGAAGGGGCTGATGCTGGGGCTGCGCTTTGATTTTGAGGTAGCAGACCTCAGGAAAAAGCTGATATTCGAGCACCGGATTTTTACCGGAAGCGCCAAAAACAAAAATTTATTGCGGATTTTGCCCGCACTGAACGTACAGCCCGAAGAACTGGACCTGCTTTTCGCGGCTTTAAAAAAGGAACTGGCATGAAGCACTTTTGTACGACCGACGATATCACGGAACTGGCAGACTGGCTCCACCTGGGCAACAGGCTGCGGGCCGAGCCGGATTTGCTCGCGCACCTGGGTCGGGGCAAAACACTCTGCCTGCTGTTTTTCAACAACAGCCTGCGTACCCGGCTGAGCACCCAAAAGGCCGCACAGCTCCTCGGGATGGAGGTGATGGTCATGAATTTCGGAAGCGAAGGCTGGAGCCTGGAATATACGGATGGTACCGTCATGGACCAGGGGACTGCCGAACATATCCGGGAAGCGGCCCCCGTGGTGGCCCAGTACGCAGACCTGATCGGCATCCGCGCTTTTGCCGGCCTGAAAGACCGGGAGGCGGATTACGCGGAAATGGTCCTGCAGGGCTTTGTACAACATGCCGGGATTCCCGTGCTGAATATGGAGAGCGCCACGGCCCACCCCCTGCAAGCCCTGGCCGACGCCCTCACCATAGAACAATTCCGGGAGAAGGACCGGCCCAAAGTGGTGTTGAGCTGGGCTCCGCACCCCCGGGCACTGCCCCAGGCCGTCCCGAATTCGTTCGCGAAAATGATGCAGGCCCTGCCGGTGGACCTGACCATCACCCATCCGGAAGGGTATGAACTGGCCCCGGAATTCACCGGGGGCCTGACACCCGAATACAACCAGGAGAAAGCGCTGGAGGGCGCCGATTTCGTGTATGTAAAGAACTGGAGCAGCTATTCGGATTACGGAGCCATCCTCAGCCAGGACCCGGCCTGGATGATGACCGCCAAAAAGCTCGGGGAGGCGCAGCTCATGCATTGCCTCCCGGTAAGGCGCAACGTGGTTGTAGCCGATGACGCGCTGGACGGGGGCCGGAGCCTGGTTCTGCAGCAGGCGGCCAACCGGACCCTGTCGGCACAACTGGCCCTGGCACACCTCATCCAGTCGAATTCTTAAATTGCCCTGCGATGAAACCTGTTTTGTCCGTAGTTAAAATTGGCGGCGCCTTCCTGGAGGAGCCCGGGTTGGTGGAATCCTTTACCTCGGCCTTCGCCTCCCTGGAAGGGCATAAAATCCTCGTACACGGGGGCGGCCAGCGAGCCACGGCGTTGAGCCGCCGGCTCGGGGTGGAACCGCGGGTTGTGGACGGGCGCCGGATTACGGATGCCGACAGCCTGGAAGTGGCTGTAATGGTCTATGCGGGCTGGGCAAACAAAACCCTGGTGGCAAGGCTCCAGTCTCTGGGTTGCAATGCCCTGGGGGTCAGCGGTGCGGATGCCGGCCTGATCCGGGCGCGGAAACGCCCCGCCGGGGAAATCGACTACGGGTTTGTCGGGGATATCGCATCGGTGAACGCCCCGGGGATTGCCAATTTGCTCGCGGCCGGCATCGTCCCGGCATTTTGCGCCCTGACCCATGACGGCCGGGGCCAACTGCTCAATACAAATGCGGACACCATCGCCTCCGAACTGGCTGTTGCCATGAGTGATAAATTCACTACGCGGCTCCTGTATTGCTTTGAAAAAGCCGGGGTGCTCCGGGATGTTTCGGACCCTGGAAGTGTCATCCCCAGGATCGACGCGGCGGCTTATGCCGACCTGCGGGCGAAAGGAAAGGTGGCTGCGGGCATGCTGCCCAAGCTGCACAATTGTTTCCAGGCATTGGAAAAAGGAGTAGACCAGGTATTCATCGGGGCGCCCGAAATGCTCACGCCGGGACACGCCATCCAAACAGAAATCACATTATGACAAAGACGACCAGCGAACTGACCGAACGGGCCATCGGCCTGTTAAAAGAACTCATCGCCACCCCATCCTTTTCCGGGGAGGAGGAACAGACCGCCATGCGGATTGCCGAATGGCTCGCCCGGGAGAAAATCCCGTATAAACGACAGGGCAACAATATCTACGCCTTTAACAAGGACTACCAGGAGGGAAAACCGCTGCTACTGCTCAATTCCCACCACGACACGGTACGACCCAACAGCGCCTATACCCGCGACCCCTACCAGGCAACCGTTTCCAACGGGAAGCTGTTCGGCCTGGGCAGTAACGATGCCGGGGGCTGCCTGGTTTCCCTGATGGCGGCCTTTGCCTACTGGTATCCGCAAAAAGGCCTTTCGCACAATATCGTTCTGGTGGCTTCCGCCGAGGAGGAAAATTCGGGTCCAAACGGCCTGAACAGCATGCTGGAAATCCTGCCGCCCATCGACGTGGCCATCGTGGGGGAACCCACTTTGATGGACCTGGCCATTGCCGAGAAGGGCCTGGTGATCTTTGACGCGGAGGTCCATGGAACGCCCTCGCACGCGGCCCATCCAAACGACGACAATTCCATCTACAACTGTATCCCGGTACTGGACTGGTTCCGCAATTATCGCTTTGAGAAGGTATCCGAGGTACTGGGGGAAGTGAAACTGACCGTTACCCAAATCAACGCCGGGACCCAGCACAATGTGGTTCCCGCCAAGGTGGACCTGGTGATTGACGTCCGCGTAAACGATTGCTACACGAACCGGGAAATCCAAGATTTGCTGCTGGCCGAAGCGCCCTGCAAGCTAAAGGCGCGCTCGCTGCGGCTAAACTCTTCCTCCATCGCAGCCGACCACCCGCTCGTCCGGGCGGGAATCGGGCTGGGGCGAAATACCTACGGCTCCCCCACCCTATCGGACCAGGCGGCCCTGAGCTGCCCCTCCCTGAAATTGGGCCCGGGTGACAGCCGGAGGTCCCACTCGGCGGACGAATTTATATTTGTCGAAGAAATCGAACAGGGGATTGACCTCTATATCCGCATTTTGGACGAGTTCCTGACGGGTACGAACGAAAATTCCTAAAAAAATACGACCATGAAATTATGGGATAAGGGCAGCAGCCCGGACGAAAAGACCGACCTGTTTACCGTGGGCAACGACCGCGAACTGGATTTACTCCTGGTGAAGTACGACCTGCAGGCTTCCCGGGCGCATGCGCGGATGCTCGGCAAAATCGGGTTGCTGACCGAGGCGGAAACCGCCGACCTGGTGCGGGAGATCGACGCTTTAATGGACGAGGAAGCCGCCGGGCGATTTACGATCGAGGCGGGATTTGAGGACATGCACTCCAAAATTGAATACCTGCTAACTGAGAAACTGGGGGATACCGGCAAGAAAATCCACACGGCCCGCTCCCGGAACGACCAGGTGTTGGTCGCCCTCCAGTTGTACCTGAAAGATGCCCTGTCCGATGTACAACACCAGGTCCGCATGCTCTTTGACCGGCTCCTCGAACTGGCCGAAAAACACCAGGCCGTCCCCCTGCCCGGGTATACGCACCTGCAGGTGGCCATGCCTTCTTCATTCGGACTTTGGTTTTCGGCATATGCCGAAAGCCTTATAGACGACGTCTACCTGCTGGAGGCAGCCCGGCGGGTGGCCGACCAGAATCCGCTGGGAAGTGCTGCCGGCTACGGGAGTTCCTTTCCCATCGACCGGGAATTCACTACGGAAGCACTCGGGTTCGAAACCATGAAATACAATGTCGTGGCGGCACAGATGGGCCGCGGCAAGGTGGAGCGGACAGCCGCCACCGCCCTGGCTGCGGTGGCTGCCACCCTGGGAAAACTGGCCATGGACATCTGCCTGTACATGAGCCAGAACTTCGGTTTTGTATCCTTCCCGGATAAATTGACTACCGGGAGCAGCATCATGCCGCATAAGAAGAACCCGGATATTTTTGAACTGATCCGCGGAAAATGCAACCTCCTCCAGGCCGTCCCCGGCCAACTGGGCCTGCTTACCACCAATTTGCCCAGCGGTTACCACCGGGACCTGCAACTGACCAAGGACCTCCTGCTGCCGGCTGTGGAAAACCTGAAATCCTGCCTGGAAATGGCCCATACGAGCCTCGGGGAAATTCAGGTGCGGGAAGACATCCTGGACGACCCGAAATACGACTACCTCTACAGTGTGGATACCCTGAACCAGCGCGTCCTGGAGGGCGTACCGTTCCGGGATGCCTACCGCGATATGGCAGCCGCCATTGCAGACGGTTCTTTTTCCCCAGTCAAAGGGGCGGCCCACACGCATGCGGGCAGCCTGGGCAACCTCTGCCTGGACCGGATAGCCGATAAAATGGCGCAGGCCTGCGCGGACCCGGCCTGATTCCCATCGATACCGGGCGAAATTCTTTCAATACCAACCGATTGGCCGGCTGAGAGGTTGTATATTGGAAGCATACACGTAAAACTATAACAACTAAAAACTGAAAAACATGAAACGTATACTGTATATGCTGGTGCTTCTGGTAGCCATTTCGGCCTGGAGTTGCCGGGACACCAAAAAGGCAGATGACATGGAAGACAACATAGAACAAATGGCGGATGACGCCGAAGACACCATGGAAGAAGCCGGTGAAGAAATTGAAGAGGGGGCCGAAAGTGTCGGCGAAGAAATGGAAGGCGCTGCAGAAGACGTCGAAGATGCCGTGGAAGACGCTACCGACGACAATTGATCAGCACTCCTTCCCAAAGAACCAGCCCGGGTATCCCCCGGGCTTTTTTATTGGATCATTCGCAGGTTGATCACCTCCTGTTCGGTAAGGTGCCGCCAATGTCCCCGCGGCAGGTCCTTTTTGGTGAGGCCCGCCAGGACTACCCGGTCCAGCTTCACCACCTGGTAGCCGAGGTGTTCAAAAATCCGGCGCACAATCCGGTTGCGCCCGCTGTGGAGCTCCACGCCCACCTCCTTTTTCGAGGCCCCGTCAATGTAGCTCGCCTCATCCACTTCGATGCGCCCGTCCTCCATCTCGAGGCCTTCCCGAAGTTTTCCCAGGTCGGCCGATTTAAAGGTCTTGTCCAGTTCCACGTGGTAGATTTTCCGCACCCCGTGCTTCGGGTGGGTGAGTTTCTTGGCGAGCTCGCCGTCATTGGTGAAAAGCAACAGCCCGGTGGTATTCCGGTCCAGCCGACCCACGGGGACCAGCCGGGCGTTTGAGGCGCGGGAAATCAGCTCCATGACGGTGCGTCGTCCTTTTTCGTCCCGGGTGGTAGTGATAAAATTCCGGGGCTTGTTCAACAGCACGTATTCCTTCCTTTCACGCTGCAGCAACCGGCCGTCAAACCGAACCTCATCGGTAGGCTGCACCTTATAGCCCATCTCGGTGATCGTTTTCCCGTTGACCGTCACATTGCCCGCCGCAATATAGGTGTCCGCCTCCCTGCGGGAGCAAATCCCGGCATTGGCAATGTATTTATTGAGGCGTATGAGGCCCGGGGTCCCGGTCCGCCGCGGGGCGGCCTTTCTAATCGGGGCATTCCCCCTGGAAAAGCTCTTTTTCCGGTAGTTGCCGCCCTGCCTGCCCGAGGCGCGGCGATCGCCGTTTCCACCCTGCCTGCCGGACGATTTACGGCCTGAGTTACCGCCTTGCCGGCCCGAAGAACTCCCGCTTTTTTTCCCGTCGGATTTATCCATGGAATATTTTTTTCAAAGGTACAAAATAGCCTCCCTTCCGCCGCGGGGGGTGTTACATAATGCGGGGGGGCTGTTACATAATGCGGTTCAGTACGAGATCCACATCGATGAGCAGAATGCCGAAAACCCCGGACACGATGATGAATTTCAGGATGTTGTGCAGCCAGACGTAGTGCTTTTTGCTATGGGAGCGCCACAACAGGAACAAAAAGAGGACGAGCAGCAGGCTGCTCGCTATAAAGTAGAGATACATATACCCCACATCAAAGTAGCGGATCAGCAGGTAGGAAGGCACAAAAGTGAGCAATACCAACAGGCTGATATACCGTTTGGAAGCCACCGTGCCGTATCGCACGGCAATGGTGCGGTAATTCTGCGCCAGGTCGCCGGCCAGGTTCTCCATATCCTTGATGAGTTCCCGGCTCAGGATGAGCAGGAAGAGGAAGAGGGCGTGGACAAAGATGACGGTTTCAAAATTCTTGTAATACACGAAAACGGCGAAAAAAGGGGCAATGGCCAGTGTGGCCGAGACAAAATTCCCGAGGAAGGCAATTTTTTTCAGGCGGTGCGAATAAAGCCAGATACCGAATATATAGGCCGCAAAAAAGAGGGCAGCCCGGAAAGACACGTAGCTGCCGAGCAGGACCGCTGCAAAATTCAGGGTGAAATACGCATAGATCTTGACGCGCTGGCTGACCAGGCGGTCGAGCATGCTTTTGTGTGGCTTGTTGATCAGGTCCTTCTCCGAGTCGTAAAAACTATTGATGATATAGCCTCCGGCAATGACCAGGGCGGAACAGAGTACAATGACCAGCAGGTTCCCGTCCAGGACCACCTGGCGGAGCGGCAACTCCGGCGCCATGATGTAAATGGCCGCCAGGTATTGCGCCAGCACAATCACCAGGATATTGTACCCGCGAACGATGGAAAAAAGGCTCAGGGCCTTTACCAGGAAATAGCGTTGCTTGCGGCTGAGCATGCCGGCTGGTTTAGAAGTTGTAGACGACCTCGAGGCGGTGTCCTTTCAGGGCTTTTTTGGCTTTATCCAGGTCTTCCGTAAAGCCCAGGATGTAACCGCCTCCCCCCGAACCGCAAAGTTTCAGGTAGTAGGCATTTGTCTCAATCCCCTGCTTCCACAACTGGTGAAATTCCTGGGGGATCATTGGTTTGAAGTGGTCCAGGACCACGTGGGAGAGTTTCTTGATGTTTCCGAAGAGCGATTTGACATTCCCGCTGATAAAATCTTCCACACAGGCATCCGTGTACCGGACGAACTCGTCCCGGATTACGCTCCGGAAACCTTCGTGTTTCATTTTTTCCATGAAAATCTGGACCATGGGGGCCGTTTCGCCCACGCTGCCGCTGTCTAGCAGGAAGACGGCTCCTTTGCCACCCGGGTTCTGGGAGGGGATGCTCGTCGATTCGATATGGTCCCTGGAATTGATCAGGATCGGCAGGCTCAGGTAGCTGTTCAGCGGGTCGAGGCCGGAAGACTTCCCGTGGAAAAAGGATTCCATCCGCCCGAAAATTCCTTTGAGGTCCAGGAGTTTCTCCCGTGTCAGGTTTTCCAGGATGGTTACTTTGTTCCGGGCGTAGCGGTCGTAGATGGCGGCCACCAGCGCCCCGCTGCTCCCCACCCCGTACCCCTGGGGGATGGAACTGTCAAAGTACAGGCCCGCATCCAGATCGTCCCGCAACCGGTCCAGGTCAAAACCCGTGTCGGGGAATTCCCGGCTCACGGTTTCCAGGTAGGTTGCAAACCGCCGGAGGTTTTCATTGGATTCCCTGGCCGCACCCTTCAGGGGGTCAGCTGTTTTGAGGGCTCCTTTAAAGAAATTGTAGGGAATGGAAAGGCCCCTGGAGTCCTTGATGATCCCGTATTCGCCGAATAACAGGATTTTGGAGTAAAAAAGCGGTCCTTTCATGAATTGCCGGTAACGTGATACAAAAATACAAAACTTTACCCGATTCCCTTGTCGGACGTACGATCCGGTGCATTTTTTATTGGTTGCGGCCCGGATCCCACCCGGTCGCAGATGTGCTGGCCGGATACACAGTGCTCCAGCAATTCCTCCCGGATAAAGCTGTAAACCGGGCCGGCCGAGGCCTCCGGGTAGAGGACGTGGACATTGGCCCCTGCGTCCAGGGTAAAGCATACGGGGTGGCCCGTTTCCCGGCGATAATCCCTGATTTTTTCGATGATCTCGAGGGTCCCGGGTTTCATCAGAATAAAGGAAGGCGTGCTGGTCAGCATCATCGCGTGCAGGGAAAGCGCCTCGGATTCCACGAGGTTGGCGAAGGCTTCCAGGTCGCCCGAAGCGAATATCCCACCGAGCTTCTCGAGGTGGCGTCGCGCCTGCTCAAAACGCTCAGCGGCAAAGGGGTGCCCGTCCATCAGGCCGTGTCCTACCGAACTGCTCACGGTTTTCTGCCCCTTGTCCACCAGCAATATCGTGTCGTGATACGTATGGAATACTTCGTGAACCTCCCCTGGGTAAGGTACCCCAAGGAGGTCAGTGCTTTCGGGGATACCCTCCTGCTCGCCCCATAAAATCAGGCCCCCGGCCGTACTCCGGGCAGCCGAACCGGAACCCAACCGGGCCAGGAAGGAGGCTTTACGCCGGGCATACCCGGGGTCTGTCCCGGGCAATAACTGTTCCTCCAGGCTTACCAGGCACAAGGCCAGGGCCGCCATCCCGCTGGCCGAGGAGGCAATTCCACTGCTGTGGGGAAAACTGTTTTCCGTTCGGATCTCGAGGTGCAACCCCGAGAGGAAAGGCGCATAGGGCAGGGCCCTTTCCAGGAACTGTCGGATTTTCGGTTCAAAATCGGGGGCCGGAAACCCGTCCAGGAACACCCGGAAACGGGGGCCCTTTACCGATTGCTCCAGGGGGGAATAGGCAATCCGGGTAGAGGTCCGGCACGCCTCCAGGGTAAAACTCACCGACGGGTTTGTCGGGAGCTGGCCGTCCCGCTTTCCCCAATACTTGACCAGGGCGATGTTGCTCGGCGCCTGCCAGCCAACTTCCCCGGCAGGGAGGGGGCCTAAGGGCCCTTTACACTGGAATTCCTGGTAAACCATCGATGGATTTTTGGCAAATATAGCCCTATTTGGCCCGGAGCAGCAAGGCAAAATTTCCTACCTTGGGGAAATGCACCACGGTCACAAGAAATACACGCGGCTGCTGGGATCCCTCGGGATATGCCTACTGATTGGGGCCCTCGCTTCATTTGCCACCCAAACCTCCGTGCAATCCTGGTACCCGACCCTGGCCAAACCCGCCATTACACCGCCCGACGCCTGGTTCGGACCCATCTGGACCGTCTTGTATATACTGATGGGGATCTCCGCCGGGATCGTATGGTCTCGCGGCTTCCACCACCTGTGGGTGAAAACGGCCCTCTACCATTTCGGGATACAGCTCCTGCTCAACGGATCCTGGAGCCTCGTATTTTTCGGCCTGCGCGAACCGGTATGGGCACTCGCGATCATCAGCTCCCTGGTGGTCCTGCTGATCCTCACCATCAAATGGTTCCGCGTGGTCAGCAAAACGGCAGCCTGGTTGCTGGTCCCCTACCTGGTGTGGATCCTATTCGCCGCCTACCTGAACCTGCGTATCGTCCAATTGAACTGATTATGCCGTCAGGAAGAATTCCCCTATTTTAGGACAAACAAACTGAGCGAAACACCACCGCCTGCCATGGAGAAATACATCCTCGCCCTGGACCAGGGCACCACCAGTTGCCGCGCCATCGTTTTCAACCACAAAGGAGAGATCGTTTCCACGGCCCAGAAGGAATTCGCCCAACATTTCCCGAAACCGGGTTGGGTGGAACACGACGCGGAGGAAATCTGGGCTGTCCAGTCCGGGATGGCTTCGGAGGCCCTGGCCCGGAAAGGGCTCAAGCCCGGACAGATTGCGGCCATCGGCATCACCAACCAACGGGAAACGGTGGTGATCTGGGAGAAAGCCAGCGGCAAACCCATCCATCCGGCTATCGTCTGGCAGGACAAGCGCACCTCGGATTACTGCGACGAATTGAAAGCCGCAGGCCACCAGCGAATGGTGCGGGAGAAAACCGGGCTGGTCATCGATTCCTACTTTTCAGGGACCAAGGCGCGCTGGATTCTCGACCATGTAAAAGGTGCCAGGAAACGGGCGGAGAACGGGGAGCTGCTCATGGGGACAATCGACTCCTGGCTGATCTGGAACATGACCGGGGGCGAGTTGCATATTACCGACGTCACCAATGCCTGCCGGACGATGCTCTTCAACATCCACACCATGGCGTGGGACCCGGAACTCACCGAATTGCTCGGAATCCCGGAAGCCCTGCTGCCGGAAGTACGCGAATCGAGCGAAAAGTACGGGGTGACCGACGAATTCTTCCTCAAAGCAGGCATCCCGATTTCCGGCATTGCCGGCGACCAGCAGGCCGCGCTTTTCGGGCAGATGTGTACCCGCAAGGGGATGGTCAAAAACACGTACGGCACCGGGTGTTTTATGCTGATGAACATCGGGGACAAACCTATCGTTTCCGAAAACAACTTATTGACCTCGGTGGCCTGGACGCTGAACGGGGAAACCACCTACATGCTGGAGGGCAGCATATTCATTGGCGGGGCCGTGGTACAATGGCTTCGGGACGGGTTGAATATCATTAAAAAATCTTCGGATGTCGAAGCGCTTGCCACCAGCGTACCGGATACGGGGGGCGTCTACCTGGTCCCGGCATTTGCCGGGCTGGGGGCACCGCACTGGAACCAGCAGGCCCGCGGTTCGATTTTTGGCCTTACCCGTGGGAGTACCGATGCGCATGTGGCACGGGCCGCCCTGGAGTCGATTGCCTATCAGACGATGGATATCCTCAAGGCCATGGAAAAGGATTCGGGGATACCCATTCGGGAACTACGGGTAGACGGGGGTGCCACGGTAAACAACCTGATGATGCAGTTCCAGGCGGACGTGCTGGATGCCGAAACGGTCCGCCCCAAAATCGTGGAAACCACCGTAATGGGTGCCGCGTTCCTGGCCGGGCTGGCCGTGGGCTACTGGGAAAACCCCCGGGCCATCCAGTCTATCTGGCAAACCGACCGCCGGTTTTTCCCCACCGCAGACCGGGCAGCCATTGAAGCCGGGATCCGCGGATGGCAACGCGCTATTCGCGCCATTGAATTCTGGTCCAAAGACAACCAATAACCACCTACTATGACACCGTTTACAGCAGAATTTATCGGCACATTCCTTTTGATCCTCCTCGGGTGCGGGGTAGTTGCCAATGTGGTCCTCGAAGGCACGAAGGGGAATGGAGGCGGCTGGATGGTGATTACCACGGGATGGGCTTTTGCCGTTTTTGTAGGGGTGGTCGTGGCCAGCCCGTACAGCGGGGCGCATATCAACCCGGCCGTAACGGTAGGGTTGGCTGCCGCCGGGGAATTCCCCTGGGAAGATGTCCCCCCCTACCTGCTGGCCCAGCTGCTCGGGGCCATGCTGGGAGCCTTCCTGGTCTGGGTAATGCACAAGGACCACTTCGCCCAAACGGCGGACAGCAGCCTGAAACTCGCGGTATTCAGCACGGAACCTGCCATCATGAACAAACCCATCAACCTGCTCTGCGAAGCTGTGGGGACCTTTGTCCTGGTTTTTACCGTCCTCTACTTTACGGATGCCTCCTTAAGCGAGCCGGAAACGGTGATCGGGCTGGGTTCCCTGGGGGCCCTTCCCGTGGCCCTGCTGGTTTGGGGTATCGGCCTGAGCCTGGGCGGGACCACCGGATATGCCATCAACCCGGCCCGCGACCTGGGCCCGCGCATCATCCACAGCCTGGTGCCCATCCGCAACCGAAGGACGGACCACTGGGGGTATAGCTGGGTACCCATCCTCGGACCCTTGCTCGGCGGGCTGCTCGCGGCTGCAGCCTATTTGGTCCTCGCCTGAGATGCTGTTGCCCCGGCAATGGCCGATGCCGCGAGAAAGGCACCGGTCCACGCATTCTGGAAATTAAACCCCCCGGTGACCGCATCCACGTCCAGGACCTCGCCAGCCAGGTACATGCCGGGTAGTTTGCGGCATTCAAAAGTCCTGAAATCGATCTCCTTCCGGGAAACGCCCCCTGCGGTTACAAATTCTTCCTTGAAGGTGCTTTTTCCATCCACGGCAAATTCAGAATCCGTCAACTGGGCAGCCAACCGGTGAAGCCCGGGTCGGGACAGCTCTGCCCATCGGCGGTCTGCCGGGATGCCCGCCGCTTCCACCAGCCGCGCCCAAAGCCGGGATGGAAGTCCCGAAGCGCGGCTACGGGATACCAGTCGGGGTCCGTCTGCCTGCCGCACCTGTTCCAGGAAATCCGGCAGGGAACCCTTGTGGTATTCCGGCATCCAGTTCACCCGAATCCGGAACCGATAGCCGGTAGCGGCAAACAACCGGGCACCCCAGGCCGAAAGCTTCAGGACAGCCGGACCGCTCAGCCCCCAGTGGGTTATCAAAATCGGGCCTTCGGCTTGTAACTCGCCCTTCCGCGCCGCTTTTCTGTAATTAGTCTGTGCAACCGGCGCCTCGTCTCCGCCGGGCGGGAGGACTGCCACTTGACCGGGGGCAGAAATTCCCTGTAGCCCGTTGAGCCTTGTATCGTCGATACGGAACGTAAACAGGGAAGGTACGGGCGGGATGATTCGCAGGCCCAGGCCTGCCAGCAGGGCCCATACCGGCCGGCTGCCCCCAGGCGCCACCAACAGGTAACGACTTTGGAAATCCCCGCTCCCGGTGGCCACCGACCATCCGGAGCCTTCGGGCGCTTCCGCTATCCCCGTGACCCGGCAACGCGTCTCCATCCGGATTCCCAGTTTCCGCGCCTCTTCCAGCAGGGCCGAAATTACACTTTCCGATTGATCGCTTTGCGGAAAAACCCGGCCGTCCCCTTCCGTCTTGAGCGGGATTCCCAGGGATTCAAAAAAGGCCATTACCTCCCGGCTGGCATGGGTGTGGAAAGGTCCGATCAATTCCTTGTTCCCACGGGGGTAATTGCCGGCGAGGACAGCCGGTTCCAGAGGCCGGTGCGTCACATTGCACCGCCCCCCTCCGGAGATTCGTACCTTGGAAAGGAATTCCTTGTTTTGTTCCAGGATGGCAATGCGCATCCCGGGCTCCCGCCGCGCTGCATGGATGGCCCCGTAAAACCCGGCGGCACCGCCCCCTATAACCAGCAGGTCGTACATTATTGCATCCGGTCCGGATAGTCGGTAAATACCCCGTCCACGCCCATTTCTGCCAGGGCATCAAAACGGGCCCGGTCATTGACCGTCCAGGCGTACACCCTGAACCCTGTCTCCTTGATGGCTGCAGTATTCTCCGGGGTCAGCGACCCGGCATGCGGGTTGATCGCCTCGGCCCCGAGCTCCCGGGCTACCTCCAGCGCCTCCAGGGGGTCCCCGTCGGTGAGTACGGCTATGCGCGCCTCCGGGTCGATCCGCCGGAATTCGCGCAGTTCGTCCCAGTTAAAACTGGAAATCAGGAACTGGTCGGCCGTCCAACCCATTTCCCGGATGTAGTAGTCCGTAATAAAGTTGACCCGGTCGGAAGTGCCGGCACCCTTGAGTTCGATATTGAGGGGAACCTGTGCCTTGATCGTTTTCAGGACGTCCTGCAGCAACGGTATCCGGTGGCGGCCCTCGAGGATCAGCTGGCGCAGGTCGAATGCATTGTATTCTTCAATACGGCCTCCGCCGTTGGTCAGCTCGTCCACGGTTTCGTCGTGGAAAACGGCAATCTCCCCGCTTTTGATCCGGAAGACGTCAATTTCGATCATGTCGACCCCCAGGTCGAGCGCTTTCTGGACGGACGCGATGGAGTTTTCCGTCTCATATCCCATGGCGCCCCGGTGGCCGATGACCAGGGGCTTGTTTCCGGTAGATATACATGCATTCATCATCAGGGTCAGGATCAGGGCCCAAAAATATCGCATAGCTCAAATTTTTTAACCCGATAAAAATACGAACTCCTGCCGACCCGCCCTATGTGCCGGCAACCAAAATCATCACCCCCTGGCTGTGCCAATCGAAAGAATACCTATATTGTACTCACTATTAACCAATTAACCTTACAAACATGTTTTCAAAACAAAATCTGCTGGCAACGCTTGCCGCAACGGTGGCCATGTTTATTCTCGGATACCTGATCTGGGGAATCGCCACAATGAGTTTTTTTGAGGAGCACGCCCTTACGGATGCGATGAAAAGTGAAGAGGAGATGAGCATGCTGATGATCCTTCTGGGGAACCTGGCCGGGGCGCTGGCCATGAGTACGCTCTATGGGAAGTGGGCCCGGGGACACCACAGCGCGGGAGGCGGGTTCCAGTTCGGGGCCTGGATCGGCTTTTTTGTCGGTGTCGGAATGGGCCTGGTGATGTACGGCACGTCCAAAATAATGGACGGCACCGGCCACGCGGTAGAAGCCGTCCTGGACATCGTCTATTACGCGATTATCGGGGTCATTATCGCCCTGGTTTACAAGGCAACTGCCGGAAAAGAAGCCGCCTGAGGCCCGGGCTTGCACTCCCGGAAAATGCAGACCGGCCGGGGATCCCCGGCCGGTTTTTTTATTCCGGCAACCGGAGGATCAGCGATTCCAGCGGGTCGAGTTCCAGGGCTACCGTCCCTGCCGCACCTGCCACTTTTAACTGCGAACTCTTGTTCCCGTACAACATTTCCTGCAGCGGATAGGTCCCGTCGGATAACCCCCACTCCCGGATCAGCTCCCCGGGGAGCCGCAGATCGAATGCGTAGGAACGGTCCTTCTCAAAATTGCTGACGATTACCAGCCGGTCGGACCCTTCCCAGCGAACGAAGGAATACACCCGGTGGTCGTAGCCCGGGGTGTGTTCTTTGTTGTAGTAATGGATGTCGGCATATGCCCCCATGAGGGCACGGCTGCCGACCGTGAAATTGAGCAGGCGGCTGTAGAAGTCGCGGAGCGCTTTTTCCGAATCGGTGGATGCGCCCCCGTCAAAGGCCCCGCCATTCATCCAGCGCTGGTGGTGGGGCACCCCGATATAATCAAAGATGGAAGTGCGGGAGGGTTTGCCAAACCCGGCATCCTCAGCCCCCGGCTCCCCGACCTCCTGGCCAAAATACACCATGGTCGGCGAAGTGGTCAGGGTGGCCGAGACCACCATGGCCGGCATGCCGAGCCTGGCGTCCCCGGCAAATTCCGGGGAGGCGATTCGCTGCTCATCGTGGTTTTCCAGGAAGTGCAGCAGGTGGTGTTCAATGTCCGTTTGTCCGCGAAGGACCACCGGGATGTGGTCCGTCCAGCCGTATCCCTTCATTATGTGCTTCAGGCTGTCGTAGAGCTCCACCTTGTCGTAGAGGTAGTCCATCTTCCCCTTATGGATGTATTCGCGGTAAAGCCCCGGGTTGTAAACCTCTGCCATGAGAAAAGCCTCCGGGTTGGCCGCCTTGATGCCGGAATTCAGATAGCTCCAGAATTCAACCGGGACCATCTCGGCCATGTCGTAGCGGAAGCCGTCCACGCCCAGCCCGATCCAGAACAGGGCGATGTCCCGGAACTTCTGCCAGCTCGGGGGTACTTCCCGCCCTTCCCAAAAGGCCTGGTGGGCGGCGACATCCCTTTCCGCATACTCCCCCGGCAGCGTGTCGAAGGCATAGGCCCCATCCGGGGATACCCCGTAATTTACCTTGATCGTTTCATACCAGTCGTTCATATCGGGCTGGGCCAGGCGGGAGCCGTTGCCGGTCCACCGTGCCGGGTCTTCCTCATAGCGGCCGTCTGCCAATGGGTGCGGTTGCCCCCCGAGCGGCTGGTAACCATCCCGCCATTCGGGTACCCGGAAGGCTTCCCCGGGGATGTAGTAGAAATCGTTGTCCGGGCGGTAGGCTACAGAGGTGTCGTCATCCGCCCCAAACGGCTGCGAACCCTCGGGCGTGGTGGCCCCTTCGTAATTCCGGGCCACGTGGTTTGGCACGATGTCGATAATGACCTGCATGCCCGCCTTATGGGTCCGGCGGACCAGGGCACGAAACTCCTCCAGGCGGTTGGCCGGGTCGGTGGCCAGGTCCGGGTTCACGTTGTAATAATCCTTTACTGCGTACGGGGACCCCGCCCGTCCTTTGATTACATCCGGGTCGTCCGGGGAGATGCCGTAGTCCGAGTAATCCGTGACCAGGGCGTGGTGGGGCACGCCCGTGTACCAGATATGGGTCACCCCCAAGTCCCGGATGGCCCTGAGGGCTTCCGGGGTAAAGTCCGCAAACTTGCCCACCCCATTCTCTTCCAGCGTCCCCCAGGGTTTGTTGGTGGTTTGGGTATTCCCGAACAAACGGGTGAAAACCTGGTAGACAACCGCTTTGTGTGGTTTCTTCATGGCAGTGATATCTTTTGGCCCGCCATCGGCGTGCCGCTCCTGACCGCAGGAGGCCAGAAGAAGCGAAGACAGGATGACGGAAAGGATCGATTTCATGGCAGTGTGTTGGCGGCACCCGAGGCCCCGCGCTTGTTATTGGCGGGTGGTAAACACGTAGGCGCCCCTACGCGGTAAAGATACGGAATCGGCCCAGAGTATACCGGCCCCGGTAAGGACGTTCCGCAGTTGTTCGCCCCCAAGGCCGAGTTCGCCAAAACGCCCGGTATCCAGCAGCACGGGGCCCTCGTTTTTGTTTATCACGAGTACCACCGTTTCATCCCCCAGGACACGGGCCATCAGGTACACCCCGTCCTCCGGGGCAAAATGGGTGGTTTCTCCGGCCTGAATGGCCCGGCTGCCTTTCCGGTATTTCAGCAGTTTGCGCAGGCTTTCCTGCATCCCAAGCTGGGCCGGCGAAAGCCCCTCGCCCGTAAATGCATTCACCGCATCCCCCTGCCATCCCCCGGGAAAATCCGAACGAATCCTCCCGTGGTCGCCGGGCTTCTCCGAATTGTCCATCAGGATTTCCGTCCCGTAGTAAACCTGGGGGGTTCGGGGCGCTGTCAGGATAAAGGCCAGGGCCATTTCCGTCAACCGGATATCCCGCCCCAGCTGCGTAAAGAGCCGGTCCATGTCGTGGTTGTCGCCAAAGAAAAGCAGGTCGGCCGGCCGGGCGTAGTGAAAATCGTTTGCCAGGGCTTCGTAGAGTTGGTTCAGCCCGGTATCCCATCCTTCCTCCGCGCGCAGGGCTTCCACCAGGGCGCGCTGTAGCGGGAAATCCATGGTGCTCCTCAGGTGCGAGCGATACCCGTCCCGGTTGTTGGCGCCGTCCTGCCAGTAGCCCACCAGCAGCGGGTTGTAGCTCCATTCCTCCCCAACGATATTGAAGTTCGGGTACTCCGCCATGATGGCTCCTGCCCAGCGGGCCATAAAGTGCTTTTCCGGGTACGGGTAGGTGTCCTGACGGATGCCCCCGAGCCCCAGGGTCTCGATCCACCAGATACTATTCTGGATCAGGTACCTGGCGAGCATCGGGTTGTCCTGGTTCAGGTCGGGCATGGAAGGCACAAACCAGCCGCGGTCCATAAGCTGGCGGTCGGCGGCTGCGGCATAGGGGTCCTGGTTGACGGTCCGCCGGTGGTTCGTCACCCGGGGCGGTTCGCCCTTCTCCCAGGCCGCCTGGCCGTGGATCCAGTTCCCGAAGGGCAGGTCATCCATCCACCAGTGGGATACCCCGATATGGTTCACCACCTGGTCCATGATGAGTTTCATGCCGCGCTGTCGCGCCGCGTCGGCCAGTTCCCGGTAGTCTTCCAGGGTCCCGAATCGCGGGTCTACCTCGTACAGGTCCGTAATCGCATACCCGTGATAGGAAGTCCGCTCCATATCGTTGGTCAGGAGCGGGCTGGGCCAGATAGCCGTAAAGCCCATCTCCGAAAGATAGTCCAGGTGCCCGATAATCCCCCGGATATCCCCTCCGTGGCGGGCGTAATCATCCGCGCGATCCACACGGGTTTCGCGCATCCCGGCCACCGAGTCGTTCAGCGGGTCGCCGTTGGCGAAACGGTCCGGGGTGATCAGGTAGACGACGTCCTCAGGGCCAAACCCCTTGTAGGTACCGGCAGGGCGCTCCCGGGCCAGGAAGGGGTATTCAAGATCCAAAGGCGAAGAGCCGGGGGCCTCCAGGCGGATGCGGGCCGGCCCCGACAGGAGGTCCGGCCCCAGGACCAGGTCCAGGAAAAGGTAGTTCGGACTATCCCCCGGATGCGTGCCGGCAAGTTGCAGCCCCGGGTAATCCACCCGGGCGGTTGCGGCGGCCAGCCCGGGGCCGTGGATCAGGAGTTGCAGGGTATCGGACTGCATTCCTGCCCACCAGTTGGGAGGCTCAACGCGGATCTGGGCGGCGGCGTGCCGGGGACTGCTCATCAGCATCAGCATTAGTAAGGCCAGCGTAAGGCGGCCGGCCGTTCCGAATCGCTTCACGGCTCAGACGGTTGTGGTCTGCCCGGGGGTCAGCACCACCCGCTTGCCGTTCACGCGAATCGACATTTCTTCCTTGCCGTCGAGTTCAAACCGGGTTTGCCCGGGAGCCACGGTGACGTGGATGATCCGGTGCCGGAAATTGATCTTGAAGGAGTAGGATTTCCACTCCTTGGGGATCCTCGGGGAAAAAGACAATTTATCATCCACAATCCGCATCCCGCCAAAGCCTTCCACAATACTCATCCAGGTACCCGCCATGGAAGTGATGTGCAACCCTTCGTGGACTTCCTTGTTGTAATCGTCCAGATCCAGGCGGGAAGTCCTCAGGTAAAATGTATACGCCTGTTCCATCCGCCCGAGCCGGGCTGCCTGTATGGAGTGCACGCAGGGCGAAAGGGAAGACTCGTGGACCGTGAAGGGCTCGTAGAAGTCAAAGTGCCGCTCGAGCTGGTCCAGGCTGAAATCCGATTCGAAAAAATAAAAGCCCTGGAGCGTATCGGCCTGCTTGATGTAGGGCGACCTCAGGATCCGGTCCCAACTCCATTTCTGGTTGATGGGACGTTCTTTCCGGTCCAGGTTCTCCACCGTGATCAGCTCCTTGTCCAGGAATCCGTCCTGCTGCAGGTACACCCGGTGCTCCTCGCTGTATGGAAAATAGAGGTTGTCGGCTACTTTCTTCCAGGCGGAGACTTCCTGGGGGTTCAGCTTCGTCAGACCCACCACCCGGTCATAGTCCTCCGGATAGCCGTCTTTTACCTTCCCGAGTTGTTCGATGGCATAGCGGATGCACCACCGGGCCGAGTAATTCGTGTACCAGTTGTTGTTGACGTTGTTCTCGTATTCGTTCGGGCCGGTGACGCCGAGGATCACATATTTGTTCTTCGCTTTTGAGAACGTGGCTCGCTGGTGCCAGAACCGGGCAATCCCGATCAGGACTTCCAGGCCCATTTCCGGGATGTAGCTGTAATCTCCCGTGTACCGGAAATAATTAAAGATGGCAAAGGCAATGGCGCTGTTCCGGTGGATCTCCTCAAAGGTGATCTCCCATTCGTTGTGGCACTCTTCCCCGTTCATGGTCACCATGGGGTACAGGGCCGCCCCGTTTGAGAAGCCCAGTTTTTCCGCATTCTCGATGGCCTTTTCCAGGTGGTTGTACCGGTACTTGAGGAGTTGACGGGCCACCTGCTGGTCCTTGGTGGCCATGTAAAACGGGATACAGTACGCCTCGGTATCCCAATAGGTACTGCCGCCGTACTTCTCCCCCGTAAATCCTTTCGGGCCGATATTCAGTCGCGAATTGCGCCCCGTGTAGGTCTGGTTCAGGTGCAGGATATTGAACCGGATTCCCTGCTGGGCCCGGACGTCCCCCTCGATGGTGATATCGCTCATTTCCCAGATGCGCGCCCAGGCATCCTGCTGGGCTTTTTTCAGGCCGTCGAAACCGAGGGACAGGGCCTGGTCCAGGGCTTTGTCTGCGGCTTTGCGCAGCGAACCTTTAGGGTGATTCAGGTCGGCGGCATACCCGCCGAATTTGTAGAGTACCAGTTCCTGGCCTTTTTCAGCATCGGCCGTATAGCGGTGGCCAATCCGTTTTTCCCCCCGGACTTCCTGCCGGTCGCCGTCCACGGCTTTCCCGTCCCGTTCCAATACGGCGTGCATAAAGGTGCAGGTATCGAAATGGGTCTTCAGCGTATGGGCGCCGATGTAGGCGCGCGCACCTTCGGATTCCACCGAGGTGACCTCCCAGAAGGGGTCGTCCCAGTTGGTATCCTCGTTGGTGATGCCCCCGTCCAGGTAGGGCTCAAAGCTAATAGCCGCATTCCGGTTGAGCGGTTGGATGGCATAGCGGATCGCCCCGACCTCGTCGATTTCCATTGAAAGGAACCGGGTGACTTTTACCGCAATCCGGGTCCCGCCGGGGAGTTCCGCCTCAAAGCTCCGGTAGTAGACGCCTTCCTGCATGTTGAGTTCCCTCCGGAAATTTTCCACTTTGCTGCAGGTCGCCAGGTCCAGTGGCTCCCCGTCAATGTGGATATCGATCCCGATCCAATTCGGGGCATTCAGCACCTTGGCAAAATATTCGGGATACCCGTTTTTCCACCAGCCGACACGGGTTTTATCGGGGTAGTAGACCCCGCCGATGTAACTGCCCTGGAAGGTGGGGCCGCTGTAGGTTTCTTCAAAATTCGCCCTTTGGCCCATGGCGCCATTGCCAAGGCTGAAAAGGCTCTCAGACGATTTTACCCGATCCGGCTCATAGCCGTCTTCGATGATGGACCACGGGTCGGGTACGATATAATCCTGATTCATGTGTTTCCTTTGTTTGGTTATTGGCTCCCGGCCAACAGGCCGCGTAAATAGTCGACGTCGATCTCGGTAAAATCCCTGAAAACTGCGTCCGCCTCCGTAAGGATGTCCGGATCCCCGATCCCGATGCTTTGCATCCCGGCTTTATTTGCAGCTTCGATTCCCGCCAGTGCATCCTCAAAAACGACGCACTGATTCGGGGAGACGCCGAGGCGTTCCGCCGCGAGCAGGAAAACCTGGGGGTCCGGCTTTGCCTTCACCACCTCATTCCCGTCGACAATGGTATTAAAATACGATAACAAACCGACTTTTTCCAGTATGGGACGCGCATTCTTGCTGGCAGACCCCAGGGCCATCGGAATGTTGCGATCGCGCAGATAATCGAGCACCCTGGGAACATCCGGCAGAATCTCCGAGGCGTCCATTTTGCTGATATGGGAAAGGTAGTCTTCGTTTTTCTCGTGCAGCCAGCGGTTGAACTGTTCCCCGGAAACCTCCATGCCGCCCATTTCGAGCAGGATCTCCAGGCAGCGCTTGCGGCTCACCCCTTTGAACCGTTCGTTGTCTTCCTCTGTAAAAGTTATTCCGAGCTCGTCGGCCAGGTGCTTCCAGGCCAGGTAATGGTATTTTGCGGTGTCTACAATAACGCCGTCCAGGTCAAATATAAATCCTCTCATGGAAGCTTCCGGTATTTAAAGGTTTGGCGACGAATCCCGGGGTCGCGTGCCAAATATAGAAAAGGAATTCCGTTCTCCCGCAGTACGAATACGGAATCGGAAACCGGGTGGCTATCCGTCGGCTTTTGTCGGCTTTCCCAAAACTGCCGATTCCCGTTCGATGAGTTGGACGGGGATCACCTCCGTCCGGAACTGGGTCGGGTCCACCTCGTCAAAACGGTCCTCCACCTTTTGTATCAGCATTTCCGCTGCCCGCTCGCCCATGGCTTCGCCTCGCTGATCCACAGTGGTCAGGCTCGGGGTGGAATAGCGGGAGAGGATGCCGTCCGTAAAACCGATAAACGCCACGTCCTCCGGAACCCGCAACCCGAGCTTGATGGCCAGGCGCATCCCGCGGATGGCGAAAATCTCATTCACGCAAAGTACAGCGTCGAATTTCCGGCTTTTGAAAAATGCTTCGCTTGCCTGTTCCTCTTCATACTGGTACGGGAGGCGCAGGATGAGTTCAGGGTCTACCTGAAGCCCGGCAGCCTCCAGGGCTTTCCTGTAACCCACTTCCCGTTTGGCGCTTACGTTCAGATAACTTTGGGTGGTGAACAGGGCAACCCGCCTGCGGCCGCTTTCCAGGAGTCTCCGGGTGGCATCCCTGCCGGCCGCCTCATCGTCGATAATTACCTTATCGCAGGCAATCTGATCGGTAACCCGGTCAAAGAGCACCAGGGGGATGCCCTGTTCGGTGACCTCCCGCAGGTGGTTGAAGTCCTGCCGCTTCTGGGTTTCCGCTGAAAGCGCCATGATAAAGCCGTCGATGCTGCCATTGGCCAGCAATTCCATATTGATGACCTCCCGGTCAAAGGATTCGTCCGAGATGCAGACGATTACGTTGTACCCCCGCTGGTTCGCGTATTTTTCAATCCCCCGGAAAACGGTCGTAAAGAAATGGTGGACGATGTCCGGGATGATCACCCCGATATTTTTGGTACGCTTGTTTTTGAGGCTGATAGCGATATTGTTCGGCTTGTAATTGTACAGCCTGGCAAAAGCCTGGATTTTCTCCTTGGTATCCGTACTGATTTCCTCGCTGTTCTTCAGCGCTTTGGAAACTGTGGAAATGGATACATCCAGTTCCCGGGCAATATCTTTTAAGGTGAGTTTTGGTTTCACTGGAATCGATGACTGCGGACAACAGGTCAAGGTAAGGAAATATTTGCCTGCAGCAAACTACCGCCCCCCACCCCAAAAACCATAAATCCTTAAGGTTTATTAATGAATTGTAAACGGAATCAAAAAATTGTATATTTGATTGCGCATTCCCAAAACATACAGCCTCACAATGCGGGATGTGGAATTAGACCAACCGATTTTTATTGCATTCGCATTTTGTTAAAGTTATTAACACGAAACCGTTTTCGGAGATGTCGCACCTAGTGTTTTAGGGCTATTAACGATTTTTTTACATATTTTAACCCTCTGAATTGAATTAACTAAACTTAAAAATCCACTATCTATGAAGATTACGTTACTGAAGAGCTTGATGCTCGTAGGGGCATTCCTATGCTTCGGCGCGGCTCAGGCCCAAGAAGTATCAGGTACCGTTTCCGACGCCGCCGGACCCCTGCCCGGGGCCAGTGTTGTGGTTCAGGGAACGACCACTGGTACGCAAACGGATTTTGACGGGAATTATACCCTGGACGGCGTCCCCGGCGATGCCGTTCTCGTGTTTAGCTACATTGGCTATGCCACGCAGGAAGTCCCGGTCAATGGCCGGTCTACCATCAATGTTACGATGGAGGAAGACGCGCAGGCGCTGGACGAAGTTGTCATTATCGGATACGGTCAGACCACCGTTAAGGATGCGACCGGTTCGGTAACTGCAGTGTCCTCGGAAGATTTTAACAGCGGGGTCATCGCCTCGCCGGAGCAATTGATCCAGGGAAAGACCGCAGGGGTGAACATCTCCCAGACCAGCGGGGAACCGGGAGCCGGCATTCAGGTGAATATCCGGGGTGCGAATTCCGTACGCGCCAACAACAATCCGCTCTTCGTGGTGGATGGCGTACCGCTTTTCGGACAGAATACGGATGCCTCGGGTGACACCGGTAATGGTGGCAGCGACGTGGGGAACCCACTCAACTTCCTCAACCCGAACGACATCGAAAGCATCAGCATCCTCAAAGATGCCTCGGCAACTGCCATCTACGGATCGCGGGGAGCAAACGGGGTGGTTATCATCACCACCAAAAGCGGCCGGGCAGCGGCAGGCGGGAAATTCGAATGGAGCTCCAACCTGAGCGTTTCCACTCCCGTTCGCCAATTTGACCTGCTGAACCGGGAAGAATTCCTGGACGCGGTTGAGCTTTACGGCGGTAACCGGAACCTGGTGGATTTTGGCAACGATACGAACTGGCAGGACGTAGTGATGCGGACGGCCGCTTCTTCCAACCACAACCTGGCCTACTCCCAGAACTACGGTTCGGGGAATGTCCGGGCCACGTTCGGCTACCAGAAGCAATTCGGGGTGGTCGAAAAATCCGAATTTGAACGGATTACCGGGAGGCTCAACCTGAACCACCGGTTTTTGGACGACAAACTGATCCTGGGGCTACAGGCCTCGATTTCCCGCGTCAACCGCGAGCAGCCGCCCCTGGCTGCCGGCGCCGGTTTCCGGGGAGATATCCTGGGCTCGGCCTATTCGGCCAACCCAACCTGGGGGTCCAGCCCGACGTTTGACGACGGCGGCGGACAGACCCAGCCGGCCAACTACCTGGCCTCTACCCAGAACATCACGAATACCAACCGGCTCCTGGTGAACGGGTCGCTGGAATACAAGTTTACCCCGGAATTCTCTGGTAAGGTAAACCTGGGTTACGATACGTCGGACAGTGAGAACACCTCTACGCTGAACGCGAATTTGCAGAACTTTACCGGGATTGAAGGTATCGGATTCGGCACCTATAATACGCTGGACCGGGACAACAAAACCCTGGAAGCGACGCTGAACTATACAAAGCAATTCGACAATTCCAACCTGGATGCGCTGGTGGGTTATGCCTACCAGGATTTCCGCACCCAGGGCCGGAACTCGGCAGGTAGGGGCTTTGGCACCACAGACCTGAATGGGATGGGAGAAGATCTGCGGGCAACCGTGAATGCCGCCCAGTCGGTGATTTCCGGTTCCTTCCAGCAGTTCTACTACGGCACCAATACGGGGAACCTGGTGGTCAACCGCCTGTTCCCGACGGTTGTGGCCGGAGAGGTAGTGGACGGCGGCTTTAGCAAGCGCGTCCAGGCTATCACCGCGGATATTTTCGACAACACGGACGAGCTGCAATCCTTCTTCGGACGGGTTAACTACAGCATTGCCGGCAAGTACCTGTTTACAGGGACCATGCGGGCAGACGGTTCTTCCCGTTTCGGACCGGAAAACCAGTACGGGTATTTCCCTTCCGGGGCCTTTGCCTGGCAAATGGGCGAAGAGGACTTCATCGGGGAGAGCATCTCTACCCTGAAGCTCCGCCTCAGCGCCGGTATCACGGGTAACCAGGACGGCCTGGGCTACGGTAACTTCGTGGCGCGCCAGCGGTTCGCCGGCCTGGGCATCAACAACGACGCCTCGGTTAACCAGAACGGTCTATCCATCGTCGCCACGGATGTGCCCGACCTGAAATGGGAATCCACTGTTAACTACAACATCGGGCTCGACTTCGGCTTCAACAACGATCGCCTGAATGGTAGTATCGACGTGTACCAGAGCACCACGCGGGACCTGCTGCTGCAGACACCGCCGGCTGCTCCTTCCACGCAGCCCTTCCAATTTGGTAACGTGGATGCGGAAATCGTCAACCAGGGTATTGAATTTGCCATCTCCTACGACTTTGCTCAGTCCGAGGATTTCAATTTCAGCAGCTCGTTCAACATTGCGTACAACGAGAATGAAATCCAGAACTTCGCCGGGGCGATCAATACGGGAGAAATCAACGGTCCGGGCTTGTCCGGGGCCTTTGCCCAGCGCTTTGAGTCCGGAGTTTCCCTCTTTTCCTTCTACATGGCGGAATTCACAGGGTTTGATTCCGATGGCAACCCGCAATATGTGGACATCGACGGCAACGGCATCGGCGATCCGGATGCCGACAAGTCATTTGTCGGGGAGGACGGCCTGCCGGATATCACTACAGGTCTGAGCCTGAATGCGAATTACCGCAACTGGGACTTCAGCGCCTTCTTTGCCGGACAATTCGGATTCTCCGTCTACAACAACACGGCCAACTCGTTCTTTAACGCCGGCCAGTTGGTAACTGCCCGGAACGTGACCCAGAATGTAGTTGCAAGCGGTGAAAATGGTGGGGCTTCAACAGCCGTATCCACCCGTTTCCTGGAAAAAGGAGATTTTGTCCGCTTCCAAAACGCAACCATTGGGTACAATGTGCCTCTGAGTGGTGAAGGGTTCTTTGATACGATGCGCTTCTCGCTCACAGGCCAGAACCTGGCTCTTTGGACGGATTACAGCGGAATCGACCCGGAGGTCACCGTTGGTACAGGTACGCTCGGTTCCGGAATCCCCGTACGGGGTATAGACTGGGCTGCGTTCCCGAACCCGCTTACAGTAACCTTTGGCATCAACGCCTCGTTTTAAATAAAAAAAATTGTATATCATGAAAGGATATCATATTAAATATCTAACATTCACTCTTTTAGCTGTTATAGGGCTCAGTTCCTGTACGGATCTGGAGATTGAGGAAACGGACTCCTTCATCAGCGAGGGGTTCCAGGGGTTGGAAGATCCCTCCTCGGCCCTGGATCAGCTCTATAACCAGGTTGGCGGCCAACTCGGCGACCAGGCAAACACCTATGCCCTGAACGTGGTCACCACCGACGAACAACTCATCCCGACCCGGGGTGCCGACTGGGGGGACAACGGACGCTGGCGGAAACTCCACCAGCACGAATGGGGCCTCGAAGAAACCGACATCATTACCCCATTCGACCAGTGGAATGCCAACCAGCTGCTCGCTTCCCAGATCCTGGATGAGCGGACGGCCGCACCGGCAGATGTAGCCGCCCAGGCGCAATTCCTGAGGGCCTGGTCCATGTTCCTGATCCTGGACCTTTACGGCCAGGTACCTTTCCGGGATACACAGCTCCCTTCTTCGGAAGTGCCTACGGTGCTTACCGGGGCAGAGGCTGTTAACTTCATCCTCTCAGACCTGGATGCAGCCATTGCCGGCCTGCCGGCGACGCCTGCGCAGTCCGACGATCTGGACCGGGCTTCCAAGGCAGCTGCACGCCTCCTTAAGGCCAAGGTGCTCCTTAACCGGCACATCTACGAAAACCAGCTGACCGGCGGCGGCGGAACGCCTGCAGCCGCGGATATGCAGGAAGTAATCAACCTGGTGGACGCCATTGAAGCCGACGGCTTCGCACTCCAGGCGGGTTATTTTGAAATTTTTGAATCCTCAGCAGATACGGAAACTATCTGGTACGTAACATCCGGCAACACCGGTAACCGGATTTTTAACGGCCTGCACTACAACTCCACCGGCCTCGGGGGAGGCGGATGGAACGGGTTCAGCACACTGGCTGAGTTCTACGACCTCTTTGAGGGCGACCCGAACCAGAACCGCTACGAGTCTGACCTGGAGAGCGCCCAGATCGACGGACAGGAAGAGCGCCGCGGAGGAGTTCCCAATATCGGGGTTCCTTTTACGGGGGCTCCCGGAACTTCAGATAACAACGGTCGCGAAGACGGTTCCAATGTGGGTAACGGCTTCCTGATCGGTCAGCAATACGCCCTGAACGGGGACGCGCTGGAAGATCGCCAGGGTAGCCCGCTGGTATTTTCCCGTGAGTTTGTAGACGGCAACGGCTCTCCCAGCCTGATCAACAACGATGAGAAAACCGGTATCCGCGTGATGAAGTACAACCCGCGTTTCGGCGGTGGCTTTGAGCCGCACGTGCTGGTTATGCGGTTTGCTGATGCTTACCTGATGAAGGCTGAGGCCATGATGCGTTCAGGAGGCGACCCTACTGCCATGGTTAATGACTTGCGCGTCCTTCGCGGCGCTACCCCCCTGGGCAGCGTTACGGAAAGCGATCTGCTGGACGAAAGGGGACGCGAGCTCTACGTGGAAGGCTGGAGACGGAACGACATGATCCGCTTTGGCCAATACGGACGCCAGTGGGAATTCAAAAGCAGCGACGAGGCCAACAACCCCGCACGCCGTCTTTTCCCGATCCCACTGCCACAATTGCTGGCAAACCCGAACCTGCAACAGAATCCCGGATACTAAGGGAACTGATTTAATATCCAGGAAGGACCGCCCGAACAGGCGGTCCTTTTTTTATGCCCCCCATCCAAGTATTAACGATAGATTAATAGGACTAAAAGAAGGTTAATATCTGTGGGTAAACCCCTTTGTTTCTGGGCCTTTCGGGACGTAATCCGTAATTTAGCCAGCTGTTCCCCCGTAGGTTATGAAAAAGATTTGTGGCGTATTTTTTACACTTATTGCACTGGCCGGTTGCCAGGAGGCCCCTGCCTACCTGTTCCGGGAACTCCCGCCGTCGGAATCCGGTGTTTCCTTTTCCAACACGCTACAGGAATCCCCCGACCTGAACATCCTGAATTACCTGTACTATTACAATGGGGCGGGGCTAGCCGTTGCGGATTTTAACGGGGACGACCTCCCCGACCTGTATTTTACCGCAAACCAGGCGCCTGACGCCTTATACCTGAATATGGGGAATCTGAAATTCCGGGAGATAACCCGGGAAGCCGGGATCGAAAACGCAGATGGCTGGACAACGGGTGTTACCCATGTAGATATCAACGGGGACGGCCTGCTGGACATCTATGTCTGCCAGGCATCCGGATACCGGGCGCTCCGGGGGAGGAACCTCCTGTATGTGCACCAGGGCCTTACGGAGGAAGGCATACCGCAATTCGCAGAGCGCGCCGCCGAATACGGGTTGGATTTCTCCGGGCTGGCCACCCAGTCGGCATTTTTCGATTACGACCGGGACGGCGACCTGGACCTCTTCCTGATGAACCATTCCGTACACCCCAACCGGACGTACGGGAAGGGTTCCCAGCGCGAGGGATACGATGCCCTTGCCGGGGACCGCCTGCTGCGCAACGACGACGGGAACTTTGTGGACGTAAGCCGGGAGGCGGGCATTTTTCAGGGAAAAGCGGGTTACGGGCTGGGCCTGAGCGTCGGGGACCTGAACAACGACGGGTTCCCGGATATCTATGTGGGCAACGATTTCTTTGAAAACGACTACCTCTACATGAACCGCGGCGACGGCAGTTTCCAGGAGGTCATCTCGCAGGCCGCCTCGCCCATTGGACATACCACCCATTTCAGCATGGGGAATGACATCGGGGACATCAACAATGACGGGCATGTGGATATTGTATCCCTGGATATGCTGCCCGAAGACCTGGTCACCTACAAGACATCCGGCCTGGAATACGGGTACCCGATTTACCAGCAATACCTGAAAAATGGATTTGCCCCCCAGTACATGCAGAATACGCTCCAACTAAATACCGGGGATGGCCGGTTTTCCGAAATTGGGTTCCTGAGCGGGATGGCCAGCACGGAATGGTCCTGGGGGACCCTGCTGGCCGATTTCGACAACGACGGGCTCAAAGACCTGTTTATCAGCAACGGTATCCGGGGGGCGACCAACGACATGGACTACATGAACTTTATCGCCAACGAGGATATCCAGCGGCGTATCGACGCAGGGATGACGGATGCGGATATGCCCCTCACCCGGGAAATCCCCGCCAAAAAGGTGCCGAACTATATTTTCCGGAATACCGGGGAACTCGGCTTCGAGGATATGGGGGGGCAGTGGATGGCCTCGGAGCCCACTTACAGCCACGGTTCCGTTTACGCAGACCTGGACCGGGATGGCGACCTGGACCTGGTGGTAAACCACATGGACCGGCCTGCCGCAATCTATGAAAACACCGGGGAGGGCGGGGCTGCCCTCCGGGTCACCTTTATCGGCAGGGACCCCAACGCGCTGGGGATAGGCGCACGGGTAGCCGTTTATTCCGGGGGGCAGGTCCAGGTAGGGGAAAACTTCCCTACGCGGGGCTATCTTTCTACGGTTGCCCCGGAACTCCACTTTGGACTCGGGGTTGCAAGCAGGGCGGATTCCCTATTGGTTATCTGGCCGGACGGCGCATACCAGACCCTGCACGGGCTGCCGTCCGGGGAAACCATCCGCCTGGAACAAAAGGATGCCTCCGGGAATTATTACGGGTGGGCGGATCCTGCCAGCCACCCCGGCACCTGGCAACGGGCCGACAGCCTGATTCCTTTCGTACACAGAGAAAACCCCACCCTGGATTTTGACCGGGAACCGTTGATCCCGTTTGCCTATTCCAACCAGGGACCTTCCGTCTCCACCGTCGATTTTAACCGGGACGGACGGGACGATGTTTTTATCGGGGGGGCGAAACGACAGGCCTCGGTGTTATTCCTGCAAACGGAAAACGGGGAATTCCAGTCCGCGTTCGATCCGCTTTTCGGGGAAGATGCCCTGAACGAGGATACGGCCCACCTCTTTTTTGATGCCGATGGGGACACCTGGCCCGACCTGTTGGTAGCCAGCGGGGGGAATGAATTTACCGGCGGGGAGCCCCTGCAGCCCCGGCTGTACTTTAACCAAAAAGGGACGCCCGTTAAGGACCGGGGCGCATTTGCCGGAATTGCCCTGAATGCCTCGGATATGGCCGCCTTTGACCTGGAGGGGGACGGTGACCTGGACGTACTCATTGTGGCAGACGCCACCCCCGGCGCATATGGCGAGCCCCCCCGGCATTACCTCCTGGAAAATGACGGGACCGGACGGTTTACGGACGTGACCGTGGAGCGGATGCCTGAAATCCTGGAAGTCGGCTCGGTAAGCAGCATTGCAGTAGCCGACCTGGACGGGGACGGGCGGGAGGAACTCGCTTTGGCGGGGCACTGGGCCCCGGTAACCGTATTTACCCGCCGGGACGGCAACTGGGAACGCATGGAAGCAGGGGGACTGTCCCATTCGTCGGGTTGGTGGAACAGCCTCACGGCTGTGGATATCGATGGGGACGGAGACCGGGACCTGGTAGCAGGCAACTGGGGGCTGAACAGCAAATTCCGGGCATCCCCGGAGGAGCCCCTGCGCCTCTATCGCAACGATTTCGACGAAAACGGCTCGGTGGAGCCCCTGGTAACCTATTTCCACAACGGGGTGGAGACCCCCTTTGCCTCCCGGGACGAATTGGGGAAACAAATGCCCTTTTTAAACAAGAAATTCAGGACCTATAAAGGGTTTGCGCAGGCCAGCCTGGCAGACCTGTTCGGGGAGGAAGCCCTGGGGCAAGCCCGCATCCGGCAGGTAGAGGAATTGCGGAGTATGGTATTTATCAACGACGGGGAGGCGAATTTTACCCCCAGGGCGCTTCCGAAAATAGCCCAGGCCTCGGCGGTTTTTGATATTTTCGCGGACGATTTTGACGGCGACCTCCACCCCGACCTGCTCCTGGTGGGCAACTTTTTCGAGATCAGCACGCAACTGGGGCGCCTGGATGCACTCCCGGGGCTGGTGCTCAAAGGGGACGGGGCCGGTGGATTTAGCTGGTCCCGGGAGGGGTCCCTGCCGCTCCCCGGTGCCGCCCGCAAGGTGGATACCCTTCGGATAAACGGCGATAAAACCTATATCATTGGACGGAACAACACCTCCCCCGTCCTGATGCAAAAAAGATGAACGCTTCTATGAAAATACCTGTCAGAATTTGTATTGGGTTTGCCCTGGCCCTGGCGGCTTGCGGGGAAAAGCAGCCGGAGGCGGCTGCGGATACGGCAACGGTCACTCCGCTGTTTACGCTGATGCCACCGGACAGTACGGGGATCGATTTCGTGAACCAGGTAGAAAACCAGAAAGACTTCAATATCTTCAAGTACCGGAATTTCTACAACGGCGGGGGGGTGGCCCTCGGGGATATCAATAACGACGGCCTTACGGATATCTTCCTCACCGGGAACATGGTCCGCAACCGGCTTTTCCTGAACAAGGGCGATTTCCGGTTTGAGGACATCACGGAAACGGCCGGCGTGGGAGGCGACAAACCGTGGTCTACGGGGGTTACCATGGCCGACATCAATGCGGACGGCCTGCTGGACATCTACGTGAGCAACGCCGGGAACATGGAAGGCAACAACCACGACAACGACCTGTATATCAACAACGGCGACCTGACCTTTACCGAGCGGGCGGCGGAATTCAACCTGGCGGAAACCGGGTTTTCCACGCATGCAACTTTTTTCGACTACGACAAGGACGGCGACCTGGACGCCTATATCCTGAACAACAGCAACATACCCGTCAGCAGCCTGGGCTATGCCGAACAGCGCGAAGTGCGGGCGCAGGACTGGGAAGGCGTGCCGCATATATTCCGGGGCGTAGGCGACATGTTGTTGCGCAACGACGGGGGCACCTTTACGGATGTCAGCGAGGAAGCCGGGATTTACGGCAGCCTGATCGGCTTTGGCCTGGGGGTGCTGGTGTCGGATTTCAACCAGGACCTGTATCCGGATATCTATGTCTCCAATGATTTCTACGAGCGGGACTACCTGTACATCAACAACCGGGACGGCACCTTCTCCGAGCAGATCAAGGAGTGGACGGGCCACCTGAGCCTGTCGGCCATGGGGATCGACATCGGCGACATCAACAACGACGGCTACCAGGACGTGTTTATCACGGACATGCTCCCCGAACCCGAGGAGCGGGTGAAGTCCGTAATGGAATTCGAAGGGTACAACGTCTACGACCTGAAACGCGGCAAGGATTTTTACCAGCAGTACATCCAGAATACGCTCCAGCTGAATAACGGCAACGGGACCTTCTCGGAGGTGGCCTACTTCAGCGGGGTGGATGCCACGGACTGGAGCTGGGCGGGCCTGCTCTTCGATATGGACAACGACGGGCTGCGGGATATTTTTGTCACCAACGGCATCAACCACGACCTGACGGACCTGGATTTTGTCGATTTCTTTGCCAATGAGATCATCCAGAAAATGGCCCTGACCGGCAAGAAGGAATCCATCGATTCGATCATCCAGAAAATGCCCATCAAGCCACAACCCAACTACGCCTTCCGGAACAACGGGGACATCACCTTTGACAATGCGAATGCGGACTGGGGGTTTGAGATCCCCACCCGCTCCAACGGCGCGGCCTACGGCGACCTGGACAACGACGGCGACCTGGACCTGGTGATCAACAACGTCAACATGCAGGCCTTCCTCTACCGGAATGAGACGGATAACCAAAAGGACCACCACTATGTGCGGCTGCGATTCAGGGGGCCGGAAAAAAACCCATTCGGCATTGGGGCCACCGTGCGGCTGTATGCCGGCAAGAACGTGCTGGTGCAGGAACTGGTCCCGTCCCGGGGCTTCCAGTCGAGTATCGATTACGTCATGGCGCTCGGCCTGGGGGATGCCCGCACCATCGATTCCCTGCGGGTCATCTGGCCCGACGACCGGACGCAACTCCTGGAAGGCCTGGAGGCCGATCGGGAATGGGTGTTGGACCATGGGGAAGCGGGGGATACCTATGTACCGCCGAAACCGACGCCCCAACCTTCCCTCCTGACCGAAATCCCCCTGGAACGCGTGGAAGCGCACCGGGAGGACGCTTATAACGATTTTGACCACGAAGGCCTGATCTACAGCAAGCTCTCCCAGGAAGGCCCGGCCCTGGCGGTGGCCGACGTGGACGGGGACGGAAATGACGATTTCTTCCTGGGCGGGGGATCCGGGCAGCCGGGTGCCCTCTACCTGCACAGCGGAAACGGCCGGGTGGCCCCGCAGCGCACCCCAGCCTTTGAAGCAGACAGCGACCAGGAAGACACGGCTGCAGCCTTTTTTGACGCGGACGGGGACGGCGATCCGGACCTGCTGGTGGCTTCCGGCGGGAACCAGGCAGACCGCTACCGCAGCTATCGCCCCAGGCTCTACCTGAACGACGGGGCCGGCAGGTTTACCCGGGCCCCCGGCGAATTGCCCACGCGGACCAAGAATATGTCCGTGGTGGCACCCCGGGATTTTGACGAGGACGGGGATATAGACGTATTTATCGGTTCCCGCTCCGTGGTGGGGGTCTATGGGGTCAACCCGGACCACCTCTTCCTGGAAAACGACGGCACCGGGCAGTTCCGGGACGTTACCGAACGGGTGGGCAACGACCTGAAGGATGCGGGCATGGTAACCGACGCTGTCTGGGCAGATATGGACCAGGACGGACGGGACGACCTGGTCACCGTTTCGGACTGGGGCATCCCGGCTATCTACCGGAACAACGGGCGCCGGATCAGCAAGATCCCAACCTCCCTGGACAGCCTGGACGGCTGGTGGGGATCGGTGGCCGCAGCCGACCTGGACGGGGACGGCGACCTGGACCTGGTGTTGGGCAACCAGGGGGCGAACCTGCACTACAAGCCGGAACCCGGGAAACCCATGAAGATGTGGGTGAACGACTTTGACAACAACGGGACCCTGGAACAGGTGGTAACCCTGACTACGGAATCCGGGGACTACCCGCTCCACCAGAAAAAGGAGTTGACGGCCCAGGTGGTTTCTCTGAAAAAGGAAAACTTGAAGGCTTCCGTCTATGCGCGCCGGACCATACAGGAGCTTTTCCCGCCTGAACTGGTAAACCGTTCCATCGTCAAGACCTCGCGGGTTTCGGAATCCGTGATCGCAATCAACGAGGGGAATGGGTCGTTCCGCATTCAACCGCTCCCCTACCGCGTGCAACTTTCCTGCATTTGCGGCATCAGCTGCGAAGACGTGAACGGGGACGGGAACCTGGACCTGATCATGGCCGGCAACAATTTTGAATTCAAGCCGCAATTCTCCCGTCTCGACGCGGGGTACGGCAATGTATTGCTGGGCAACGGAGACCTGGACTTTGAATGGCAACCCTACGAAACCAGTGGCTTTGTCCTGCGGGAGGAGGTTAAATACCTCCGCACCCTCCGGGATGCCTCGGGCAGGCGCTACCTGTTGGCCGCGCTGAATGAAAACCAACCCAAATTATTTGCCATCAATGATTAAGCGTACGGGCATATTGGCATGTATCGGCATCATTCTGGCATCCTGCCAGGACGGGGGTAACCAGTTTGCCGCCCCGCCGGCGTCGGATACCGGGATCGATTTTGTGAACCGGCTGCAGGAATCCAACGAACTGAACATCCTGGACTACCTCTATTTTTACAATGGGGGAGGCGTGGCCGTGGGCGACATCAACGGGGACGACCTGCCGGATATCTACTTTTCCGGGAACCAGGTGCCCAACCGCCTGTACCTGAATGAGGGGGATATGAAATTCCGGGATATCACGGAATCGGCCGGGGTAGCCGGCAACAGCACCTGGAACACCGGGGTGGTCATGGCCGACGTAAATGCGGACGGCCTCCTGGACATCTATGTCTGCGCCGTGGTGGGGATCAACGGGTTCTCCGGCCACAACGAATTGTTTATCAACAACGGGGACAACACCTTTACCGAACGGGCATCGGAGTACGGCCTGGATTTTGACACCTTCAGTTCCAATGCCGCCTTCTTCGATTACGACGGGGACGGCGACCTGGACATGTACCTGCTGAACCACGCCGTCCATACACAGGACTCCTACGGGAAGGCTTCCCTCCGATATCAGCGGAACTACGACACGGGCGACAAACTGATGCGAAACGACAACGGCCGGTTTACCGAGGTCAGCGAGGCGGCGGGCATCTACGGGGGGATCAACGGCTACGGCCTGGGCCTGGCAGTCTCCGATTTCAACCTGGACGGGTACCCGGACCTGTACGTGGGCAACGACTTCCACGAGGACGATTACTTCTACCTGAACAACGGGGATGGCACGTTTACCGAAAGCCTGCGCGCGTATTTTGGGCACACGAGCCGCTTTTCGATGGGGAGCGACGTGGCGGACATCAACAACGACGGGCGGCCCGACCTGATATCCCTCGATATGCTGCCGGAAGACGAGGTCCCCCTGAAGTCGTCGGAAGGGGACGACAAGTGGCAAACCCAGCAATTGCGGACGGAAGACTTCGGCTACTACTACCAGTTTACGCGGAACATGCTCTATGTAAACCAGCCGGACGGCCGGTTTATGGAGACCGCCCTGATGAGCGGGGTGGCGGCCACGGACTGGAGTTGGAGCGCCCTGTTTGCCGACTACGACCTGGATGGCCACCAGGACCTGTTTATCTCCAACGGCATCCCCAAACGCCCGAATGACCTGGATTTTGTCCGGTTTATCTCCAACGAGCAGATCAGCAGCAAAATGGACAACACGCGCCTGGTAGACCAGAAGGCGCTGGACATGATGCCCTCCGGGAATGTCCACAACTATATTTTCCAGGGGGGCAGCGACCTGCGGTTTACCGACCGGTCCGGGGACTGGATTGGCCGGGACACCACGCTCTCCGGGGCCACGGCAACCGCCGACCTCGACAACGACGGCGACCTGGACCTGGTAATCAGCAACATCAACCAGGAGGCCACTGTGCTGGTCAACCGGGGCGGAGGCGACAACCACTTCCTGAAACTGCGGCTGCAGTACGGGGCGTCCAACCCCTTCGGGATCGGGACCAAGGCGCTGGCCTATTCCGGGGGTACGGTCCGGTATCGGGAGCTCTTCCCGGTACGGGGGTTCCAGGCTTCCTCCGAGCCCGTCATCCATTTTGGATTTCCGGCGGGCACCCGGGTGGATTCCCTCCAAATCGTCTGGCCGGACAATACCTTTCAAACCTTGCTGCAGCCGGGCCTGGACCAGACGCTAACCGTCCGCCCGGAGCAGGTGCGGCCCTATCGGTACGATTCCAGTCCGGACCGGCAGCCGCAGCAGACACTTTTCCGGCGGGTAGCCGGAAACCTGGGGCTGGACTTTACCCACCGGGAAGACCGGTATACGGATTTCAACCGGGAAAAACTACTGCCCTACAGCCTGGCGGACCGGGGGCCGGCCGTTGCAGCCGGCGACCTGGACGGAGACGGCAGGGAGGATATTTATTTCGGGGGGTCCAAGCGGGAGCCCGCCCGGGTCTACCTCCAGCGGGATACGGCCTTTGTCCGTTCTGCCATGCCGCCCGCCACCCGGGACAGCGTACAGGAAAACATCTACGCGGTTATCCGGGACCTCAACGGTGACGGGGCCAACGACCTGGTAGTGGCCAACGGGGGATCGGATTACTTTGGCGCCTCCCAGTACCTCGCCAACACGTATTATACGAAAGCGGGCGACAGCCTCAAGGCGCAACCCCTTCCAGAGGATTTTGCCAACTCATCGGTCATCCGGCCTTTCGATTTTGATCAGGACGGGGATCTGGACCTGTTTGTCGGCAACCAGTCGGTCACCGGGTCGTTTGGGAAGCGGCCGGATTCCCACCTGCTGCTGAACGAAAACGGCTTCTTCAACCCCTCCCCGGATTTTGACGGGACAGGCCTGGGCATGGTGACGGATGCCCTTTGGACGGATTTTAACGGGGACGGTCAGACAGACCTGATCGTAGTTGGGGAATGGATGGCCCCGCGGTTCTTCGCCAACCGGCAGGGTCGGTTTACAGAAGAAGACGCGTCCCGCGTTACGGGGTTGTGGCAAGCCATCGCCCCGTTCGATATGGACCAGGATGGGGATACGGACTACGTACTGGGGAATTGGGGGACCAATTCCAAATTCAGTGCCCCGGAAAATTTCCCGATGCGTCTCTATCTGTCGGATTTTGACCAATCCGGCAGCACGGACCCGGTGATCGCCACGGCCAGGGAAGGCCGTTATTACCCGCTGGTCGGATTGGATGAGCTGGCTTCCCAAATGGTATCGCTCCGGAAGAAATACCCGAATTACAGAGATTTTGCAGGCCGGTCGGTGGAAGAAATCTTTGGTCCGGAAGCCCTCCGGGAAGCGGAGGTACTGGAAGTTTCCGAATTGCGTTCGGGCTTCCTCAGAAATGAAAACGGCCGCTTTGAGTTCGTCCCGTTTGCACCGATGCTGCAGGTGGCCCCCATCCTGGAATTGCTGCCCCACGATTTTGACGGAGACGGGCGGGAAGAAATCCTGGCAGCCGGCAACTACTTCGGGGTAAAACCCTACCAGGGGCGCCTCGATTCATTCCCGGGGGCCTTGATAGGCGGAGAAAATAAAATACTTTTGGCCAACCGGACCGGCCTGGACCTCATGCACCAATCCGTGCGGAGGCTGGAGGTGATCCGCATGGGCCAGAAACCCTATCTGCTGGTGGTCTTCAACGATGCGCCGGCAGCAGTTTACGAATTGACAAATACCAAAATAGCATACCCATGAAAACGAATATTGCCATTGTAGCGGCCCTGAGCTTCCTGCTGCTCTCCTGTTCCGGGGAGTCTGAGCCCATTTCCATCAGCCCGGAAGATTACCACGCCTCCGTGGATAAGGTCACCGAAGTCATGGTGCACGATATCTTCAGCCCGCCAGTGGCCAGCCGGATTTATGTATACCCGAATATCGCGGCCTATGAAATCATGGCCCTGCACAACCCGGCGTATAAGTCCCTGGCCGGGCAGGTCACCGATCTGGAACCCATCCCCTCCCCTGAAGCGGGTTCCGGGGTGAACTACCCGCTGGCTGCCCTGGTGGCACATATGGATCTGAGCCGGCAGCTCATCTTCTCGGAAGAACGGGTGACGGAGTTCCGCGACAGTCTGTATTCCCGTTGGTCCGAAATCAACGAGGAGGAATTTGAGGCCTCCCGGGACTACGGCCTGGAAGTCGCCGCTTTTATCTCGGAGTGGATGGACAAGGACAATTACAAGCAGACGCGGACGATGTCGAAATTCACCGTAAACACGGACGAACCGTCCCGCTGGCAACCCACCCCGCCCGCATATATGGAAGGCATCGAACCCCATTGGAACAAAATCCGCACGCTGGTCATCGATTCGGCTGCCCAGTTTAAACCGGCACCGCCCGTACCTTTCTCCATGGAGGAAGGATCCGACTTCCACCGGGAACTCATGGAGGTCTACGAAGTGGGCAATGCCATCACCGAAAAAGGGGATGAATCCGAGGAGGTGGCCATTGCGCGGTTCTGGGATTGCAACCCCTACGTGTCCGTTACCCGCGGCCACCTGATGTTCGCCACGAAGAAGATCAGCCCGGGGGCCCACTGGATCGGGATTGCCAAGATTGCCTGCCGGAAGGACGGCAGCGATTTCGACAAAACGGTTTTCGCCTATACGAAGACATCCATCGCCCTGTTTGACGGATTCATCAGTTGCTGGGACGAGAAGTACCGGAGCAACCTGATCCGCCCGGAAACGCTCATTAACCAGCATATCGACGACAGCTGGAAGCCGGTCCTGCAGACCCCTCCCTTCCCCGAATACACCAGCGGTCACAGTGTGGTCTCCGGCGCGGCAGCCACAGCCCTGACCAGTATTTTCGGGGACAATTTTGCTTTTGACGACGATACGGAACTGCCTTACGGGTTACCCGTCCGTTCGTTTAATTCCTTCAACGAGGCCTCTGCCGAAGCCGCGATCAGCAGGATGTACGGCGGAATCCACTATCGCATGGCAATCGAAGTGGGCCTGGACCAGGGGCGTTCCCTTGGCGGCTATGTCGTGGACCAACTGGAGATGAACCAGCGACAGACGGCCATGGCAGCAACCGCTGGCGGAACGGCGAACACGACAGCAGCAGCAAACACGACAGCAACAGCGAACACGACAGCAACAGCAAACACGACAGCAGCAGCAAACACGACAGCAAACGAAGAGTAATACAGGGAAATTTTTGTAGCAACCATGAAAAAAATACTATGGGCAGCAGGCCTCCTGCTCGTGCTGGGGGCCGCGGGGTACTTCCTGATATACCCTTATGACTACATCGTGCGTTTTGAGGCCCCTACCTTTCCGGGCGCCATCAACCAGTCCATCAAGATCTGGAACCGGGACGTAGCGGCTGAGGACGCCCCGGTGACCCAGGACGATTTGTTGAGTCTCAGGCAGCAGCTGCGCGCCGGGGATTCCGTGCTAATCTGCCAGTGGGAAATCCAGCCGCTGACGGATTCTACCTCATTGGTAAGCGCCAAACTCCGGGACCGGGACCACAGCCTGGCAAACAAATGGGAGGTACTCTTTGGAAACAGTACCATCGAACGGGTGGGAGTACGCCTGATCGGGGAATTCGCCGAAGGCCTGAAGGCACATACGGAAGCCTTTGAAGTGCAAGTTGTGGGCGAAGCGGAACTGCCGTCCACCTTCTACGCCTACGTCCCCCTGGAGACTTCCCAGCACGGGAAGGCCGCCGGGATGATGGACAACTACGAACTGTTGGGCAGCGTGCTGAACACGGCAGGCGTCACCCTGAACGGGCCGCCGATGATTGTGGTAAACCGCTGGAACCGGGAGGCCGACAGCCTGGCCTATGAATTCTGCTTCCCGATCATCCGCTCCACCCAGTTGCCGGAATCGCCGCTGGTGAGCTATGACCGCCTCTATCCGAAAAAGGCGCTGAAGGCCATCTACCACGGCAATTACATCACCTCGGACCGGGCCTGGTACGCCTTGATGGACTACGCTGAAAAAAACGGTATTGAGGTGGTTCCCGAACCGGTGGAAGTCTTCTTCAACAACCCGAACATGGGCGGGGATGCACTGAACTGGACGGCAGAAATTTACCTGCCGATCCGCGAGGAGGAATCCGGTACCGGACCCTAGACCCCAGGCATCCGTACCCCTGCGATGACCAGGGGGGCCGACGGGCGTCGCTGCGCTTGGTTGACGGCGTTTCGCCTACTTGGCAAAGGCGATATAGATCAGGATGACGATAACGACCACCGCAAGCCCGACCTGCTTCACATACCGGTAAGGGGTAATCTCCACCTGGTTGGTATATTCCAGGACATAGGGTTCGGCTTTGGGCCGCAATTTCCCGATCAGCAGCATGATCCCCACATTCAGCAGGAAGAGGATGGCCATGATATGCAGGTAATGCGGATAGGCTTCTGCCTCTACCTTGCGAAGGGCCGTCACATCCGTGATCCCGGATTCCCGGGCCGCCTCGAGGGCAGCTTCCACCATGCCGGGGCCGATGATGAACTGGCTCAGGATATAGAGACCGGACCCGAGGAAGATGGCGATTTTAGCCGCAATGGCCGGTACGCGTTGGGTGAGGTACCCCACGACGATAATGGTCAGGATCGGGATGTTGTATATCCCGTTCACTTCCTGCAGGTAATCAAAGATACTGCCGGCCTTTTCGATAACCGGGGCCACCAGCATGGCGGCCAGGGCCAGCACAATCCCGAAGATCTTCCCGTACTTCACCGTAGTGGCCTCTGAAGCCTCTTTGTTGATGTGTTGCTTGTAAATGTCGATGCCGAAGAGAGTTACCGAGGAGTTGAGCACACTGTTGAAGGAACTCAGGATGGCCCCGAAGAGTACGGCCGCAAAGAAACCGACGAGCGGGCCGGGCAATACGGCCCGAACCAGTTCCGGGTAGGCGTCGTTACTGGAGGCCAGGTTGCCTTCGAAATAATAATAGGCGATCATTCCCGGAAGGACCAGGATAATCGGCCCGAGGATTTTGATAAATGAGGCCAATAGCAGCCCCTTCTGCCCTTCGGCCAGGTTTTTGGCCCCGAGGGCGCGCTGGATGATCTGCTGGTTGGTCCCCCAATAGAACAGCTGCACGAGCATCATCCCTGTAAAGATGGTGCTGAACGGGACTTCCTGGTAGTGTTCCCCTGTGGAGTCGAAGCGTTCCGGACTGCTGTCGATCAGGTTGTCCAGTCCGGTCATGACGCTGCCGTCCCCAATGGCCATCAGGCCGAAAACCGGGATCAGCACACCGCCGATCAGCAGCCCGATGGCGTTGATACTATCGGAAACAGCCACTGCCTTTAACCCTCCGAAAACCGCATAGATGGACCCGATAATCCCGATGCCCCAGATACAGATAATCCGGGCTGTAGGCTCTGAAACGTCCAGGAGTCCGGCCACATTAAACATGCCGCTGATGGCCACCGAACCGGAATACAGGATCACCGGCAGGAGTACTACCACATAGCCGGTGAGAAAGAGCCCGGAGGTTATGGTTTTAGTTGTGATGTCGAATCGCTTGGCGAGGAAGCCGGGCACTGTGGTCAAACCGCCTTTCAAATAGCGCGGCAACAGGAATACGGCGGTAATCACCATGGTAATGGCCGCGAGGGTCTCCCAGGCCATAACGGATAGCCCGTCGAGGTAGGCGCTGCCGTTCAACCCGACGATTTGTTCGGTAGACAGGTTGGTGAGCAACAGGGACCCCGCAATGACGCCGGCCGTCAGGCTGCGCCCCCCCAGGAAGTACCCATCCGAGGTGGATTCATTGGTTTTACGCGTGGCGAGATAGGAGATTACCGCTACAAGCAGCGTGAATCCCACAAAGGAAAGTATTCCGACCATGGTAGCTGGATAGTTTGGTTTAGCACTTAAAAATAGGGGATTATTCATTAACTGAGCCCCCATTTCAGTTATTCCCGCAAATTCCCCCGACCTCCGGGCGCCCAAAAGCTTCAGGGCCTCCCGTATATTCCTTATTTTTAGCTCCGGATCTGCCGGAGGCGCTGCATCCGCCCCAGCGTTGCGCGCAGGCCCATCCCTAATACAATGTCACTCCGTATGGCCCAACTCGGCAGCAAATCGTTTCGTCAATCCCTGATTTTAATCACGGCCCTCCTGGGATATAGCTGTACGCAATACGGACAGCTGGAATACGTCTGCCGGTTGCCGGGCCCTATAAACGAGGCCTCCGGCATGATCACCTATGACGGAAAAACGGTCTGGATTGTCGAGGATAGCAGCAACCCGGATAAGATCCGGGAGGTGGATTCCACCGGCAACCTGGTCCGCGAGTTCAAAGTGGACCATGCCCGCAATACGGACTGGGAGGCCATGACCCGCGATTCGTTGGACCGGGTCTATATCGGCGACTTCGGAAACAACCAGAACTACCGGGACGACCTGGTGATTTACCGCCTGCCCGACCCCCGGTCGGAGCCCGGCGACAAGATCGACGCGGAGGCCATCCGTTTTACCTATCCCGACCAGAAAAAATTCCCGCCCAAGAAGAAGGGGCGGTTCTTTGATGCCGAAGCCCTGTTCCACCAGGGGGGGCATCTCTACATCGTGACCAAAAACCGGGCGGTGCCGTTTAACGGGATGGCCACCGTCTACCGGGTACCCGACCAACCCGGCGAATACGAGGCGGAAATCTTTGCCCGGATCCCCATATGCGATGATCGGCGCGCGTGCCAGGTAACCGACGCCGCCCTTTCGCCCAGCGGAAACCGGCTGGTCTTGCTTGGGTATGGCTACCTCTGGGTCTACGAGAACTTTGCCAGGACCGGGTTTGAAGAGCCCCCCCGGAAGATCTCCCTCAGGACCAATACCCAACTGGAAGGCATTTGTTTTGTGACGGAAACCCTCGTCTACCTCGCGGATGAACGGAGCGTGGGGCGCGGGGGCAATTTATACAGTTTTCCCCTGCCGATCCCCCGGGACGCCGAGGATTAAAACGTAAAGCCCAGCCCAAAGGAGAAGCGGAAGCCGTCCGCGCCGTGGAACAGGGCCGTGTTCAAAGTGATCACGTCGATCCCATTGAGGAAAAACCCGCCTCCGTACGATGTGTGCCAGCGTTTGGACGGATCTCCCGGCTGCCAGACGCGCCCGTAGTCAAAACCGCCGAATACCCCGACGGATAATGGCACCAGGCCCGTCCACATCTCCCCGAATTGCAACCGCAGATCGGTGATCTGGTAGTAGGCTGTTTTGCCCGAGAACCGCTCGTTCCGGTAACTCCTTGGCCCGTCGCTGGCACCGATACTCGCTGCCTGGTAGAACGCGTACCCGTTCCCCAGGTTAAAATGGGCCTTCCACCTCGTGGCCAGGACCAGCCTGCCGGACGGGACCAGCCGGTGGTCCAGGCTCAGGGACGGGACAATAAAACCAAAACGCTCCCCCCCCGAATTGAGTTCCTCCCTGAACCCGGCTTCCAGGCTGGAGGCCATCCCCAGGGTCGGGAAGGCGTCGTTGTCGCGGTTTTCATAGAAATACCGGGCCGTAGCCCCCAGGAACTGGTTGGAATTTTCTTCTCCGTTGGCCTGGTAAAACGTATTCACGAACCGGTCTCCGGTCTCCTCCACCGTAAAGCGTTCATAGTCCATGCCCAGGCGAAAGCTGCCTCCCAGGGGGCCGCGCCAGATCAGGGCTGGTCGGGCACTGAGGATTCGAAGGCGAACCCGGTTATAATCCAGGCCCAAATCGTCGTCCGGGTTCACTGTCTCGTTGCCCAGGCCAAAGAAATTCCGTGTAAAATTCGGGCTCGTATACCGCGCCTTCAACTGGATGTTCCAATTGCCAGCGATATTGGCAAATTCTCCCTCATACCCCAGATCGAAACCGCTGGTGGCAAAATAGAATGCCCCTTGCACCGTGTGGCGGTAAGTAAAGGGGTTGCGCCGGAACCCGTAGCGCGTAAAACTGTAGCCCAGGCCCAGCCGCATTCCGTCATCCGGGTTAAACCCGGCGGTTGGCAAAAGCTGGCTGGTAAAGCTGGCCAGGTTCAGCGGCTGAAACGTGTTTACCAGATAGTTGTCCGTCAGTACCTTCCTGACGCGTCCCGGTCCGTCGAATCGGTTATCTGCCGAGGCGTGGTCGTATACCACCGCTTTGGCCCCTGAAGTGGTGAGATAGCGATCTTCCCCCAATCCCCCGACAATCCGCACTTTAATTTTGGACTCCCGGGCCAGGTTCAGGTCAAAACGGTCCCCGTCGTCCAGGCCAAACACCCAGATTTCCCGCGTCAGGCCGAGCTGCAGGGTCCGTTCGAAAAATAACTTGCTCTTCGCTCCCTGGATATTCCGGTAGGCTTTGACGGATACCCCCCCGTCGGGAAGCGAATGGATTTCAAACCAGTCGTCCTTGTCGGTCCCGGCAACCACCAGGTAGCGCTGCAACACCTCAAAATACGTATTGGCAAAATGGTCCAGGCTCCCCAGCCGGGCCAGGAGGGTTTCCCGGATCCGGATACTGGTTGTGCCGCGAACCTCCGGAGGGATGCCTTCCAGGGACGATTCGATTACCTCCGGGGTCACCCGTTCCCGGATGATACGGGCCTGCTCTTGCCATTGGGAACGCGTCGTCCCCCCGAGCAGCGTCATATCCAGGGAAAAAGGATTCGTGTTGAAGGTCCGAATATTGCGGATTTCCTCATTGAAGCCCTCCATCTTTTTAACCCCGGGAACCAGGCGGGTCAGGATACTGCCGATCAGGCCGTCGCCCATGATGGAGAACGCCTGGTCGCGATCCCTGGGGATGGGCCGGTAGACCACGTTTCCGGTTTCCTCGTCCTCGAACTCCGCCCAGCGCCACTGGTCCTGGTGACGATCCCAGTCGCCGATAAGCATATCGAAGAGCCGGGCGCGGATATAGGCATCAGTATCCACGCGGTACTTTTCGTCATCCCGCAGGTTGTCCAGCAGGTCGAAGGTGCTCTCGATGTCTTCGGCATACCCGAAACTCGCCAGGTCCTCGTGCCCTTCCGAGGGGTGTTCCTCAATCATGTAGAGTTCGTCTCCAAAATCCTCGTTGTATTTGCCCAGAGCCGGTTGCCTCGGCACATAGAACAGCCGGGGGTTCGTGTGGTAGATATCCAGGGTGTCCATCAATGGGGAAAGCCCGAAAGGCGCGTAGGGGTGCGCCCCCGTGTAGAGGTCTTCCAACAGGTTTGCCGGGGCCGTGTTCTCCAGGTCCCCGATAATATACTGGTCCTGGAAAGCCATCGCCTGCAGGTTTTGCTCGGCCTGTTTCCGCAGGGCCCGCATCACGAATTCCCGGCCGTCTCGATGGCGAAGCCGCAGGGACTTGGACTGCTGTCCGCCCCCTTTCCGAACCGGGGTCAGCCCCCCGTACAAGGTGTCGATGCGCACGGTCGGGACCTCCACCGGCTCCCCGTAGAGCCTCCGGTAACGGGGCCCCCAGAGCCGCGTATGCAACCGGGATTTGTCTACTTCTACCGAATCGTAGACCGAGGCTTTTACCCGAGGCGGGAACTCGCCCTCGAAAATCTCCGGGTCCGGTTCAAATGGGGGGGAGTAAACGGAGGAGGTGAACAAAAATCGTTCGTTCCCGGCATCGTCCACCCCATAGTATCGCACCCGGGAGCTGCCGTCCTCGTACACCTCCAGCACGGCATACCCCCGTTGCCCCGTGGTGAACACGCTGCCGCCCAACTGGTTGGTGGCCCCCTTTTTGGCTCCCGATCCGCTGACGATCTGCGGCAACCCGTCCGATACAATGTACTGGAGCGTGTGCTCGTGACCGGAGGCAAGCACCACCCGTTCCCCAAACCGTGCCAGGGTCAGCAGCCGCTTCTGTAGCTCCAGGTAGCGTTTGTTCTGCATATCCTCCACAGATACCCCCGCGGTCTTCCGGAACAAATTAACCAGCGTCCCGAGGATCGGGAGGGGTATTTTGCCGGAATACGGATAGAATTGTTGCCGGAAGGTGTACTGCCCGCCGTGGACCCCGTAGCTGAACATCGGGTGGTGGGTGGCCAGTAAGATGGTCTTGTCCGCGTGTTGTTTAATCTCGCTCCCGAGTTCCTCCCAGAACACGTCCCGGTTCTTGATTTCGCAGTCGTCGTTGATGGCCGGGCGCTTGTCCCAGTTGGTCAGGTACCACTCCGTGTCCACCAGGATTACCAGCAGGTCGTCGGATATTTCCAGGGTCTCGATCGGGCAGCCGTCTTCCGGCAAGAAAACATCCTTCCGGCCCAGGTAGTTTTCCACGTAGTTCTCCTGCCGCTTCAGGCCGATGATCCCCTCGTTGTACCAATCGTGGTTCCCGGGGATAAAAACCGGGCGCCCCCTGTAATTCTCCAGGGTTCGCAACTGGGCTTCCAGGTGGCTGGATGCTTCGATGAAGGCACGGGTGGAATCCGCGGCATCAGGCAGTCCGGCCGGGTAAATATTGTCCCCGAGGAAAATTGCAGTGCTATTCGTATCGGCGGCTGCCAGCCGGTCCCGGAAGCGCTCCAGGACCGGGTTCATCCCTCCCAGGGGGGAGAGGCCGGCATCCCCTATCAGATAGAATGTATGGGCCACCTCCGACTGGCTTTCGACATCGGTGGCCTGTTCCGGGTCTGCATACTTCGGGGCATAGGTGGCGCAGGACCCCAAAAGGAACACCCCTGCGGCGATTGCGACAAAATGTTTTGCAAGGGCACTTCTGGGAGACATGTAAAATTTTGTACTTTGGATGATCAACAACAAATTCCTGTATGACAAAGCTGGCGGAAAGCACGGGCAAGTATGTGACCAAATTGCTCACCGAAGAGCTGGATGAGCGGTATTTATACCATAACCTGAGGCATACGCAGCGCGTGGTACAAAGTACAAAAGAATTGCTTGAACACCATGAGCTGGACCCGGGGCGGGCCGAGGAAGTCATCCTGGCTGCCTGGCTGCACGATACGGGATACACCGCTGGCAGTCAGGACCATGAGACAAAAAGTTGCGAAATTGCCCGGAAATTCCTGGGCGGGAAGGACCTGGATGAGGATCGAATTGAGCGGGTATGCGAACTGATCGAGGCCACCCGGCGGTTCTACACCCCGAAAAATCTGGCGGAAAAAATCCTCCGGGATGCGGATTCCTCCCACCTGAGCCAGAAAAGCTACCGGGAGACCGCCGAGTTGTTGCGGGAGGAGCTTTCCCTGTTGGGCCTGGCCGAATACACCCCCGAGGAATGGCGGGAGACGAACATCAAGATGTTCCGCGCCGAACACCAGTACTACACGCAGTACGCCCTGGAGAACTGGCAGGAAGGCAAAGACGACAATATCCGCCGGCTGGTCAAAGACAAGAAAAAGCGGCGGAAGATGGCCAAGAAGGAAAAACTCAAGGCCTACTACAAAAACGAAAGCCCGGAACGCGGCATTCAGACCATGTACCGCGTATCCATGCGAAACCACCTGAAGCTAAGCGATATAGCAGACACCAAGGCGAATATCCTGCTGTCCGTGAACGCGATCATCATCTCCCTGGTAATCGCCAACCTCATCCCCAAACTGGACAACCCGACAAACGACTACCTGATCTACCCCACGGTGATCTTTATCGTATTCAGTATCATATCCATGATCCTGTCCATCCTGGCTACCCGGCCGAATGTTACCAGCGGCCAGTTCACCAAGGAGGATGTGGCCGAGAAAAAAGTCAACCTTTTGTTTTTCGGCAACTTCCACAAAATGAAGCTGCCGGATTACGAATGGGCCATGCAGGAGCTGATCAAAGACAAATATTACGTGTACAACACGCTCACCAAGGACCTGTATTTCCTCGGGGTGGTCTTGCAGCGCAAATACAAGTTGCTGCGATGGACCTACACGATATTTATGGTGGGGATGATCCTTTCGGTGATCGCCTTCTTTGTCGCCCTGAAATTCTACGGGCCGGAACGGATTATTGAATTGCCCCAATAGGGGCGGCTTACCCGAAACCTTTCGACGAATGCGTCGGGGCACAGCCTGCCGGGAAACGCCTCAGGTCTGAAGCTCTTCCATCAGGTCGTCGTAGTTGTAGAATTCCTTGGAGCCTTCCTCATTACCCGACGGTTTGCGGTAGAGGATGCCGGCGCGGATGGCCTTGAGGCCGGAAACCCCCTGCAAGCCCTCGAGTTCCACAATTTCGATATCATCGGTAAAATACCCCTTGGATTTCAAGAACCGGATATATCTCAGGTACTCCAGTTCGTCTTTTTTCTGTGAATAGACAATCACCAGTTTCCCGGAGCGGGTCAGGCGTTCGTCGGACCCCTTGATCTTGGACTTGTCGATGCGCTTTTTGATGACCTCGTAGCGGGCGTTGTAGGTCCCGTCCACATCGAAGCGCTTCTCGTCCATCCGGAAACGGATGCTCAGGGAGGTGTTGTAAACCAGGATCAGGGAAGCCACGTCGAGTTGTACCGGCAACTCGGCCTTGAAGTCGTAGTAGGCGTTCTCCATCTCGCACATCACCTGCAGCTGCCACAGTCGGAGGTTACTCAGATAGAGCGGGTCAAAATCGCGTTCGGCGGCGATGGAGTCCCCGATATACATGTTGTGCTCCACCCCGTCGGTCTTGTAGCGTTCAAAATAATGCGGGAACATCTTCTGGGCATCTTCCTGTCTCCGGTCGAGTACCGAGGCCAGGGATTTATTGATCCGCATCACGGTCTCGTCGTAATTCCTGCGGTGGTCGTAATAGGACTGGGTCCCCATATCGATCCCCGCTTCGTAGGAGAGGATTTCGGCGCCCAGCTGCTTGTCCACCCCCTTGAGGTGCTCAAAGACGGGCAGGATCTCGTCCTGTACAAAATTGAATATCGCCTGCTCGCTATTGGTGTGGAGTACCTCCTTGATATCCTCCATATGGTTGTTGACCCGGTAGATCAGCTCCTCGTAAATGGGTAACTCGGTCTTCTCAAAGGCTATTTCCAGAACGGACCGGATCCGGGAAAGCTGGATCATCAGGTCGCGTTGTATGGCCGAATTCCGGGCACGGGAGGAATCGCGGATATCGATCTGCCCGTACAACGGGTGTACGTCCTGGAAGGCGATCTCCTTAAAAGCCGGGTCGTTGCCTTCCAGCTGGTCGATGATGAATTTCTTGGCCTCTTCCTGGAAGCGCCACAGCACGGATTCATGGACGGTGGTACACTCGTGCTGAATGATTGCATCGATCAGGTTCTCCTCCTCGATCTTGGAGCGGACCACGGCCGAAACGATAAAAGGCATTACGTCGTCCAGCTTGGTGGCATTCACCCCGTTGAGCGCATTCGGCTCGCTGGAGACTACCTCCAGCAGGCCGAGTACCTCGTCCTGGTCGGCAATGGGGGCAAATATCGCGCTGCGGATGCCTTGTTCGTACAGGTTATTGTAGAATCCCTGCCCCTTGGAGAGCTTCTGGTATTTTTCGACGTCCGGGATGACGTAATACGCCTTTTGCCGGAGCAACCTGTCATAGGATTTTTCGCAGAGGCATTTATTGCATTTACTGGCTGCGGCATCGCCCAGGATAAAGCTGTCCATGCCCTTGCCGTAAACTTTTTCAAACTGCCCGTCCTTGCGGTTATAGGTGATGAAGCCCACCTTCAGGTCGTTCAGCCGGAAAAAGGATCGGAACGTATCCTGCAATTCGCCCATAAATTTATCACTGCCCCGTTTATCGCTGGCGATCAACTCGGATTTTATCGCGGAAATGGAATACTCCGAGGTGACGTCGAACATGTTTGCGATGACAAACCCCTTGATGATAAAGCTCTCAGGCGGGATAATCGATTTCCAGTATTCCAGGTCTTCGGGACGCGACAGCATTTCGTCCACATCGTCCTGGGAGATTTCAGGCGCCTCCCCGTTGGGAAGGATTTCCATAAAATCCGCGTTGTACAGGATCCGGTAATGCCGCTTTACCCCGTTGGCATCCGGGAATTCAAAGAAATAAGGCCGGCTGAAATCGAGTTTATAGCCGTAAAAGTTGTTGAGGATGACCGTGCAGGTCATGATATAATCCTGCCCTTCGGTGCGGCTCATCAGGATGGGACTGAAGTCTTTCCCCGCCGCCTCGAGAATCTTTTGCAACCGTTTGGAAGGGTGGGAAAGCACATCCACGTAAGGCAGGGAGAGCGCTTTGATCTCATTGTGGCTGAGGACTTCCGAAAAGGCGTCCTGCAGGATTACATCGAGGATTTCCCGGTGCGTTTCCAGTTTTTCGACCTCCGTAAACCCCTCCCGGAGTTCCGGGTAGGGGGCCTGGGCTTTCAGGATCCGCCGGGCCTTTTCCTGCTGGTAGGGCGTACCTTCCTCCGCCAACCGGTCGTAAAAACGGAGGTACTTGTCAAAGCTGATCAGGAATTTAGCCGGGAAGTCCTGGTTCATAATCTTATGTTTACCCCTGTTTCGTCGCAGCAGAGCATGTAAAATTACAAAATAAAACGGTTCCCTATCGAGCGCTAAGACGAACGCATTCCGCACATTTTTTGGATATTTAGGGAAAATTCCAGGATGTCCTCCCGCCGCCGCCTCGACCGCGCCTACAAAAATGCACGGGTTGTCCCGTTTGACGACCGCTCCCGGCTGATCCTGTTTAGTGACTGCCACCGGGGGGACAACAGCTTTGCCGATGAATTTGCCAACAACCGGAACATCTATTACCACGCCCTGAACCACTATTACCAGCAGGGGTTTGACTATTTTGAACTCGGGGACGGGGACGAGCTTTGGGAAAACCTCAGTTTTGAATCCATCTTCGAAGCCCATAAAAACGTCTATACGCTCCTGCGCAAATTCCACCTGGAGAACCGGCTTTACATGATCTGGGGCAACCACGACATGGTGTATAAGGATCCCGAATATGTGGAGGCCCACCTCAGCAGTTATTTTGAACCGATCGACGGCAGGGACAAGGAACTGTTCGAAGGCATCCAGTACGAGGAAGGCATTGTATTGCGCCACGAGCAGACGGGTCAGGAACTGTTTCTGTGCCACGGACACCAGGCAGACTGGTGGAACTACACCTTCTGGCGGTGGAGCCGGTTTCTGGTTCGCATTCTCTGGAAGCCGCTTCAGGTTTGGGGGATTGCAGACCCCACTTCCCCGGCCCGCAATTACAAAGAGCTGATCCGGATAGAGAAGCGGATCAAGAAATGGATCCTCAGCAAGGACATGCTTCCCGTGATCGTGGGGCATACCCACCGGCCGAGATTCCCGGAACCCGGCGACATCCCCCTGTTCAACGACGGGAGCTGCGTACACCCCAGGAGTATCACCGGGCTTGAAATCGAAAATGGCAGGATCTCGCTGATCAAATGGCAGATTGCCACCACCGACGACGGCGTACTCCGCGTGGTCCGCGTCCTATTGGAGGGCCCCCAGAAACTGGCAGACTACGCCAAAAGATCGGGGAGATGACCGAGCTGCAAGCACTGATCGACGCCATCCCTATTCGCCACAACCCCATCTCCTACCTGATGTTCAGCGGGGTATTCCTGGGGTTCCTCCTATCGGGAGTCGTCCTGCTGCGGGCCCCCCGGGACAACAGGGCGCTCCTTTTTTTTGGGCTGATGATCGGCTGCCTCTCCATCACGAACCTGGACACCTTCCTCTGCTACACCGGCTGGATGAAATTCACCCTGGCCTGGAACGATTCCACGGAACCCCTAACCCTGCTGTTCGCCCCGTTGCTCTACCTGTGCATCCGCCACCTGGTAGTCCGCAAACCGCTGCCGGCATGGGTGGTGGCACTCCACCTGGCGCCGGCCCTGCTCTACGCCCTTTCCCAAATCGGGTATTATTCGGAGCCCCTGGCCGTTAAATTCAACGCTTACAAAGGGGCCTATTTTTCGGAAATCCCCTTTGCGGAGGTACCCGAAGGCACCACCTATGGGTACCAGTGGGTCAAGGACATGCAGCGGTGGCTCCTCCTGCTGGGCTTTGCCGTATACGGCCTGTTGTCCTTCCGGCTCTGGCAACGGGCCAGCAAATCGTTTGGCCACCCGGCCACCGGGGTCCGGATATCCAAATATCGGTTCGGGAGGTACGCCCTGGTAACCTTCCTGCTCAGCCTGGGCCTCATGCTGGTGGTCTACATCAGCTACGACGATGACGGCGGCGATCACTACCTTTCGCTTTTCACCCTTGCCGTAACCCTGTCCACCTGCATTGCCTTTATTTCGGAAAGCCGGTTTTTCCAACGCACCTGGCTCCTTGACAAATACGAATCCTCTGCAACCACGCCGCCTGAAATTACCCTGGAAGCCCTCAGGGAGGTGGCAGGTAAGGAGCGTTTCTTCGAGTCCCCGAAGGCATCGCTCAAGGCGCTTGCCGCCCACCTGGGGGTCCACCCCAACCGGGTGTCCCGATTGATCAACCAGGAGACGGACGGAAATTTCAACGACTTTGTAAATGCCTATCGGATTGACCTGGCAAAACGCCGGCTGGTTTCCCCTGAATTCCGCCACCTGACAATCGAGGCCATCGGCCGGAGCGTCGGGTTCCGCTCCAAATCCTCCTTCTACGAGGCGTTCCGCAAACAGGTGGGGTGCTCGCCCACCCAATTCATGAAATCCACAGCGAAGCCCTGACATACCGCCTTGTCCGGAATTACAAAACCGTACGTTTTCCGGACAAAATCCCCGGGCCGGATGCCTGAGAGTATGCATCTTTGGTGAAAATTCTCACGGATGAATGCAGCGAGACGATACGACCTGGACTGGCTGCGGGTAGGGGTATTTGCCCTCCTGATTTTCTACCATGTGGGCATGTTCTTCGTACCCTGGGGCTGGCACGTCAAAAATGACGTGATCTACCCGGAGCTCCGGTGGCCCATGCTTTTTGTCAACCAGTGGCGGTTGCCGATCCTCTTTGTGATCTCGGGGATGGGGACCTACTTCGCCTATTCCTACCGCACCCCGGGCCGCTATGCCCTCGAACGGTTGGGGCGGCTGGGCATCCCGTTGGTTTTCGGCATGCTGGTTATCGTGCCCCCGCAGGTGTATACCGAACGCCTTGCCGCCGGCGCTTTCCAGGGCTCCTACTGGGAATTCCTGGCGGGGCCCGCCTTCAGCGGGGTCTACCCGGAGGGAAACATCAGCTGGCACCACCTCTGGTTCCTCCCTTACCTCCTATTGTTTTCACTGGTCCTCGCCCGGCCATTCCGCAGGTTACGGGACCGGCCGGGCCGGTTGGTCGGCTGGGTCCGCCGCCGGCTCCGGTCGCCCTGGGGCTGGCTGGTATTCATCCTGCCGCTCTACATCTATGAAGCCCTGATGGAGCCATTCTTCAACGTGACCCATGCGCTTATCGGGGATTGGTTTGCCCTGGCGAACTTCGGGACGCTGTTCTTCTATGGGTTTGTACTGACTGCCGCCGGAAAAGACTTTTGGGATTTTGCCATTCGCTACCGCGGCCGCAACCTGCTGATAGGCATTTTGAGCTTTGCCGCCCTGCTGGTACTCTGGCAATTCCCGGATACCGCGCTGCGCCACTTCACCGAAGCGGGGCTGAAGGTGCTGAACCTTTGGACCTGGATATTTATCCTCTTCGGCTATGCTGCCGTTTACCTGAACCGCCCAAGTAATCTGCTGCGTTATTGCAACCGGGCCGTGTACCCGTTTTACATCCTGCACCAGACCCTTACGGTGGGCATCGCCTATTTCCTGATGGACACGAACCTGGGGTTACCGGCAGAATTCGCGATTCTCAGCCTCGGAACTTTTGGGGGAAGCCTGCTGATTTATCACTTCCTGATCCGACCGTTACGCGTACTCCATCCATTTTTCGGACTCAAAGCAAGGAAGCCCGGCAAGAAGCCCGCAGGACGATTGGTTTCAGAATAAGGGGATAGGAATATTTTTGTAGAAAACGGGCTCGAGCATGCTGTCGTAGCAAATGTTCCGGTTGTAAAGTTCCCGGGCAATCGGGTGTGCTACCAGATCCGGTTTTGTGGCGTGTTCCGTCAGGTCGTGCACCTTTTCCTCATCCATATCCTCCAGCCAGTGTTCCCGATCCCCGGGCTCCAGGACCAGCGGCATGCCCGCATCGAGATTCTGGATTTGCCGGAGCATCTGGTTGGAAGGGCCTACCAGGACGGAGGCTGTCAGAAAACCGTCGTCCAGCACGCTGTAGATGCCCGCCAGGGCAAACGGCCTTTTGTCCCGGTAGTAGACGTAATACGGATAGAGTTCCCCCTCGTAATAGTACATTGTGAAATACCCATTCACCAGGATCAGGCAACGGCGCCTGAGGAGGCTTTGCCGAAGCCAGTCCTGCCGGTTAACGGTTTCCAGACCCAGGTTCAGGGTGTTCAGGCTGTTCTGGAAAAGTTGCCAGTCTTCCCGGAATCCGTCGGGTAATATTCCCCAGATACCGTGCTGGATATATTCCGTATTGTCCTGGGTAATCAACGGAATCGTCTCCTCATTGAGACCGTTGATGACCTGCCGGGGTTCGTAAATTCCGGGAAACTTGAATGGCGTACCGAATTCCTCTTCAATCTTCCCTCGTCTCGTCATATTCGATAACCTGTAAAACATCGGGGACTTTTTACTGCAATTACGCGATAATTTATAAGCGAAACTTGCCCTAATAAAATGATTGTTAGTCCGTTTCGCCCGCCGCGTTTAAATTTTGTGTTAAGATTGACCCAATTTCCGCAAAACTGTTAAACAATTTCCGAAAACCATTAAGAATACTGAAGGGGAAGCGATAAATTTACCCTACCCCAAGAATTAAAATGAACGGGTAACACTTTGAAACTATGGAATTAACTATCAAAAGGGCTGAAAAACACCTGCGGGCGCTCAACGAGCACCTGCTGGGATCAATCAGCCAAAATAAAGGGCTTTTCAAGCTCGATATCGGCCAGCAGGTCGGCAGCGGGTCGGTGACCTGCATTTGCTTCAACAAGTGCATGACCGCCTATGAATACGACATCACGCTGAAAGAAGACATGCATATCCCCCTGAATGCCCCGGACATGGATATCCTCTATTTTGCATATTGCCTGGAAGGCAGCAGTTCCGTCCGGCTTCAGGAGTCCGGCAATTTTGTAAGGCTCGACAATTTACAGACTGCCGTGGTCTACAACAACCAGGAAACCGAAGGGGTCCTGAAGGTAGAGAAAGGGCAGCGTTTTGTTTTTAACCTCATCGGCATCGACAAAAAGCGGTACGAATCGCATTTCAAAGACAATTTCCACGGCCTGGAAGGGAAACTCCGGCATTTGCTGGAACAATTCGGCAACGGGAAAAAGTTTTTGCATATGGGGGCCTACAACCTGAAGATCGGCGAACAGATTAAGATGTTGCAGGAACAGCAATTTGACAATGAAATTGCCTCCTTCCTTCGTTTTGAAGGGATCTGCAACCTGATCCTCGCCAACCAGATCTCCCAGTTCTACCTGGATGTAAACCAGCGTTCGAATACGACCTCCCTCACCTCGCAGGAGTTACAGCTCATTCATCAGGTGAGTGAATTTATCGTGAACTACCCCGAGGTACAACACGCCATCAAATCGCTATGCAAAAAATCCGGCCTCTCCCCGAATAAGCTGCAGGAGGGGTTTAAATTCATGCACGGGCGAACGGTTTCCGACTATGTGCGGAACGTCCGGGTGGAAAAAGCCGAGGAACTCCTGCGGACCACAGACATGAATATCTCGGAAGTGGTTTACTCCGTTGGCCTCACCAGCCGGAGTTATTTCTGCAAGATCTTTAAGAATAAATACAATTGCAGCCCCAAGCAATACAAGAGCAAAAGGCTGAACAAGGTGAATCTGTCCGAGGTGTCCGCCTGATACGACCCTGATACCGAATCCCGGTAAGGGATGTGTGACCCGTCGCCGGAGTATTCCGTCGGCGGGTCATTCTTTTTCTGCCGGCCCGGAATCGTTGTGGTGTTCCACCCGTAGCGGCCCGGAAAAATCCAGCGTCCGGATCGGGAACGGGATGTTGATCCCTTCCGAATCGAAGGCTTTCTTGATGGCGATCATCGCCTCGGTCCTGGCCCGGGCGACCTCGAGGGCCGATGTGGAATCGATCCAGAAGCGCGTTTCAAAATTGATGGAACTCGAACCGAATTCCGTATACAGGAATATGATATCCCCGTCTTTCTCCACCTCGTCGAACGTTTTGACCAGGGTGTCCCGAACCACCTGCCTTACGTGCTCCAGGTCCGAACTGTACCCGACCCCGCAAGTGAGGATTACCCGCGACTGGGCCGTGGTACTGTAATTTTTAATCGGGTTTTCCACCACCATCTTATTGGGGATATACACCATGTTGTTGTCGGGTTGCCTCAGGGTAACCGACCGCAGGTCGATGTTGACCACCTCCCCCTCGTAGTCATTCGTGTGGATCCAGTCGCCGAACTTGATATACTTGACATAGGAGAGGACGATACCGGAATAGGTGTTTGCCAGGGCCCCCTGCAGGGCGAGACCCACTGCAAGGCCGGCCACCCCGGCACCTGCCAGGATGGTGTTCAGCGCCCGGCTCAGATTCAGGATGCCCAGCACCAGGAACAGGCCCAGAAGGATCACGACCACCGAAACCAGGCGGGAGATCAGGTTTTTCATGGAATCCTGGAGTTTGGAGCGATCCAGGAGTTTTAAGGTGGCCCGGCTGGTGTATTTTGAAAAAATCACCGCAATGGTGAAGACCACCAGGGCGATCAGGATATTCGGCAGGTTCAGGACGAGGGTGTCTACCCATCCCAGGAGCTTCTCCTGCATCTTGCCCCAGGCTTCGCTAAATTTGGTTTCCATATGGAAGTGCGTTTGGTTTGGTTCGTGTGCCGTGCCTGCCGGACAACCGGAAGCAACTGCCTAGCGGTTCTTTTCCACGTAGGTCGAATACTCCTCAGCCAACCCGATCTTTTGTGATTCGGTCAGGACTTTCCCGGAGACCTGGAAAAATTGCTTTTCTTCATCTGCCAGGTGGTGCTCCACCTGCTCCTGCAACGATTTGCACAGGGTGAGCCACCCGGGCGAATCGAAGGGGGTTTCCTCCAGGCGCTCCACAAGTTCGTCAATTTCATGGTGTTCGGCAACCCCGTGCCGGGCCATTTCCTGGGTAGCGTCCTTTTTGATCAGGGGAACATAGAAAAATCGTTCCTCCGCATCTGCATGAACCTGGAGCTCCTTTTTCAATTTCGAAAAGATGGTGCGGCGCGTGGAGGTATCTCCGGATGTTTCCAGTAATTGGTCCAACAGGCTGCGCTGCAGGTCGTGGTCCTGCCGGATTGCTTCATAGATATTCATAGGGATCGGATTAAACAGGGATCGGATAAAAAAAAAGACTCCGGCCTGGCAGCGAACCGGAATCTTTATAACTAACCAACTAAACTTCAAAGCTTATTGGATAGGCGCCCCAGTAGCAGAACGGAACGCCATACCCGCTTCAGGTGTGTGCTGCCATTAGGTGTAAGATACCTGAAATGATGCCGCCGGATGTGCTCATTCGGGAGAAAGCTTAATGCATTTCCGCACCCGCAGATACTGACGGGTAATGAGGGGTTGTCCACCAAACACGAACGCCCCATCCCGGTTACCGGTACGTGCCGGATCTCTTGCCACAATTTGATGCACCTACTCGATCAGGCTCAAAAAAATGCCTGTCCGGAACATGCACCCGACCCGTTTCGCCTATCTTTTGATCATGACTAACAAAAAATCAATAGATAAAAAGCAAGGAGAAGAATCTACCGAATTCATCAAGGATCCGGAAAAGGAAACCCGTGGATACATCTTTCAGAAAAACAGCAAAACGCAACTGGCAATCATGATCATTGCAGTAGCCGTTTTACTTATTATTGCAGCATTGTACAAATCCGGGGTATTCCTGGATCAATAGTCAAACCCTTTCCGACTGCCACACGTAACGGAGAATTAAACCCCGCGCTCCCAATGCAACGCATGTCCCAGAACAAAACATTTCACCAAGGCCTTTGCCGCCCGGTCCAATGGGCGGCCCGAGCCATCCTCGCAGCCCTCCTGTTCCAGGGGTGCGCCACCTATAAGCCACAGGTCAAAAAATCGGTCCCGACAGCCGGACCCGCGGCCGCTTCACCCGAATACACCTTTTTCCTGGCCGGCGGCTGGGGCCACACAGACCCCGAGAAGCCCGCGGAATCCCTCACCCGCCTGGAAAGCGAACTGGCAGCTGCCGGCACGAATTCCGAATTGCTCCTTTTGGGGGATATGATCTCGGAGGAGCCCGGAAACCGGGAGCGGGATTCGGCCCTGTTGGGCGAGCAACTGGATTTGCTCCGCCGGTTTCAGGGACGGACCACGCTGATTCCAGGGAATAACGAATGGAAGGAATTCTCGGCGCGCAAACGCAAGTGGGTGGAGGATTACATGGAAGAGCGGGATACTGCCCTCAAGATGCAGCTCGTCGGCGAATGCCCCATCGAATACCGGGATATCAACGACCGCCTGGCGATCATCCTGGTGGATTCCAAATGGTTTATCTCGAATTGGTCGCGGGTGGAACACATCAATGAAGCGTGCGTCGTGATGGATACCCGGAAGCGCTTTGCCGAGGAACTGGACGGGTATATCAACGATGCCCAGGGAAAAAACCTCATTATCGCCATGCACCACCCACTCTTCAGCAACGGGAAATACGCCGGGAAAGAAACCCTTGGGAGCCATATGCGACCCGCCCCGGTTATTGGAACGATGATCCACGCCACTGCCGACCTGGGCGCCTTTTCGCCCGACCGCCTGATCTCCCGCCGATACAACTACCTGCGTATCCTCGTCTCGGCCCTGGCGCAGAAATCCGACCGGGCCGTCGTCGTATCCGCCCATGAGGAGAGCCTGCAGTACCTGAGGTCGGAGTCCATCCACCAGATTATCAGCGGTTCCCTGGGCCGGGCCACGGCAACCCACCGGTCAAAAGAAACCCTGGCAACCGTTGGGGGATCCCTGGAATACGAGGGTATCTATACAAACGGTTCCCGGGGATTTTCCCGACTGGACACCTATCCGGACGGGTCCGTTTCGGTCCGGTTTTTCCCGGAAGGGGGGCAGGAAGTGTCCTATGAACTGCTGCCGGCCCTGCCGGAACCCGAATCCGGCGGACCGTATGAAATGCCCGCCGAGGCGGAAGTGGCCTCCAGGGTACTGGACGATCCGGAGCAATACCGGAAGAACGGTTTCTACACCTTCCTGTGGGGGGATCGCTACCGGGAGTATTTCGGGGAGAAAGTCACGGCGCCGGTGGCCTCCCTCGATACGCTTTACGGGGGGCTGAAGGTCACCCAGAAAGGGGGCGGCCACCAGTCGTATTCCATCCGCCTGGAAGATGCCCGGGGCAGACAATACGCCATGCGCTCCCTCCGCAAGGACGCCCTGAAATTCCTGGCCTTTAAGGTCCCCGGGGTGGCTTACGTCCCGGACGACTACAAGGAGACGCTGGCACACGAGGTGGTAAGCGATTTTTTTACCACGGCCCATCCCTACATGCAACTGGTTATCAGCCCGCTGGCAAGGAGTATCGGGGTCAACCACTCCAGCCCCAGCCTGTACTACATCCCCAAACAGGAAGCCCTGGGCGAACTGAATGCGGAGTTCGGCGACGAACTTTACTTTATCGAGGAACGCCCATCGGACGAGCAGCTGAATTACAAAGGGTACCGCCGCACCATCGACGAGAAGGGCGAGATCAAGGACTTTGAGAGCACGACGGACATGCTGGAGCTCCTGCGGAGCGATGAGTCCTACACCCTGGACCAACGGGCCTATGTCCGGGCCAGGCTTTTTGACATGCTCATAGGCGACTGGGACCGGCACCAGGACCAGTGGCGCTGGGTGGAATACGAAAAGCCCGACGGTTCCGTGGAGTTTATGCCGGTCCCCAGGGACCGCGACAATGCGTTCCCGAAGTTTGACGGGACAGCCCTCCCGGTAATCCAGTGGTTTGCCCCGGGAAGCCGGCGCTTCCAGTCCTTTGGCCCGGAATACGGAAACCTGAAATGGCTGAATACCTCCGGCGGGCGCCTGGATAAGGTATTGCTCCCCGATATGCGACAAGAAGACTGGGTGGCCGAAGCCCGGTATATCCAGGAGCACCTCGGGGACGCGGAAATAGATGCCGCCTTTGAAAGGTTGCCGCAGGAGGTGCAGGACAGCACGGCCGCATCCATCCGCAACGACCTGAAAGTGCGACTGAAAAACCTGCATCAGGCGGCTCTGGCCTATGGGGAATCCCTGGATCGACGCGTAATCCTCCGCGGCACCGAAAAAGACGATATTATCGAGATAGAGCGACTGCCCGAAGGCAATACGCGGGTGGTAATCCGCCGCAACCTGACTGACGAGCCGAATACGGTGATGCTGGACCGTACCCTGGAGGCTGCGGAAACGCGGGAACTCTGGATTTACGGCCTGGGGGATGACGATATCTTCCGCGTCACCGGCCCGGGTACAGGAAGGACATTCATCCGCCTGATCGGGGGGTACGGGGAAGACCGGTTCGAAATCGGGAATGATTCGCGCCTGAAGGTCTACGACTGGCAATACGAGAAGACCGAATTCTCCAACCGGGAACCCCGCCACCAGTATACGAACATCTATTCCACAAACACCTATCACTGGCGCTATTACGAGCCGAGTTTCAACAAACTGGTCCCCTTCCTCGGGTTTCGGGTAGACGACGGCCTGGCCATCGGTGCCACAGACACCTATACGTATAAAGGCTTCAACGGGGAGGACTTCCGGCAGCAGCACCGATTTGGCGCCAAGTACTTTTTTAATTTCGGAGCGCTCGAAGCTTCCTATTCCGGGGTGTATGCCAATGCCCTGCCGGGGTGGAACTTTGAGACGGAAGCCTATTACGCCTCCAACCGCTTTGTCCGGAACTTTTTCGGGATCGGCAATGAAACCGTGAACCTGGAGGACGACCTGGACATCGATTATTATCGCGCCCGCGTCCAGTCTGCCCGTGCAAGTGCCGGCCTCGCCTACCATACGCTGAAGATCCGGGCCGTGTACGAAACCCATAAGGCCCAGGAACTCGAAGACCGGTTCTTTACCCCTGAAAACCTGGACCCGGATGTCTTCACGCGCCAGCATTACGCGGGGGCCGAAACCGAGCTCAGCTACCATGCGGACGATGTGGACGATTTCCCCACAAAAGCCATTTACATCGGGTTATCGGCCGGGTATCAATGGAACCTCCGGGATGCCGAAAGGCATTTTGGCTACTTGCAAAGCCGCTTGTCGCTTTCCCATAAAGTAATCCCCTCCGGCGACCTGGTGCTGGGTACCACTGCGGAGGTTCGCACGAACTTCGGGGGCGATTATTTCTTCTACCAGGCCCCTGCCCTGGGTGGGGACAACGGATTGAGGGGGTACCGGGACCAACGATTCACGGGCAGGACGTATTTCTACCAGAGCACCGACCTGCGATGGCGGATCAAGCGATATGTCACCCTGGTGGCACCCGTAACCGTGGGGCTGTATGGCGGATTCGATTACGGCCGCGTCTGGAACCCCGGGGAATCATCCGGCGTATGGCACACAAGCCGGGGCGGGGGCTTCTGGATCAGCGGTTTCAATTACCTGGCATTCAACATCGGATATTTTAACTCCCGGGAAGGGAATTTCTTCCAGGTGGGTTTTGGATTTGGGTTTTAACGCATTGACGGCCGCCCATGGACCTTAAAAAAGGACTGCAATTATTCGGATGCCTCGCGGTACTCCTCTCGCTCCTGCCGCTCATCGCGGCAGACTACTGGTGGATCCGCATGTTCGATTTCCCGCACCTCCAACTCACTGCCCTGACCCTGCTGGCCATACTCGCTTTTTTCTGGAAATTCGAGTTGCGGGAGCCCAGGGATTACGCGTTTATAGCCATCCTTGCAGGGTGCCTTACATTTCAGGTGTCGCGAATTTACCCGTTTACGCCCCTGGCGGATATGGAGATACTCGCGGCCCAAACAAAATCCGCCCCGGGTATCCGCATGGTCACTGCAAACGTCCTCCAATCGAACAAAACAGACAGCCTGCTGGCCGCGCAAATCAAGGCGTACAACCCGGACCTGCTATTGCTGACCGAGGCAAACGCCCGCTGGCGGGACGCCCTGGCACCCGTAACGGGCAAGCGATTTTCCTATAAGGAGGAAATCCCCCTGGAGAATACATATGGGATGCTGCTTTATTCGAAATTTCCCCTGATCGAGCCGGAGGTGCGTTTTATGGTAGACGACAGTATCCCGTCCATCCACACCCGTATCAAACTCCCTTCCGGGGATACGCTGCAGCTACACTGCATCCACCCCACACCCCCCATGC